>WNFV01006916.1_pt1 | contig 13270 bp, 13 predicted proteins | sample 5400101 | NCBI WGS metagenome assembly WNFV01 (sample SAMN13153361, study PRJNA577476) | soil metagenome | isolation source: 115 cm soil or saprolite under grassland replicate 1 | place: USA:California | collected 2016-06-15
TTCTTCACCTAACGAGAAAGAAGTGAGCTACCGCCACCGAGGGCGAGCGGTGCTCGAAGTGAAGAGGTTCTAGCCATCTGAAAACTTGATCGTACGGCGGGTGGCGGTTAGCTCCACTGATTGGTTAGATGCTCTGGGACTCAGCATGCTCGGGAATATAGCCAATATATCTATGGTAACGCCTGCGAATCGCAAAACCCCATACGATAAATCCGATGCCAACGAGCAAAAGGAGACAGACAGCAACGACAATGATAGGAAAAGGATAACGCTGGAAATCCGAAGCAAGCGCAAAGGGCAACTGTATCAGCCCCATCGCGCCCCACACGGGCAATATGAGCCAAGCCCATGGTGACCTCCTGATATACAACAGCAGGAATGCAAAATCGGTGCATAAGAGAACCGCCGCTCCCCAAGCGAATTGGTGTGACGTGGCGATCTGATAGACAGCTTGTGCGATGCTGGTGACGAGAACTAATGCGGGAATGTTCAGTGGATTGCGAAGTGGCACTGATCGCCGCCACACCTCGTAACGGCCGACAAAGCGCTCTATGACGTGATGCATCTAACGAGACCGAGCTGAGCCACCGCTGGCGGCGACGAGCGCGGCAAACTCTCTGAATTGTATCGTAAAATTAAATGTGCACATCGCGACGGCCAGCGGTTGGCTCCAGCGATTGGTTAGGTCTCTTTGTGGCTTCACTGGAAATCCGCGTGGCTGCGTAGTCGGCTGCGGCGTGCCATGATCAGGTGGGGGTGCGAAGAGATAAATCTCGCCGTGACGATCAATCTTCCCGAAGAGCCTGTAAAGCATCGTGCGCTTTTGAAAAAAATCTTGAGGTGGGATCAACAACCGCTGTGAGTACTGCCAAGCGTGACGAGAGCTGCGGACTAAAACGTCAGTTCCAATGGAAACGTCTGCCGAGGTGTTCGGCGGAATCGTGACGGCCTTCCGAAACGGCGGATTGGTGACGGTGAGAGTATCTCCTGTCGCATTGTAGAGGTTCAGGACGAGACCAGGCGAGCAACCCGAGAGCAGCGTTAAGAGTACGAGGCAAACGATTGCGCGTGGCATAGACCTAACGAGATGGAGCTGAGCCACCGCTGGCGAAGGCGAGCGTGGCAAACATCGGAAACTGTTTCATAAATCAAATGTACGCATCGCGACGGCCAGCGGTTGGCTCCAGCGATTGGTTAGGCATTTAGTGTGACTGCTTATTGGCGCGTAGTCTGGGACGAGTAATGGTTGGCAACCAACCGCCAGTGCCCTTGCTGCTTTACCCACACCCTGGTAAAGCGAGTGTCACGGGGAACAGTTTTGCCTTTATCTTGCCCAATCATTGTCGAGAGGCCGGTCTCCACAGCCGTGTCTCCATAGACGCGCACTTGAACGTCATCGGTGGTGATAGATTGAAATTTTAAATCACCCGACGTGAAATCTAAAATCACCTGCGGTTTGGTTCTCACTGTGCCACTTGGCCCTACCCCTATGAAATCAGCAGCGTAGATGCGATCAAGGGCCGTCGCATCAGCATGAATCTGTGCTTGAATGCGTTCGCTATCCAGTTTCCTGATGACGTCTTCGACACTTGTTTGGTGAGTGTCCCTCGCGCTCTGCTTTTGCGCTTCGCCCATAGGGGCCACTGTAAGGACGAGGACAGCTATAAAGAATGTTCGTCTCATGTAAAGTTCTCCATGGGCCTAACGAGAATTGTGCCGAATCATTCTGCCTTTAAAGACGGAATAATTCGATCTAATCCGCTTGCTTTCCTGGGGAAGACCCGAAAAAATGCCGAACATGGCCAATATTCTGGCAACTGGCGTTTCGGAAGGCAAACCTAAATTACTGGATGAAGTCCGCGACGTGATTCGGCGCAAGCATTTCAGTATCCGCACCGAGCAGGCATACACCGATTGGATTCGCCGCTTTATTTTGTACCACGGTAAACGCCATCCGCGCGAATTAGCCGAGCCCCATGTGGTCGATTTTCTAACGCATCTGGCCCGGGATGGCAACGTTGCCGCCTCCACCCAAAACCAAGCTTTGAGCGCGCTGCTTTTCCTCTACAAAGAAGTGCTTAAAGAGGAGATCGGATGGATCGAGGGAGTGGAACGGGCGAAAAGGCCAGTTCGCTTGCCGGTCGTGCTCACCGGCGATGAGGTGCGCAAAATCTTCGCTCATTTGCACGGGACGTATCGGCTGATGGCTAGCTTGTTGTATGGAAGCGGGCTGCGCTTGATGGAGTGCGTGCGGCTGCGGGTGAAGGATGTCGATCTTGCCTGCGCCCGGATCACGGTGCGCGATGGCAAGGGTGGGAAAGATCGCGTGACGATGTTGCCAGTGAGTCTGGCTGTGCCTTTGGAGCGGCATCTGGCCAAAGTGAAGGCGCAGCATGAGCAGGACTTGGCGGATGGATTCGGCCGGGTGTATTTGCCGTATGCGCTAGCGAGAAAATTTCCAAATGCGGACCGGGAATGGTGCTGGCAGTACGTGTTTCCCTCGTCGCGCATCGCGATCGACCCACGCTCTGGATCAAACGGCGAATCGCCGATCAAGCGGCGGCACCACATTGATGAGAGCGCCTTGCAACTGGCGATGAAGAAAGCCGTGCGTGCATCGGGGACAAGCAAACCGGCGAGTTGTCACACGCTCCGGCATTCGTTTGCGACGCATCTGCTGGAAAACGGATATGACATCCGCACGGTGCAGGAGTTACTCGGACACCGCGACGTGAGCACCACAATGATCTATACGCACGTGCTCAACAGACCGGGGATCGGCGTAAAGAGCCCGCTGGATTGAGAAGTTCGCAAACCGGGAGGCGCCATTTCCAGCACGCGGGGCCCGCCCACAGGCGGGCAGGCAGCGCACGCTCCGGAACCTTTATGAGGATTTGTATTTCACCGAGCAGCCGTATGGCTTGGTCTTTGGATTCGAAACCGGTTTGCCGGCCAACGATTCATCCAGCGATACCTTGACGTAGTTGGTCGAGCTCGGAATATCGGCGGGATTCGGCGTTGCTTTGCTGTCAATCGCGCCTTCATAAATGATTTTCCCCTCGGGACTGACGATGACCATGTTGGGCGTGTTTTTCGCGCCGTAGGCACGGCCGACTTTACCGTCTGGATCAAGAAGCAACGCCGTCTGATGGGTCTTCCAGGCGCTGGTCACTTTCTCCGCTTGTTCGGGCGATAGATTGCCCTCGGTGCCGGGCGCGTTGGAATCGATCGTCAGCCAGGCGACACCTTTGTCGGTAAATTCCTTTTGCAGATTTTGCATGTGGCCGCCGCCGTAATGTTTTTTCACGAATGGGCATTCCGGATTAAACCATTCGAGCACGACGTACTTGCCCTTGTAGTTGGCGAGCGAATGCGTTTTGCCTTTTGCGTCGGTAAGCGAAAAGTCCGGCGCCGCGCTCCCAACCGGCGGCGGATCGAACGCGAAAACCGCACTGGCTACGAGTGACATGAAAATTGTGAGGATCGTTTTTGTGTTCATAGATTGGTTAGAAGCCAAAATGCTAAGGATGGTTCAATTTTCTCTCGAATAAACACCTTGGCAAGGCAACGGAGAAATACAAATGAGGAAGACCAATGACGAAACACGAATGACGAATGACGAAACAAATCCGAATGCCGAAATCCGAAAATGGCGCTTGCATCGCAGCCCGGTCTCTCATCATTAGTGCTTCGACATTCGTCATTCGAGCTTCGTCATTCTCGCGTAAATTATTGCGAGGCGACGGTGCGCGACGCGGTTTCGAGTTTCTCCAGGACCATGTCCTTGGTGAGCAATTCCGGGAATACAATCGGCTCGCCGGCTTTTCCCGGATAGAGCACGTAGAGCGGGACGCCTGGGCGGCCAAATTGCTGCAATAACTTCGTGATCACCGGATCGCCATTGGTCCAATCGGCTTTCAATTTCACGATGGCATGACGCTGAAACGCTTCTCGCACGGCGCTGCTCTCGAGCACGTTGGCCTCATTGAATTTGCAAGTGAGACACCACGCCGCCGTGAAATCGACAAAAACCGTGTGACCTTGCTCCAGTTCAGCCTGCAACTTCTCGGGCGTGAATGCCTGCCAGTCTCCCTGAAGCCGTGAATCGGCTGAAGCAATTGTCGTTGACTGAAACTTCCCGCCAATGAAGTAAATGCCACTTCCGATCACGAGCACGAGCGTGAGCACGAGCACGACCGCTCTTTTCCAGGCCGATGCTGTGGGAACGATGAATGCGCCTTTCATCCAGCAGGCGACTCCGATGATTAACAGAAAGCAGCTGGCCCAGATCGCTCCTTCGAGACCGCGTTGCGCGCCGAGCACGTAAAGAAGAAACAGCAACGTGGCCAGCAGCAGAAATCCCATGAATTGCTTCACGTGTACCATCCATGGGCCTGGCTTTGGCAGAAAACGCAGCCAGGCCGGTTGCGCGCAGAGCAGCAAATACGGAGCGCTCATCCCGGCGGCAATCGCAACGAACATCGCCAGGATGATGAGCGGGGGCTGGGCAAAGGCGAACCCGAGTGCGGTCCCTAAAAAAGGAGCGGTGCATGGCGTCGCGAGAACAGTCGCGAAAACTCCCTGGAAAAATGAGCCCACATCGCCTTGCGCCCCCGTCCAGCCAAGCAGACCACGCGTGGCACTCTGCGGCAGCCCAATTTCAAAAACTCCGAAGAGATTGAGCGCAAAGACCAGAACGATGACGCTCAACACGAGAACAAAATACGGATTCGTGAACTGAAAACCGCCCCACGTGATCTCATGGCCGGCAGCTTTCAGCGCGATCAATAGGATCGCCAGACCAACGAACCAGGCAAAAATGCCGCCGGCAAAAGCAATCCCGCTGCGCAAAATTTTGCCCCGGCTTTGCCCGGCGTGCTGAATGAATCCGAAAATTTTGAGCGAGATGACCGGCAACACGCACGGCATTAAGTTCAAAATGATTCCGCCGAGGAATCCGAAGAAGAGAAACGTAAGAACGCCACGCGCCGGAGGCGGACTGGTGGCTGATGCCACCGGCGTTCCAACAGCACGCCACGCGCCACGATCGTTGTCATTTTCGCGCTGGCCAAAGACCACGAGGCCGTTGATGGACGATGCATCGCCAGTCTCAATCGGAATCCGAAAGGTAACTTCGGTTCCATTTCGCGATTCGACCCTGGGATGGCCCACGACCGTGTCGCCTTCCGGTAACGGAAAAAAATCTGCGACAGGATATTTCGCCAATGTTTCGCTCGTCACCGTGAAGAAAAGATCCGCGCCCGCTCGACGCCAATTTGTGCTAACCGTTTTCGAGCCGGGCATATCTTGCGGCAGCAGGCGACGAAACCGCTCGAAAAGTTCCGCATTCGCTGGCGTGCCTGCTGCGGACACCGGCAGCGCAACTTGCACGCTCGCGTTTCCCGGTATGCAGATTTTTTCGCACACGAGCCAGCTTGCCTCCGCGGCAAGGGTCACAGTGGAATCGCTGATCGAAGCGGGCGGCTTGATCGCCTGCATGAGCAGGACTTCATCGTGATAGCCGTAAATCTGGATATCACCGGGTTCGCTCAGTTTAAGCGGAATTGGCCACTGGATTTCGCCGACCTTCCATCCTGGCGGCAGCTTCCATTTCAGCTCGGTGGGAATTCCGGCGTCGCCCGGGAATTTCCAATAGGTGTGCCAGCCCGGAGCCATTCGAAGCAGCAAACCGACAGTAAAAGGTTTCCCGGGAACAACTGCGTTTGTATCCGCCAGAAGTTCTGCTTTGACGAGCTGCTTCCCCTCGTAGGTCTGGCTCCGAGTCAGTGGCGCAAGGGCGAAGATCGACAAGCAACCGATCGAGTACGCAGCAAGTCGCGATGTCGATATCATTCCATTACTTAGCATTCGGGGAAGTTCGCGGCAATCAGTCGCGGTAGGGCGCGAGGCGCCGCGGCAAGCGCGCCGCAACTTACGGAACGATGAATATCTTATTCGTCCACGGATCTTTTACTTTGCTGCCCGATGTGTAACCGCTTACATCGACATATCTTTCGCTCGAATCGAACGGGCTGATCACGTATCCGGGCTTGCCAGGAACTAGTTTGGCAGTTGGAAATTCGGCTTGCCCGGAGGCAGCCTGCGACGAAGACGACGGCTTTGTTTTTGCCTGCGTTGACTGCGTTGTCTGCTTGCGAGCTACGCGCGGACCAGCAGTTGACGGCGGCCTTGAAGTTCTGTCGCTTTCAATCCGCGGCTGCTGTTGCCGCGAGGAAGGCACTTCCGGTTCCGCAATCGGGTGACCGGGCTGGGTTACGTCGGACTCAATTGTCTCTGTTGAAGTGGCATACGTGGTTGATGTATCGCCCCGGTTTCGCCGTAAAGCGTAGTGCACCGGTGCAGTAGCAACACGATATGAACCGACTGCCACATCGCGAGTCACATGATATGATGTGACCGCGACGTCGCGGGTGGTTCCACAGCCGACCAGCAAAACGGCCCCAAATAACGAAGTTAGCGTCAGCGTTTTCATTCTACTTTCCATACAGATGCGCCCCGATCGCTGTCCGTTCAATGATTTATCTCAATAATATTGGTCAAGAAATCGGAGATGGCCTTGTCGGTTGTCGACCACGAACACATCAAACGGTAAATATCGGGCTCGACGAACTTGTAAAAATGCCAGCCCCGGGATTGGAGATGCCCCACGACTTGCTCATCCATCCGGACAAAAACCGCATTCGCCTCCACTGGGAATAGAATTTCGATCTTTGCCTCGTTTCGGAGGCGGTCCGCAAGATGGCGCGCGGTTTGGTTGGCCTGCTGTGCGTTCCGTAGCCAGACATCATCGGTTAGAAGACCAAGCCACGGCGCGGCCAGAAAACGCATTTTTGACCCGAGCTGCCCTGCCTGTTTCACTCGATAATCGAACTCGTGTGAAAGCTTCTTCTCAAAAAAGACCACCAGCTCCCCAGCGGCCGTGCCATTTTTTGTCCCGCCGAAGCAGAGAACATCAACGCCAACCTCCCAGGTGATTGTTTTCGGCGCGCAACCGAGCGATGCGACTGCGTTGGCAAAGCGCGCGCCGTCCATGTGGACAAACATGTTGTGCGCATCCGCGAACGCGCCGATGGCTGCGATTTCGTCGCGCATGTAAACGGTCCCGAACTCTGTCGCCTGGGCAATGCTGATCGCGCGCGGTTTATGCGCGTGCAGATCGGTATGGCGCGCGACTACCGCTTCTGCCTGGCCGATGTCGATCTTTCCAACGGATCCGCCAATCAGAAGCAGCTTCGATCCTTTCGTAAAAAATTCCGGCGCCCCACATTCGTCGGTCTGAATATGGGAATATTGGTGACAAATCACGCTGTGGAACGATTGGCAGAGCTGGGCGAGCGACAACGCGTTGGCGGCCGTGCCGTTGAAGACGAAATAGACATCGCAATCAGTCTCGAAGAGTTCGCGGATGCGATCGCGTACCCGCGTCGTGCAGCGGTCCTCGCCGTACGATGGCGCCTCGTTTACGTTCGCCTCTTCCAGTGCTGCCCAGGCCTCCGGGCAGATCGCCGCAGTGTTGTCGCTGGCAAACTCGTAACGCCCGGTCATGGAATCCATTTCGCCTGTTTGCTACGCGAGTTCTGGTTCTCGATCAATCACGACCACAGACATTTGCAAGAGTGCCGAAGCCTTCACGGTCAGAATACGGGAATTATGCCCGCTCGCGACGCTTGCGGCCAAAGAGATTGCCTGACAGATCCGAGCCCTGGGCCTCCGCAATCCGCCAGGCAAATCTCTTCCACTTGCTCCCCAAAATTTGTCCGCGACAGCCTCATGTATTGTTTCGAACATGGATCGCAAATTGAACGTATGCGGCGGCAGATTCTTTCAAGATTGCGGATTTACGTTTGCGATAGATTGTCGAATGCAATCGCGTCGCAAATCTCTGGGTAGCGCGCGCGTCTCGCGTGCTGGTCGGGGCGTCTCGCGCCGACGAACTTTCGTTGTGTGATCCAACTCACGCTCTGCTATCGCATTTCCAGAGAAGCTTGTTTCGGTGAGACACCGAAACCAGCACGCGAGACGCGCGCGCTACCCAGATCAACGCACTTGCGACTCACGTGGAGTGATGTGGTTCCGCTTTGCCTAAGACATTGCCAGAGACTAGTTTTGCTAATGAGGTCGCTCCAAAGCGAGATCGAGCAACGCGGGACGCGCATTCTTCGGTGGGTTGATCAACATCCTGATTCGCTTTTCAGCAAGGCCGGCTTTTATCAGCGGCTGATGGCGCTTTCGATGCGCGATGAGCAGTTCAAATTACAGTTGTTTCGTTTTGTAGACGTTCTTCCTTCCCTCCACCGGTCCGGCGAAATCGTCGAACACCTCGAAGAATATTTCGCCGATGTGCGCGATGGCTTTGCGCCTTTTGTTCACGCCGGCATTCGTCTGGCGCGCATCGCTCCTTGGGTAAGCGGACGTGTTCTGCGCTGGAACGTTTCTGGAATGGCGCACCAGTTCATCGCCGGAAAAAATCCAGACGATGTCGTAAAGACGTTGCGCAAGCGTCGCGCGCAGAGAATCGGGTTCACTGTCGATCTCCTGGGAGAAGCCGTCGTCAGCGAAACCGAGGCCGACGAATATGCTGGGCGATGCCTCGATTTGCTGGAGACCCTTGCGCGAGAAACCCAGGGTTGGACCGATCCGCTCGGCAGAAATTCAGAGTTGTTCCCTGTGGTAAATGTTTCGCTCAAAATTTCCGCGCTCTATTCGCAGATTAATCCAGCCGATCCGGCCGATGCCATTGCCCATCTCGCGCCGAAGCTGCTTCCCATTTTGCGCCAGGCCCGGGAGCGCGGCACGTTTATCAACTTCGACATGGAGAGCTACGCGCACAAAAATGTTACCCTTGAGCTTTTCAAAAGAATTTTCACCGACAGGGATTTCAAAGATTGGCCGCACGTCGGGATCGTCATACAAGCATATTTGCGAGACTCCGAGATCGACTTGCGCGATCTGATCGAGTGGGGTCGCGCACGCGGGACGCGTTTCGCGGTCCGGCTGGTGAAAGGCGCATACTGGGATCACGAAACAATAGAAGCGAGTCAGAACGCCTGGAATTGCCCGGTTTATTCCCAGAAACCCGAGAGCGACGCGAATTTCGAAGCGCTCACGCGCTTGCTGCTCGAAAATGAATCGATAGTTACGGCTGCGTTCGGCTCGCATAATGTGCGTAGCATCGCGCACGCCCAGGCGTTTGCGGACGAGCTCGGTGTCGATCGCAGCCGTTTCGAGTTTCAATTGCTCTACGGCATGGGCGGGCCAATCAAACGGGCCCTGGTCGAAATGGGTTATCGTGTCCGCGAATATTGCCCGGTGGGTGAGCTCTTGCCCGGGATGTCCTATTTCGTCCGCCGTTTGCTTGAGAACACTTCGAACGAAGGATTTCTTCGCGCAAAATTTGCAGAAAATCTTTCTGAAGACGAATTATTGCGCGACCCCCGGGAACTTTTGCGGACGAGCCGAAATGGCGTGCTGCCGCGCTCAAATAACCTGACAATCAATGCAATGAAAGAGCCACATCCTTCTCACAATCGTTCGCTGGATACGCCGCCGGGCGATACCTACGAAAATGCGCCGCTTACGAACTTCGCCCAGCCGGAGAACCAGGAAAAAATGCGCAAGGCTTTGAGCGAAATGCGCACGCGTCTCGGGAAGGAATATCCGCTCGTCATCAACGGTGAAAAAATCTTTACCGGCAAGACAATTGCCTCCATCAATCCGAGTTCACCCGAAGATGTCGTCGGCGCAGTCGCCGAAGCCGGCATCGAGGAAGCGGAACGCGCCGTCAAAGCCGCACGGGACGCGTTTGAAAAATGGCGCTGGACTCCATTTGAGCAGCGAGCACAGCTCTTGGAACGCGCTGCCGCCATCATGGATCGCCGCCGGTTCGAGCTCTCTGCGCTCGAAGTTTTTGAAGTCGGCAAACCCTGGGTGGAAGCGGACGGCGACATTCGCGAGGCGATCGACTTTTGCCTTTTTTACGCGCAGCAAATGCGTCTCATCAGGCGACCGCGCCTGACGCAGCACGTTCCCGGCGAAGAAAGTTACTATCATTACTGGCCGCGCGGCGTTGCCTTTGTCATTGCGCCCTGGAATTTTCCGCTCGCAATTCTTTGCGGAATGACAACCGCCGCGCTCGTCACCGGAAACACGGTCATCATGAAACCGGCCGAGCAATCGGCCGTTTGCGGCGCGATGTTGATGGAGATTCTGGAAGAAGCCGGCGTGCCACCCGGCGTGCTGAACTATCTTCCCGGCAAGGGATCGGTCATGGGCGCGCACCTCGTCGATCGCAAAGATGTCGATCTTATTGCGTTCACAGGGTCGCGCGAAGTCGGTCTTAGAATCTGGCAAAGCGCCGGAATCACGCGGCCGGGTCAACGGGAGCTGAAGCGCGTCGTCTGCGAGATGGGCGGCAAAAATGCGGTCATCATCGATGCGGATGCCGATGTCGATGAAGCGATCGTGGATTGCACTTACTCGGCCTTCGGTTACCAGGGGCAGAAATGTTCCGCGTTATCCCGTCTGATTCTGCTCGAAGAAAATCATGATCGCGTCATGGAGCGCTTGCTCAAGGCCGCTGCGAGCGTGCGGGTTGGGAATCCGGAAGAACCTGGGATCACTGTCGGTCCGGTAATTGACGAAGCCGCATACAATCGAATCCTCGATTACATTCAGATCGGCAAATCGGAGGCCACGCTTGCTTATCAACGTGAAGATGTACCGGCCAAAGGCTTTTTTATTCCGCCAACTATTTTTTCGGATGTGAAACCAAATATGCGCATTGCGCGCGAGGAAATTTTCGGCCCGGTCGTTAGCGTCTTGAAGGTGCGCGATCTTGACGAAGCGATCGCGGTTGCCAACGGCACTGATTATGCCCTCACTGCTGGGTTTTTCTCGCGCAGTCCAGCGAACATCGAGCGGGCAAAAGCACAAATCGAAGCGGGCAACGTTTATATCAACCGCTCGTGCACGGGCGCAGTGGTGGGCCGACATCCATTCGGCGGTTTCAAGATGAGCGGGGGCGGCACCAAAGCCGGTGGCGCGGATTATCTGCTGCAATTTCTAGTGCCACGCGTAGTGACCGAAAACATCACGCGCCACGGTTTCGCGCCGGAGCAAACGCCAGAATATCGCGACGAATTCCTCTGGGCAAAGTGACAGTAAAGAAAGGCCTCTTTGCCCGTTGGGGCGATTAGAGCTGCGGCTCTCCCTTATTCAATAACTTAACGACGGTGATCACCATGTAGATTACCGGCCAGGCCGCCGTCAGAAGGATGAGCGCAAAGGCTACCATCTCTTTAGCCAGTTCCCGCGCCGCTTCGATCCGGAATTCGCGTCCTAAATTGTAAAAATTCCGGAATTCCGATCTGCCCTCTCCATCGTAGGGCGAGGAATACCCGCGCCATTGGGCGAAACCTGAATGAAAAAGGTAATCCGTCCGTGGAAAGCGCCTCTTTCCGGCAGCGAACGGACCCGTCGGTTTCATGGCCATTGATCCAAAACTCGGACGATACCGGCAACTATGATACCACGTTCCGAGCAGGAATCAGCCTGAAATAATGCCCTCAAACCTCGCTAACTGGGGAAGGCGATTAAAAACGGATCCTGACACTAGATGCGAGGACCTCGTGCGTCGTAAGCGGCTTACGATGCATGAGGTTTGGATTTTCGCTATTAGCCAACCAAGTCCCTGTTCCCCCTCTGCTTATTGCCAATGACCCGGCATCCAGACCCAGCCGCCGCCCCGGGGCACCCATTGGCCTTCGACCCATACTGCCGCCAGCCTTGGACGCACTATGTAACTGCCCGGCACCCAGACATAGGTGGTTCCAGTCCATCGCCAATAACCCCTTGTCCAGGCATATCCGGGTCCCGGCGCCACCGTCTGCGTTTCAACGCGAACGGCTGGTGGAGTCCTGGTCACTACCACCTCTCGGGCTGGACCGGCTGTTGTCACTTCCTGTGTAGTTGTCGTAGTTGTCATCGTCGTCGGTTCCTCGGCGCAGCCGACTAACACAAACGGTGCCAGCGCCAACAGATAAATGCATTTTCTCATATAGCCTCCTTTTCCTAAATTCGTTTTGCGCGGGCAACTCGGCTTTATTGGAAGTGAAACAAGCTCGTCTGCTTGCTTGCGTGATTGATAGCAAAAGATCGATTTTAGCTGGATGATACGGGATGCTTTACGTCGTCTCCACACCAATCGGCAACCTCGGTGACATCACCTTGCGCGCGCTTGATGTGCTGAAATCAGTCGATGTGATCGCAGCTGAAGACACCCGCCATTCCGGGATGTTGTTGAAGCGTTTCGAAATCAAAAAACCGCTTCTCAGTTATCACGAGCACAATGAGGCGATGCGCGCCGCCCAACTAGTCGAGCGCCTCGCCGCGGGCGAAGACGTCGCATTGATTACCGACGCCGGAACGCCCGCGCTCTCCGATCCCGGCGCGCGCCTTATTCGCGAATGCATCAAACGCGGGCTTCCTTTCATGATCATTCCCGGGCCGTCATCGATTCTGGCCGCGCTCGTCGGTTCAGGATTTTCAACTGAGAAATTTTGCTTTCGCGGATTTCTGCCGGTCAAAAGTGGTCAGCGCGAACGCGAATTACGCGGTGCCGCTGGGCGCGAAGAAACAACAATCTTCTTCGAATCGCCCTATCGATTAGCCAAAACGCTCGCTGCTTGTGTCGAAATCATGCCCGACCGACCACTTTGCGTCGCGCGCGAGCTCACCAAAAAGTTCGAGGAATTTCGGCGCGGCACCGCGAGTGAGCTGTTGGCGCACTACCAAGCGCATCCTCCCAAAGGCGAGATTGTGCTGATTGTCGCTGGTAGGGGCGATTGACCTCAATCACCCGCTCCGTCCAATGGCGCCGCAGCGGGCGGTTCAGGTGAACCGCCCCTACCTTTCCCCTTGTCAAAGCCCGCGTTCTATGGAATTTTGCGCGGCTTTCTCCCCCGGGAAGACCCCTTATGGCTTACGCAATTATCAAAACTGGCGGCAGGCAGTATCGTGTCGCGGAAGGCGATACAATCGATGTCGATCTTCTCGACGTTGAGGCGGGGAAGAGCGCGACGTTCGGCGATGTCTTGATGTATGCCGACGGGAAAGAGCTTACGCATGGAAACCCGCTCATCTCAGGCGCCAAGGTCACCGGTGAAGTCGTCGAACAGCGCAAGGATAAAAAAGTGATCGCGTTCAAATTTAAACGGCGTAAAGGTTACCATCGCACGGTCGGACACCGCCG
>WNFV01006917.1_pt1 | contig 13270 bp, 13 predicted proteins | sample 5400101 | NCBI WGS metagenome assembly WNFV01 (sample SAMN13153361, study PRJNA577476) | soil metagenome | isolation source: 115 cm soil or saprolite under grassland replicate 1 | place: USA:California | collected 2016-06-15
CATGCCATCGTAATCACTCGCGGAAGACTCCTCGCAGGTCAGCGGACGAAACCGCGGACAGGCGGGTGAGGGGCTCGATCCTCGACTCCCGCCCCGATCGGCATCTCAACTCAATTACCGCACCGGGAATCGAGGTTAGCAGCCCGCGGTGTCACCCCACCGGCAGCGGGCGGGAATGATCCCTTTACCCTTCGCTCTTTCGAGGGATGTCCCAACCCTGGCGCGTCCGTAGCGTGCTGGCCACAGCACCGCCGACCTGGTCGACCTGGCCCGGCCACCCTGTTGTCCTGGAAGGAGCACAGCAATGAACGCGCAGCGAGCATGGTCTGAGCCGCGCACGGCGACGGTGGGGGGCCTGGTGGTCGGGGCCATGGGGATCGCGATCCTGTGGGCGTCAGGGGTCGAGTTCCCGATCTACCCGCCGCCAGGGATCCTCATCCTGCTCGCCGGGGCCATCTTCGTGAGCCTGGCCACGTGGCCGTGGGCCCCGGGCGTGGGCGCGTTCCTGGGCCTGTTCGTCCTCGTCGGGTTCCTGATCAGCCCTACCGGACTGTCCAACCTGTCCGGCGAGGCCGGGACCAGCGTCGCCGTCGGCCAAGGGATCCAGGTGGTGGGTGTGCTCACCGCCCTGATCGCCGGGGTGATCGCCATACGGGCCAACTATCGGAAGCCGGCTCCCCCTCGGCGCTGAGACCATGCGGTGGTTCAGTGGTTGGTGGGGCGGGATGACCGCCCGTCCGGTGGAGCGGGCCGGCACTGTTGCATCTGGCCGAAGGGCAGCGCCGGCGAGTAGCAAAGTGGAGCCTCTTCCCATGCAGCGGGCTGTGAAAGCAGCCAAAGCTGTCAATCACAACGGCCATCCGCTGCGCTTAGGTGTCCCAGTGGAGGCCATCGAAGGCGCTGATCGCTAGATGCAACAGTGCCCCGATACCTATCGAAGGGACCCGGCATGAACGATCACCACCACCAGAGCAGCGAGAATTGAGGAACGCCATGACGTCCAACACCGAGTTCACCCAACCCGACGCCGCGACCAGACGTGCTCCCATGGGACACCCGCTGGGCGGGACGCTGCCGGGAGCCGTCACCTACCTCGTCCTGGCCATCTGGTCCGGCGCGGTGCTGACAGCGATCGTCGCCGGCGTCTTTGCCGGCGGCGGCGCGTCCCAGCTACTCCTGCCAGCATCGCAGGCCATCCCCATCGCCGCCGTCGCGATCGGCTACCGCGCCTGGCCGAGGTTCAGGACCTACCTGCTGACCCTCGACCTGCGGCTGGTGTTGACGGCCCAGCTGTGGCGCGTGATCGGCATCGCCTTCCTCTTTGCCTTGGCGTTCGACCAGCTGCCCGCAGGCTTTGCCGTGCCAGCCGGCGTGGGCGACCTCGCCACCGGGATTGCTGCCCTCGCCGTCGTGCTCTCGCTGGGCAACGGCAGCCTGACCCGTGGCCGGCTCTACGCCTTCACCGCGCTCGGGGTGGGCGACTTCCTCGTCGCGAACGCCACCGGGCTGTCCCTGGAACCCTCGGCCCTCACTGCCTGGCCGTTGGCCATCTTCCCCACCATCATGATCCCGTTCTTCGCCGTCCTCCATCTGGTTGCCGTGCTCCAGAGCCGGCAGGACTGGGACGACCGAGTCCGCCACTACGCCATCCAAAGCCATAACTTGGCGCCTCGGTAACGCCGCGGGCCTGATTCGGTGAGGGTCGTTCACGAATCGCAGGGAGACACCGATGCAGGAATCAATGAGCAGGCTAAGGTCGTTGTCTGCGGCTGGCAAGCTGACCGTGGCTGGCCTGGTTGCTGCAGCAGGCGGGATCGCGATCCAGATAGCCTCGGGCGCTGATTACTCCACGGTCCCCCCAGGGCTCGTCATCTTGCTGGTGGCGGCAGGCCTGGTCGCCCTGGCGACCCGCTGGTGGTGGACACCTCTAGCGGGCCTGGTGGTGTCGGCCTTCCTTCTGCTCGGCGGCGCGGTCGCGTCCAATACCAGAGACCACCTGGGCGATCCGAGTGAGGTCGGCGTCTTCATCGGCACGGTGATCCAGCCGCTGGCGCTGGTCATCGCGCTGGTCGCCAGCGTGGCGGCGGCCCACCAGGCAGGGCTACCGAAGCCGGCCCCGGACATGAGGAACTTCGTCGGCGTCCGGCGGTCAGGTCGGTGGCCGTCCGCCGCGGTCGGCAGGCCCCGAGCGACCGGGCGTGGTGGCCATGGAGGCAGCAAGTGAGCGACGTCGTGCTGGAAACCCACAACCTCACCAAGCGCTACGGCCAACGCCGCGCGGTCGACCGGCTGGACCTGCGCGTGCGCCGCGGCGAGGTGTACGGCTTCCTGGGACCCAACGGCGCCGGCAAGACCACCACGCTGCGGATGCTGCTGGGTCTGGTGCGGCCCACCTCGGGGACCGTGCGCGTCCTCGGCGGTCCACCTGGCGATCGGTCGGTGCTTGCCCGCATTGGGATGCTGGTGGAGTCGCCGGCGTTCTACCCCTACCTTTCTGGTCGCGACAACCTCCGCGTGGTCGCCCGCTACGCCGGCGTGCCCGCCTCCCGAGTGGACGAGGCGCTGGAGGCGGTCGAGCTCACTGCCCGGGCGGGCGACCGGTTCGCGGCCTACTCGCTTGGGATGCGGCAGCGCCTGGGATTGGCCGCGGCGCTGCTGAAGGACCCCGAGCTGCTGCTGTTGGACGAGCCGACCAATGGCCTTGATCCGGCGGGCATGGCCGAGATGCGCCTGCTGCTGCGCCGGCTTGGCAGCGGTGGCCGCACGGTGCTGTTGTCCAGCCACCTGCTGGGCGAGGTGCAGCAGGTGTGCGACCGCATCGGGGTGCTGTCCCGCGGGCGGCTGCTGCGGCAGGGCACCGTTGCCGAGCTCCGCGGCCAGGGCGCCCTGCTGGTGACCGCCCAGCCGCTGGAGCAGGCCCACGCCGTGGCCCGGCGGCTGCTGGGTCCGGATCGGGTCGCCGTCCAGGACGGGGCGCTGCGGCTGGAGGCCGAACCCGACCAGGCGGCCCGGGTCAACCGCGAGCTGGTCACGGCCGGCGTCGCGGTGTCGGCGCTGGGCTGGGCCGAGCGGACCCTGGAGGACGTCTTCCTGGAGCTGACCAACCAGCCCACCAGCGTGGAAGGGAGGGGCTGATGCGCGCCAGTTTCGCGGCCGAGCTGCTCAAGGTTGGTAGGCGGCCCGCGATGTGGCTGGTCGCCGTCGTGTGGCTGGTGCTCAGCCTGGTGTTTGGCTACCTGTTCCCCTACCTGAGCTACCGCGGCGCGCCCACCGGCCCGGCCGCCGGCGCCGGCGCAGCCTCAGCCGAGCAGGTCCTGGCCGAGGCGCTGCCGGCCAACCTGGTCCCCACCGCGATCCAGGGCTTCCCGGTGTTTGCCGGTGCGCTGGCGCTGCTGCTTGGCGTGCTGTCGGCCGGCAGCGAATACGGCTGGGGCACGTGGAAGACGATCCTGGCCCAGGGGCCGGGGCGGCTGGCGGTCCTGGCCGGCAAGCTGGGGGCACTCGGCCTGGTGTTGCTGCTGGTGGTGCTGGCGACCTTCGCGGTGGCGGCGCCCGCCAGCTGGCTGGTCGCCTGGGTCGAGTCGCAGCCCGTCCGGTGGCCGCCGCTGGCCGAGCTCGCCCAGGGTCTTGCCGCCGGTTGGCTGGTCGTGGCCATGTGGGGATGGGCCGGGATGTTCCTCGGGATCCTGGTCCGCGGCACCTCCCTGGCCATCGGCCTGGGCCTGGTGTGGACGCTGGCGGTCGAGAACCTGGCGCGGGGCTTCGCCTCGCTGCTGGCAGCGATCGACACGCTCCAGCGGTGGCTGCCCGGAACCAATGCGGGCTCCCTGGCGGCAGCGGTCGGCGTGCCGGTCCAGGGAGCACCGGGCGGCACCCCGGGCGTCACGGCCACCGTCGACGGGACCCGGGCCACGCTGGTGCTCGCCGCCTATCTGGTGGCCTTCACGGTGGTCGCGGCGGTGCTGCTCCAGCGGCGCGACGTCACCTGACCGCAAGATCAGAAGGAGGATAGCAATGAATGGACAGAGCAGGTTGTCTGGGCCACGGGCGGGGACGGTTGTAGGCCTGGTGGCCGGTGCTGTGGGGATCGCGATCCTGTGGGCGTCGGGGGTCGAGTTCCCCGTCTACCCGCCGCCGGGGATCGTCATTCTGCTCGCCGGCGCCATCTTCGTGGCCCTGGCCTGGTGGCCGTGGGCGCCGGGCGTGGGCGCGTTCCTGGGGTTGTTCGTCACCGTCGGGTTCGTGGTCAGCGGCGGGCCGCCCAATCTGGTCGGCCGGGACGGAACGAGCGTGGCCATCGGCACCTGGATCCAGATGATCGGTGTGCTCACTGCCCTGATCGCGGGGGTGATCGCCACACGGGCCAACTACCGCAAACAGGCTCAGGCTCGGCAATGAGACCGCGCTGCGGTTCGGGCGCCACGAACCGGCGATCTGAGCATCGGCGGTAGCAGTCGTAGCCACGGTCAGCCAGCAGCAGCCGCCAGCAGGTCATGCCCGAGCCGTAGCCCAGCTCCTGCGCTGGTCCTCCCAGGCGATGCCCGAGCGCAGCACATCCAGGATCCCGTTGAGCCCGGCACGGTCGTCCGGGCGCTTGCGGCCCCGGGTTGCGGTAGCGGCGCGCTGCGGGACGGGCAGCAGGGGCTGCAACAGCTCCCAACGGTCGTCGGTGATGGTCAGGATGGCATCGGCATGGCGGGTAGTCGGCGGCAATGACCACCGGACTCAACCACCTCATACCAGGCCAAACAACAACCTCATTCCGGTAACAGTTCCTAGCTTCGGGGTCGGCTGGTCGCCGCCAGCTGCCGCGTGTCCTGGTCACCGACCGAGGTGCCTGAGATGAACGTTGCTTCAGTCGTGGTCACCGCCATCGTCATCGTCCTGACCGGTAGCGTGCTGTTGGTGGGGCTCGCCGTGGGCGCACGGCGCCTGCTCGGACTGCAGCTCGGCGTGGTGTGCACCGTGCTTGCCGGCGTGGTCGGGTCGGCGGCCTGGTTGGCCTTCGGCCTCGCCATCGCACGACCGCAGCAGCGCCCCTTCATGCTCACCACCGTGCAGCTGGGGATCGCGCTGCTGGTCGCGATGGGTTTCCTGGTCCTGGCCGAGGCGGTCCTGCCGAGCGGGTCGCTTCGGCCGGTGACATGGGCGCGAGCGTTGCGGCACCGGCTGGCCCGGGCGCGACGATATCTCCAGATCAGCCGGATCGCGGCCCGCCACGGCCTGCTCCCCTACCTGCGAGGCCGCCGACGCCACCAGGCCGACACCCCTGCCGGGCGCGCCGGGCTGGCCCGATCGGTGCGGCTGGCGCTGGAGGAGGGCGGGGTCAGCTTCGTCAAGCTCGGGCAGCTGCTGGCCAACCGCCGCGACCTGCTCCCCACGGAGTTCGTCAACGAACTCAGCAGACTCCACCATCAGGTCACCCCGGCCCCGTGGCCGCAGGTGGAGCAGGTGCTCGGCCAGGAGCTCGGCACGCCAGACGCGGTGTTCGACAAGCTCGACGCCCGCCCCCTGGCCGCCGCCTCCATCGCCCAGGTGCACCAGGCCCGGCTGCGCTCCTCGGGGGCGGAGGTGGTGGTCAAGGTCCAGCGCCCCGGCATCCGGCCGGTGGTCGAGCGCGACCTGGACATCGTGGACCGCATGGCGCGCAGGCTGCAGACCCGCACCCGATGGGGGGCCACCATCGGCGCCGTCGAGCTGGCCCGCGGCTTCGCCAACGCGCTCCACGAGGAGCTCGACTTCCGGGTGGAAGCGCGCAACATGGCCGTCGTCGCGGCGGCCTCGGCCGTGCCGGGAACCGACACCTCGGTGCGGCTGCCCGCCGTGCACCCGCAGCTGTGCACCGAGCGGGTGCTGGTGATGGAGCGGCTGGACGGGCTCCCCCTGGACGCGGCCGGCCCGGTCATCGACACGCGTGGCCTGGACCGGCAGGTCCTCGCGCGGGCGCTGCTGGGCTGCCTGCTGCGACAGATCATGCTCGGCGGGGTCTTCCACGCCGACCCCCACCCGGGCAACATCCTGCTGCTGGACGACGGCCGCCTTGGCCTGCTGGACTTCGGCTCGGTCGGCCGGCTCGATGCGCTGCTGCGGGCGGCGCTGCAGCAGTTCCTGCTCGCCATCGACCGCGGCGACCCGGCCGGGCTGTACGACGCCCTGCTGGAGGTCATGGTCCGGCCCGACGACCTCGACGAGCAGCGGCTGCAACGCGCCCTCGGCCAGTTCATGGCCCGCCACCTCAGCCCCGGCGCCGCCCCCGACGTCGAGCTGTTCACCGATCTGTTCCGGCTGGTGGCAAGCTACGACCTCATGGTGCCGCCAGAGGTCGCCGCCGTGTTCCGGGCGCTCGCCACCCTGGAAGCCACCCTTGGCCAGCTCGCCCCCGGCTTCGACATCCTCGCCGAGTCGCGGACGTTCGCGGCCGCCCAGCTCAGCGGCCAGCTGCAGCCCACCTCCCTGCGGCAGGCGGCCAACGACGAGCTGCCCACGCTGCTGCCGATGCTGCGCCGCCTCCCGCGCCGCGCCGACCGCATCACCAACGCCCTCGAGCATGGCCGCCTCGGCCTGGGCGTGCGGCTGTTCGCCGACCCACGCGACCGCCGGTTCCTGACGACCCTCGTCCACCAGATCCTGCTCGCCTTCCTCGGCGCCACCACCGGCATCATGGCCGTGCTGCTGCTCGGCAGCGGCGGCGGGCCGAAGCTCAGCCCCACCGTCAGCCTGTTCCAGGTCCTCGGCTACAACCTGCTGTTGGTCAGCGCCGTGCTCATCCTCCGGGTCCTGGTCACGATCTTCCGGCCGCCACGGTGACGTGGGCACGGTCGTGATCAACCCGCGGCGGCCAGGACCGGTGGTCGGCGGCGAGGTTGGACGGCCCGGCCCGGCCCGGCTGGCGCTCACCGTGCACGCATCCAACCCGCCCGGAGCTTCGAGACCGTCCCATCCCTGGCCGTCCCGTTGGGCAGGCAGGTACAGGGTGTGGAGGGCGAGCGGATGCGCGTAGTGCCGCGCAACGGGCTGCGCCTGGCGGGGTGGCGCTAGACGGGATCGGGTGCCGCCAGGTGGGGGGGCTGGTCGGTGCGGCGGATGCGCGCCGAGCTTGGGGTCGGCAGGGCGTGGCTTGTCGCCGAGATGCGCCGCCTCGGTATCACGCCCTGACCCTATCGGTCGACGATCCCGGCGCTGTTGAGGTTCTGTTGGAAGCATGTTGGACGTTCGCCGGTCGTCACTCTTGTGCCTGGTCAGCCGACATGCAGCCACCGGCGCGCTGTGCGCAGCTTGGCGTTTGGCGTGTAGATCGCGATCTGGGCGAATGGAGTGGTCACGGTTTCGACGCTCATCTCGACGAGCGCCGCTGAGAGATCGGGCGCATGGAAGGTCGCGACGGCGAGTGCTCGATCTGCGTCGTGAGCGGCGCTCTTCGCCTCAGCCGGCAGGCAGGCGGACGCCGACCAGCCGAACCTCGCCTCGAACGTCGCCGAGGAGTAGACGTGGTACGGGCCGACACCTCCGCTGGATCCTCGAAAGCGGATGCTCATCGCCGCGTCTTGGCGTGTCTCCTCGATGACGCGACGCGTGGTCGCCTGGAGCGAGATCTGGTACTTCGCGCTGAGATTGGAGAGCAGCGATACGGATAGCGGCGAGTCATCCGCCTCCCGACGCAGGCGGTCGCCCTGGGCAAGAAGTTCAATGGCTGCTTGGTTGGCTTCGCGCTCGAACGCGATGCGGATGTCGTCGCGGAGTCGTTTGTCGTCGTCGAGGTAGGCGAGTTCCTGCTGCCACGGGAGGGCGTCGTGGCCGATCTCGTGTGCGAGGACAAACCGCCGTTTCAGCTCGTAGAGGTCGGGCTGCACCCAGATCTCGCGGGCACGGCGATGGAGGACGCCTCGGAGTCTGCCGAGCACGCCGTCGACGAGCACGCCGAAAACCTTGCGTAGCCGGCGCTTCTCCTCCTCGTCCAAGGCGATCTCGCCAGCGGCGACGAGCTTGGCCACCTCCATCACATGGTCGAGGGGCGTGGGCACGATGTCGAGGGCGTCTGCGCGACGGAGGAGCTTGGTCGCATGCTCGCGGATCACGACGCGTTGTTCCGGGCTCAGGTGCGCATCGAGGCTGCCGGCTTCGGCACCGAAGGTCGCTCGGCGGGACCTGATCGCTTCGAGCACGGCACGGATGGCGTCGAGCTCCTCGTCGCTGATGTCGTCGCCGAGGTATGAGAGGGCCACCGCCTGATTAAGCGTGAGATCGCGGCCTGGCGAGTCGATGTAGCCCGCCCACTCCATCAGCATGGGGAACGGGACGTCATAGCCGGCCGCGATCTTGTGCAGCATCGACGGGGACGGCTCGGCGACATCGCCCCGTTCGAGCTGCGACAGGTAACCGTGGTTGACGGTGGCCTTGGCGGCCACCTCACGGAGGCTCCAGCCCCGGGATTCCCGGAGCTTCCGCAGGCGCTCGCCGAGCGACGAGTGGTGTTCGCGTGGCACGCGCCCATTATCGCAGCGGCCGGAGGATAGGGGCACCACCTGGTTGTGGTGTAGACCGCAGCCATGTGGTTAAAATCTGCACCACCTGGGCGAGTGACCCAGCGAAGGAGGACCTGATGTCCCAGCCCACGCCGACCGGCCGGCCCAAGACGGTGAACTTCACCATCGACGGACGGCCGTTCACCACCGACGACCCCAACCAGACGGCGGCCGCGCTGCTGCGCCTCGCCGGGCTCGACCCGGCCGGGTACGACCTGGGCGAGATCCGGCCCGGCAACCCCGAGCCCAAGCGGTTCAAGGACGAGCAGCCGGTCCACATCCAGGACGGCGACAAGTTCGTCTCGATCCGCGAGCAGGCCGAGGTCGCCTGACATGACGACGCCTGACACCGGCCTCGACGGCTTCCTCGCCAGCCTGCGGCGCTGCGGCCTCGATCCCGTCGTCGAGGCCGGTGTCGTGGCGTTCACCGTGGAGCCCATCGCCGGCGGCCGCGTCGGCACCGCAGTACCAACCGGCGTCGGCACCGACGAACTCGCCGGCTGGCCGGCGGTTCCGCCGCACTGGGTCCACTTCCCGGCCGAAGTGCGCTTCGCCAACAGCAACACCCAGCCGTCGTCGAAGGCGGGATGGACGAAGCACTCGCGCCAGATCAACAGATGGGGGAACGCCGCCGAGCCCGCCCAAGCGTGGCTCGCACACGTCCGCGCCATCGCGGGGGAGGCGACCGCGTGAGGCATTCCGTCGCCATGGCCGGCGCGATCGCCCACGAGCTATGGGAGCATCTCCTGCGCGCCGACGGCCAACAGGACGTCACGCTGGCGACGTACCGGCCCTCGACCGGGGTCGAGCGGCAGAGCTATCTGATCCGCACCGTCCACCCGCCGCGGCCGGGCGAGCGGGACGTGCACGGCAACGCCTCGTTCACCGGCGACTACGTGCTGCGGGTCGCCAGCGCGGCGTTCGCCGACGGGTCGGGTGTGGCGATCTTGCACTCGCACCCCGGCGGGCGAGGATCGCAAGGCATGAGCGCGCCCGACGCCGACGCGGAACGGTCCTACGCCCACCTCGTCCACGAGATCACCGGCCTGCCGCTGCTCGGCATGACCCTAGCCGGAGGGGACAGGCGCTGGTCAGCCCGCAGATGGAGCCCCACCGGCGAGCCGACCTGGTGCGAGAGCGTCCGCGTCATCGACGACATCCTCCACATCTCCTGGAACGACGCCCTTCGTCAGCCACCGCCGCTCCGCGAGACCCAGGTACGCACCGCCTCCGGTTGGGGACCGAAGATCCAAGCCGACATCGCCCGCCTCCGCGTCCTCGTGATCGGTGCAGGAAGCGTCGGCCTCGAGGTCGCTCTCCGCCTCGCGGCATCCGGCATCCAGCACGTCGCGGTGATGGACTTCGACACCGTCGAACTGCTCAACCTCGACCGCCTCATCGGCGCGACCCGCCTCGACGCCCTCCTACGCCGCCCGAAGGCCGACGTCGCCGTCCGACTCCTCCGGCAGGCGGCCACTGCTGCCCAGCCCGACATCCGGGGCATCGACTACAGCATCTGCGAACCGCGTGGGCACGAGTTCGCACTCGACTATGACGTCATCTTTAGCTGTGTCGACCGGCCCTGGCCCCGCGCCGTCCTCAATATGACCGCCTACGCCGACCTGATCCCGGTCATCGACGGCGGCCTGCACATCGACCCCTTCCCCGATGGCGGCATGCGCAACGCCACCTGGCGCTCGCACGTCATCCGACCCGGCCGGCCCTGCCTTGCCTGCATCCGCCAACTCGACCTCGGACAGGTCGCGATGGACCGTGAGGGTCTGCTCGATGACCCGGAGTACATCCGTCGCGCTGGGCAGGCCCGTGCCCCCGCACGCCAGAACGTCGCCACGCTGTCCGTCAGCGTCGTATCCAGCGTGCTCGCTCAGTTCGTCAGCTTCGTCGCAGGCCCCGGCGGGCGCGGAGAACCCGGCCCGCTCCAGTACCTGCTCACCACCCACAGCCTCTCCCATCTTCGCTACACCACCCAGCCGAACTGCTACTTCGAGAACGCGACGGCGGCCGGTGACCAGCGGCTCGCCCTAACCGGCACTCATCGAAAGGCCGAGGAGGCACGCGACAGCCGAACGCAGACGTCCTGGCAGGCCCGGATGATCTCGCTCGCCGCGACGGCCGTTCAGGCGCTTGACGAGCGAATCGAGCGATGCGCGATCCGCTCGCTCCGAAGCCGCTCCAAGGACCCATCGAGGCTCCGTAGAGTTGCCGCAGAGGACGGCGGCCCAGCGGGACTCCACGAATGAGACCCCTCGGCGCCGAGCTCGGCGATCCCACCGCAGTCGGCCATCAAGGAGCGGATCAGATCAAGGTTCGGCGAGCGAGGCTAAACCACCTGCGCGAGGCGCTGGCGTACGCCTCTGATGCGGCAGGACCGTGGTGGCGAGGCGGTTGAGCGGTGTTGCCCGTACGGCTCGCCGTGGGCGGCGCCACCGGCAACGCATGGGCAAACCCACGACCAGCAGAAACGCCTCATCGGCTGGTCCTTTCGGGCGGATTTCGGGTCGACGGCAGCCGCGATCGGCGCAGGATGGAACGTGCTCGGGTGCTGGGGTTCGAGGACCTTGGGGCCTACCTGCAGGATCGCTGCGACGCCGGCGCCAGCATCCCCCGGATCGCCAGCGAGCTTGGGGTCAGCGACTGGCAGATGCAGGCGGCGCTGGCGCGACTGCAAGTGCGGCTGGCGCCGCGCCCGCAGCGGCTGGCAGCCCAGCGGCGGCGCTACACCGAGGAGCGGATCGCCGCCCGCGTGGCCCAGCTGGGCTTTGCCGATGTGGAGGCCTACCTGGTCAACCGAGTCGTGGAGCAGGCGTGGCTGCTGGCAGAGGTGGCGGCCGAGTTGGCCGCGCATCGGCTGACGGTGCGCCGGTGCTGGAGCGCCACGGGATCCGCCGGGTGCGGCGCACGCCAAGACAGCGGGCGGCGGCCGAGGCGGGGCGCAGGGTGCAGTTGGTGGGGTGGCAGGCGCGGCGGGCGGCGCGGCTGGCGGAGCTCGGCTTCCAGGATCTGGCCGGCTACCTGCGGGCACGGCAGGTGGAGCAGGGGTGGTCGGTCAAGCGAATGCGGGCCGAGCTTCGGGTTGGCCGCAGGTGGCTGGTGGGGGAGCTGGCCCGGCTGGGGCTGTGACCCTGACCTGGGGTCCACAGTCCGACCCCCGGGTGCGGGCGAGCGTCGGGCCGCAGCACCGCTGCGGCACGGTCTCGTGCTGGGTGTTCTCGCCGGGTTCACAGGTTCTGGAGGCCTGCCGAGCGGGTGGAGCTCGGCGAGCCAATAGCGGCGCCCCTTCCCAGTGCTGGGGATGGAAGTCGCGCAGGCCAGCGCCGGTTGTGGCCTGTTGGTGTCCTGTCGTTCAGCCCATGCGGCGCCACCGGGCCGCGCGTGATCGACGAATGAACGAGCCACCGACCGCGTCGAACGGTGGGTGATCGGCCAGTGATCGAACCGATGGGCCGCCACCGCGGCGGGAGCCGGGCGGTTCCAGAGGGAGCAGGCGCTGCCCGGCCGCGCTGATGGGTGGGCGACCCGAGCCAGCCCGGTTGTCGGGTCGGGACCCGTAGTGGGGGCCGCCGTGGCGCTGCGGCTTCAACGCCACGCCGCTTGACGGACTCGGCGCTGGATCGTCTGTCGTGTTGGACCCTCGGCGTAGGTGCACGTGACCGCACGAACGCCCTGATCAGCGTGATCGAGACATGATCAGGAGTTGGGTGCGACACTCCCAACTGCTGTCCAGCCGTGGAGCTCGGCCGGCGGCGCCAGCAGCCTGGGCGAGCAGGGGCCGTGCATGCACCACCCCAACCCTCCTGAGCCCACGCCAGCCGCCCGCGGGCCCGCCGCCGGGCAGCGCCGCAGCCGCCCTCGACGGCCACGACCGGGGCTGCCAGGGTTCACGTCGAGGTGCACGTGCTGGGCGGGGAGGCCCGCCGCCGCCTTGCGCAGCAGCAGACCGAGGCGGTCGCTGCGGGCTGGCGTGGCGTGCCGCTCACCCTCCTGTCACTGCTGCGGCCGGGTCCGGGCCACCGGCGCGATCGGCAAGCCGTCCGGCGGGGAAACGACGATGCCAGCCGGGATGTGGCCCTGTTGGGCCCAGTGTCGTCGCTTGCGTTGAGCCCACGGCGTGGGGGTCAGCCCCAGAAGGCGCCGGCGGGGTCGCGGTCGATCTCGGCCAGCAGGTCGTCCAGGCGAGCCGCGGGGTCCAGGTCTGGGTAGGGGAGCCAGCGGCCGTTGCGGTCGGCCCAGTGCAGCGTCCAGCTGCCGTGGTCGCAGCGAAGCTGTGCGACCTTTCGCCGGCTCCATTCGGGTCCGACGTCCTGGCGCCAGGGCGCCCGCCGCTCGATGATGGTGATGGCCGACCCGCGGACGACGGTCTCGAGCCGGACTTGGTCGCGGGCGTGCGGCGGTACGCGCCGCTGGCAGTGGCGGCGGACGCGGGCGATGTCGGTCTGGGGGAGGGCGGGAGGTGCTGGCCATGGCGGCATGCTATCGCCGTCAGTGTGGGTCTCGGTGCAAGCCAAGGCGGCACGTTGGGCCGGGCAGCGGGTCTGGCACCTTGGTGGCCGCAACCACCGCGTTCCATGTCACCGCTCAGCGCCCACGGTGAGAGCGGCCACGAGAAACTCCCTGTAGGTGGCCACGGCGATCCCGGCTGATGGCCATGAGAAATCCCGGTGGGTGGCCACGAGGAGCCCAGCTTGTGGACCTGCCCACCAGTGCGAGCGGCCCCTCCGGTGGGGTTG
>WNFV01013477.1_pt1 | contig 13270 bp, 11 predicted proteins | sample 5400101 | NCBI WGS metagenome assembly WNFV01 (sample SAMN13153361, study PRJNA577476) | soil metagenome | isolation source: 115 cm soil or saprolite under grassland replicate 1 | place: USA:California | collected 2016-06-15
GCCGATCTGATGGAGCAATTCGTCACGCGCAAGGTGATGCACGGCGGCACCTACAACGCCCAGCCGATCGCGATGGCAGCAACTGTCGCGACGCTCTCCACGCTGGCCGATGGCCAGGTTCACGCACGCATGGAGCAGCGTGGCCGCCGGCTGATGCATGGCATCGCCGCAGCGCTGGCCGAGGCCGATATTCCGGCGTGCATCCAAGGCTTCCCACAGATCTTCCATGTGGCGCTCGGTGTCACCAGCCCAATCAAGGACTACCGCAGCTCGCTGACGGCCGATAAGGCGCGCTACGTTCGATTGACCACCGGCTTGCTTGACCACGGCGTGCGCGCGCTGGAGCGTGGTGCATGGTTCCTGTCGGATGCGCACAGCGACGCGGTGATCGAAGCGACGATCGCGGCGATGGCGACGGTGGCGAAGACGATCTAGCAACGTGGACGACGGACGACAAACGACGAACGACGGAGGACGAATGATGAACGATGGAGGACGAATGACGAACGACGACAGCGGCGTATCATGAACGACGGAGGACGAATGACGAACGACGACAGCGGCGTATCATCGATCCACCAGCGTTCAACAAACAGTATCGTCTGTGGGTGTTCGCTCCACAGGGCGAACACCCACAGACAAAAAACGGAACGTACCATGCTGCCGTACATCCTGAGCTTGCCTGCCCTGAGCTTGTCGAAGGGTCGAAGGGCAGGCTACGAACTGCCTTTTGAGTAGGCTCTCGCAAAATAGAGGACATCATGAATCCAGCCGCCGAGCTGATTACGAAGATTAATAGCTACCGCATCACAACAGGTGTGCTGGTGACCGATCATCTATGGCCACGGCTGATCGAGATCTGCAAGCTGGCCGGGCTGGATTACGCGATCATCGATTGCGAGCACGGGCCGCACGACGATACGACGATCGCACAAGCCTGCGCGGTCGGCCGGATGCTGAACTTCCCGGTGCTGATCCGGCCAATCTCATACGCCTACGATCAGGTGCGCCGGGCGATCGACTTGGGGCCGTGCGGATTGATGATCCCGTCGGTCGAGAATGTCGAGCAGCTTGACATCGTGCGTGACGCGGTGCTCCTGCCGCCGCGCGGCCGGCGCAGGCCCGGCGGCTGGGGCAACCATTGGATGGACGACTTTCAGTACGATACCTGGAAGACCCAGTTCGAGCAGCACCTTGTGATTCTGCCGCAGATAGAAACGAAGACCGGCCTCGCGAATGTTCAAGCGATTGCCACGCACGAGCTGGTCACGGCGATTGCGGTCGGGCCGTACGATCTGTCGGCCGAGCTGGGCTGCTGCTGGCAGCCCGCCGATGAGCGGCTTCAGTCGGCGCTGGCGCAGATCCGCGCGGCCGGGCGCAGCGCCGGCAAGAACATGTGGATGATCGGCAATGGGCCGGCGCTGACGCAACAGGGCTACACCTTTCTCTGCATCGGCGAGCCGAGTGCTGTGTTGGCGCAGCAGCTTGGGCAGATCGTCAAGGAGTGTGGGGAAATTGAGAATAGAAGATGAAAGAGCAACGACATTATGACCAACACTGAACGTGCTGTGACCGACCTGTTCAGCCTACGCGGTCGCGTTGCGATCGTCACCGGCGCGTGCGGCTGGCTGGGCTCAGCGATGAGCCGCGCGCTGGCCGAGTCCGGCGCGACTATGGTGGTCACGAGCCGTGATGGCAAGCAGGCGGAGGAATTCGCCGTGACGCTGCCGGGCACCGGGCATATCGGCATCGGCTTCGACCAGGGCGATACCGACACAATCCCCAGCTTTGTCGCCGACGTAGTGCAGCGGCTGGGCCGGATCGATGTGCTGGTCAACAATGCCTATGGCGGCAACGCGCCGGATATTGATACTGCCACCGCCGAGGACTTCGACCACTCTTATCACACCGGCGCGACCGCCTACTTTCTGCTGGCGCGCGAGGTCATGGCGCACCTGCGCGCTCGCCAAGCGCCCGGCTCGATCGTCAATATCGCCAGCATGTATGGTGTGGTTGCCAGCTACCCCAGCGCGTATGAAGGGCTGCCGGTCAACAGCCCGCCAAACTACCACGGACTCAAAGGCGCGGTGGTGCATCTGACGCGCCACCTGGCGGCCTACTGGGCGCCACACAACATCCGCGTCAACGCGATCAGCCCCGGCCCCTTCCCTAAGCCCGAGACTGGCGTCCAGATGCCCGAGTTCATCGAGCGCCTGGAGCAGAAGGTGCCACTTGGGCGCATGGGCCGACCCGAAGAGCTGAAGGGTGCGGTTGTGCTGCTCGCAAGCGACGCCGGCAGCTTCATCACCGGCCAAAACCTGCTGGTGGACGGCGGCTGGACGGCGTGGTGAGGCGTGACAAGATGACAAGATGACAAGGTGACAAGATGAGTGTAGACTTCTGATTTCTGGCTTCTCAATCTGCAATCTGCTATCTGCAATTTGCAATTCGGAGGTTAGCATATGCACGCGGAACAGCGCCAGCGCGCGCAGGCGTATCTGAAGGCGCAAGGGCTTGATCGCGCCCTGTTCGCCAGTCCAGCCAGCGTCACCTGGCTGACCGGCTTCGCCGCGCCGGTGCAGCTTGGCCCGCATCCCTTCGGCGGCGGGCCGGCGCTGGTCTGGTATGCGGGTGGCGAGTGGACGCTGATCGTGCTCGACGGCTACGCCGCAGCCGCACAGGCCAGCAGCGTGGCGGTGGTCAGCTATCTCGGCTATAGGATCGACGCGCCGATCGATGGCCCCGGCCAGCTGCTGGCCGCGCTGCGCAAGGTCGCCGGCGCGGGCGCTGCGGGCCGCATCGGCGTTGAAGAGCGGGCGCTGCCACTATTCCTGCGCGCGGCGCTGCCCGAGCAGGCCGCGCTGGTGCCAATCGATGGCGCACTGGTGCCACTGCGCATGCGCAAGACCGCCGAGGAGCTGGTCAAGCTGCGCCAGAATTTCGCGCTCAACGACCTTGGTCAGGCCGCCGCGCGCGCGGCTGTGCGCGTGGGCGCGACCGAGCTCGATGTCTGGGCTGCCATGCAGGGCGAAATACAGCGCGCCGCCGGCCAGCGCGTGGCGCTCGGCAACGATTGCACGGTCGGCCGGCGCGGCCATAGCGGCGGCTGGCCGCTTGACGTAACGATCGAGCCGGGCGATTCGTTCGTGCTCGATCTCAGCACACAGCTGCATGGCTACTGGAGCGACAGCTGCGCGACCTACTACGCCGGCACGCCAAGCCAGCGCCAGATCGCGATGCATCATACGGTGAGCGAAGCGCTGGAGCTGGCCGTCTCGCTGCTGCGGCCCGGCGCTATCTCGGGTGAGATCGATCGCCAGGTGCGTGAGTTCATGCGCAAGGCCGGCTACCCGGTCTACCCTCATCATAGCGGCCATGGCATCGGCGTCAGCCCGCACGAAGAGCCACGGCTCGTGCCGTATAACGCTCTGCGGATCGAGCCGGATATGGTAATTATGCTGGAGCCGGGCATCTACTTCCCTGAAGAAACCGCCATCCGGCTGGAGCACGCCGTGCTAGTGACCGATAGCGGCGTGGAGATTCTGACCAAGCACGACAAGCGCCTGCCGGTGAGTTGAGAGTTCAAAGTTATGAGTTTTGAGTTGCCGCAACTCTTAACATGGGGAAATTAGGATGACCACCTGGGAGCTGAACGACGCCGACCGCGCCCTGATCGCGCGCGAGATCGAGCCATTCCTGCCCGACCGCGTGTTCGATGCGCACGCACACCTGTTTCGCGCCGAGCACTACGCCCCGGCTGTGCGCCCGGCCCATCAGGAGGGCAACCCCGATCGGCTCGGGCTAGACGAGTATATGCGCTACATCGACTGGATTCACCCCGGTAGTCGCACGATCGGCGGGCTGTTCTTCGGCCTGGCCTTCACCGGCGACCGCGCCGCCAACAACCGGTTTATTGCCGATGAGGTTGCGGCCGGGCGCGCGCGCGGACTGACGGTTCTTGGGCAGCTGATCGTCGCGCCGGATGACGACCCCGACGACCTACGTGAGCAGGTGCGCGCCGGCGGCTTCGTGGGCCTGAAGTGCTACCACACCCTAGCGCGTGTCGACGGCCCAACCTGGCTCGTCCCGATTGAAGCCTATTTAACCGAGGAGCACGCCCGCATCGCCCACGAGCTGGGATTGAGCATCACGCTGCATATGGTGCGCGACCGTGCCCTAGCCGACCCGCTGAACCAGGCGACCATCCGGCGCTACTGCGAGCGCTACCCGAACATGCGCCTGATCCTGGCCCACGCCGCGCGCGGCTTCAACCCCTGGCACACGATCGAAGGCATCGACAGCCTGCGCGGGCTGGAGAACGTCTGGTTCGACACCAGCGCCGTGACCGAGGCCGGCGCGTTCGAGGCGATCGTCGAGACGATCGGCCATGATCGGCTGCTCTATGGCAGCGACTTCTACATCAGCCATATGCGCGGTCGCTGCGTGGCGATCGGCGACTCGTTCCACTGGTTCTACGCCGAAGATATGGGCCTGGAAGAAAAGCACGCCACGCTCCAACCCGTGCTGGTGGGGCTGGAGTCGCTGCGCAGCTTGCGGCTGGCCGCGCGCCGCCTGAAGCTCAGCGATACGCAGGTTGAAGATCTATTCTACGGCAACGCGGCGCGGCTGTTTGCATTTTAGGGCTGATGCGTTTGTATATCATTTCTCGCCCGTGGCGAGAAATGATATACCTTAGAACTTGCGCGAACCATGGATTTCTCACCCTATGTAGTTCTCTTTTCGCCCGTCAGGCGAAAAAAGAACCTAAGAAGATAGGAGAGCGTAGAAAGATGATCATCGACGTTCATACCCACCCGCCGGAATTCAAAGCGGCTGTGCCGGAAGACCAGGTGATCTGGAACCACAAGTGGCGGCCGGATCGACCGGTGCGTGCGACGCCCAGGGGCCGGCCGACAAATCGATCATCTTTGCCATCGCCTGGCACACCGGCATGGCGGTGCCGGGCATCAGCGGCGGCGCCAGCGACACGAGCTGGTACGCGGGCAATATCAACGACGCCGTGGCGACGTTCGTGGCGGCACACCCCGAGCGGCTGATTGGCTTCATGGCGCTGCATCCCCACGACGCAAACTGTCTGGATGAGCTTGAACGCTGCCGCACCGACCTGGGCATGCGTGGTATCAAGCTGGGCGCGAACTACCAGAATTTCGATCCGCTGGAGGCGCGCGCGCTGGCGATCTACGAGCAAGCCCAGCGGCTGGGGCTGCCGATAATGTTCCATCAGGGCACCTCACCAGTGCGCGAGGCACCCATCCGGCTGTCGTACCCGCTGGTGATGGACGAGATCGCAATCCGCTATCCCGACCTCAAAATCATTATGGCTCATGTCGGCCACCCCTGGCAGGTCGATACGTGCGTGGTCATTCGCAAGCACCCGAATGTCTACGCCGACGTTTCGGCCAATTTCTACCGCCCCTACTCGTTCTGGGAGCAGATGGTCAAGGCCACCGAGTGGAATGTGCTCGACAAGCTGCTGTTCGGCACGGACTTCCCGGTCACGACCGTTCAAGAGACGATTGATCACATGCGCAACATCAACCAGATCGTCGAAGGCACGCGCCTGCCGCGCGTCTCGGCAGAAAAGATCGAGGAGATCATCCACCGCGATTCGCTGGTGCTGTTGGGGTTGAGCTAACCCTACGGTATGGGTCTGAGAGTTTTCTGGTTGATCTGGCGGCGGCTTCGCCGCCGCCAGATCAACCAGAAAAGTAATTGAGGATCGTATGCAGATCGACCACATCGAGACGCCGGCCGCAATTGTCGGCTTGGATCTGCTCGAAAACCATATCACGCGCTTTCAAATCTACCTGGATGGGCATGGCATCGCCAACCGGCGGCATATCAAGACGCATAAAATCCCGGCGATCGCCCTCCGCTATTAGTACGAAGGCCACCTGCGTGGCCTCCCGGTAACATAGAACCGACGCACACTGCGGATACCCACGCCTGTCGGTCGTTTTTTGCTCCGTGACCGTACCAATGAGCAATAAAGATACGACCGACGCATACTGTGAATTCCCATGCCTGTCGGTCGTTTTCGCCCCGCAGGGCGAAAACGACCGACAAAAAGTAGAAAAGTACCATGCTGCCGCAGGCAAAACAAGCCTTGCGAACACCCGACCCATAGCATATCATGCTGCCGCAGGCTAAAACCATACGGGAGGAATAATTGTCGTACGAAACGAAACTGCGCGAGCTCGGCTACGTGATCGAGCCGATCGACCTGAACGCCGGCAAGATCATGCACGCCGTACGCACCGGTAACCTGATCTACACCTCTGGACAGGTCTCGCGCTGGGGAGATCGCGAGATCAAGGGCAAGCTCGGCAGCGATCTGACCGTCGAGCAGGGCTACGAGGCCGCGCTGCTCTCGACGCTCAGCGCGTTGCGGGCGATCAGGTCGCTGGCCGGCTCGCTCGATACTATCGTGCAGGTCGTGAAGGTGCTGGGCATGGTCAATGTCGCGCCCGATTTCGACAACACGCCAGCGGTGATTCATGGCTGTAGCGACCTGCTGCTGGAGGTGTTCGGCGAGGCTGGCCGCCACGCCCGCAGCGCCGTCGGCATGACTATTCCACTGAATTATGCCGTCGAGATCGAGCTGATCGTGGAAGTGCAGTAGCCGACCGGGTTTCTCCGGCAATCGTGAGGAAGCTATGACTACAGTTCAAAGCAATCTCGATCTGGTCGAGCGGGCGCGCCGCGTGATGCCGGGCGGCGTGAACTCCGGCAATCGCGCGTTGCCCTGGCCGCTGGCGATCGTCGAAGCCGCCGGTGCCTACTTCGGCGACGCCGAGGGCATGCGCTACCTGGATTACCATGCCGCCTTTGGCCCGCTGATCCTCGGCCATAATCACCCGGATGTCAACGCCGCCGTGCGCGCGGTGATCGAGCGGCTGGATATCATCGGCGCGGGCGTGACCGACATTGAGGTCGAGCTGGCCGAAAAGCTATGCGACGTGATTCCTTCGGCCGAACGCGTGCTGCTGACCAATTCCGGCTCAGAGGCAACCTATGCCGCGCTGCGCCTGGCCCGCGCCGTGACTGGTCGCAACAAGATTATCAAATTCCAGGGCACCTACCACGGCTGGCATGACGCGGTACTGATGAATGTAATCAGCGCGCCCGACAAGATCGGCCGGCACGATCCGCTTTCGCTGGGTATGCTGCCGGACACAATCGAGCAGACGATCATCCTGCCGTTCAACGATGTCGAGGCGGTCAGCGAGATGATCCAGCAGCGCGGTGAGGAGATTGCCGCAATTATCGTCGAGGTCATTCCGCACAATATTGGCTGTGTGCTGCCACGCCCCGAATTCCTGACCGCGCTCCGTGAGCTGGCGACGCGCCATGGCGTGCTGCTCATTTTCGACGAGGTTATCACCGGATTTCGCCATGCGCTGGGCGGCTACCAGTCGATCTGCGGTGTGACGCCCGATCTCAGCACCTTTGCCAAAGCGATGGCGAATGGCTACCCAATCGCCGCGCTGGCCGGCAAAGCCGAGTATATGGATCGTTTCGGCCCCGGCGGCGGCGTGATGTTCGCCGGCACCTATAATGGCCATCCGGTTGGCGTCAGCGCCGCGCTCGCCACGCTCGCGATCCTACAGGATGGTGCGGTTCACCAGCACACCTTCCGGCTGGCGCAGCGCGCCACGAGCGGAATTCAGCAGATCGCCGGCGAGCTGGGCATTCCCATGAAGGTTGTGGTCTTCGGATCGGTGTTCGTGCCGTATTTTATGGAAGGGCCGATCGAGAGCTACACCGATCTGCTGCGCAACAACAACGCGCGCGATGTCTGGTTTCGTCGCACGATGTGCGAGAATGGCATCTTCATGATCCCGACCGCGCTGAAACGCAACCACGTGAGCGCTGCCCATACCGATGTAGATGTCGATCTGACGCTGGAAATTGCGCGGCGCGTGCTGGGCAGGCTGCCAGCGACACTCGAGTAACGCATCTATTCGGGGAAAACCCTGGAACTCAGCCGATGGACGAGATGTCTTCGGTGCAGATTCGATCCCGCCTGGCGGTATCATGGGCTGGGGCCGATCCTGGAGTCCGCTCGGCAGTGGGCTCCTGGGCGGCGCGCTCCAGAAAGCCAACGCGGGTCAACGATCGAGCGAGCAAGCGCAGAAAAATGTCGAGCAGCTCTGCCAGGAACTCGGCGAGCAGCCCGTCAACGTTGCCTTGGCCTGGCTGCTCCACAATCCCGTGACCACATTCCCTTATGCAGAGGGCCTGATAATGGACGCTGCACCGCTCACGCTTCCACAGCTCCTTGAGCAGAATCCGCTCTTTGAATCGATGAGCGTGGACGAGGCCACATATCTCCGCTCGGTTGGGAAACAGCGCACCTTAGCGGCTGGGGAGCAGGCGATCACCTCCGGTTCATACCACCGTCACTCACATCGTGTTTCCCGGTTGCTCAAGTCGTATACCGCACATTACAAACGTGACGATCATCGTGCTCGCAGTTTGGCAGTCGGTTCTGTACGCTCGGAGAGTGATGCTGTCATTCCCACAGCAGTACAGTACCTAGTGCCATATACCCAAGTGCGCCGAGCAGCCCACCGGGATCTCCTGCGACGCCGATGATTACAACCAGCAGCATGCGCCCGAACAACACCATTGAGCAGCCATATGCGGCGCGGACGCTGATCAGCACGCTTCACCGGTCGAAGAACGTGAAGCCCTCGCGGAACTGGACGAAATAGGCGTTGAGGCCGACCTTGGGCATCCAGTCAATCAGGTCGCGTACATGCTCGTAGCTTACCGCGCCCTCGATGCAGATGCCGCGATGCCGATACGAGGGTGCTTCGATCACCTGCACAGCAGTCTGCGCAAGATCGACGGCTGGAATGTATTCGCCATCCGTGCCAGGCCGCACCCACCGGCAGCCGAGCACATGCAGGTAGCGGTACACCGCAAGCAAGACACTGCGCGGGTTGCTGCCGCAGATGACCCCATTGGCAGCCTCAGTGGCAATGCTGATGGCGTCGTCAAAACGCGCATCAGCGTGAGCCGCCGCAGGTGGCAGTACAGCGCCGAGAACGTGCTGCGCCAGGCTCAGCCAGAGCGCCGGTGTCGTGTGGCTGATCGTGCCATGATCGAGCACATCCACCGGCTGGCCGGTGGCCTGCACCAGGTAACGCTGTAGTTCCGCAGCGGCAAAGATGATGGTCGGATGATCATCGGCGATTGCGACTCGGATCGATGGTATCATCGAAACGTTGTCCCCTTCAGAAGGTCGTCGTCAGCTCCTGCGCCTGGCTGGTTTCCGCCGAGCGGTAGGCCGACTCGATGATGTCGATCACATGGCGGGCATGCTCCGCCGTCACGGGCGAGGGTGTGCCTTCGCGAATCCAGTCCACCAGTTGCATGATATCCTCGTAGACGTGCTGCTCGCCGATCTGGCGGTGTGGGCCGACGACGTGCGGCAGCAGCCATTGCGCGCCAACGCCGCTGGGTGCCTGATCGGCGATCGCCTTGCCGGGGTAATCGAACGGCTGGCTGTTGAGGGTACGCCCGACGATCGCGCCGCTGGTGCCGAAGAAACTGGGGCTGAAGCCCTGGGCGACGCTGCCGGCCGCCGTGCCGTAGGCCAGCGCGAACAGGCTATCGCCGAAGTCGAGTAGGATGAGCGTATTGTCGTCGGCGTCGGTCGGGATGAGCTGGTTGCGGAACTCGCGTTCTTTGATGCGCGTGCCGGAAAGCGCGGTCACACGCCGCGCCGGCCCGAGAATAGCGGTCAGGGCGTGAAGCGCATAGACGGTCATATCATAGAGTGGCCCGCCGCCCGGCTTGCGGAAATACCAGGACGGGTCGACATTGGAAAGCGCGTCGTCGCCGGTGCGGAACTCCTCCTCCTCGTGGTAACGGCCAAAGGCGGCGCCGCACACCGCCCAGCAGAGCTGCCCGAGCGCCCCCTCGGCGATCAACTGCTTGACCCGCTGGTGCTCTGGGCGCAGCACCTCGCCAGGGGAAGCGACGATCTTGAGCTCACGCGCGCTGGCCAACGCGATCAGCTCGCTCGCCTCGGCGACGGTGGTGGTCATGGTCTTATTGAAGTGGATATGCTTGCCGGCCAGCAGCGCCTGGCGGCCCTGGGAGTAGTGCAGCCCGATCGGCGAAGCGATCGACACTGCGTCGACCTCGCCGGCCTCCAGCAGCTCTTCGTAGGTGGTGAATGCCTGCGCTACCCCGTACTTCTCGGCCGCCGCTGCCGCCCGGCCAGGCACCGGATCGCACACAGCTTGGAGGCGCACCCGGTTCTGCACATCCGCTTGGCTGAGGTGGGGTAGGATGCCGCGCAGCGCGATCGCCCCCGCGCCAACCACGCCCATGCGCACGATGTCAGCCATCGACATAGCTCCTCTGGCGCAGCCGCATCTGATGCAGACACGGCCAACGGCGCTACTTGCCTCCACGATCCGGTCGACGCAGGGCAGGGATGGCGGCGCGCGGCGTCGCGGATGGGAGCGGGGCTATCGTACCGGGGGGATGGAATATTGTCAAGCGACGGGGTCGCGCACGTGATGGGCAAGAAAACCTCGCCCGCTACAGCGATATGCCAATGCCGCTTTTCAGTCCGCTCGAGCGCTTAGAAGCGCTCGTGCCGCACATTATCGTTCATCGTCACTTTCTGTGGTGGCGATAAACCCGATTGGTGCGGTAGACTGTACATCTCCATCTGTTCTGTTTCCCTTATCTAGATTGGTTGGTTGTCTTGTCCCTTGCTCCCTTGCTTTTACCTGGCCCTTCGTGTCTCCGCTTGACCAATATCTCAGCCGATGATCGCGGCATTTCGCTCCATCTGACGGCGACCCGAGACGCAGTTCCGTGCCCTTCCTGCGCAGTTGAGTCTTCCCATATCCACGCTCTGTATCAGCGCACCGTTGCCGATCTGCCCTGGGCCGGAGTGCTGGTTACCTGGCATCTCCTTGTCCGGCGTTTTGTCTGTCGCCATCCGACCTGTCCACGGGCCACCTTTTCCGAACCACTGCCCGAGGTTGTGGCTCCTTCCGCACGCCGTTCGGTGCGCCTGGCCACCGAACAACGCCAGCTCGGGCTCCAAGTCGGCGCAACGGTGGCGGCGCGCAGCGCGCAGCGGCAGGGCATGCCCGTCAGTCCCACCACCATCCTACGCCTGATTCGTCGCACGCGCCTGCCTGAGCGTGCAACGCCCACACTCCTCGGCGTTGAAGCCGGTTGAAAAAGTAGGAGTTACTGGCTATAGCCATGCCGTCGCGCGGCGCGTACAATGGTGGTAAAGTGCATCATCCCCACTGCTACCTGCGATTGTTTGGAGAAGCGCATGCGCCGTTCTGTGCTGATTCTCGTCGCTGCGCTGTTGGTGGCTTCCCTTCCACGTGTTGACGCCGCCCAGCCCGCGCCGCGGCTTTGGCTCCATCGCTCCATACTGGAGAACGCGCCGCGCCCGCCCGTCGTATCCGCGCTCGCGCTGGCGGAGGCCAGCGCGAGCCCATACGCGATCATACAGTTCCGCGGCCCGATCGCGCACGACGACCGCGCCGCCCTCGAACAGACCGGCGTGACCGTGCTGGAGTACCTGCCCGATTTCGCCTACCTGGTGCGCGGCAGCCCGGCGCAGCTCGCAATGGCCGTCGGGCTGCCCCAGACGTATGCGCGCGTGCCGTTCACCGCCGCCGACAAGCTCGCGCCGGCGCTGCTGCGCGCGCTGGCCCGCGGCGATACGTCGGTCGGCCCGGTCAGGGTGTTGGGCTGGCCGGATGATCGAGGCGCGCTCGGCCGCGATTTGCGTGCCATCGGGCTGCCCGCCGCCGAGCTGTCGCGGGCGGATTCACTCCTCCAGATCGCCGCGCTGCCGTCGGTGCGCTGGATCGAGCCGGCGACCCGCCCGCGCCTGCTCAACGACGTGGCGCGCGCGATTATGCACGTGAACTCGGCCTGGCAGGGCCGCGGGCTGTACGGCGCGGGTCAGGTCATCGCCGTGGCCGACTCGGGGCTTGACACCGGCGATCCAGCGACGATCAGTCCCGACTTCGCCGGCCGGATCGTCGCCAGCCACGTGCTCTCGGCCGGCGGCGACCTCGGCGACAACTTCGGCCACGGCACGCATGTCGCCGGCTCGGCCGCGGGAGCCGGCGTGCAGTCGGGCGCTCACCCCGCACAGCACCAGTACGCCGGCTCGTTTGCGGGCGTCGCACCGGAGGTCGGCGTGGTCATTCAGGCGTTCGAGGCCGATTCAGGCGGCAACGTCGTCGGCCTGGACCCCGACTACTACAAGCTGTTCGCCCAAGCGTATGCGGATGGGGCACGTCTGCACACCAATAGCTGGGGTGATCCCACTGGAACGGCGCCAGGACCCACGCAATACGGCGGCTATCCCTACGGCGCGCAGCGCACCGACCAGTTCATCTGGGACCATCAGGACATGGCGATCTTCTTCGCGGCGGGGAACGAGGGCCGGGATGGCGTCCCGCGAGCGAACGGCTTTTGCGCGGCCGGCAATGGTGTCATCGACTCCGACTCGCTGCTCTATCCGGGCACGGCGAAAAATGTCATTACGGTGGGCGCCACAGAGAGCCAGCGGACGAGCGGTGGCTATAGCGAGCTTCCGTGGTTCTACTTTGATCTGACCTCGTTCTGTTTCGGCACGCAACCAATCGCCACCGATCTGCCATCCAACAATCCCGACGGCATGGCTGCCTTCTCCTCACGCGGGCCAGCCGACGACGGGCGGGTCAAGCCGGACCTCGTCGCGCCGGGCACTAACATCGTGTCGGACAAGTCGCACTACCCGGGCGCTAGCTCGCTCTGGGGCGACTACGACGCCAACTATGCCTACTCGGGCGGCACGTCGATGGCAACGCCGCTGACCGCCGGTGCGGGCGTGCTGGTGCGTCAGTGGCTGGCGGCGCGTGGCATCGCCAACCCCAGCGCTGCGGCGGTCAAGGCCACGCTGCTGGACACGACCCACGACATGGCGCCAGGACAGTATGGCACCGGCGCGCCGCAGGAAATTCCCTTCACCCGGCCGAATACTGTCAGCGGGTGGGGCCGCGTCGATCTGGGCTTCATGGACGCGCCACTGCCCTACGCGCTGTGGGTGGACGATCACACGGCCGGCCTTGCGACCAGCCAGTCGGTGACCTATACCCACACGCCCACACGCCCACTGGAGGTACTGAGCAGTGCGCAGCCCTTGCGGATCATGCTCGCCTGGAGTGATCCGCCGGCCTCGCTGAGCGCAGCACGACAGCTG
>WNFV01006921.1_pt1 | contig 13269 bp, 10 predicted proteins | sample 5400101 | NCBI WGS metagenome assembly WNFV01 (sample SAMN13153361, study PRJNA577476) | soil metagenome | isolation source: 115 cm soil or saprolite under grassland replicate 1 | place: USA:California | collected 2016-06-15
TGCGTTCGGCCGTTTCGCATCTGATCCTGCCCGCGATCGCGCTGGGCACGATCCCGCTGGCGGTCATCGCCCGCATGACGCGCTCCGCGATGCTCGAAGTGCTGCGCGAGGACTACGTGCGCACCGCGCGAGCCAAGGGGTTGCCGCGGTGGCAGGTAATCCTCGTCCACGCGCTGCGCAATGCGCTGATCCCGGTGATCACCGTCATCGGCCTGCAGGTCGGCCTGCTGTTATCCGGCGCGATCCTGACCGAGACGATCTTCTCCTGGCCGGGCGTGGGCAACTGGCTCATTCACGGCGTGCAGTCGCGCGACTATCCGGTGGTCCAGGGCGGCATCCTCTTGATCGCCACCATCGTGATCAGCGTCAATCTCATCGTCGATCTGCTCTATGGCGTCGTGAACCCGCGGATTCGCCACGCATGAAGCGGCAATGAGCGAAGCCTTTGCAGCCGTTGCACGCGACGCCGCGCCGGATCGGGTCGAAGGCCCCTGGCGCGAGTTCTGGCACGCGTATGCACAAAGCCGCGGTGCATTGCTGGGCTTGAGTCTCACCATCGCGCTGGTCCTGCTCGCGATCTTCGCGAGCGTCGTCGCGCCGCATCCGCCGTACGAGCAGTACCGCGAGTTCACGCTGACGCCGCCCGCCTGGCAGGCGGGAGGCAGCTCGGAATTCATCCTCGGCACCGATCCGGTCGGACGGGACATCCTGTCGCGATTGATCTACGGCACGCGGCTGTCGCTCCTGATCGGTCTCATTTCGGTCGCGATCTCGCTTTCGCTCGGCGTGGTCCTCGGCATGATCGCCGGTTATGTGCGCGGCTGGGTCGAGACCACGATCATGCGCCTGATGGACATCATGCTGTCGCTGCCGAGCCTGCTTCTCGCGATCGCGGTGGTCGCGATCCTCGGTCCCGGGCTGATCAACGCCATGTACGCGATCGCCATCGTGTTGCTCCCGCATTACGTCAGGCTCGCGCGCGCCGCGGTGATCGCCGAGGCCGGCCGGGAATATGTGCAATCGTCGAAGATCGCCGGCGCGGGCGCGCTGCGGCTCATGTTCAACACCATCCTGCCCAATTGCCTCGCGCCGCTGATCGTGCAGGCGACGCTGGGCTTCTCGTCGGCGATCCTCGACGCCGCGGCGCTGGGCTTCCTCGGCCTGGGGGCGCAGCCGCCGACCCCCGAGTGGGGCTCGATGCTCGCCGACGCGCTCGAGTTCATTCAGCGTGCATCCTGGGTCGTGACCTTCCCGGGTCTGGCGATTCTCGTCACCGTGCTCGCTTTCAATCTCATGGGCGACGGCTTGCGTGACGCGCTCGATCCGCGGCTCAAGGGCTGAGGATCAACGCATGGCCCTGGTCGAAATCGAGGATCTGCGCGTCGAATTCGGCGCCGAGGCTGCGCCCGTCGTCGCGGTCGACGGCATCGATCTCGCGCTGGACGTGGGCGAGGTCGTCGGCTGCGTCGGCGAGTCGGGATCCGGCAAGAGCGTCACCGCGCTGGCGCTGATGGGCCTCATTGAATTCCCCGGGCGCGTGCGCGCCCGGCGCCTCGCCTTTGCCGGCCGGAATCTCCTTGCGCTCTCCGATGCGCAGCGCCGGGCGCTCGTCGGCAAGGACATGGCGATGATCTTCCAGGATCCCCTCGCGAGCCTGAACCCGTGCTTCACCGTCTCCTTTCAGTTGACCGAGACGCTGCGCATTCACGGCAGCGACGCCGAGCGTGCCAGCGCGAGGCTCCGCCGGGCGCGTGCGCTCGAGCTCCTGCGGCAGGTCGAGATTCCGGACGCGGAGGCGAGACTGGCAGCGTTTCCCCATCAGCTTTCCGGAGGTATGGCGCAACGCGTGATGATCGCGATGGCGATCGCGTGCAATCCGAAGCTCCTGATCGCCGACGAGCCGACGACCGCGCTCGATGTGACCGTGCAGGCACAGGTATTGGAGCTGCTGCTGCGGTTGCAACGCGAGCGCGGCATGGCGCTGCTGCTGATCACGCACGATCTCGCGGTCGTCGCCGAAACGGCGCAGCGCGTGTTCGTCATGTATGCGGGGCAGGTCGTCGAAACCGGCCCGGTACCGCAGATCTTCGAAGCGCCCAAGCATCCGTACACGCAGGCGCTGCTGGCGGCGTTGCCGGAACATAATCGTGACCGCGCACGCTTGAAGGCGATCCCGGGTGTCATCCCCGGAGCGCATGACCGGCCGGTGGGCTGCCTGCTGCACCCGCGTTGCGACTACGCGGTCGCGCGCTGCCGCGTGGAGCGGCCGCCGCTCGAGGGGGCGAGCGGCCGGAAGGCGCGCTGCCATTTCCCGCTCGATGCCGAGGGGCGGCCGACGCGAGGCTGGCGGCCGGAGCCGAAGACCGTGCCCGTCGAGGAATGAAACGATGAGGCCCGCCGGTCCTCTGCTCGAAGCGCGCTCGCTCAAGCGCCATTATGCAGTGTCGCAGGGGTTGTTCCGGCCCAAAGGGCTCGTGCGCGCGCTCGACGGCGTTTCGTTCTCGGTCGACGAGGGCAGAACGCTCGCGGTGGTCGGCGAATCCGGGTGCGGCAAGTCGACGCTGGCGAGGGCAGTGACGATGATCGAAAAGCCGACTGCGGGCGAGTTGCGCATCGCCGGCGAGGATGTGGTGTCGGCTGCGCCGGCGACGATGAAGCGGCTGCGGCCGCTGGTGCAAATGGTGTTCCAGAATCCGTATGCTTCGCTCAACCCGCGCAAGAAGGTGGGCACGCTGCTCGAGGAGCCGCTGGCGATCAGCGCGAAGCTCGGCGCGAGGGAGCGCCGCGACGCCGCGCGCGCGATGATGGCGCGGGTCGGCCTCAAGCCCGAGCACTACGGCCGTTATCCGCACATGTTCTCGGGGGGACAGCGGCAGCGCATCGCGGTGGCGCGGGCACTGATGCTGCATCCGCGACTGGTCGTCGCCGACGAGCCTGTTTCGGCGCTCGACGTGTCGATCCAGGCGCAGGTACTGAACCTGCTCATGAATCTGCAGGAAGAGCTGGGCATTGCATATCTTTTCATTTCCCACAATCTGCAAGTGGTGCGTCACATCGCCGATACGGTGGCGGTGATGTATCTGGGCAAGATCGTCGAAACCGGCGCGAAGGACGCTGTGTTCGGCCGGCCCGCGCATCCCTACACCCGGGCGCTGCTCGCGAGCACGCCGACGCTCGAGGCGCGGGCGCGGCGGCAACGCATCGCGCTCAAGGGCGAGCTGCCATCGCCGCTCAATCCGCCGCCGGGCTGTCCGTTCCACACGCGCTGCCCGCACGCCATCGAACGCTGCCGGGCCGTCGTGCCCCGGCTGGAGCCATTCGGCACGATTCGGGTTGCCTGCATCCGCGCCGCGGAATTGTCGTAATGGAGTTGTCGTAATGCGTCGTAGCGCGCGTAGCCCGGGCTGAGCGCGGAGCGCGATGCCCGGGGCAATCATCCCCCATCGCCTTGCTCCCGGGCATCGCTTCGCTCAGCCCGGGCGACGCGGGACCCGATGCGCGGAACCGTCGCATTGTTCCCGGCATCGCTTCGCTCAGCCCGGGCTATCCGCGCAGCGCGATGCCCGGGGCGAGCGTCCAATATTGCGTTGCTCCCGGGTTTCGCTATCGCTCAACCCAGGCTACGTGGAACGCAATGCGCGGAACCGTCGCGTCGCTCCCGGGCTTCGCCCTGCGGGCTCAGCCCGGGCTACACCGCGGCGGCCTACGTTGACGCTCCCCTGCGCTTTGGGCATCATCGCAGCGCGTCACGAAACCGTCACGAGCGCGTTTCTCAGCGCTGAAGCAGATACCCCTTGCTCGCGTTCATCCTTCGCCGCATCCTGCAATCTCTCGTCGTCATGGCGGTGGTTGCGTTCATCGCGTTCGGCCTGTTCAACTTCACCGGCGACCCGGTGACATTCATGGTGGGCCAGGATGCGACGCAGGAGCAGCGGGCGCAGTTGCGTTCCGACCTCGGCCTCGACCAGCCTTTTTATGTGCAGTTCGCGCGTTTCGTCGGTCGCGCGGTGCAGGGCGAGTTCGGTTTGTCGTTGCGGCAGGGCCGACCCGTGTCTACGCTGCTCAAGGAACGCCTGCCGGCGACACTGGAGCTCGCCGCAGCCGCGGCGCTGCTGGCGCTGATATTGGGGATTCCGGGAGGCGTCTACACGGCGCTGAAGCGCAACTCCTGGCTGGCGCAGGTGTTGCTGACGGTGTCGCTCGTCGGCGTGTCGCTGCCCACGTTCCTGATCGGCATCCTGCTGATCCTGATTTTTGCCGTGATCCTCGGCTGGCTGCCGTCTTTCGGCCGCGGCGAGACGGTCGCCTTCGGCTGGTGGACGACCGGCCTCCTGACCAAGAGTGGGCTGAAGGCGCTGATCCTGCCCGCGATCACCCTGTCGCTGTTCCAGATGACGCTGATCATGCGGCTGGTGCGTGCCGAGATGCTCGAAGTGCTGCGCACCGACTACATCAAGTTCGCTCGGGCGCGCGGGCTCACCGACCGCGCGATCCATTTCGGGCATGCGTTGAAGAACACGCTGGTGCCCGTGATCACGATCACGGGCTTGCAGCTCGGATCGATCATTGCTTTCGCCATCATCACCGAGACCGTGTTCCAGTGGCCGGGGATGGGACTCTTGTTCATTCAGGCGGTAAGCTTCGCCGACGTGCCGGTGATGGCGGCGTATCTCTGCTTCATCGCGCTGGTCTTCGTGCTGATCAATCTCTCCGTCGACCTGCTCTACTACGCCGTCGACCCCCGCTTGCGCATCGAGCGCCTGGTGCCGGCGCACTGAGCCGGCGCATTGATTCGCGCATCCATCCGCCATGAGTCCCGTCGAATATCTCCGCACTCAGCACGTAGAGCTGACCGCGCTGCGCCGCGACCTGCACGCGCATCCGGAGCTCGGCTTCGAGGAGCATCGCACTGCGGAAGTCGTGACCGGCGAGCTCCATCGGCTCGGGCTGGAGTACCACTCAGGCGTCGGCAAGACCGGCGTCGTCGCGGTCATCCCCGGCCGGCGTCAGGACAGCGGCCGCGCCGTCGGCCTTCGCGCCGACATGGACGCGCTGCCGATGCACGAAGAAAACGACTTTCCACACGTCTCGCGGTTCAAGGGTCGTATGCATGGTTGCGGGCACGACGGTCATACGGCGATGCTCCTGGGCGCGGCGCGCTACCTCGCCGGCACGCGGCGCTTCGATGGCACCGTGTATCTCATCTTCCAGCCGGGCGAGGAAGGTTTTGCCGGCGGCAAGGCGATGGTCGACGACGGCCTGTTCGAGCGCTTTCCCGCCGACGAGATCTACGCGCTGCACAACTGGCCGGCGCTGCCGCCAGGCACGATCGCAGTGCGGCCGGGACCCATGATGGCCGCGTCCGACCGGATCGAGATCCACATCGAAGGCCGCGGTGGCCATGGCGCGCATCCGCACCGTTCGGTGGATCCGGTGCTGGTGGCGGGCCACATCATCACCGCAACGCAATCGATTGTCGCGCGCAACCTGAGTCCGGTCGACGCCGCGGTCATAAGCCTGTGCGCGATGCACGCCGGCAATCTAGCGGCGACGAGCGTGATCCCGCGCGACGCACGGCTCGTCGGCACGGTGCGCACGTTCCATCCGCAAACGCAGGACGCGATCGAGCGGCGGCTCTCCGAGCTGGTGCATTCGATTGCCGCGGCATTCGGCGCGTCGGCGACGCTCAAATACGAGCGCGCCTATCCGGCGACGATCAACAGCGAGCGTGAAGCGGAATTTGCCGCAGAAGTCGCCGATGCGCTGGTCGGCCGGGAAAACGTCGTGCGCGACCTCGAGCCCAGCATGGGTTCGGAGGACTTTTCGTTCATGCTGCAGCGCCGCCCGGGGGCGTATGCAAGGTTGGGGCAAGGCGGAGCGGAAGGCGGCTGCTTCCTCCACAACAGCCGCTACGATTTCAACGACGACGTGATCCCGCTCGGTGCAGGTTATATGGCGGCGCTGGCCGAGCGCGCGCTGCCGATCGCGGAATAGACGTCACGCCGATGAACGCGGTGCCGCATTTCGCGCAGAGCTATGCCGAGGCGCGCGACAAGTTTCTCGCCGCGGGAGCCGAGCGCGGGGCGCGCATGTTCCGCGACGTGCACCCGAGCGAGCGCGGCGCGCAGGGTGAGGAGCTGTCGATCGATCTGGCGAAGATCGGTGACGATAAGGCGCCGGCGGTGTTGTTGCTCACCTCGGGTACGCATGGTGTCGAGGGATTCTGCGGCTCGGGCTGCCAGGTCGCGCTGCTGCGCGACGACGCGTTCCTGGCAGCGGTCGAGCGCTCAGGCGTTGGCGTGCTGATGCTCCACGCGCTCAACCCTTACGGCTTCTCGCATCTGCAGCGAACCAATGAGGACAACGCCGACCTGAATCGCAACTTCGTCGATTTCTCCTCGCGGCTGCCGCCGAGTCCTGCGTACGCGGAGATTCACGCGCTGCTATTGCCCGCCGCCTGGCCTCCTCCGCAGGACAGCGAGGCTAAGCTCGGCGCATGGATCAAGTCCCATGGTGAGAGAGCGTTCCAGGCGGCCGTCAGCGGCGGACAGTACGCCTTTCCCGACGGAATGTTCTACGGCGGGAGCCGTCCGTCGTGGAGCAACGCCTGCCTGCGCGCGGTACTGCGTGCGCAGGCTTCGTGGCGGCAGCGCCTGGGCTGGATCGACTTTCATACCGGGCTCGGGCCACGGGGGCACGGCGAGAAGATCTACTCGGGTCGCGACGATCCGGCCGATATTGGACGCGCCAAGACGTGGTGGGGCAACGAGGTGACGTCGTTTTTCGATGGGTCCTCCACCTCCGCGCGTGTGTCCGGCGTGATTTCCGGCGCCGCGTACAGGGAATGCCCTCGCATCGAAATGACCGCAATGGCGCTGGAATACGGGACCTATCCGCTCGAGCATACCCTGCAGACGCTCCGCGCCGAGCACTGGCTCCACAATCATCCCGAGGCGCCGGCCGAGCAGCGCGACGAGATCAAGCGCGCGCTGCGCGACACGTTCTACATCGACGCCGACGACTGGAAGGCGATGGTTTACGAACAGGCGCGTGACGCCTGCCTGCAGGCGATCGCGCAACTCGCAACCGAGCCGGCTTCCGATTGATCCGCCCGCTACCAAGACCGCAAGGAGACCATTGACCATGAGAAGAATGCTGAAGGCATTGCTTGCTGCGGCGATCGTCGCGTCCGCATTCGGCGCGACGGCCGCGCTGGCCGTAACTTTCCGCTTCGCCGATCAGGGCGACGCGCTATCGATGGATCCGCACGCGCTCAACGAGTCGCTGCAGTTGAGCGTCATGGGAAACGTCTATGAGCCGCTGGTCGGGCGCGGCAAGAAGCTCGAGCTGGTGCCGATATTAGCGACGTCGTGGAAGCAGACCGCGCCGACTGTTTGGCGGTTCGTGCTGCGCAAGGACGTCAAGTTCCACGACGGGAGCCTGTTCACGGCCGACGACGTCATCTTCAGTTACGAGCGGGCGAAGAGCGAAAGCTCGGACATGAAGACCTATGTCGCGCCGATCAAGGAGATCAAGAAGATCGACGATCTCACCATCGACGTGATCACCAGCGAGCCGTTTCCGATCCTGCCGGATACGATCGGTTTCTGGTACATGACGAGCAAGTCCTGGTGCGAGAAGAACAACGCCAAGGAACCGGTCGATGTGCGCAAGGGCAAGGAGAACGCGGCCACGCTCAAGGCCAACGGGACGGGGCCGTTCATGCTCAAGTCGCGCGAGCCGGGCATACGCACGATTTTCGTTCCTAACCCCCGCTACTGGACCAAGGTCGAGAGCAACATCACCGAGGCGGTGTTCACGCCAATCGGCAACGCCGCGACCCGGGTCGCCGCGTTGGTCTCGGGCGATATCGACATGATGGAGCCGGTGCCGCTGCAGGACATCGAGAAGGTGTCCGCGAACGCGTCGCTCAAGCTGCTGCAGGGTCCGGAGCTGCGCACGATCTTCCTCGGCATGGATCAGTCGCGCGACGAGCTTCTGTACTCGAGCGTCAAGGGCAAGAATCCGCTCAAGGACAAGCGCGTGCGCCAGGCGTTCTACCAGGCGATCGACGAGAACGCGATCGCGAAGACGGTCATGCGCGGCGCGGCGACTCCCACCGCGCTGATGGTCGCGCCGGGCATCAACGGCTTCGTCAAGGAACAGAACACGCGCCTGCCGTACGATACCGCGGCGGCGAAGAAGCTTCTCGCCGACGCGGGGTATCCGAACGGATTCGAGATCGGCATGAATTGCCCCAACGACCGCTACGTCAACGACGCGCAAATCTGCCAGGCCGTCGCGGCGATGCTGGCGAGGATCGACGTCAAGGTCAACCTGATGGTCGAGACCAAGGCGACCTACTTCCCCAAGATCCTGTCGCGCGAGACGTCGTTCTATCTGCTCGGCTGGACCCCGGCCTCCTACGATGCGCACAACCCGATCTTCGCGCTTCTGATGTCGCCCGGTCCTTCGGGTCGCGGCCAGTTCAATCTCGGCAGCTACGCCAGCAAGAGGATCGACGAGCTGGGCCCGCAGATCGCGAGTGAGCTCGACCAGAAGAAGCGCGACGCGATGATCGCCGAGGTGTTCAAGATCCACTCGGACGAAGTCGGGCACATCCCGCTGCACCAGCAGGCGCTGGCCTGGGGGATGAAGAAGAACGTCGACCTGGTCCAACTCGCGGACAACATCAACTTGCTCAAATGGGTCGTGATCAAGTGACGCGAATGTCCAGGAGCAAGAGGCGAAGCCTCGCAGCGACTGGAAACAGTCGCGTCATCCCGGGCGAGCGCGCAGCGCGAGGTCCGGGATCCAAGTTTGCGCCGCGATGGCGCGCGCGGCACGAACTTGGGTCCCGGCCGCAGCCTGCCCCGGAGTGCTTGAGTCCGGGGCCGGGACGACGAAGCTGCGTCATCGCGTCGATACCATGAGCGGAGCGCCATGACTAGCGTTGCGTCGCAGACGCGCCTCGCGCGCTGGTGGGACGCCGACCTGGCGTATGGATTCCGTCGCTCGCCGGTCGCGATCGCGTCTGCGCTGGTGCTCTTCGTCTGCCTCGCCGCGGCGCTGTTCGCGCCCTGGATCGCGCCGCATAATCCATTCGACCTCGCGACGCTCAACCTGACCGACGCACTGGCGCCGCCCCGCGGCATGGAGGGCGCCAAGCCGGAGTACCTGCTCGGCACCGACGATCAGGGCCGCGACGTGCTCTCCGCAATCATGTTCGGGACGCGCATTTCGCTGCTCGTCGGCGTCTGTGCGGTAGCGCTGTCGGTCATGCTGGGCGTCAGCCTGGGGCTCGTCTCGGGCTATGGTGGCGGGCGGCTCGACGCCTTCATCATGCGCGCCGCCGACGTCCAGCTGTCGTTTCCAGCGATCCTGATCGCGCTCCTGATCGACGGGGTCGCGCGCGCCGTCCTGCCGCGCGGCGCGCATGGCGATGTCGCGCTCGTCGTGCTGATCGTCGCGATCGGCGTTTCCAACTGGCCGACCTACGCGCGCACGGTGCGCAGCTCCACTCTGGTGGAAAAAAGCAAGGAGTATGTGCAGGCGGCGCGCGTGATCGGAATCACGCCCGCCGCCATCCTGTTCCGGCACCTGCTGCCCAACGTACTCGGGCCGGTGCTGGTGCTGGCCACGATCAACATCGCCACGGCCATCGTGCTCGAAGCGACGCTGTCGTTTCTCGGCGTCGGCGTGCCGCCGACGCGGCCGTCGCTGGGGACGCTGATCCGCGTCGGCAACGATTTCCTGTTCTCCGGGGAATGGTGGATCACCATATTCCCCGGCGCGGCGCTGGTCATTCTGGTGCTGGCGATCAATCTGCTCGGCGACTGGCTGCGCGATGCGCTCAATCCGAAGCTGAAATGACCACGCGCGCGCCGTCCGGAGACGAGTTGATCGCGTTGCGCCACGGCGCGGCGCAGGCTGTTCCAGCGTGAGAGCCGGCGCGCTGCTGGCCGTCGAGGCGCTGCGCGTCGAGTTCCCGACGCGACAGGGAACGCTCGTCGCCGTCGACGGCGTATCGCTGACCATTGCGCCGGGCGAGGTGCTCGGCGTGGTCGGCGAATCGGGCGCCGGCAAGTCGCTGACGGGTGCCGCGGTAATCGGGCTGATCGACCCGCCGGGGCGTATCGGCGCGGGCGAGATCCGGCTCGATGGACGCCGCATCGACAATCTGCCGCCCGAAGCGCTGCGCCGCATCCGCGGCCGCGAGATCGGCGCGGTGTTTCAGGATCCGCTGACCTCGCTCAATCCGCTCTATACGATTGGGCAGCAGCTTGTCGAGACGATCACGACGCATCTCGACCTGACGCCGGCCGCGGCCAAAGCACGCGCGCTCGAGCTCCTTGGGGAAGTCGGGATCACAGCGCCGCAGCGGCGGTTCAACCATTACCCGCATCAGTTTTCCGGTGGCATGCGGCAGCGCGTGGTGATCGCGCTGGCGCTCGCCGCGAAGCCTAAGCTCATCATCGCCGACGAGCCGACGACCGCGCTCGACGTTTCGATCCAGGCACAAATCATCGCGCTCCTCAAAGGCCTGTGTCGCGATCACGGCACCGCGGTGATGCTGATCACGCACGACATGGGAGTGATCGCCGAAACCGCCGACCGGGTTGCCGTGATGTACGCCGGGCGTATCGTCGAGGTGGGACCGGTCGCCGACGTCATCCATCGCCCGCAGCATCCGTACACGCGGGGCCTGATGGGCTCGATCCCGACGATCGCCGCGGAACGCGAAGCGCTGGAGCAAATCGACGGGACCATGCCGCGCCTGACGGCGATCCCCAGCGGCTGCGCGTTTCATCCGCGTTGTCCGCACGCCTTCGACCGCTGTCACCGCGACCGGCCCGAGCTGATGGCCGCCGGCGCGACGCGCGCGGCGTGCTGGCTGGTGTTGCGGTAAGGTGGCTGCGTGAGCGATTTCCCGACCGGGACCACGCCGCTCGTCGAGCTGATCGAGGTGGCGCGGCATTTCGACGTTTCGCCGCCATGGCTGAACCGCGTGCTCGAGCGCAAGCCGCGCGCGCTGCTGAAGGCGGTCGATGGCGTGAGCTTCACCATCGCGAAGGGTGAGACGCTGGGACTGGTCGGCGAGTCCGGTTGCGGCAAGTCGACGGTCGCGCGGCTCATCGTCGGCCTGTACCGGCCGACACGCGGCGAGATCCGTTACGCTGGGCAGCGCGTCGATGCCAACGCTGCCGACTCCGCCGCACGCCGGAACATGCAAATGATCTTCCAGGACCCGTACGCGAGCCTCAATCCGCGCTGGCGCGTTGCCGACATCGTCGCCGAGCCGCTCCGTGCAGGTCGCGGCGACGAGCGGGGGCCCTCGGGCTCGATGGATGCGCGCGTTGCCAAGCTGCTCGAACAGGTCGGCCTCGCGCGGGCTGACGGCGCGAAGTTTCCCCATCAGTTTTCCGGAGGCCAGCGGCAACGCATCTCCATTGCGCGCGCGCTGGCCGGGAATCCGGCGTTCCTGGTCTGCGACGAGCCGACCTCGGCGCTCGACGTGTCGGTGCAGGCGCAGGTGCTGAACCTGATGCGCCGCCTGCAGCGCGAGCTTGACCTCACCTATCTTTTCATCTCGCACAATCTCGCGGTCGTTCACCACATCGCCAATCGCGTCGGCGTGATGTACCTCGGGCGCATCGTCGAGCTCGCGCCGACGCAGCGGCTGTTTGCGCGCCCACAGCATCCTTACACGCGGATGCTCCTCGATGCTGTGCCGGATCTGGCCCACACCGGGAAGCCCCGGACAGCGGTCGCCGGCGAAGTGCCGAATCCGCTCGAGCCGCCTTCCGGCTGCACGTTTCACCCGCGCTGTCCTTACGCTGCCGAGCGTTGCCGGCGCGAAGTGCCGCTGCTTAAGCCCGTACCGCACGCGCCGCTGGGTGCGGGCGAAGTCGCCTGTCATGCAGTGGAGGAAGGCCGCCTCCCGGCGGCGGCGAAGACCGGTGACGTCATCTGGCGACGGCCGCAGGCGGGGAGCGAGTCGGGCCGCGTGGATCGGCTATAATTACGTGTTGAATGCGGCCGGCGGTGGTCCCGCCTGGCGTGTGGCCGCGTGGCGGCGCTCGAATGCGTGTCGGGGACCCGTGCGGTTGCCGATTTCGTGGCAAGCCTACCGCGTTCTACCCCTAGATCAGCCTGTCCGAAGATTCCGAATTGCGCCTCACACAGATCAAGCTGGCCGGTTTCAAGTCGTTCGTCGACCCGACCAGCATCGCTACACCCGGACAGCTCGTCGGCATCGTCGGCCCCAACGGCTGCGGCAAGTCGAACGTCATCGACGCCGTGCGCTGGGTGCTCGGCGAATCCAGGGCGTCGGCGCTGCGCGGCGAATCGATGCAGGATGTCATCTTCAACGGCGCGGGCGAGCGCGCGCCGGTAGCGCGCGCTTCGGTCGAGCTCTTCTTCGACAACAGCCAGGGCCGGATCGGCGGCCAGTGGGGCCGCTACACCGAGCTGTCGATCAAGCGCGTGCTGACGCGCGACGGCGATTCGACGTATTACATCAATAACATTCCCGTCCGCCGTCGCGATATCCACGATCTGTTCCTGGGCACCGGCCTGGGACCGCGTGCCTACGCGATCATCGAGCAGGGCATGATCACCCGCGTGATCGAGGCCCGACCCGAGGAGCTGCGCATATTCCTCGAAGAGGCGGCGGGCGTGTCCAAATACCGGGAACGGCGCAAGGAGACGGAAAGCCGCCTCCGCGACAGTCGCGATAACCTGGCGCGGGTCGAGGACATTCGGGGCGAGCTCGGCGCGCAGCTCGCGAAGCTCGAAGCGCAGGCTGAGGTCGCGACCCGGTATCGCGAGCACGAAGCCCGTCTGAAGCAGGCGCAACATCTGCTGTGGTTCGCCAAGCAGCAGGACGCGGCACGACAGCGCGAACGGCACACCGCCGAAATCGCGAACCTCGCCGCCGGCTTCGAAGCGCTGCAGGCGGAGCTGCGCGCGGCGGAGAACCGCGTGGAGACGCTGCGCGCCGATCAGTATCGCGCGGGCGACCTGCTGCACGAGAAACAGGGCGCGTTCTACGCTGCCAACGCCGAGGTCACGCGGCTGGAGCAGCAATTGCAGTTCGCCCGCGAGAGCGAAGGGCGGCTGTCGCAGCAGGCCGCGCAGATCGCGGAGTTGCTCGCGGGCCTCAACGCACAGATCGCGGCGGTCGACGCCGAGTCGCGCGATGGCGAGGACGAGCTTGCCACCGCGCTGGCCCGGCGCGAAGCGCTCGCCGGCCAAGAGCGCACATTG
>WNFV01007332.1_pt1 | contig 13267 bp, 11 predicted proteins | sample 5400101 | NCBI WGS metagenome assembly WNFV01 (sample SAMN13153361, study PRJNA577476) | soil metagenome | isolation source: 115 cm soil or saprolite under grassland replicate 1 | place: USA:California | collected 2016-06-15
AGGTCGTGCCGAAGATCGTCTTGTCGGGCGGGTTCGTCTGGTAGCCGTACTCGGTGATCCAGAGATGCTTCGGCCCGTACAGCTTCGTGATCAGGTTGAGCAGAAGGTTGATGTTTCCAAGCTGGACCCGGCGCGCGAACTTGCCCTTCGGCACAAAGCTCGGGGGCTCGTTCCCCGCGGCTGCATATGGATGGTGCGCGTAGACGTCGAAATTCTTCATTCCGAACCGGCTCGCCTGCCCCAGGAAGGTCAGTGGGTCGACGGAGGCACGCGCCGTCGACGGGGCGTCGTTGCCCTTCGGCCCGGTGACGCCGCACGCGACCTTCTCACCCGTGACGGGGCCGCGCTCCGGAGAGATCAGAACGCTGTGGATACCGGTGTAGACGGCGTTGCAGATCTTCGCATACTGACGTGCGCTCTCGACCCGCCAGGTTTTGCCCACCCGCTTGTACTGCGGCTGGAGCCAGATCGGATTGTTCGGCTCGTTCCACGCCGTCCACAAGCTCACCTTCGGGAGCGGCAGTGCGGTCGTCGGGTGCGAGGGATCCTGCTGCCACGCCGGCGCCGTATAGAACCCGCTGTAGCGGACGGCGGCGGCGTAGGCGAAGTCCTGGAGGCTCTTCGCATTCGTCGGCGCGTAGGTCCTCGGCTTGCCGCCGTTCGCCCAGCTCGGCGTGAAGAGGATCGAGAAGACGACCTGGATCTTGTGGATCGGTCGGATCGGTCGGCTTCGAGGCGGCAACGGCGTACTTGCTTCCGCCCCAGTAGAGATTGACGCGCAGAACCTGCGCGCGCAGCGTGGTGAGTGTCGGGAATGCAGTGGTCGGATCCCCGTAGAGCGTGTCCGCCTCGTCGTTGATCCCGACGAGCATTTTGCTCGATTTCTTGGCTTGATGTTTCTTCGGCGATGCCGTCGCCGCGGAGACGGCGAGGCTCGCGATAGCCGTCACGGCCACCGCGATCATGGCGATGCGCTTAGACACTGAGTGACTCCCGTTGGCTCGCTTGCAGCATCCGCCGCAGACCGTCTTCGAGCGAGATCTGCGGCTCCCAACCCAGCAGCTGCCGGGCGCGTGTGATATCCGGCTGACGAACCTTGGGATCGTCGACCGGAAGCGCTTCGAACACGATCTCGCTCGTTGCGCCGGTTACCTCGACGACCTTCTGCGCGAGCTCGGTCAGTGTGTATTCGGACGGGTTCCCGATATTTACCGGCAGGTGCTCACCGCTTCTGGCGAGCAGCATGAGGCCGCGCACGAGATCGTCGACATAGCAAAAGCTTCTCGTCTGGGAGCCATCGCCAAAGACCGTCAGCGGCTCGTTTGCGAGTGCCTGGCGAACGAACGTCGGAATCGCGCGGCCGTCGTACGGCCGCATCCGGGTCCCATAGGTGTTGAAGATGCGCACGATGCACGTGTCGACGCCCTGCTGACGGTGATAGGCCATCGTCAACGCCTCCGCGTAGCGCTTGGCCTCGTCGTAGACACCGCGCGGCCCGATCGGATTCACGTTCCCCCAATAGGTCTCGGGCTGCGGATGAATCAACGGATCGCCGTAGACCTCGCTGGTCGAGGCGAGCAGGAAGCGCGCGCGCTTCCATTTCGCGAGCCCGAGTGCGTTGTGGGTCCCGTACGAGCCCACTTTCAGGGTTGCGAGCGGCAGGCGGAGGTAGTCGATCGGGCTCGCCGGGCTCGCAAGGTGGTAGACGACGTCGATGGGCTCCTCGATCTCGAGGTGTCGCGTCACATCGTGGTTGAAGAAGAGGAACTCGTCGCCCCGCAGATGCTCGACGTTCTGCAGCGAGCCCGTCTCGAGGTTGTCGACGCAGATGACCCGATAGCCCTCGTTGACGAGCGACTCGCAGAGGTGCGAGCCGAGAAACCCTGCACCTCCTGTGACGACGGCGGTCGGCATCCGGTCGATGCTAGCGGCGGCTCGGCAACGCCGCCCCGACCTTAACGAAGGCTTTACGGCAGCGACCGTTGCTCTTTACACAAGGGCCGCTGCTAGCTTCACCCCCGTGCGCTGGTGGGGACCGCTGGGCCTCCTCGTGGCCGTCCGCGTCGCAATCCCGCTGGCGGCGTATGCGGACGCCGGCTCCAGCCTCCCGGGGCTGCCGGAGTTCCAGCGGCAGGCACGAGACGGAGGCCTGATGGGCGACGCCACCGGCTTTTATGCGGCGGCGCGGGAGTTCATGGCCGCCTGGGGCCGGATGCCGCGTCCGGTTCTCGTGCTCGCTGCGCTCTTCGCCGTCGCGGCGGTGACTGCGATCGCGATCGGGTGGCGCCGCAGGCCGGAGTGGCGCCCCTGGCTCGTCGCTGCTGCTTTGTGCGCATTCGGGCTCGTCGTCTCCGCGGACGTTCACTGGATGAAGCCGACGGGCGCAGCCGTATTCGGCTGGCCCCTCGTCTGGGCGCTGCCGATGCTGGCGTACCGCGCGCTCGGCTTCGGGCTCAGCAAGCACGTCGCGTGGGACTTCGGGTTCGCTCTGTCGCTCATCTGCGTCGCGCTCACCGTCGTCGCCGTCGCGTACCTCGGCCGGAACGCGACAGCCCGCCGCTCCGTCGGCCTGCTCGCCGCGGCGTTCTGGACGGTCTGGCCCGTGCTCGTCGGCGTGATCGCCGGCCACCGCGCGTGGGAGAACTTCCAGTGGAATGTCGATGTCGGCCTGCACAACTACGGCGAGCCGCTGTCGACGCTTCTCGTTACCGTCGGAGCGGCACTCCTGCTCTCGCCGCGCTTGACGCAACTGCGGCTCGTGCTCGCCGGCTGCGCTCTGAGCGCGGCGACGCTTGTCAAGCTCTCGAACGGGCTGCTCGCGGCAGCAGCTCTGCTGCTCGTCTTCCTACGGGGCCGGACACGGGAGGCGTACCCGTTCGTCGCCGGCGCGCTGTCGCTCGCGCCGCTCGTCCTCGTCTACTGGCCGCTGTCGTATCCCAAGCTGTTCGACAATCCACAGTCGTGGCCCCGTGACCCGTTCGATGTCTCGCACGTCGTCTCGACGTGGACACACTCGTCGATCTTCACCCCGCACGTCCTGTTGATCGTCACGCCGCTCGCGGCGGTCGGGATCGCAGGACTGCTGCGTCCGTGGCAGCTCGCGCTCGTGCTCGCGTTTCTGCTGATCAACCCGATCTTCTACAGCTTCTATGCGAACACGGCGCAGCATCCGCGTTTTCTCTACGCAAGCCTGCCGGAGCTGTTCGTGCTCTGGGCTGCAGGCGTCGCTGTCCTGCTGCGCGTCGCGACCCGTCGGGTCACGGCGCCGGTCGCCGCGCGATGACGCGGCTCGTCGCGAAGCCGGCCGCATTCGGCGCGTTCGTGTTCGCGCTCGCCTGCGCGCCGCCCTGGGTCGGTCTCTTCGGCGGACGCGGAATCGGCGACATGTACCTCTACCGGATGTACGGGCACCGCATGCAGGACGGCCTGATCCCGTACCGCGACTCCTACTTCGACTGGCCGCCGGGCTCGATTCCGCCCGTGCTCTGGCCGGCGCTGCCGCCCGGCAGCTACTACGAGTGGTTCCACGCCTTTGCGTACGTCTACGGCGCGTGCGCCATTGCCGCCGTCGCCGTCAGCCTCGTCCTGCTCGGGGTGCGGGGCGTGCGGCTCTACGCCGCCGTCGGCGCCGTGGCCGCGCTTCCGTTCGCGCTCGGCGCGATCTCGATCAACAGTCTCGACTACTGGCCCGCGCTGTTCACAGCCGCCGGGCTCGCCGCGCTCGTCGCAGGCCGCAGCCGCCTCGCCTTCGGGCTGCTGGGGTTCGGCATCGTGGCGAAGATCTATCCGATCGTGATCCTGCCGGTCGCGCTCATTTGGGTCTGGCGCCGCGAAGGCCGACGCGAGGCGTTGCGCGCGCTCGCCTGGGCGGCGGGTGTGGTGGTTGTCGTCGCAGCGCCGTTCGCCGTCCTCGGCCACGGCGGGCTCGGGTACAGCACCTATACGCAGTTCACACGCGGCCTCCAGATGGAGAGCCTCGGCGCGTCGATCCTGATGGCGTTGCACCACCTCGGAGTCATGCACGTCCACGTGGTGGTCGGCCGTCCGTACTCGCTCGACATCGCCGGCACGGCGGCGACCGTGACGGCGTCCGTGTTCACGCTCGTCCTGGTCGCGGCCCTTCTGACGGTCTACGCCGCGTATGCAGCCGGCCGTGACGAGGCGCGGCGGCTGCTCACAGCGGCGGCGGCAGCGGTGAGCGCATACGTCGCGTTCAACCGCGTGCTCTCGCCGCAGTACCTCGTCTGGCTCTTCCCGCTCGTGCCGCTTGTCGCCGGCGCGCCCGGGGTCGCCGCGACACTGCTGCTCTTCGGAGCTTGCGCGCTCACCATGACGTGGTTCCCGGACCGGTTCTGGCACCTCGTGCACGTGAGCCCGGTCAGCTGGTTCGCCCTCGCGCGCAACGTCCTGCTCGTGCTCGTGTTCGTCGCGGTCGTGATGCCTCTCGTCCGGACGATGGACCGCCCGGCGGCCGAGCTCGTGACGTCTATGCGCCGCCGCGCAGCGGCGTCCCGTCGAGGCACTGGCCGTGCGAGACGGCGGTGAGGAAGCGGCCGCCGAGGATCCACGTCCAGCGCCCGCCGACGCTCACGGCGTGCACGGTGTACGTGAGGCCGGACTTCCCCGGCTGACGGAAGTTGATCGTCACCCGCTTGGACGTCCGCTGGGGTACGCCCTCGACCGCGATCTTCTCGTTCCGGACGTCGAGCACGCGGAAGATCTCCTGCCCGGTCGCGAAGTTCGTCTTCATGGCGCGCGAGCACTGCACGTACTGCGCCTTCGTGATCAGCCGTTGATGGCCCGGGTGGAGCTGGCTCCACTGGAGGCCCCATTGGCCGTGGATCTCCTCGCGGAGGACCCGGGTCATGAAGGTGCCCGCGCTCTCGCTCGAGGCCGCCGAGGCCGCCGCGGCCGGAAGCGCGGCTCCGACGAGGACGAGGAGCAGCAGCGCCCGCCTCATCGCAGGTCCTTGTTCGACTCCATGTCGAACCACATCGCGAACAGCGTGAACTGTGAGCCGGAGATCAGCAACAGGGCGATGAGCACAACGGTACCCACGCTCACGTCGTTCCCGGCGATCCGGTAGGCAATCTCGATCACGCCGAGAACGAGGCCGGCCAGGGTGGCGAGAAAGCCGAAGGCGTAGAAGAAGACGAGCGGGTGGAAGTCCCGGATCACGTACTTCTCCCGGAGCCGCCAGAAGAACCCCTTGACGAGCAGCCACGAGATCCGCGGCACGACCTTGCGGTAGCGGATGCCCGAGCGCTCGCCGACGCCGTAGATCGGTCGCGACGGGAAGTCGCGCACACGCGCGTTCCAGACGTTCAGGTGCACGAGGATGTCGTTCGGAAAGCCGTAGCCCGTGTAGATGCGGTCGAGGTCGAGCACGTCCAGCATCTGCTTCGAGATCGCCGTGTAACCGGATTGCGAATCCGCGACGTGCCAATAGCCGGAAGCGATCTTCGTGAGCAGCGAAAGGACCGCGTTGCCGAGATAGCGCGCCCTCGGAATCAGCGTCCAGGCCTCACCGCTGACGAGACGGTTTGCCTTTGCGTAATCGACCTCGCCCCGCACGACGGGCAGCGCGAGCGTGCCGAGGTCGCCGGGATCCATCTGGTTGTCGGCCGCCATCACGGCCGTGACGTCCATACCGTCCTCAGCCGCACGCTTGTAGCCCGTGACGATCGCTGCGCCGACGCCGCGGTTTCGCTCGTGCGCGACCACCTCGACGCGCGGATCGCCGACGCCGCGCGCGCGCTCGGCCGTCGCGTCGCCCGATCCGTCGTCGACGACGTAGACGCGGTCGACGAACCCGGGTATTCCGGCCAGCGTCGTCGCGATGAGCTCCTGCTCGTCGTGTGCCGGCACGACGACCGCGACGCGCTTGCCCTCGAGCATCAGCGTCTGCGGGCGAGACCGGCCGCGACGCCGTCCCAGAGGAGCGCGGCGATCGCGCCGAGCACGAGCCCGATCAGCGCGGCGACCACAAGCGTGTTGCGCCGGCTGCGCGCGGTCACCTTCTGCGCGGCGGCGCCGGTGACAATGGACGGCTTCTCGACCTGCTTCGCCTGCAATAACAGCTGACTCGTGCTGAGCAGCGCGTCCTCCTCCGTCGCGAGCCGAATCTGCACGACGAGCTTGTCCGTCGTCGAGAGGCTGCCGCCCTGCAGCGCCCCGTTGATCGCGTTGATGTCGCGCTGCTTGCTCGAGATCTGCGCGCTGAAGTTCTTGATCTTCTGGTTCGCGAACGCGGACGTCTTGTCGATGATGATGCGAGCGAGCGCGTTCGCTGCGCACGACGCGAGTCGCCGCTTCTTCGCCTGCACGCTCACCGTGACGAGGGGAGTCTGGCCGTTCTTTGCGATGTTCCCCGACACGGTCTGCGTGGAGATCCCGCCTCGCAGGTCGCCCGGCTTCGCCTTGCACTGCGTCGAGACCTGGTCGATCACGATCGCCGCGTGCGCGATCTGGCGGACCGTGCTCGGGTTCGTCTGGGCAGCCTGCAGCTGCACGTTGCCGCTCGCCGAGTAGGGCTGGCCGAGATAGAGCGTTGCGGTCGCCTTGAACGTCTGGCTACCGCCGAGCGCGACCGCGTAGCCGACGACCGCTCCGACGAGGAGACCGGCGGCGAGGAGCCACCAGCGCGCCCCGAGCAAGCGCACGTACCGGCCGAAGTCGACCTCCTGCTCCGCCTCGGGATCGAAGGAGGGCGCGCTCATCCCGCGGCGACTTTAGCGGAGGCCCACGACCACATCGCCGTGAGCCCGTCGCCGAGCGGCGTGTGCGGCTCCCAGCCGAGCGCTGCGCAGATGCGCGCGACGTCGGCCTTCGTCCGCGAGACGTCGCCCTTCGCCGGGCCGACATGCTGCACGTCGAGCTTCCGACCTGACACCTGTTCCAGCAGCGCGATCGCCTCCAGCATGCTCGCCTCGTCGCCCCCGCCGACGTTGTAGACGCCGCCCGCCGGAGCGCCCCCCATCGCTGCGATCGTCGCCGCAACGGCGTCGTCGACATAGGTGAAGCTACGGGACTGCTCGCCGCTTCCGTAGATCTCGAAGATCTCGCCCGTGAGCAGCGCGTCGCAGACGCGACGGAAGAACATGTCGGGCCGCTGCCGGGGGCCGTAGACCGTGAAGTAGCGGAGCACGACGGCGTCGAGGCCGTATGCAGCCGAGTAGGCGTGCGCGAGATGCTCGCAGCCGAGCTTCGTGATCCCGTACGGCGAGATCGGGCTCATGGGCGTATCCTCGGGCGTCGGATAGGCCTCGGCCTCCCCGTAGACGGACGACGACGAGGCGAGGACGACGCGGACGCCCGCGGACGCGGCCGACTCTAAGACGCGCTGCGTCGCAACCAGGTTGCGACGCACATACAGCGAGAAGACGTCGCCGAAGCTCCGCACGCCCGCCTGCGCAGCGAGGTGAAAGACGCCGCCGACGCCGTCGAGGTCGAGCGACTCCTCCGCGAGGTCGAGCCGCCGGACGTCGAGCCCGCTCGCGTTCTCCTCCTTCTCGGCCGGGTCGTAGAAGTCTGTGAAGCAGTCGACACCTACGACGTCGTGCCCCGCCTCCTGGAGCGTCCGTGCGAGCGTCGAGCCGATGAACCCCGCCGCTCCGGTGACGACGTATCTCACTTCGGGACCATCCCATAGACCGTGCCGTAGCCGACGAGGTACAGATGCCCCTTGACGGCGACGGCCGGTGTGTACTGGCCGTCGGGATACGTCCAGAGCTGTTTGCCGGTGCGAGCGTTCAGCGCGTACGTGCGTCCCTTGCCGCGTTCGTTCAACGTCGCGAAGTAGACGACGTTCCCGATGACGGTCGCGGAGCCGGAGATCTTGCCGTTGGCCTTGAAGCTCCAGCGCTCGTCGCCGGTTGCCGCATCGAGCGCATAGAACCGCTTGCTGTACGACCCCACGAGGACGAGCCGGTTCCAGACCGCCGGCGACGCGTACACGTAGCCGCCGGTGCCGTGCGACCAGCGCAGCGTTCCGGTCGACGCGCCGTACGAATAGACCTTCCCATCCGTCGAGCCGATGTAGACGCGCCCGTACGCGACCGCGGGCGTCGAATAGAAGCGCGAGCCCCCGTACAGCCGCCGCTGCGCCTTCGCCTTCCAGATCAGGCGGCCCTTCTGCGCGCCGAGGCAGTAGACGTGACCGTCGTACGAGCCCACATAGAGCCTGCTACCCGCGAGCGCAATTGCGCCTTTGATCGGCCCACGCGCCGGACGATGACGCCAGATCGTCCTGCCGGTGCGCGCGTCGAGCGCCCACACCCGGCCGTCCCAGTCGCCGACGTAGAGGCGGTTGCCGACGAGGAGCGGAGAGCTTTCCGACGGAGCGATCGTCTTCTGCCAGCGGATCTTCCCGAAGCCCGCCGCGAACGCGATCACCTTGCCCGTCCCCTTCGAGTGCTTCGCGTTGCACGGCGGCTTGTTCAGGAAGACCGCGTACACCGTCCCGTGCTTGTACGACCCGATCGCGGGCGACGCCGCGACGCAGCGCTTCGAGAGGTACTTCCACGCGGGCTTGCCGGTCTTCATGTTCACGGCGGTGAACTTGCCGGAGTTCGTCGACAGGTAGAGGCGCCCGTAGCCGATCGAGGGCGGGAACTCGACGAGGCTGCCGGCGTGATAGCTCCAGACGCGCCGGAACGGCGGTCGCAGCGCAAGCTGCACCGCGCGGTCGCGCGTCGCGTCGAAGCCGTACTGCGGCCACGGGATCCCGAGCGGCGGCGGCTTCGCCGCGGTCGTCGAGATCGTGAACTCCTCGGTCGACGAGCCGCGGATGTTCCCCTCGCCGTGAAGGCGGTAGATGACGATCGCGGCGACGCCACCGAGCAGGAGCACGGCGACGATGGCGAGGACGATCAAGAGGCGGCGCCGCATGACGGCGGCTCAGGTTATCCGGGCTGTGTGATGGTTCCGAGGGGATAGGCCGTCGTCAGGCCGGCGGAGTTCGTCGCCCTGAGCGTCGCCTGCCAGGTTCCCGGCGGCACGGCGAGCCCGATCGTGCCGCCCGTCGGCTGCTGCCCGAGGTCCTGCGTCTGCGGGGGATTGACGCCGGCTGGATCGGCGTAGTCGACGGCGAGCGCGAGCCAGGGCGTGCCCGGGTCGTCGGCCTGCCAGTTCAGCGTCGTTCCGGCAAGCGAAGCGGCGGTGATCGTCGGCGGCGCCGTGTCCCAGCGGACGACGACGGGCGCGAGCTTGAAGGTGGCCTTCTTGCCGGCGTAGTTGGAGGTCGCGATCTGCACCGGATAGGTCCCCGGCGCGAGTCCTTCCGGCGGCGTCCAGGTGAGCGTCCGCGCGCCGGGGCCGAGGCGGTACGTCGTGACGTCTCCGCCGATTGCGAGCGTGACCGAGGCGCGCTGCGAGAGGGTGAACTGGATCTGCGCCGTGTCGAGATAGCCGTCCAGCGGCTGCGGCCACACAGCCGGCGTCGCCGGACCGGGCGTTACCTGCGGCGCCACGGTGAGATACGCGCGGAAGCGCTTCGACGCATCCACCCAGAACGGATCCTGTGTCAGCTTCGCGAGCTTTGCGAGGAGGTCGGTGACGAACGTCTGGTACTCGCGGGTCGCGTACGCGCCGCCGAGCTGGTAGCGCGACCAGTCGCCGGTGTCGAAGCGCGGGAAGAGGGCCTGCGCGGAAGCGCTGAGTTGCGCCGCGAGCGCCGATGCCTCTCCGTCGCCGGAGGTCTGCGCGTACTCGAGCAGCGAGACGATGGCCTGCAGCTGCGCGTTCAGCACGACCTGGCTGTTGAAGCCGTAGAGGCGGATCCACGGCCCGCTCGCGAGCGGCAGGAGGAACGGCGGCACCGAGGCGTACGCGCGCACCGCTGCGGCGCTGAGCACGGGATCCTGGAGCAGGGCGTACGAGCGCGCAAGCGCCTGCGCGGCGACGGCCTGCGCCATGCCGGAGGCCCACGGCGGCCGCCCTCCCGCGAAACGGAACTGGTACTCCCAGATCAGGCGCGTGCCGCGCGGGATCGCGCGTGCGAGCAGGGCGTCGGCGAGCGTGCGCGTCGACTCGACATCCTCGGCCGCGGCGGCGGCGTTGAGTGCGCCGAAGTTCGCAAGCGGATGGAACTCGAGCCCGAGGCGCGGGAACCACCGGTACACGACGCCGTCCTCGTCCGCGACGTCGACCTTCGTGGTTGGAACGCGATGCGTCTCGAAGTAGTCGAGGTTCACCTCGAGCTGCGAGAAAAGCGCGAGCGCGCGCGGCGATGTGTACGAATCCCAGAACGGCGACAGCTGCGAGAGCTGCGAAGCCAGTACGTACGCGCGCAGCTTCGGCAGCGTCTTGACATCGCGCAGCGCGCGCGTGACGGCACTGCGGTAGCGATATGCGTCGGGCGGCTTGACCCATTGCTTTGCGACGGCGTGCGTAATGCCCTTTCGCGCGAGCGCCGCGTCATGTGCCGCCGTTGCATGTGCAACAGATGGAACGAGCAGCGCTACCGCAGCGGCGACCCCGACCGCCGCGCGCCTCATCTTCGGCGGTGCCGCAGGTGTCGGTGATGGGCAGGAAGGCGAGTCACAGCGCGGGGTTCCACGGCATATAGACGTGAGTAGCCGTGAAAAAGTAAGCGCATGCCGTTGCCGGACACCGGCACGTAGTTGCCGTGACCAAAGCGAAGTAGCACTCGTCCGCTTCGCGCGTCGACGCCGACGATGCGGTGCGCGAAGCTCCCGGCGTAGGCGACACCGTCGACGACGACGGCCGCACCGGAGATCGAGCCGCCGGTGCCGACGGTCCAGAGCCTCCGGCCGCTCGAGGCGGAGACCCCGTAGAAGATGCCGTTGTACGAGCCGAAGAACACGCGCCCACCCCACGCCGCGGGCGAGGAGTACACGTACGAGCCGGTGTGGATGCGCCACAGGCGGCGCCCGCGCGTCGAGAACGCCGTGAGCGAGCCGCCGGTCGAGGAGGGTACGAACACCCGGCCGTTCGCGACCGCGGGTGTCCCGTAGATGCGGCCGTTCACCGACGACACCCAGCGGGTCGCGCCCGTGCGGGGCGAGAGCGCCCACAGGCGGCCGCCGTAGTCGCCGATGAAGAGCCGGCCGTCCGCGATCGCGGCGCTCGAGGTGACCTTCGCCCCGAGCGACCTCGTCCATCGCAGGCGGTGCCGGCGGAGGTCGAGTGCGTAGAGCCGTCCGTTCCAGGCGCCGAAGTAGTCGATGCCGCCGCGAACGATCGGCGAGGACTCCACAGGCGAGCCGACGTCGTACCGCCAGCGAAGCCGTCCGTTTGCGCGGTCGAGCACGTACACGTGCCCGTCCATCGTGTGGTAGACGAGGTTGCGGCCGACGATCGCGGGCGACGACGCCATCTTCCCGTTGGGCGTGTCGCGTCGCCAGAGCGTCTTTCCGAAGCGCATCGAGATTGCGCGGATCGAAGCGCGTGCGTTGCCGATGTATGCGACGCCGCCGTCCACGACCGCCGGGAACTCGATCAAGCCGCCGATGCCGACGCTCCACACGGTCCGGAAGGGAGGCCGCAATCGGATGTGCGATTGCGTCTGCGCGCGCGTCGGGGTCGCTCCGTACATGCGCCACTGCAGCTCGGGCCGGTAGACGCGAATCGTGGCCTTGCGGCCGTCACGGAACGGCTCGTGCACCGTGCGCGTCGAGAAGCCCTTCGCGCTGACCGTGACGTTGAGTGCGCGGCGAAACGGCACGCGCACCTGGGCAAGTCCCGTCGCGTCCGTGTGGGCGCGGCGCCCCCAGAGGCGGACGGCGGCCTCGTGGACGGGGACGCGCCGGTCGCCGTCCACGACCGTGACCTCGATGCGGACCGGGCCGCGCACGACCGGCAGCGACAGCCCTTCCCGGTGGAGCGTCGGCGCGGGACCGATCGTGCGGACCGCGTCATGGGCGGCACCGCCGCATGCGGCGGCGACCCCGACCAGCAGAAGAAACGGGACTAGGGCTCGACGATCGGCTCTGGCAGCTCTTCCGCGAACGGTTCCAACGTACCGTCGGGTCCGGCTGACAGGACCAGCTCAGAGAAAAAGCGGGTCATGTAGAGACCCGCCTGGAAGTCGCCGAGCGTCGGCTCCGGCCGTTCGCCCTCGGCGAGCGCGATCGCGAGCTCCGGATAGCGACTACCCGCCGCCGTCGGCAGCGGGAATGCGCCGCCGAAGCGCGGGTTGATGTCGGTGACGAGGTGCGTGCGGTCCGGCTCCCGGAAGCACTGGATGTTCGCGGGGCCGACGAGCCCGAGAGTCTCGGCAACCGACCGTCCGATCTCGATCAGCTCGGCGTCGCTGATCGTCATGCCCTTGATCGACTCGCCGCCCTTCGACTCGATCATCGTGCGCGGCACGGCGTTCAGGCAGCGCGACTCGAGGTCGCAGAAGACGTCGATCGAGAACTCCTCACCATGGCACGACGCCTGCACCATCGAGTCCTCGGTCGTGTAGTCGAGGAAGAAGTCGAGCTCACGCCGGTCCCGGCAGCGGTAGATGCCGCGCGAGCCGAAGCCGTTGCGGGCTTTTACAAGCACGGGAAACTCGAGCTCGGCCGGCAGGTCGTCGGGGAGCCACGTGTCGGGCGAGCCGATGCCGCGCTCGACGAAGAGCAAATGCGCGAGCCACTTGTCCGCGAGCGCGTCGACGATCTCGGGGGCGGGGAGCAGCACGAGCGCTCCGAGCTCGTCCTTCGCGCGCGAGAGCACGCCGTGGTCGAGGTCTGTAAGCGGAACGACGAGCTTGATGTCGTGCTCGTGCACGAGCGCGCGCAGCGTCGGCACGTAGTCCGGGTCGTCCACGCGCGGCACGAACGCGTGCGTGTCGGCGTGGTAGAGGGCCGGCGCGAGCCGGTTGAGGTCGGTCGCGACCGTACGGGCTCCGGCGCGCTTGAACGCGGTCACGATGTCGACGCGCTGCCCCGCGCAGGTGAAGAGAACGCCGGTCACGGGCCGAGAGGGTACCGTCGCGCCGTGCTGCGCCGCCTCCAGCTCGTCGCCCTCGGCCTCGTCGCAGCCTGGTTCATCGCCTCGCTCGTGCTCTTCGTCTGGCCGCCGGCGGAGTCAGGGGCGCCGGACCACGCGGATGTCGTCGTCGTGCTGTCCGGCAGCAAGCGTCGGCTGCCCCCGGCACTCGAACTCATCCGGCAGGGCGTCGCGCCGGTCCTCGCGATATCGAGTGTCGAGCGTACGAAGCGCTGGCCGCTGGGCCGGCGCCTATGCGCCGCCCGGAGCTATGCCGGCGCGCAGGTGCTCTGCTTCGACGCGGTGCCCTTCAGCACGCAAGGCGAAG
>WNFV01009807.1_pt1 | contig 13266 bp, 13 predicted proteins | sample 5400101 | NCBI WGS metagenome assembly WNFV01 (sample SAMN13153361, study PRJNA577476) | soil metagenome | isolation source: 115 cm soil or saprolite under grassland replicate 1 | place: USA:California | collected 2016-06-15
CGGTCTTGGCGTCTTGGCGCGAGAATAATCCGACGCGTTTGTTACTAAAGGGCAAAAAGCCGCCGGTAAAATTTGCGCAAGCCGCGAAAACTTTCAAGCATAGTAGTACAAAGTAGGGGCGCGATTGATCGCGCCCTATTAGAGATTCGGATTATTACCGCAAAGAACGCGAAGGGCGCGAAATCAGACGGGGACTGGCTACTTTTTGATTAAAAAAAAAGTTGCCTGTCCCCTTTTCGGATTCAACAGGGAGGAATTTTATGAGGGCAAGAAAACTGCCGGTGATCTTGGCTCTGATCCTTTGCGAAGTTGGCCTCGGCCAGGCGCAGACCATCGACGAGGTTTATAAGAGAGCGTTGACCGAAGGCGGCACGCTGAATTTCTACGGGACACTGGCGCAGATCAATGCGGAAACCATTCTTCCCGCGTTCGAAAAGCGTTTTCCGGGGATCAAAGTGAATCACGTCGACGCTACGGCTGATCAGCTGGCGGCCCGGGTTATCGCTGAATCACGCGGCGGTAAGGTCATCGCCGATATTTTTCAAACCCTTCTCGACGGCCTGGTTCACGTCAAGGACCAGGGTCTTTTCCTCGAACAACTTTATCCGGAAGCGGCGGCATATCCCCAAGAGCTTAAAGGAACAAGCTGGGTCGCCAGCGATCTGATTTACATCGTGCCGGCGTGGAACACGGCTAAGGTGAAGAAGGAAGAAGAGCCGAAACAGTTCGAAGATTTCGCTGATGCGCGTTGGAAGAGCCGGCTCATCGCCGAGCCGCGCGATTTTCAGCTGCTCATCGGCTTGGCGCGCTACAAGTATAAGAGCGATGAGAAGGCCGTCGCGTTACTCAAGCGGATCGCGGCCAACAACCCTGAATTTCACAAGGGACACTCCCAGCTCGCCGAGCTCTTGGTGGCGGGACAAGCCGCCGCCTGCGTGACCTGCTATGCGCACCATTATCCGATTCGCAAGCGCAAGGGCGCACCGGTCGACTACATGCTGACCGAAGGAACCGGCGACATCGACGCTACGGCGATTCTAAAAAATGCACCGCATCCCAACACTGCTTTGCTCTTTGCGCGTTGGACGGCCAGCGAAGAAGGTCAGAAAGTTTACGCCCAGGGCGGCAGATTGCCGGCGCACCCGAAAATCGACCCAGTTGAAAAAACTCGCCCGGCGAAGGTCTATCCGGTCGGCGAGAATGATGTCAAAGATTATCCCAAGTATGAAAAGATGTGGAAGGAAATTTTTGGACTGCGGTGAGACCGGGGATGCTGTACCCTCGCCCTGTGGGAGGGTAGGGGTGAGAGCCGCCAGTTGTAATCCACCCTCATCCTAACCTTCTCCCAGCGGGAGAAGGAAAAAATTCGTTCTCAGCGACCTAGTTTGCCTTGAAGCTCGCTTAACAACTGCGCAGTACTTTCCCCGGATATACGCCTGTGTGCGTGCCGCTCTTCATCAATACCGAGCCGTTGACGATGGTGTAGGGAATTCCCTTGGCGCGCTGGATATAGCGCGGCGCGCCTTCGGGGAGATCCTGCACTTTTTCTGGTTCCGCTAGATCGATCTCCGCGGGATCGAATGCAAATATGTCGGCGGCCATGCCACGGCGCAGTAGGCCGCGGTCGTGAATGCCGAAGATCGATGCGGGCAAGAAAGTCAATTTCTTGATCGCGTCTTCCAGGCTCATGATCTGCCGTTGGCGAACCCAGTAGGCGAGCATGGTCGTCGAGTAGCCGAAACCCGGATTGGCGTTGGCGACGTGGGCGCCGGCGTCAGATTGACCCAGCAGCACGTGCGGGCTGCGGAAGATTTCTTTCACCGCCTGCTCATCGCCCTGTGTCGCGGTGTCTTCGAAAGTCGTCTCTAAATCTTCGGCCAGGGCCAGATCGAGGAATGCGTCGATGGGCGACTTTGTTTGTGATCGCGCCAGCGCGTCGATGTTCTTCCCCTCGAGATGTTTATTTTCCACGCGTGCGGCTTTCTTGATCGAGATCAAATCCCAGCGGCATGAGAAACTGATCGGCTTGCTCTCAGCGATCGCTCTGCCGAGCTCGACCCTGGTCTGCCGATCGCGAAATTTTTCCTTGCGCAGGTCCAAAGGCAACGTCATCAGGTTCTTCCAAGCAGCTATTTCGTCGAAGCGGGTTGAATCCTTTAACGTCCAGCGGCGCAGCGTGCGCCGCGTGCTGGTCATCGCGTACGCTGCGTAGCCTTGCCGGCAGCGCTCTTCGACGTCGTTTAATTGCTTGCGCCACAAATCCGGCTCCTTCCAGAAGTGGCGGATGCTTTCGCCGATCAATGGCCGGCGCGTCTCCTTGAGGATCGTGTCGTACCACTGACCGATGTGCGCGACGTGCTCGGGTGCGGCGAAGGCGCCGTGAGTGAACTGCACCAAACCGCTCTGGCTTTCGCCGACGACGCGGCAGAGACGCGCGATTTCTTCGAGACCGGCGAAGCGGCTCGCTACCGGCTTGCCGTCTTCGCGATAGTGGCGCTGGTTGGAATTGGTCGAAAAGCCGAAGGCGCCGGCCCGCATACCCTGGCGCACCAACTCTTCCATCTCGGTAATCTCAGAATCGTTGGCTTCGCGCTCGACGCTGGCTTCGCCCATAGCATACTGGCGCACGGCGCAGTGGCCGATGAGTGTGGCAACGTTCAGTCCAAGCGGTTTTTGCTCCAGCGCTTGGAGATATTCGTCGTGAGTCGTCCATTCCCAGGGAATGCCCGCTTGCAAGCTTGCGCGCGGCATGTCCTCTACCCGCACAAAGGTGCCGATCAATGCATCGCGGCTTTCCGGTTTGCACGGTGCGAGTGTCAGGCCGCAATTACCCATCACGACGGTGGTGACACCGTGTTCGTGCGACGATGACGCCAACGGATCCCACCAAAGTTGCGCGTCGAAGTGGGTGTGAAAGTCGATGATCCCCGGTGCGACGGCGAGTCCGCCGACGTCGAGCACCCGATCGGCCGATGCGTTGATTCTGCCGATCTCTTCGATGCGCCCGTCGCTGATCGCGACATCGCCAATAAATGACGGCATGCCCGAGCCGTCATAGATGCGTCCGCCTTTGAGAATTAGATCATACATAAGACCTCAAGCACTTCGTTTAATCAGTCAGCGGTTGGGAAATTATCAAGACTCTTGCCAAGAACGCCACGACTATATGGCACTGAATTTCCAAGCGCAACGCCTCTACGAATTGGTGTGGGTAAGGCTTGGAATTGCTTGGCAGCCGTCAAATCATTTGACAGCCGACTCGCAGGCTTTCTACGATGTTCTAGAATAGGCGAGGGCGAAATATGGCAGAGCAAGAATTGATGCGCAAGCGTTTTTTCGCGGTTCCGCGGTTCCATTGACGCCGCGGTGCGATTTGGCACGAACGAAGTCAGAGTAGGCGCTCCTGCGCCCGCCTGACCTGCAAGGACCGGGGGGAGCTGTGGCAAGGAAAAATTCTATGATGTATTCTTTATTAGTAAGGAGAGACGTTTATGGTAAAGGCCGCCGACATAGGTTCGCTAATCGTTCTCAGTCCAGACGTGCGCGGTGGCAGAGCACGGATTGCCGGTACGGGGGTGACCGTGCGGCGAGTCGTCGAGTGGTATAAGTTAGCTTATAGCCCTGAGGAGATCGCCCACGAAATAGGTCATGTTACACTAGCCCAAGTTTTTGCCGCCTTAGCCTACTATCACGCAAATCGGGAAGAGATAGAGGCCGATCTTGCCAATGAGAAGGACGTTGCCGAGCGGTTGGAGGCTGGTCAGCGGAGAGCCGGCGATAGCAGCTCTTGAAGATTCGGCTCGATCTGGAGGAAGACTCCATGAGCCACGCTCTCGTACGAGGGTTACGGGCGCGGGGCGTGGATGTCATAACTGCTTTGGAAGAAGGTATGATTGAGCGTGGCGACCAAAAGCATCTGGAATACGCAGCCAAACTGCAGCGTGTTTTATACAGCTTCAATGTCGCAGACTTTTACGATATCCACAGCAGATACCTCTCGGACGACAGAGAACACGCAGGGCTCATCCTCGCTCGCCAACAACAATTCACTGTCGGCGAGCAACTACGCCGGCTTCTAAGGCTAATCGCAAAAGTCCCGGCTGACCAAATAAAGAACCGTGTCGAGTTTTTAGGAGCGTGGGGATAAGTACCCTCTCTGAAATCCGACACATGTCCTGAGACCTTCCACATCGCCAGGATAGACTTCGTTGCTGATCGCGACATCGCCGATGAAAGACGGCATGCCCGAGCCGTCGCCGACTTTTGCGCATCGAGCTCTCACGAGAATCGATCAAGGAATGATGTACCCCACAGCAAGCTGCTAGGGATGAGACCCGTAGGAATTCAACCTGAGGTAAAAAATTATGGAAACCAAAGCGATTCTCGCGCGGCCCGACGATCATCGGGGAATTCTCGCGATGTCGGAGGCGGTCGAGGCGATGTTGAACGCTTTCAGGTACTGGGCGCGCGATCCACTGGTCGCCGAGTTACGCCGGCGCACGCATACGCCGAAGAACGTGCGCATCACGCTCCATCAAGGCGCCGCGCCCGACTACGGCACAACCGGCACGATGACTCATGCGGAGATGGTTCGCATCTTTGGCGACATCCAGCGCTATCCGCGGCGCGGCCGGCCAGTGTTGGTGCTTTATCATTCCGATACCGGAGCGCTGAAACTTATTCTAGTCGGCGAGATGCATCCGAAGGAGTTGCCCCACGCTAACAGTGTCGTGGCGATGCCGACCGCGTGCGCGTCGATGATCGGAACCGAACTCTTGGCGAGAAAGGACTGCCGCGTGGCCGGAATCTTCGGCGCCGGAGACCAGGCGAAACTTCATTTGCTCGCGCTCACCTGTATTCGTCCGTCGATCGCAGCAGTGCGCGTGTATAGTCCCACTCCGGAAAGGCGGGAGAGCTTCGCGAAAGAAATGTCGCGGGTGCTCAATATTTCCGTGCAGGCCGCAAGCGGTCCGCGCGAAGTCATTGGCGGCGCGGACGTCATTGTTTGTGCGACCAACTCCAACGTGCCGGTCTTCGATGGTGATTGGCTCGAGCCAGGCCAACACGTGACGTCCATCGTGTCGAGCAATATTGCGCTGCTCAAACGCGGCCATGTGCAACAGATGCGCCGCGAGATCGACGACCGAACGCTAGAACGCTCGGAAGTTCTCATGACCAACGTTTGGGGACAAGAAGAGTTGGACCGCACTGCGGTGTTCTGGGAGATTGCCCAGCGACGCCCCGATCTCGCCAAAGAAATGGTCGATGCCGGCCAGGTCCTCCGCAATGAAAGAGCCGGCAGAACTCACGCCGACCAGATCACTTATTTCAAGAACTGCGCCTTCTGGGGCATCGGCGCGTCGGCCATCGGTGGACTGATCTACGATCGCTTGCTCGAGCAAGGCAAGGGTATCATCCTAGACTTCAATCCCTTCGAGTATTACGACGACAGTTGGCGCGAAGATTAGCGCGCCATCCGCCCAACGACTCGTCTCAGGATAAATTCCTGCGAAGGATCTCGATTCCAAAACTAACCGCCTCACGCCTCACTTCTCATGCCTATCGGAGCACCTTATCCTCCCGCATTCCCATTTTGGATTTTTGATTTTGGATCCTTCGGGTTCGCTCAGGACAAGTTTTAGATTGCTCGATCATCGGATTACTGTGTCGGCTCTCGCTAAAACATTCGGTGGAATCGTCAGTCGGATCTGCTTTGCGGCTTTCAGATTAATGATGAACTCGAACTTCTTTGGCTGCTCGACGGGGAGATCGGCGGGTTTGGTTCCTTTTAGGATTTTGTCGACGTACGTGGCGGCACGCCGGTGCATGTCGGGAAAGCTCGGCCCGTAGGCCATGAGGCCCCCAGCCTCCACGTACTCTCTTGTCCCGCTTACGGCCGGGACGCGGTACTTCGCTGCAAGGTCTGCGATCCGTTTTCGATGAGAGGTGAAGACCGGGTCACCTAGGATTAGGAGTGCCTTCGTGCGCTCTTTCACCATCGCCGCGAAGGCGCGGTCGATCTCGTCTGGACCTCGCGCCTCCAGGATCTGAAGCTGCACGCCCAATGCCCGGGCTGCGACCTCCGTCTCGCGTAGCTGAAGGGCCTGGAAGACTGAATTGGCAGGATTCCACAGGGCGGCCACTCGGGAGATCTTGGGAACGGTTTCCTTGAGCAGCTCTAGCAGTTTGCCGACTATCTCGGCGGTCATGGAGGACGTCCCCGTGATATTCGTGCCCGGCCGCGCGAGGCTAGCGACGAGCCCGGATCCCACAGGATCGGAAACACCCACCATGACGATGGGGATTGTCCCGGTCGCCTTTTTGGCTGCGAGCGAGGCTTGCGTAACCACCGCAACAATGACGTCAACCTTGAGACGGACTAGCTCCGCCGCGAGGTCTGGGAGCTGCTCGAATTTTCCGTCGGCCCATCGGTACTCGATGGTGACGTTTTGTCCCTCCACGTACCCAAGCTCGTGCAGACCCAGCCGGAAGGCCTCGATCCGATCCGCATCCGAGGAAGCCGAGACAGACGCTAAAAAGCCTATCCGGGGGATTTTCTTCGCCTGCTGCGCGCCCGCTGGAAAGCTAAGCGCCAAGAGCACGGCCCATATAGCAAGGCCAACCACTTTCTTACTCATTGCTTTTCCTGCTCACTGTGACTGTCATTTGATCACTTTATCCGCTCTCACCAGCACCTTCTGCGGAACCGTCACGCCGATATGCTTCGCCGTTTTGAGGTTGATTACAAACTCGAACTTCGTTGGTTGCTCTATCGGGACATCGGCGGGTTTGGCGCCTTTCAGTATTTTATCCACGTACGTGGCGGCGCGCCGAAATATCTCAAGATCGTTGGCTGAATAGGACATAAGCCCACCGGCTTCTACCCAAGTACTGCCCTCGTACATGGAAGGCAGTCGATTCTTTAGCGCTAGATCCGTAATCCTCTTCGAATTGCGAAAAAGCGGGTTATTCGTAATTGTGATGACGGCATTCACGCGCGCCTTGACCGCTTCTCGAAATGCGCCCTCCAAATCTGGGTTCGGACCTCGCGCGTCTAGGGAGTGAAGCCGTATCTTTAGAGCGCGCGCCGCAGGCTCATAATCTTTAAAACCGATACCGGTTTCGTCGTCCGGATTCCGAAGGACTCCTACGCGCGATAGCCGCGGAACCACTTCCGCAAGCAATTCCAGCCGTTTCCCGCTCAAGTCGCGCTGAAGTGTGGCGATCCCTGTGATATTTCCACCTGGGCGCGCCAAGCTATCGACTAGCCCAGTGGCCACTGGATCCACTTGAGTCACCATGATAATGGGGATCGTCTTGGTGGCCCGCTTGGCAGCGCGGATCGATACTGCAGTCGGGACGACGAGGACATCGACCTTAAGTTCTACGAGCTCGGTGACCAGGGTCGGCGTCCGGTCGGGTTTCCCCGCAGCGCCGCGATACTCGATCACGAAGTTTTTTCCCTCGACGTAGCCGAGATCTCGCATCCCTTGCCGCAGTGCCTCGACATAAGGCCCTTGATTGGAAGCATCGCCGGTTCCTGACACATAACCTATCCGCGGGATTTTCGCCGGCTGCTGCGCCTCGACGGGCAAACTAAGCGCTAAGAGCAAAGCGCCCAGAGCGAGGCAAAAAACTTTCTTACTCTTGGATCTCCTAATCGAAAATCCAAAATCTAAAATCCAAAATTGTTTCACTTGATCACCCTATTCACCCGGAACAGAACCGACTGCGGGATCGTCAGGCCGATCTGTTTGGCGGTTTTTAAATTGATGACCAGTTCAAATTTTGTTGGTTGCTCAACCGGGAGGTCGGCAGGCTTGGTGCCCTTTAAAATCTTGTCGACGTATCGAGCACCATCTCGGCCCTCGGTATCGTAACCGGGTCCGTAGGACATCAGGCAACCGTTGTCCACATAATCTGCCCGAGCGCATATCGCTGGCAATCGATTATGGGTCGCCAGATCGGCGATCCGTTTTTGGTTAGAATTGGCCAAAGGGTTCAGCGTTACGGCGAGAGCCGTGCTACGCGCCTTAATTGCCTCTTTGAACGCGTCCTCGTACTTGTCGGCACTGCTTACCTCCATCGAATGAAGTTGCAGACCCAGTTCCCGTGCCGGTAGGTGGCTTTCTTTCCATTGTGGTTCAGAGCCTGGAGCCTGGGGATCCCACAGGACGGCAACGCGGGAAAGCTTTGGAACGGTTTCCTTGAGCAGCTCCAGTCGTTTGCCAGTCAAAATCGCCGCAATGTTGGTGATTCCCGTGCTGTTTCCTCCAGGTCGCGCCAAGCTGTCGACCAGCCCAGCGGTAACAGGATCAGTCACACCCATAAAAACGATGGGAATCGTGTTAGTAGCGTTCTTGGCAGCTAGAGCGGCATTGGTTGTGACCGCCACAAGTACGTCAATTTTTAGACGGACCAGCTCGGCGGCAAGATCCGGAAGCCGCTCGAACTTGTCCGTATGTCGGAAATCAATGGCGATGCTCTGCCCCTCAACATAGCCGAGATTACGTAGTCCTTGCCGGAATGCCTCCAGACGGGGCGCGTCGGCAGAAGCGGAGACGGCCGCCAAATAACCTACTCGCGGGACCTTCTTCGGCTGCTGCGCCTCGGCCACAGCTCCACACATCGCGAATGTGACAGCGATGGCGACAATGCCACCCCATTTTAGATTTTGGATTTTTGATTTTAGATTGTCGGAGGACGAATTCAGAACTAGGAACCAAGACTTTTCATTCATGCGGTTTCTCTCCCTCAATCCAAAATCCAAAATCGGCAATCCAAAACTTGTCCTGAACGAACGTGAAGGATCTTGCCTCATCTAATCACTCTGTCCGCCCTTGCCAGCACGTTGGGCGGAATTGTCACGCCGATCTGCTTGGCTGTCTTCAGATTGATCACAAACTCAAACTTCGTGGGCTGCTCGACAGGAAGATCGGCGGGCTTTGCGCCTTTTAGAATTTTGTCGACGTAAGTCGCGGCACGGCGCCACATCTCAACGCGGTCCGCCGCATAGGAGACGAGACCCCCAGCCTCAACAAACTCTTTGATCTCATATATTGCCGGCAGACGACTCCTCGCCGCCCACTCCGCAATTCGTTTGCGTTGGTCGGGGGAAGTGAACGGCGAGCCACGCACAAACAGAGCGTGAGCCAGTTCTTTAACCGCCGAGTGGAATGCGCTCTCGTAATCATCCGGGCCAGGAACTGCGAAGACCATGAGTTGTATTCCCAACGCTCGGCAGGACTTTCGATTTCCTTGACGAAAAGGTCGTCAGCCGGACTCTTCAGAGGTCGGACGATCGCCACGCGAGCAATTTTCGGAACGATTTCCTTGAGGAGCTCAGGAAGTTTTCCGCCTAGTTCTCCCGCTAAACTTGTCAACCCGGTAACGTTTCCAGCGGGATGCGCAAGACTTGCTATGAGTCCACTCTCGATAGGAACGGTGCTCGACGCCATGACGATAGGAATGGTGCTGGTTGCTTTCTTGGCAGGTAGGGCAGCAACCGTAGCGTCAGTGACAATGAGGTCTACCTTCATTCGGACTAGGTCCGCTGCTAGATTGGGAAGTTGATCGGCCTTACCATTCGCCCAGCGATACTCGAAGGAAACATTCTGTCCCTCCGTGTAACCCAACTCGCGCAGGCCCCGGCGGAATGCTTCCAGGTAGGGCTCCGGAGCTGGTGCGGCCCTCAAGAAACCTATCCGGTAGACTTTCCCACGTTGCTGCGCCTGGGTTGGAAAGCTAACAGTGAGGAGCAGAGTGCCTAGAGCAACACAATAAATATTTTTCGTCATCGTTTTCCTCACGCCTGCCGCCTCATGGCTCGCGCCTTACCGAATCACCCTATCGGCCCGGGCCAGCACATTCGGCGGAATCGTCAAACCGATCTGCTTGGCCGCTTTCAGATTGATGATCAGCTCGAATTTCTTCGGCTGCTCCACCGGAAGATCGGCGGGCTTGACGCCTTTGAGAATTTTGTCAACGTACGTGGCTGCACGGCGGAACAGGTCTACGCGGCTCGGCCCATAGGACATGAGGCCACCCGCCTCGACAAATTGTTCTTCGCCGTGCATCGATGGCACCCGCTTGTCGACAGTGAAGTCTAGTATCCGGAAATGTTCACTATCAATGAGGGGGTCTCGCACTAGGATGAGCGCACTAGCTCGGTCTTTGGCTGCGCGCGCGAATGCGCCTTGGAAATCAGCTAGACCTCGCACCTCCAAGGATTGAAGCTTCAACCCAAGTGTCCGGGCAGCGACCTGCATCTCTCTAAATTCGAGCAGATTGGATGCATTGGCCGGATTCAAGATGACAGCCACACGAGAGACTTTCGGGAAGGCCTCCTTCAGCAGCTCTAGTCTTTTCCCGCTTAACTCCTCAGAAATGGATGTTAACCCCGTGATGTTTCCACCCGGTCGAGCGAGGCTAGCGACAAAACCCTCTCTGACAGGATCGCCAACCGCTATAAGGACGATAGGAATGGTCCTGGTGGTTTGCTTGGCGGCACGGATTGCCGGATCGCCATCCGCAACGATCGCCAAGCGGGATTCGATCGCCATGTTCTGTCCCTCAACCCAGCCAAGCTCACGCAGACTACGACGAAATGCATCGCCGGCGGAGCCGAAACCATGACCACCCGCGAGAAGGCCAACCCGCGGTACCTTCCTCGGCTGCTGTGCTTCGGCTAGAGAAACAGTTAGCAGAAGGACACCAGGCAGTAGCCAGACAACAATTCTTCCAATCATTGCCTTCGCTCCTGTTTTTTGCTGCTCACTCCTCACCCCTCACTATTTAATTACTTTATCCGCCCGTGCCAGCACGTTCGGCGGAATCGTGAGGCCGATTCGCTTGGCGGCCTTCAGATTGACGACGAACTCGAATTTCTTCGGCTGCTCCACCGGAAGATCGGCAGGCTTGGCGCCTTTCAAAAGCTTGTCCACATACGTAGGGGCGCGTCGGTACAAGTCGGTAAAACTCACGCCGTAGCTCATGAGCCCCCCGTCTTCCACAAATTCTGTCGAGTAATATATCGCCGGGAGCCGGTTCTTTACCGCGAGGTCTGCAACTTGTTTTCGGTGAGCAATGAAGACGGGGCTATTCATCATGAGGATTGCGTCAGCACGCCCCTTGGTTGCGGCGCGGAATGAGGTCTCCATATCCTTGGGATCTAGAACGTCTAGGTGTTGAAGCTGCACCTTGAATGCCCCCGCCGCGAGTTCGATCTCTCTTAATACTTGTGCGTAGCCTGGTTCGGTCGAATACGTGAGGACGGCCACCCTTGCGAGCCTGGGAATTATTTCCTTCAAGAGCTCCAGTCGTTTTCCGCTTAGCTCAGGCGTAAGGGAGGCCAGGCCGGTGATATTCCCACCGGGTCGCGCAAGGCTGGCGACGAAACCATTGCCAACGGGATCTGGATCGTGCGCCATGACAATGGGAATCGTGACAGTTACATCTTTAGCGGCACCTGTTACCGGAGGACTAGCCGAGACGATGATGTCGACCTTGAGACGCACTAGCTCAGCCGCGAGCGCGGGGAGGCGATCGAGTTTTCCTTCTGCAAATCGCCACTCAATAACCAGGTTCTTTCCCTCGACGTACCCAAGCTCGCGCAGACCCTGACGGAAGGCTTCGATGCGGGACGAGCCAGCGGAAGGGGAGGCAGAACTTAGGTATCCTAGCCGGGGGACTTTCGTTGGCTGCTGCGCTTCCACAGTGAAGCAAAGCGCAAAGAACAAAGCACCAAGCGCAAGAGTAAAAATCTTTTCATTCATTGTCGTCCCGTCACGCCTCACCTCTCACCCCTATCGAATTACGCTATCCGCCCGCGCCAACACATTCGGCGGAATCGTTAAGCCTATTTGCTTAGCTGTCTTTAGGTTGATGATGAACTCGAACTTCTTCGGTTGCTCAACTGGAATGTCGGCTGGCTTCGTGCCTTTGAGAATCTTGTGGACCATCGACGCTGCGCGCCTGTAGGGTTCGGCCTGATCGCCCCCATAGGACATCAAACCACCACTCTCGACGAAATCTCCCCGAGTATATATTGCCGGCAGCCGACTTTTTGTTGCTAGATCCGCGATTAGCTTTCGATTGGAAACGGTCAACGGGTCCTGCATCACGGCGAGAGCGGTGCTACGCGCCTTCGTCGCCTCTATGAACGCACCCTCGTATTTATCGGCGCTGCTTACCTCCATGGAATGAAGTTGCAGAGCCAGTTCCCGTGCCGGCAGTTGGCTTTCTCTCCAATTGAGCGCATTGCCTGGATTCTGTGGATTCCACAGCACCGCAACACGAGAGAGCTTGGGAATGGTTTCCTTGAGAAGTTCCAATCGCTTGCCAGTCAATATCGCAGCGATGTTGGTGAAGCCCGTGAGGTTTCCCCCAGGCCGCGCCAAGCTGTCAACCAGCCCAGCCTCAACAGGATCAACGACGTTATGAAAAACGATGGGGATTGTTCTTGTAGCATTCCTGGCGGCTAGTGTACCAGGCGTCGAGGTCGTGACGAGCACATCAACTTTGAGTCGGACCAGTTCATCAGCCAGCGAGGGGAGCCGGTCGAGCGCATCATCAGCAGATCGATACTCGAGAGTTATGTTCTTCCCCTCAACGTAGCCGAGGGTATGGAGCGCGCGCCGGAATTCCTCGTACCTGGAGACTGAAGAGGCGGCGCCGGTTCCGAGCCAGCCAATCTTTGCTATCTTTGACTGCTGCTGCGCCTGAACCATAGCCTCAAACATCGCGAATGCGACGCCGATGGCGACGATCCCAATCCATTTTAGATTTTGGATACTTCGGCGTCGCTCAGTACAGGTTCTAGATTTTCGATTGTCGGAGCAAGAATCCAAGAATCGATTCCAAAAAGTTTTGTTCATGCAGTTTCTCCGATCCAAAATCAAAAATCCGCAATCGAAAATGTTATCTTATGACTCTATCCGCCCGCACCAGCACATTCGGCGGAATTGTCAGACCGATCTGCTTGGCAGCTTTCAAATTGACGATGAACTCAAACTTTGTCGGCTGCTCGACGGGCAGGTCGACTGGTTTGGCTCCCTTTAGGATCTTGTCAACGAAAACGGCCGCGCGACGGAACAATTCTGAAGCCTTGGGACCATAGGCCATTACGCAACCGTCGTCGATCCACCCCGCGTTGGAACACATGGTCGGTAGACGATTCCGCGTCGCAAACTCGATAAGTTGTTTTCGGTGACCTGGATCGCTAACTTGCGGCCCGCAGTCTGAATCTCATGCAGTTCTTCTTCATCG
>WNFV01006929.1_pt1 | contig 13263 bp, 8 predicted proteins | sample 5400101 | NCBI WGS metagenome assembly WNFV01 (sample SAMN13153361, study PRJNA577476) | soil metagenome | isolation source: 115 cm soil or saprolite under grassland replicate 1 | place: USA:California | collected 2016-06-15
CGTCACGAGCGGCGAGGAAGTCCCAGTCGTCGAGGAAGAACCACTGGTCGCGCCCGAGGTAGAGGATCACGGGAACGGAGGCCGCGATCCAGGCACCGAATGCCCAGGCGGCGTATCGGACGCTGCCCCCGTCGCGCTCGGCGTGTTCGCACCCGAGAGGAAAGATGGCTGCTTTGACCGTTAGCGCTCCGTCTGCACGGAGCAGAACGTCAGCAAGCGGGATGCCTCTGCGCTGGGGGCGTCGAAACGGATGACCTCGGTGTCGAAGCCGAGCCGGCTCAGGCGCTCGACCAGGTCGTGCCCGAAGTCGTTGTAGACGATGTGCTGACCGTGGTACCGCGGCTCGAGCCGGAAGACGTCCTCGGCGCCCGAGGTGTCGACGCGCTCGACGGTGATCGCCCGGAACGGCTCCTGGACCGGGATGCTGAAGATGTGGCGCCCGCAGGGGCGGAGAACTCGATGAACCTCCGCGAACCCCGCGTACGGCTTTCGCACGTGCTCGAAGATGTCCGATGTGACGACGAGATCGAACGACTCGTCAGCGAACGTGAGCGCCATCAGGTCCTCGCAGCGCATGCCGTCCTGCTCGCCTCCCGGCGCGACATCCGGCCAGTACTGCGACACCACGTAGTGCGGGAGCCGGGCGAAGTACCCCCGGAACGGACCGAGCACACCGGGTTCCCATACGTGCAGCGTCGAGAATGCCTCCTCGCCGACGAGATCGGCGATTGTCGACGCTCCGCCGGTGGCGTAGCAGCGGAGGAGCGCATCCGCCTGGCCGCGGTACCGCAGCGACGCCTCGCACCGTACGCACCGATACCCCTCTCGGAGCGAAGGGTTGCGTCGAACGAAGCGCTGCTCCTCGCCGCACACGTTGCACCTCCCGTCGAAGGCGTCGTCGTCCGACGGCGGCGCGGATCCAACCGCGACGGTCGGTTCAGGAGACGGCAGCTCCTGTCGCCCTCGGTCGGCCCGTATCCTCACTGCCGTCCTCGACTCAGTCGCGACGCGCCGACCGCTCGCGGACGACGTCGTCGATCAGCTCGAGGACCCGCTCCACGCGTGTGTCCCACGAGTGCGGTGAGAGTGAGGTGGTGTTCGGCTCCGTCCGGCCGGACTGAAGGGCGCGTTCGATCGCGGCGATGAAGCCGGGCGCGTCGTCGGCCATGGTGACGAAGGCCGAGAGGTCATCGAGGTTGGCGATGCGCGTGGACACGATCGGCACACCGAGCGAGCAGTACACATACGCCTTCAACGGGTTCATCGACCGCGTCATCTCGTTGTCGAGGTGCGGGATCAGGGCCACGTCGAAGTGCTCGATGATGTCCTTGGTCCGTTCGTACGGCCGAGTGCCGATCAAGCGGACGTTCGGCTCGCGGGCCAGTCGCGTCGCCGACCGGTCCAGGTGCGCGGAGCCGACGAACACGAAGGTCCAGTCCCGCCGCGCCCGCGCCACCTGGTCGAGGAGGTCGAGGTCGATGCGGTCGGACAGGTTGCCCGCGTAGCCGATGATCGGGCCGAGAAGACCACTCAGCTCGTGGGGGCGGGGTCCGCGTCGTCGGCCGTTCGGGAGCTCGCAGGCGTTCGTGACGACGTCGACGCGGCGGGCGAACTGCCGCATGCTCGTGGCCACCGGCTCGCAGTTGGCGAGGACGACGTCACTGCGCCGCAGGATCTCCTCGTAGTTGCGCTCGAGCTGCTCATGGGCCGGGGTTCCGGGCGCGTACCACGTGCGGTTGTCGTCGACCACGTCGGCCACCACGATGTCCGGGCCGAGTGAGTCGAGAAGCTCGGGCATGAACAGGTTCGTCGGGTACACCCAGAACACGATGGGTCGGGGCCCGATGCCCTCCCGCTCGAACACGTGCCGGACATAGTCGACGTGATCGTTGCGGTGGGGCAGACCGAGTCGGTGTGATGCGGGGCTCGAGGCATAGACGAAGGTGCGGTACCGGACGGTCGAGCTGTCGCTTCGCCTGGCGAGCCGTGCGAGTGTCTGCCGGAGCACGAACCGGTTCTGGTCACGGGCAGTGACGCTGCGGCGAGCCACGCGGGCGAGCGCCTGCGCGCTCATCGGATGGTCGAAGTGGACGATGGTGTGGAACCGGCCCGACCGCTCGAGGTACTTCAGGAACATGTCCTGCCGTCTCCCGTAGATGCCCGTGTCGTTCTGCTTCCAGAACATGACCAGGTCGTAGACGGTGCCGGCCGGGATCGGTCTGCGCGGTACAACGGGGACCGTCGCCTTCGCTGCTGTGGGCGTCCTCGGGCGGCGGCCGGCGAACAGCTGATCCGCCGTCGCCACGAGCGACGCGAGCGGAGAGGCGAGCGGCGGCGGGTTGTCCAGGTACTGCTCGATCGCCGTTGCCGCGATCGGGCGCACCGCGGCGTAGCTGAGGTTCTCCAGGAAGTACTCGCGCGCCCGCGCCGCCCGGTCGCGCACCTCCTCGGTCCCGTCGAGGAGCGCACGGAGCCCTTCGTGCAGAGGGGTGTCACTGTCGTGCACCGCGACGAGGTCCTTGTCGATGAGCGGCTGCAGTGGCGGCACTGCGGTCACCAGACACGGCACCCCCATGGCCATGGCGTCGGTGACCTTCGCGGGCATCTGGTAGCGCGACACCGGGTGCGTGGGCGACTGGAGCGCGCAGGCTACGTCGGTGGCGGCCAGGAGTTGAGGCAGCTCGTCGAAGGACCGGTAGGGCAACGGCACGATCCAGCGCTCGAGGGTCCCGAGCTGCGGCCGGAGGGCCTCGAGCTCGCGCGTGCCGAACACCGCGACGCGGGCCCGGTCGTCGCCGAGTGCGTCCAGCGCGGCGACGAGCTCCCCGATGCCCTTGTGGGCGCGGGGTGTCCCACCAACGAGCAGGAGCCGGTCGGAGTCGCGGAGGCCGAGCCGTCGCCTTGCCACCTCGCGGTCGTAGCGGCGGGGATCGAACACGCGCTCGTCGCGTGCGTGCGGCACGATCGTGCCCCCGTATCGCTGTTCGAGCTCCGGGTTCGAGACGGTGACTTGGTCGGCGTACGAGACGACCGAGTCGCAAGCGAGCGTCCAGAGCCGCCCGAACGGCAGGCTGAGATCGGGGTCCTCGCGGTGAGCCACGAGGTCGCCGGTGTCGACCGGGTCGGGGTTCTCGAAGAACGCCGGCTCGAAGTCGTCCACGTCGACGACGAGCGAGCGGTTCCACAGCTCCTTGGCGAGCACGCCGACGCCGAGGGAGGGGAACCTGGCCTTCGACACGTAGATCACGTCCGCGTCGATGCGACGGGCTGCGTCCTTCATGACGCCGAGGAACGACGGGAAGTCGGCGCCGCGGTACCGTCGCAACGGGATGCTCGACGTCATGAGCGGTCGCCACACGTCGGAGCCGTACCGGTCGAACTGGGCGCCCCACAGGCCGACGTCGTACTGCTCGCGCAACAGATCGGCGAGGAGGTGGGCTCGTCCGTAAGGGTTGTGGCCCACGTCCCACGCGATCACGGCGACCTTCGTGCGGTCGCCCCTGGCACGCGCCGTCCGCCGTTCGCGCTGGAGCTGCTCGAGCGATGGCGGCTCGTCGGCGCCGGTGCTGATGGCAGGGCGCGGCGCGGGCAGGCTGGCGCGTTCGAGGACGGCTCGCGCCTGCCGCAGTTGTTCGAGGGCGGCCCCGAGGGCGATGTCGACGCCCCTTCGTCGCCGCCCGCGCAGCCGCCCGCGCGCGCCGGACAGTCGAATGGCGGCGCGGACGGCGCCCGAGCGCTTCAGGGCTTGGACGCGACGGCTTGCGGCGGCAACGGCCTCGGCCGCGTCCCGCCGCTGTTCGTCGGCCCGCGCCGCTAGCTGCCGTTCCGCTTCGTGATGCGCGGCCTCGAGCTCGTGCCGGGCAGCATCGGCCTGCGCGCGAATGCCGGCCTCGATGTCGCGATGAGTCTCGTCGGCTCGGGTCAGGGCGGCATCGAGACGTCGGCTCTCCTCGAACAGCTGCAGCGTTGCAACCGCGCCGTCCGACACGGCGAGCGGCTCGCCGATGTCCGGGAGCCGGGCGCGGTCGAGGCGGTCGGCCAGAGCGGCCTGGTGCTCGTTCAGGTACGACCGACGCTCCGACGCGACGCGGTGCTGTCGGTGCAGTTGGGGACTGACGAACGACGTGATCTCCCGCTCGGTCGGCAGGTGCAGCCCCTGGACCCCCGCGGCCGCGAGGTCCTCGAGCACCTGCGCGGTCGTCGCCACCGGGTCGGCGACGAGGTCGCCGTATGACACCAGGACCCGCGGCTCACCCGCTGACGCGGCCAACGCATTGACCGTGTACACCTCCCACAGGGCGATGCCGACCGGGATGCCGAAGCCATTGCGCGCCGCCAAGGACCCGGCTATCTCGAGCGGCTCCCGGCTCACGTGGACGTAGACAGCTGCCTCGAGCGCGCCGCGGAGGAGCGGCAGCAGCAGACAGAGGCGTGGCTCCTTCACTACCCATGGCCGATGGGCGTCGAGGTCGAGAACGATCTTTCGGAACGTGTCGAGTTGTTGCGCGACCGCGGCGTCGGGGATCTGCTCCACGCGAAAGTCCGAGACGCGCCACCAGTCGTAGCCTCCGGCCTCGAGCAGTGCGTCGCACACGGCTCGCACGTCTCGTCGCTCCCAGAACCCTTTGGGATTCTCCACGTTAGGTTCGGTGGCGATCCCCTCGGGCCCGAAGTAGGCGCCCGCCAGGTTCAGCAACCGGGTGATGCTCGAGGTGCCGGAGCGATGCATCCCCAGCACGATGAGCTGCATGGCGGGACAGAATACGACGCCGTCAAGGTCGCTTCATGCGTCAATGGCAGTCCCGTCGGTGTAGGAATTATCCCCCGAAACCGTCCAGACCTTCCGAAATGTGGCAATCCCAGAACAGAACCGTGCCTCGCAATCAGGAAGACCAGTGAGTCGCCGACCTCAGCGGCACACCCTCAGCAAGGATCGACCGAGCGCGGAGGGGGACGACGGGCGCCATCGTGTCCTACGCTGCGCGACGGTGGCCCGGGCGGTCGTGGGGTGGACGGGATCGCCGTCCGCGTCGGTGGTGGCGTGCGGTCCGTGAGCCGCGCCGCCATCGACGACCGCGCCGGGGCGACGGCACGTCGCACCGACCTCGGCTGGGACCGGTACGACTCGCTGATCGCCGCTGTACTCGTGCTGGCGACGTTCGTTGTTCATCCGTTCGGCCTTCTGATCCACCGCCCCTACTGGCTTGACGAGGCATGGATCGCGGCCCTCACGCGCGTCCCGTTCCGACGAGCGTTGGCACTGAGCTCCAGCACACCAACGGGCTGGCTGACGCTGGTGTGGCTGGTTCCCGGAACCCTGCTGCAACGCGGCCGGCTCGTCTCGCTCTTCTTCTCGATGTTGGCCACAGGCGCTGCGTACGTTCTCGCGCGGGGCCTCGCGTGGGACAGACGTGGTACCGCGAGGCTCGCCGCGATCGCGGTCGCTGTGGTCGTCAGCTGCATTCCGATCGCGCTCGTGCGGAACGACCTCAAGCAGTACACCTGCGACGCTTTCCTCGCGCTGTCGTTGCTCGCTGTGACCGGGCTCGTCGGCCGCGCCGCCAACGCGCGTGCGGTCGTGTGGCTTGGAGTGGCGGCCCTTGTCGCCGCTCCTTTCAGCACGACGTCCGCGTTCGTGTCGGTCGCCTGTTTCACCGGCGCGCTGGCGGCCGCTCTCATCGCGCGTCACTACGAACATGCTGTCGCCACCTTGGTTGTGGGCGGCGTGGCGGCCCTTGGCTTGGGTGTCTTCTTCGCCGTGACGGTGTTCCCGCGCGTCACCGCGGGTCTGACGCTCTACTGGTCGCCCTACTTCTTGACAGGCGGACCCATCCACATGCTCGACCAGTCCTGGAATCGGCTGGGCGACCTTTCGACATCGCTCGCGATGCCGGCTTCGCTGTTCATCGCGTTGTTTGGGCTGGGCATCGTCGCGCTCGTTCGCTTGCGCGCGCCGGCGGTAGCGATCGCGGTGCCTTTCCTGTGGGTCGAGATGCTCATAGCGGCCCGATTCCGCAAGTATCCATTCCTCGACCAACGGACGTTCCACTTCGTGCTGATTCCGACGGTCGCAGTGCTCGCGATCGGTGTCGTGTGGACAGTGTTGCGCCTCGCAACGCGATTAGCCCTGGTCGGAGGGCTGGTTGCACTGCTGGCGGCTGCCTTGTTCGTCCACGGGGTAGTGCCCGAGTGGCATCGCTTCGGCGTTCCGCATGAAGACGTGCGTACGCAAGTGGTGTACGTCGCGCACCACATGCGCCCGAACGACGTCGTCATCGTCAACTCCTCTGCGACCTATGGCTTCGCGTACTACTGGCGAGGCGACTCCGTGTCCGCGGCCGCCAAGAAAGGAGCAATCGGGTTCGTCATGGAGGTGGCCAACCCAAACGTCATCTTCGCCAGGGAACGCGGTCCACACGCTGTGTTCGCCACGTTGCGCGGGGCGATCGCTCTCCAACGACAGTTGGGTCCCAGTAGCCGCATCTTCATCGTGCTGTCCCACGTATTGCCGTCCGAACAGACAGCGTGGTCCGATGCCTTCACCGCTCTCCGGTTGCATCCGCATGCTGTCGGACGAGGACCCGAACGTGTACGCGTGGTCGAGAGCTCGCTGAGGCCGGGCGCACCAGCCGCTCCGACCATCGGTTCCGCGGTGGCGGGCGACGCAGAAGCAACCGTGTCGTGGACCCCTCCGCTCGATAACGGCACCTCACCGATCACCGGTTACGTGGTGACCCCCTACGTCGGCCTTTCGCCACAGCCCTCGGTCGTGTTCCACTCGACCGCCACCATCCAGGTCATCACCGGGCTCAGCAACGGAACGACGTACCGATTCAAAGTCGCGGCCTTCAACTCGACCGGGACGGGGGCGACCTCGACGGTGACCAACCCGATCCAACCACGTCCGGATACCTGAGCGTCGGAGACTCGCCCTGCCAGGGCCGGTGGCGCACGAGGTCGGCGAGTGTCACCTCGACGCGACCGGGTGCAACGCCTCGACAGAGATCGTTCCTGAACCCGCGCCGCGTCCTGTAGAAGCTCGGGTGACTGGCCGCCCGAAGATTGGCGGGGGGTGTGGGGGCGGAGGCTCCGCCGGAGCCCCCCACCTGCTGGTCGAGCCGGCTCCGCCGGCCGACCAGCGGTGAGCAGTCAGCGCCGGTCGGAGGCCGGCTCCGCCAACTCGAGCGGAAAGGTCTTTCCCGCTCGACGTCTTAGTCCTCGTCGATGATGGCGAGTGTCTCCGAGTGGAGGCGGCAGTACCTCATGTACGCAGCCACGACGTCGTCCGGGTCGCCGAACTCCACGATGCGACCCTGGTGGAGCCACAACGCGGTGGTCGCGATCGTGCGAACGATCGTCAGCCCGTGGGTGACGATGACGATCGTGCGGCCATCGCCGCACAGCTCGAACATCTTGTCGGCGGTCTTCTCCCTGAACTTCGCATCGCCGCCGGTGAGCGCCTCGTCGATGAGCAGTATCTCGGGATCGAGATGCGCGGCCACGGCGAAGCCCAACCGCGACTTCATCCCCGCCGAATAGCTCTTGAACGGGAAGTCGAGGTACTCACCGAGCTGCGCGAATGCGGCGATGGACTCCGCCAGCCGGTCGAGCTCCTCCGGCGGATGCCCGAAAGCCAAGGCACCGAGTCGGATGTTCTCCCGGCCGCTCAGATCCCCCTGCATCCCCAGTCCGACCGACAGCAACGGCGAGATCCGCCCCCGAACGACGACGCGACCCTCCTTTGGGGCAAGGATCCCCGCGAGCGTGCGCAGGAGCGTCGACTTGCCGGCACCGTTCCGCCCGATCACGCCGAGTACGGTTCCCTTCGGCACCGAGAACGAGACGTCGCGAAGCGCCGGCACCTCCCGGAGGCCCGCGCCGCTCCCTTGGACCAGCCGCCGGAGACCCCACCAGCCGGCGGCGTTCCCGACGCGGACGTGGTATGACGCCGACAAGCCCTCGACCTCGATGGCCGGCAGCGCGGCCGAGGCGGCCTCAGATGTGGAGAGCGAAGGAGCGCTCATTACGGAGGAAGACGCGGACGCCGACGACGAGGAACAGGGCCGCCCACGCCATGCTCTGCGCGATCATCCCCACTGAAGGCATCTGGCCGGTGATGACCGCCTGGAACCCCGAGAACAGGGCAAAGAGCGGATTCCAGGTCAGGACCCGTCGGATCCCTGGGCTCAGGTTCGACACCGGGTAGATGACGGGGGTCGCGAACGTGAGCACGCGCACGATGTAAGTCAACAGCTTCGACATGTCCTTGAAGAGCACGGTTGCAGTCGAAAAGAGAAGAGCCAGACCGAGGTTGATCGCCGTCTGTATGAGCATCAGCAATGGCAGGAGGCAGAGCGCCTGGGTGATCGGTGCTCGGACAGCCAAGTGCCCCACCGCGTAGATGGCGAGCGCGGGCAGGGTCGAGAGGAAGCCCTTGTACACCTCGGCCACCGGCAGCAGAGCCCGCGGGAAAATGGCGTTGAGCACCAGGCCCCTGTGGTGTAGGACCGAGCGCCCGCCGTCGGTGATCGCGATGCGCGTGTAGTTGAAGAAGAAGACGCTCCCGATGATCGTCGTGGCGTACGCCGTGGAGCTGGCACCGCCCCGGCCACCGCGTATGACGACGAAGAGGAAGTAGTAAATAGCCGCCTGGAACAGCGGATCGACGAGCGACCACAGCTCACCGAGGAAGGTGCTCGATCGCTGTCCTTTCACCTCCGCGTTCGCGAGCTCCTCGATGAACTTCCGCCGCGAAGTGAGCTCGCGGATGTACTGGGTCAGCGGCGGGAGCGTCAGTGAGTGCGGTTCGAAGACGTGCACGACATCGCTGTAACGCCGATCCGTCGACCCCGGATCCGTACGCACCGTCACTCGGACGACCCGGTCGGCGGCCCGCCGTTCGCCGACGCCCGCTCGTAGGCCCGGATCATGCGGGCGGCCGCCTCGGTCATCGTGAACAGGCGCTTCTGCACCGTGCGCCCGTTCCGCAGGACCACCGACGCCTCGCGCGTGCCGAGGAGCGGCTCGTGCTTCGCTCGTTGCGCGGCGTCGTTCACGTCACGCATGATCGCCCGCACCTCGCGCGCGTTCAGCTCGAGAGCTTCGGCCGCGTCCTCGTCACCGATATCCCTTCCGGCGACGGTGAGGCGTGCCACGAGCGAGAGAAGCGATCGAGCAGCCTCGTCCACGTCGTCGAAGAACTCTTCGACCGCGTCGCTCGTCCACGGTGTGACATTGGCCCGCGCCACGAGCCGCGCCACGTGCATCATCACGTCTACGACGTGCTCCTCCGGCACTGGAACCATCACGTATTCCATGAACGACCCCCTCGTGCGAGCACAGTACCGGGCGGATGTACGTCCTCGCATCGCGTCATCCGCCTCCCGTTGACGTCGTGGTCGACGTCGTCGTCGACGTCGACGGTGTGGTCGGCACAAGACCGTTCGTCCCACTCGGCGACTCGAGGGTGAGCCCCGTATCCGACGGAAGCACCCAGAACGTGATCTTGCCCGACTCGATCGCGCGCAGCAGCACGTAGGGCATTCCGGCTTGCGCGAGCCCGGCGTTGAGCGCTTCGATCGCCGCCGCCTCGGCCTCCCGCTGTGCGATCTGGTTCTGGCTCGTGAGTACCTGGATCTGCGAGGTGCGGTTGTCCTGGAACGCCTTCACCACATCGGGTGGGATGTCCACCTTCTTGATCACGAACGTCGGCGACGTACACCGCCCACCCCGCCGGTAGGTCGGCCCGCAGAAGAACGACTGCCCGAGCGCCTCGATCAGCCGAGCGCTCAGCTTGTTCTCCACGTCCGTCTGGATCGTCGTCAGGTCCTCGGCGTTGCCGAAGATGTCGGCGACGTCGTACCGGCGGGTCTCCTCTTGCAAGGCATTCTCGATCTGCTGCCGGAACGTGTCCTGTATCAGGCGACTCCATCCCGCGGGGCCGTAGGCGCGGTACTGGAGGCCGAGCTGTTCATGGAATGGACGGAGCCGATCGATGTTCAGCTTGAAGTACACCGCGACCTGGTACTCGATCTGAACCCGGTCCCGCGAAGGCGCAATGATCGAATCGGGCTGCTTCACGGCACCCTGACCCGCGATCTTCGAGACGATGTAGCTCTGGGTATCGGCGGGGTACAGGTAGAGCGGGTCGTAGAACCCGTTGAAGAACAGGCCGCTGCCCGGCATCACGATGCGCTGGAAGTGTGCCGCCTCGGACGGCCCGCCACCGTAGCTGATACCGACCATGTTCCGCGGCGTCTTCTTCAAGCCCGACACCACGGTCGGCACGAACGCCAGCGCGGCCACGACGAGCACGACCACTACCAGCCGCCTCAGCGGCCCGTGGCCGACCCAGGAGAGTGCCCCGCGGCCCGGCAGCTGGCGGCGGGCCCTCGTGGTGCCGCCGGCCGGGAGCGTCGGTGCGGCGCCGAGCGCATCGAAGTCCTCGACGTCGTCGGGCCCGACCGGACCGTCAGCCATCGCCCGCTTCCTCCCCCGAGCCGTCGCTCATGTTCGACACAAACCCTCCTCTGAGGCTGGGAGATGATCCACGTACCGGGAGCCCCCCGAGCCATGCACAATGCGGCCACGACATAGAACACGAGATTCACGCGCGGGCGCAGTCGCGCATCCAGTGCCGCGGGGGCTCATGGCCGAGCCAGCCCGTCGTAGATCGCTTCGATGCGGCGCAGCGACCGTCCCGCCTCGAGCTCGGACGTCGCGCCCGCCACCGCGTCAGCCGCTTCCTTCCGTGCTTGCTCGTCGGACAGCAACGCCATGATCGCGTCGGCGAGTGCAATCGGACGCCCCGGAGCCACGAGGCGGCCATGGACCCGATCCACGACGAGCTCGCGGACACCGCCGACGTCGGTCGCCACGATGGGCAGACCGAGCGCCATGGCTTCCATCAACGAGACCGGCAGACCTTCGTGGTGGGACGGGAGGCAGAACACGTCGAACGCGGCCATGACGCGGACCGCGTCGGCCCTGAAGCCGAGTAGCCGGAAGCGCTCACCCAGATGGAGTCGGCGGTGCATCGCTCGGATCTCGTCCTCCATCGGGCCCTGCCCCACCGCAACGAAGGTCGCGCGGTCGGTGGCGTCCACGACGCGCGAGGCCGCTTCGAGGAGATCGGGCCAGCCCTTCGTCCTGCGAAGGTTCGCCACCGTCCCGACGACGAGCCGGCCCTCGAGCCGCAGCTCCTTTCGGACCGCGTCCCGGTCTGATCGGTACGCGGCCACGGCGTCCACGTCGATGCCGTGGCGGACCACCTCCGTCCGCGTTCGCAGCCAGTGAGGCAGCGACGCGCGCACAGCTGCCGACACGGCCAGATGCGCGTCGTCGACCCGGGCGGTCGCGGCATCGGCCAATCGCGTCAGGCGAGCGTGGCTGGGCCAGACATTGTGCTCGGTCGTGACCATGCGCGGCCGAAGCCGACGCGGAATCGTTCGAATGGCGAGTCGGGCGCCTGCAGCGGCGACGGGCGAGTGTGCGTGCACGATGTCGGCCCGGCGATCCATCAGGAGCCGCCGGAGCTGGGGCACCCAACCGGGATCCGCGGATCCGCGTGCGCCGAGGCATGTGGTCCGGACGCCCGCCGCCTCGAAGTCCGCCAACAGCGCGTCCTTGTGAGCCATTAGGTAGGCGACTTCATACTCGATGTGCTTTTCGTCCATTGCGCGTATCTGAGCGAGCAATAGCGTTTCTGCACCGCCACGCCCGAGACCCTTTATGAGGCAAACAACGCGTATCGGCCGACAGCCTATTGAACGGGCAGTCTTGCCGGTCACGACGTGCATTACTGTAACCGGGAAGCCAAGCTTCTTCGGCGGATCAGGGCGGAACGGCGCCAGTCATCGAAAGCGAGGGGGAGGCGACCGCGTGCAACTGAAGGATGTCGCCGTCTCGCTTCGCCGGCACTGGCCCGTTGCGCTCGCGCTCTTCGTGGTGATCCCGTTCGTGGTTGTCGCGTATCTCGCCAACCGCGATGTCGTGACGCCCCCGGCGCGTTACACGACGAGTGCCGACATCCTGATTCCCGCCCGCGACACCAAGAGCCGCGAGGGGCCGGAGGGCGTCCCTCCCGTGCTCCTCCAGGGCCAGGTCGAGCTGGCGCTCTCCGCGCACACGCAGGCCGTCGCGCTACGGGCGGCAAAGCTCGACCCGAACCAACCGAACGACATCGAGTTCAGCGCCAGCCTGAACGAGGATGGTGACATCATGACGCTGTCGGTCTCGGCCCCCAACCCCGACCTCGCGGCGTCCGTGCTGGACAAGTACGTCATCGCATTCCAGGACAGCCGGCGGCAGTCCAGCCTCGACGATGCGCTGGGCGCGCAGGAGTACGACCTGCGGGTCATCGCGGTGCTGAAGGAGAAGATCGCCAACATCGAGGCGCTCGTCGCCGCGCAGGGCGTGCCGCTGCCGCCGACGGTGCCGGACGGCGAGATGCTCGCCGTCCCTCCTGGCGTGCCCGACAGCACCGTCCTCCTGCTGTACCAACGAAACGCACTGCTCAACGCGCTCGTTCGCCTCCAAGCCGACTACGCACTCCAGGCGACACGCACTGTGATCCCAAATGCGTTCACGGCGGTGGTCCAGCGACGGAGCGCAGCCCGCGTGACGCCACCACCCCCGTCACCGCTCGTCCCGCTGCTCGTGATCGTCGGCGTGGGGCTCCTCCTGGTCGGCGCCGTCCCCGTCCTCCTCGACCGTTTCGATGGCACGATCCGCGACGACCGCGCCGCGGCCGCGGCGCTCGGAGCTCGTCTGCTCGGCGTCGTCCCGGCGATGCCCCGGCGGCTTCACAACGACTACGTCCCCGCCGGCTCGGCGTGGGACGAAGCGTTCCGCGCGCTCGCGGCGACGTCGATCTCCACCGATCAGCTGCCGGACGCGATCCTGGTGTCCTCGCCCGCGGATTCGAGCTACGAGGCAGTCGCGGCGAACTTCGCCGTGTCGTTGGCGTCCCTTGGTGTGACCGTGGCGCTGGTGGCGACAGCGCCGAGGCAACGTTGGTTCCTCATGGGTGCGGCAGACGGCGCCGACGAGGGCGAGGTGGTCGAGAGCCGCGAGGACGAGCCACCCTCCGGCGAAGGCGGAACGGGTGCGCCGGCCGGTGACGAACAACCGGTGGGGTCGTCGCGGCCGGCACCCGACCAGCCCGGTGTCGGAGGGTTCGTTACCGGCAGCTTCGATGGTGGCCCCGGCCTGACGTTCAGCGAGCTGCTGGAAGAAGCCCACGCAGGGAGACTGCCAACCCAC
>WNFV01008801.1_pt1 | contig 13260 bp, 16 predicted proteins | sample 5400101 | NCBI WGS metagenome assembly WNFV01 (sample SAMN13153361, study PRJNA577476) | soil metagenome | isolation source: 115 cm soil or saprolite under grassland replicate 1 | place: USA:California | collected 2016-06-15
AAAGCACTGGAACGGCACCGCCTGCCGCGCAGAACCTACACGGTTGCCGAGGTGGCTGAGTTAGTCGGCGTCTCCGAGCGCGGCCTCCGCAACCAGATCGCCCGCGGCACCTTCCCCGTCCGCCCGCTGCGCGGCCTCGGCCGCCGCACCGTGCTCCCCCGCGCCGAGGTCGACAGCTACCTCCGGGGTGAGCACCCGAGCCAGCAGCTCCAGAAGACGGCCTGATCAGCAGAGAACCCCCCGCCGGCCACAACGAGGGGTCCTCCCAAACCAGTCACCGGCCCTAACCAGCGACGGGAGCAGGATACATGCCACCAACCATCACGGTCGAGGACGTGGAGCGCTTCCGCGCCTTCGACCACCGGTCGGTGATCTTGGCGCGCCACCGCTTGGTGGTCCGCGAGCCAGCGTCAACCATGACGCGGCCGGTCTACACCGTCGCCGGCCAGCGCGTGATCCTCCGCCTGGTCGCCGGCGGCTACACCGCTGCCCACGACTGCCCGAAATGCGACGCCGGCAGGCCCTGCTTCCGGGCGCTGGGGGCCGTGGACGCCGAGGGTACCGAGCGGTTCCTCGCCGCAGCGGACGAGGCGTACTTGGTGGGAAAGCGGGCGATGGCCAGATGACGCCCGACCAGGCCCTCAAGCTGCTGTCGGTCAAGGACTGGCCTCCGCCGTTCGAACACTGGCCGCCCCGGGACAAGGCCCGCTGGCAGCCCGGGATGCACCTCGTCGGGCGGATCGAGAGCGTCATGACGCTCCCGCGCCCCGACGGCAGCAAGAAGCGTGGCGAGCCCTACACCGCGCTCTACGTCCGCCGCGAGGGCGACGGGCGGCTGGTGATGTTCCACGGCTGGCACACCGCCGCCGAGGACCTCGACGGCATGCACCCCGCCCCGGGCCTGCTGTTCGCCGCCTACTACCGCGGCGAGGAGCAAAGCGGCTTCGAGAACTTCAAGTTCATCGTCGCGCCCTACGACCAGCCCCAGCCGGCGGTGGCGCGACAGGCTCGCCAGGAGACCGGCCAGGCTGAGCGCCCCCGGTCAACCCAGGCGCCCGAGGCCGGGGAGCCTTCCCCCTCGCCGGCCTCGGGACCCAACCAGCGGCCCACCTCGATCAGCGGGGCCAGGGCCTACGTCCAAGCACAGCCTCCCGAATGGCGGGAACGCTTCCAGCGAGTCCTCGGCGACGCCCGGATCAGCGGGGAGATGGGAGAGCGGCTCTCGCTGAACGACATCCGGACCCTGATCGTCCGCACCCACGCCAGCATGGCCGGTGAGGCCGCGTGAACCGCGTCCCGGCCGCCGTGGCGACCGCCGCGCTGATGCTCGCCATCGCGCTCCTTCCGTACCTGACGGTCCGCCGGATTCGCAGGCGGGGGAGGCCGTCGGATGGCTGACCGCTCCCTCCCGATCATGGCGCGCGCCGGCACCGCTGAGCCGAAGGCGCTGCTGTGCTGGGCGCGTCAGGACCTCGCGCCGCCGTTCGACGTTGACTGGCGCTCATCGCCCTACGGCCAGATGCGCGCCGGCCCACCCGTCTCCGACTTCGGACTGTGCGCCCACCACCTCGCCGCCATCTTCCCGCAAGCCAGGAGTGCCACTGCATGAGCGACGCTATCGCCATCCAAAGGCACGCCGCGAGACGCGCCTATAAGTTCCTCTTGCGCCCAACCAGCCGACAAACCAGCGCACTCGCGGCGTGCCTCGAAGACCATCGGCAGCTCTACAACGCCGCACTGGAGCACCGCCGCACCGCGTACCGGATGGCAGGGGTCACCGTGCGCTACGGCGGGCAGTCCGCCGAACTGAAGGACATTCGCGCCTTCGATCCGCAAGAGCAGGGCCGCTGGTCCTTCTCCTCCCAGCAGGCCACCCTGCGACGCCTGGACAAGGCGATGGCTGCCTTCTTCCGTCGTGTCAAGAACGGCGGCACGCCCGGTTACCCCCGGTTCAAGGGTCGTGGCTGGTTCGACACCGTCACATGGCCATCCGACCGGGATGGCTGTCGGTGGAACTCTCAGCCACGCGGGCAGGCAACTCGGGTGTACCTCCAGGGCATCGGGCATGTGCGGGTCCACCAGCACCGCCCTGTCGCTGGAACGGTGAAGACGATAAGCGCGAAACGGGAAGGTCGCCGCTGGTATCTCGTGCTCTCCTGCGACGGAGTTCCTGCGGAGCCACTGCCGTCGACCGGCGCCGTCGTCGGGATCGACATGGGCATAGCAAGCCTGGTGACGACCTCCGACGGCGAGCACATCGCCAACCCCCGACATCTAGCAGCCTCGGCGGCCAGGCTTGCCAAGACGCAGCAGGTGCTCGCTCGCTGCAAGCGCGGCTCCAACCGTCGCCGCAAGACCCGTGAGCAGGTCGCAGCCCTCCACGGCAAGGTCCGCCGCCAGCGGCTCGACCACGCCCACAAGACCGCACTCGGGCTGGTACACCGCTACGACCTGATCGCCCACGAAGACCTGCGCATCACCAACATGACCCGCTCGGCCTCCGGGACCGTGAAGGCTCCCGGACGAAACATTGCGCAGAAGGCCGGGCTCAACCGCTCCATCCTCGATGCGGGTTGGGGGGTGTTGCTGTCCGTGCTCGCGTACAAGGCTGAAAGCGCCGGTCGCGTAGTCGTGGCAGTCGACCCTCGCAACACGTCCCGCACGTGTCCCAAGTGTGGGCACTGCGCGGCCGACAACCGCGTCACCCAGGCCACCTTCCGCTGCGTCGCCTGCTCGTACGCCGAGCACGCCGACGTGGTTGGAGCGACCAACGTTCTCAGGGCAGGGCTTGCCCTTCAGGTGACGCACACGCGGCCTGAGAAGCCTGCGGCTGAAGCCGTCAGAGGAGTCACCTTCCCGCCGGAGGTCCGCAATGCGCCACGCCCCTGACCCTGGCCAGGGCTCCCTGTTCGCGTCGACTGCCGAACCCGCACCGGAACGGCGGCGCGCCATGGCCCCCAACCTCCCCATGGCCAACCACGCCTTCGGGCGCCACGGCACGCGTCCCACCGCCACCGCAGCCGCGGTCGGGGTGCTGCCCCGCTCCGGCACCCAGCGCGCCCGCGTCCTGGAGGCCATCCGCCAGGCCCCGACCGGGCTGACCGACCAGAAGATCGCCACCACGCTCGGGCTGGCCGAGAACTCGGTGCGGCCGCGGCGGCTGGAGCTGTCCGACCCACCGAAGGGCCTGCCCCGGCTCATCGTCGACTCGGGCCGGCGGCGGCAGACCTCGGCCGGCAAGCAGGCGGTCGTGTGGGTCGCCATCGAGCACGCCGTCGAGGTGGCCGGGACGGTGGTGCCGTGACGGCCTCCTGCCAACTCTCCCTGGGCGGTCACGTGGCCCGCGAGGCGGCTACGGCCAAGCAGGTGCCAGCGCTGCCGCTCAGGCCCTACCAGCAGGAAGCGCTGGACGCGATCACTGCGGCCGAGGGGCGCGGGGTGAACCGGGCCATCGTCGCTTTGCCGACCGGCTGCCACCGAGCAGGCCAAGGCCTCCTGATGCACGAGGGCTCCGTCAAGGCCGTCGAGGACATGCAAGTCGACGACCGCCTGATGGGCCCCGACAGCCAACCCCGCACGGTCCTCGCGCTCGCGCGCGGTACGGGCGCGATGATGGAGATCCGCCCGGTGAAGGGCGCTCCGTGGGTCGTCAACGATGAGCACGTCCTGACGCTGGTCGAGACCCAGGAGAAAGGTCACGGCCGCTACCCATCCCAGCGCGGCGGTGCCGTCCGCGACGTGGCACTGCCCGACTGGTGGCAGTGGAGCGCGAACCGCAAGCACCGGCACATGCTGTTCCGCGTCCCGGTGGACTTCCCCGAGCGCGAGGCACCACCGCTCGACCCGTACTTCCTCGGGGTCTTGCTCGGCGACGGCACGCTGGCCACGCCCTACCGGCTGTCAGTCACGACCGTCGACCCGGAGATCCTCGTCGCCGTCCACCAAGCCGCCCGGTCGTTCGAGCTCAGGGTGCACGACGAAGGCATCCAGCTACACCTCCGCGGCCGCGTCGTCCCCAACGCCAACCCAATCGTGGGCATCCTCCGCGGCCTCGGCCTCAACCCGGTCGGCTGTGGAGACCGGTTCATCCCTGACGCCTACCGGCTCGGCAGCCGCCAGACCCGCCTTACCGTGCTTGCGGGCCTGCTCGACACCGACGGCAGCTACCGGTACGGCGGCTACGAGTTCGCGTCGAGGTCCGAGCGGCTGGCCAACGATGTGGCGTTCATCGCCCGCGGCCTCGGCCTGGCTGCCTACGTGACCAAGCGGCCGAATGGCCACTATCGCACCTCGATCTCGGGTAACTGCTCGATCGTTCCGTGCCGCATCCCACGCAAGCAGGCACCAGCGGGCGCCCAGAAGAAGGACGTGCTCAGGACCGGCTTCCAGGTCGCCCCCACCGGCACCGTGGAGCCCTACTACGGGTTCACCCTCAGCGGCGACGGCCGCTACTTGCTCGACGACTTCACCGTCACCCACAACACCGGGAAGACCGTGCTGTTCGGCCATCTGCTCAACGGGCGCGACGGCCGTGGGCTCGTGCTGGCGCACAGGGACGAGCTGATCGGCCAGGCCGCCGGCAAGCTCCGCCAGATCGCGCCCTCGCTAGAGGTCGGCATCGTCAAGGCCGAGCGGGACGAGATCGGCGCCGATGTGGTCGTGGCCTCGATCCAGACCCTTGCGCGGCCATCACGTCTCGCGCGGCTGGAGGCCAACTTCCGCACGATCGTGGTCGACGAAGCGCACCATGCCTCGGCCGCCACCTACGTCGCTGTCCTGCGCGAGCTTGGGGCCTTCACCGAGGGTGGCCCGCTCACGGTCGGGGTCACCGCCACGCCGGAGCGAGCTGACAAGTCCAAGCTCGGTGCCGTCTGGCAGGAGATCGTGTACCAGCGCTCCATGCTGGAGATGATCGCCGCCGGCTACCTCGTCGACCTCCGCGCCATCCAAGTCGGCACTGATGCCGACCTCGGCCGCCTCCGGATCGTCCACGGCGACCTCCAGGACGCCGAGATCGCCGATGAGCTGATCGCCTCCGGCGCGATCCCGCAGGTCGCTGGCGCCTACCTCAAGCACGCCCGGGACCGCAAGGGCATCGCCTTCACGCCGACGGTCCGGGTCGCGCACCTGCTTGCAGGGGAGTTGGCCGCCCGGGGCATCCCCGCCGAGGCCCTGGACGGCACCACGCCCACCGATGAGCGCCGCGCGATCCTCGGCCGCCTCCATGAGGGCTCGACTCGCGTCGTCGTCAACTGCGGCGTGCTGACCGAGGGCTTCGACGAGCCGTCCGTGGACTGCATCCTGATCGCCCGACCCACCAAGTCGCGGCCGCTGTACTGCCTCGATGCCGCCACGGAGATTCTGACCGACCAGGGTTGGCGCGGGATTGATGATGCGCTATCACCTGATGAGCGGGCGGCGGGGTTCGACCTCTCCAGCGGCGGCGTAGAGTGGACGCCGATCCTCGGTCGAATCGAGCGTGCGCTCTCGCCTGATGAGCGCATGTACCGGCTGACCTCGGCCGGCCTTGATGTCCGCGTGACCGACCAACACCGGATGGTCCACCGCAGGCGTCTCGGCAAGGAGCGAGTCCGCTCCGATTGGATGGTCGACACCGCCGAGCGTCTTGCCGGTGGGCCAGCCTACGAAATCCCCGTCGCTGGCATCCAGAAAGCACCCGGAGTTCCGCTGAGCGATGATGAGATCCGCTTCGTTGGTTGGTTCCTGACCGATGGGACGATCAACAAGGCGAACAACGCGGTCACGATCTCCCAGGCCGAACACCAGCCACAGCGGGCGGACTTGGAAGCTTGCCTCCATGCCTGCCGCTTCAAGTACAGCGTGCATATCGCCAGGGCGGGCTCGAGCTACAAGCGGACTTCGCCCCTTTACCGCTACGCGATCAGCAAGGGGAAGCCGCGAGACGGCTCCATGTCGCCACGCTGCGGCTGGTGCGACACGGAGCTTCGAGGTTGGGGAGACCTTGAGCCCTACATCGACAAGAACCTTGCCCCGGCTCTTGAAGATCTTGACCACCGCCAGATCGGAATCTTGCTTGAGGCCATTCACCTTGGAGACGGAGCCAAGCAGCGAGGTCAGTCGTGGACGCGGCGCAGTTGGCATATCAGCACCGGCAATCTGGTGTTCGCCGAGAGGCTCCAGAGTCTCTGTGTTCGCCGTGGCTTCCGATGCAACCTCGCCGTGCAGCGTTACAACCGTAACCCGCTCTACATCCTTCACATCAAGCCAGGAACCGTCCGTGGTGTCGCAGGCGGCGCAGAAGCTAATCCCAAGAAGCTGACCGAGGACGCTGCTCGTCCTGGGGAGCGCCTGTGGTGCATCGAAACCGGCACCAGAACGATCATCACGCGCCGAAACGGCAAGGTCGCCATCCTCGGCAATTGCCAAATGGTGGGCCGGGGCACGCGCCCCTACCCGGGCAAGGCCGACTGCCTGATCCTCGACCTGGCCGGCGTCGCCGGCCGCCACGACCTGGCCACCGTCGCCGAGTTGGCCGGCGTCGACCCAGCCGAGCTTGAGGGCAAGACGATCACTGAGGCGCTCGGTGACCGGCAGCGGCGCGAAGCGGACGAGGAGGAGCCGGACGGCGATCGGGATCACGGCCTGCGGCTGCCGACCGTCACCGCGGTGGTCCCGCTGTTCCGGAGCCAGATGCACTGGCTCAAGGTGCAGCACGAGTACGTCCTGTCGATCGGCAGCTACACCGACCGCAACGGCCAGGACTGGGGCCAGGGGCACATCCACCTCGTCCCGACGCTGGGGGACACCTGGCGGGTGGAGGGCCGCCGTCGTGGGCGCCCGACCAAGGTGCTTGCGGAGGGGCTGTCGCTCGAGTACGCCCAGGGCCTCGGCGAGGACATCGCCCGCCGCTTCGGCGGGACGGTCGCCCGGGCCGACGCTGCCTGGCGTTCCAAGCCAGCCAAGCCCGCGCAGCTCGAAGCCCTCAAGCGCTGGCACGTGAAGATCCCCGCAGGCACGGAACTGACCCGTGGCGAAGCCGCTGACCTGCTCACGCAGGCCACGGTCAAGGCCCGGAACGGAAGGCGATGACGACCGGTCCATGCAGCATCCAGGAAGTCGAGCAATGACGGTCCTGCGCGTCCATCGCCACAAGCGGGACTTCACGATCACCGCCAACGTGACGCCACGCAACCAGCGACTATCGCTTCGCGCCCGCGGGCTGCTGTGGTTCCTGCTTTCGCAGCCGGATGGCTATCCAGTCAACGCTGCGAATCTGGCGGCAGCCATGGCGGCAGCGCGTGAAGAGGGCGCGCCTGCCGTCAAGGAAGGTCGGGAAGCGATCGAGACGGCCATCAAGGAGCTGGCCTTCTACGGCTACCTGCGTCGCCGGCGAGAGCAGAACCCTCGCGGTCAGTGGATCACCTACACCGATGTGTTCGAGGTGCCCGAGTTGACCTCCGAGCCCGACAACGGGTCACCCGTTGTCGGTGCGCGTCCAGCCGACAACGGCTCACCCGTTGTCGGGAAGATCCGCAGGTCAGCAGGCAAATCCGCAGGTCGAGCCGACAACGGGTCAGCCGACATCGGTTCACCTGTCGCTATGGACCAAGGACGAACCCATAAGGACAACAACCTAAAGACCTCGCCGGACCCTGACGGGTCCGTCAGTCCGTCTTCGACTCTGGGCGATGATTTTGATCTTTCACCGGGGAGCCATGGTTCTCCCTCCCCCCATGGCGGCGCCCCCCCTCCCTCAAAGAGATCGCAAAACGGACAGCAGGAACAGATATTTGAAATATCGCTAACGGATCAGCAGCGGTCAAAGACGGTGAACGCCGGGACGCTGGTCGACGAGTACGTGGCCGGCTTCGAGCGCGGCCAGCGGCCACCGAAGCAGCACATCGGCCACATCGCCAGCCAGACCAAGAAGCTGCTCGACGAGGGCATCACGCCGGAGCGCATCCGGCCCGGGCTCGCGCTCGTCCGTGAGCGTGGGCTCCCGCCCTCCGCCCTGCCGAACGCCGTCGTGCAGGCCGAGGCCCTAGCCAGGTCGCGAAACGGCCGGCGCCCCGCCACCAACGGCAACGGCCGCCACGTCGACCCGGAGGAGGAGCTGCGCCGGGCCCGCGAGTTCAATGCCCGCCAGGCGGAGCGCAGGCGCGCCGCCATCACCACCGAACGGGGCCGGCGGCTTGCCGCCGAGCTTGCCGCGAAGGGAGCTAGCCAGTGACGGTCACCGGCTTGAACGGCGGCCGCAACGGCCGCCGCCGGCCCGCTGCGATGCCGCTGGCCGACCAGCCGCCCCCGCACTCGATCGAGGCGGAGGAGAGCGTGCTGGGCGCCGCGCTGGTCGCCCAGCACGCCACCGAGTGGCTGCTGGCCAACCTGCGACCGGAGGACTTCTACCGGCCGGCCCACCGCACGATCTTCGGCGCGGTCGCTCAGCTCGCCGAGGATGGCTCCGCGGTGGACGCGGTCACGGTGGGCGCCTACCTTCAGGCGACCGGGCAGCTCGGCGAGGTGGGTGGCCACCCGTTCCTGCTGCGGCTGGTCGAGGCGGTGCCGACCGCCTCGAATGTCGGCTACTACGGCCGGATCGTGCGGGACGCGGCCCGGCTGCGGCGGATCATCGACCTGGGCATGCGGGTCATGCGGCTCGGCTTCGAGCCGGGCCTTGAGCCGGAGCGGGCGCTCGGCCTGGCGCAGGGCTGGCTGGACGAGCTGGCCCGCGACGGCCAGGAGATCGGCCTGCGGCCCCCAGACCTTCTGGACGCGATCCGGGAGCGGCAGCGCGCCAAGGCCGCCGGGAAGGTCGCCTCCTGGGGCATCAGGGCGCTGGACGACATCACCGACGGGCTGGCACCTGGCAACCTGGTGCTGCTGGCCGCGCAGACCTCGATGGGCAAGTCGTCGCTGGCGATCCAGGTGGCCACCCACAACGCCGAACACGGCCACGTCCTGTACGTCACCTACGAGATGACCCCCGCCGACACCGGCAAGCACACCTGGGCGCAGGTCACCGACCTCGGCCTCAGCGAGGCCGCCGCGTTCCTCGACTCGGAGTCGCTGGCCGGCGCGCGCGAGGCGCACAACGTGCTGGACCTGACCGTCTACAAGCACTACCCGGACGCCGCCCGCCTGCTGCACGAGGTCCGCAGCCTCCACGCCAGGAAGCCGTTGAGCCTGGTCGTGGTGGACTACATCCAGAAGGTCCCGGCGCCGGAGGGCCGACGCTACGGCACCAGGGAGCAGGAGGTCGCCGAGGTCTCCCGGCTCCTCAAGGAACTGGCGATCCGCTGCGACGTGGCCGTGCTCGCCGCCGCGCAGCTAAACCGCGGCGCGGTCGGCCGCCGGCCTTCCCTCGCGGATCTTCGTGAAAGCGGCGCGCTGGAGGCGGACTCCGACCTGGTCGTGTTCATCCACAAGAACGAGCGGACCGACACCTGGGCAGACCTGATCGTGGACAAGAACCGGATGGGCCCGCTGGACGAGTGCCGGCTCCGCTGGCATCCACAGCGGGCCACCTTCGGGGATCTTTAGCATGCTGATTGTCTACTAAGACTTGCATGTTAGTAGCTGTTAGCAATATGATGTCTACCTTCAGCCCCACAGGAGTGCCTATGACCATCACCGCCGAGCGCCAGACCCAGGCGCCCGTGCAGCCGACCCTGGCCGACCAGCTCGAGCCAGTGCCGGCCGAGACCATCGCTGAGGCGGACTGCATGACTGCGGCCGGCTTCGAGGCCCGGCGGGGGGCGCGCCTGATCGAGGGCCGCCGCCCGGCCATGTGGCTCGATGACGCGATCGCCCGCGAGCACCAGATCACCCGCCGGATGGGTCTGCTCGACCCCAAGCCCTCCAGGGGAGGGGTCGCGAGTGCCTGAGCTGCCGACCCGCGACGAGGCACTGCGCAAGGCGGTCGAGTTCGCCGAGCGGGCCTCTGATGCCGAGGGCGTCAACCGGGCGGAGTACCTGGCCACCGTCGCCGCCTACGCCGCGGCCTCCCAGGCGTGGACCGCGATCGCTCGCGAGATCGGGGAGGGCGGCCGGTGACCACTCAGCCCGCGCTCGTCCGCGACGAGGCCCCACGCAAGGGTGACACCGCCGCCCTGCCGGCTTCCACGCTGGAGGTCAACCAGGCGCACCTGAATTTCTACGCCCCCACGGTGGCCGACCGGTTCGCCTGGTATCTCGTCATGCTCCAGCGTGCGATCGCCGCTGGCGAGCCGATTCGGGTCGACACCCTGCAGGCCAGCCTTGGCGGTGATCTTGTCCGCATCACCTACCCGGAGACCGGTGAGCAGCTCGCCCGCTGCGCTTACGAGCGGCTTCTCGCCCAAGGCGCCCCCAGGAAAGCGCTGCGGTACCAGGGGGAGGTTGCCCCGTGATCATCGAGCCCACACCGGTCCATGACGGGACGCGCGGTCACCGCGCGCAGACCTCTGGGACGGAGGCTGGAGGGGGTGCCGGTGCGGGGACCGGCGCCTCCGTCCCGGAGCACCACGCAGGGGTGCCCTGGCCCGTGGCAACCCCGGCGAGCGCGCCGGCGTCACCGGCTCGGCGCCCCGATGGCCCGACGCTCGCCGGCCCAGCACCTCAGCAGGAGATGGACCCGGCCGAGGCTATCGAGTGGCTTCGGGAGATTGCCGAGGTGAGTCTCGGCGCCGCGACGCTCAGCACCGAGCCGGAGGCCACGCGGACGCACTGCCGGCGCGCTAGGGCCGCCAACGCTGGCGTGGACGCGCTCAAGCGCTTGGCTGAGCTGGAGAACGCCATCGCCTGGGACACCCATTGCATCTCCTGCGCCCGGATCTTGGATGCCTCGATCTGCGACCACGAACGCGCCGAGAAGGCCGAGGAGCGGCTGACCGAGGTTGAGCGGACTGCGGCGCGCTTGCTGCGAGCCTCCGGCCCGGGCGCCTCCTGGGGCGAGCACTCCACCGCCGAGCGGGCGCTCCGCGACCTGCTAACGGCCCGCGGCCACGACCTCGGAGGGAAGGTATGAAGCCCAACGATGTGGACGCCGTGCTCGAGCTTGGCCGGCTGTCGCTGGCCTTCGGGCGCGTGGACCGGATCACCTACCACGAGGACGGGGTGACGCCGGAGTCCGACGCCGACCACACCGTCATGCTCGGCCTGGTGGCCTGCGCCTTCGCGGCCCGCCACCTTCCGAACCTTGATCTTGGCCGGATCGCGCAGTACGCGCTGGTCCATGACCTCGTTGAGGTCTACGCCGGCGACACGCCGACGCTGCGGATCAGCGCCCACCAGAAGGCCGTCAAGCGCGAGCGGGAGCGGTTGGCGCTGGAGCGGATCGGGCGGGAGTTCGCCCTGCGGCTGATCCTGAGGCCCGCTACGTCAAGGCGCTCGACAAGCTGCTGCCGAAGATCACCCACCTGCTCAACGGGGGCGTGACGCTCCAGCAGCACGCCATGGGCCATGAGGAGTTGGGTGCCCGCTACGCGGCGCAGGGGGTTGAGCTGCTCGGCTATGCGGCCGACTTCCCCCTGCTGCTGGAGCTGCGGACCGCGCTGGTCCGCCAGGTGCTGGCCATCGTCCGAGATGGTGATGCCGCGTGACCGGCTCGCCGTCGCCCCGGGTCGAGGAGGCCGCTACGGTGGAGGTCCGCCTGATCGGCGTGCCCGAGGCCGCCGGGGAGGCCGCCGACCGGCTGCTGGCGCTGTTCGCCTTCCAGCGCTGGAGCGGCCCCCACCCCTCCCGCAAGACCGCCGGCCAGGTCCGCTACTACCTGACCGGCCGGCCCCTGGACGCCGAGTCGCCGGCGCTGGCCGGCGAGGTCGAGCGGTTGGAGCGCCAGGTCGCTCGGCTGCGGGCGGCGCTGGAGTTGCTGACCTTCTGCGAACACGGCCTGGGCCTGGACTGCCCGGCGTGTGAGCCGGTCCCTGACCTGGTCCGCCAGGCCCTGGCTGGCGGGGCGGTGAGGCGGGCATGACCACCCCCACCAGCCCTACCGGCGCGACGGGTGCGGAGATTCGCTTGGCCGAGCAGTACGTGCGCGTACTGGACTTCGTCTCCCGCTGCGCCCAGGCGATCGAGGACGGCAACTGGCACTACCTGTGGGCGAAGACTGGCCAGCTCGAGGACGCCGCCAGCGGCCTCGCCCAGGCGCAGCGGGAGACCTGGGAGCAGGTCAGCGCCGGCGGGCTGCGGCCGCGCGCCGAGGTGATCCGGGCCGAGGTCGCCCGCCAGGGCCGCCACTACCGTGCTGGCCGGCTGCTGCACCCCGTCGACCCCGATCCCGCCTCGCCAGGGGGTGAGGGGCCATGACCGCCACCACCGCCCGGGTCTGCTGGGTTGACGAGGAGTGGGACCGCGCCAACGCCTCGGACCGGGTCAGCCGCTACGGCGCCTACCTGCGCGGCCACGCCGAGCTGTTCGACCCCTCGCACGACGCGCCCAACAACGTCACCGAGGATCCGGGCGAGTTCGCGATCGCCGCGTTCCAGGTGGCGTGTGGGCCGATCATGAGCCCCGGCTACGTGCGCTGGCACCCCCGTGTGCTGGAGCACACCGTGGGCTACGGCGAGGACCCCGACCCGAGCCGGCTGGTCGTCAAGGTTGCCCTGGCGACCTCCCTGCCGATGTGGCTGGGGTCGCCGTGGTGGAGCTGGACCACCTGGATGGGGCGGGACTGGTCCGAGCCGGAGGAGGCCAGGCATGCCGCGCTGGCGCGGCTGGAGCTGCGCTGGCCCCTGCCGGTCGCTTCTCTACCCCGGCCACGGCCGGCGGCCAGGCCAGGCCAGCCGAACCTTCGGGACGCGAAGGCGTCGGTGCGGGCGCTGGTCGCCGAGATCAACCGGACCGCCGGGCCGGTGCTGGCCAGGCTGGAGGGGGGCGACACGTGATGGCCATGGCTGGCGCCGCTCGCCCGGTGCTGGATCAGGCGATGGGCGACGCGCACTGGCAGCGCACCATCGTCGACCCGGCACGCGCGCGGTCCTGCGGAGGCATGCCCACGAGGTGCCACGTCGTCATGTTCTCCGGGGGCATTTCCTCCTGGGCCGCTGCTCGCCGCATCGCCGATGAGCATGGCACCGGTGGCCTGGTGCTGCTGTTCGCCGACACCAAGATGGAGGACGAAGACAACTACCGCTTCCTGCCCGAGGCCGCCGCCAACGTCGGCGCGCCGCTGGTCACGATCGCCGACGGCCGCGACCCCTGGCAGGTCTTCCACGACGAGCGGTTCCTCGGCAACACCCGGATCGACCCGTGCTCCAAGATCCTCAAGCGCGAACTGCTCCGCCGCTGGGTCACCCA
>WNFV01006934.1_pt1 | contig 13258 bp, 11 predicted proteins | sample 5400101 | NCBI WGS metagenome assembly WNFV01 (sample SAMN13153361, study PRJNA577476) | soil metagenome | isolation source: 115 cm soil or saprolite under grassland replicate 1 | place: USA:California | collected 2016-06-15
AGGATATGCCGGAAGCGGTTGCGGTAGTGCTCGCGCAGGATCTCGTTCCTCGAAAGCAGCTCGTAGGTCCGCAGCAGGAGCTCTGCGAAATCGACCACGCCTTCGCGCTGGCACTGCTCGTCGTAGGCGGCGTGAATCTCGGCGAAGCGGCGGGTGATTTCGTCCGTGATCTCGATGTCTTTCGCGCGCTTGCCCTCTTCTTTCGCCGCATTGATGAAGTACTGCGCCTCGCGCGCCGGGAACCTTTCTTCGTCGACGTTGAGCGCCTTCAGGACGCGCTTGACCGCCGCGTGCTGGTCCTGAGAATCGAGGATCTGAAAGAGCTGCGGCAGGCCGGCGTCGCGGTAATGCGCGCGCAAGAGGCGGTTGCACAGGCCGTGAAAGGTGCCGACCCACATCCCGCGGGTGTTGATCGGCAGCATCGCCGAGATGCGCGTGAGCATTTCCTTTGCCGCCTTGTTGGTGAACGTGACGGCGAGGACGCCGTTCGGGCTGACGTTCCCGGTCTGGATGAGCCAGGCGATGCGAGTGGTGAGAACGCGCGTCTTGCCCGAGCCGGCGCCGGCGAGGATCAGCGCCGACTGGTCGGGAAGGGTGACCGCGGCGAGCTGCTCGGGGTTGAGGTTTTCAAGGAGACTGGGCATGCGCTCGTTCGCGAATGGGCGATTTTACCGCCGCGAAGGCGAACGCCAAAAGAAGGCCTCGGAACTGCACCGAGGCTCGCGGATTCAACGGTCCTTGACCGGCAGCCGGCCGATAGGCGCTAGGTGCCGACTTTGTACTCGTGCCCCCGGAAACGGGGGTGCTGCTTGAGCGCGCCCGCGACGAACTCTGCGTCTTTCCTCGTTTCGAAATTGGACAGCCGCACGTTGTAGACGCGCTTGCCCCCGGCCTTCGCGGGGATGATCTCGGCCGGATAACCGGCCTTGCGCAAATCCGTATAAAGATCCAGCGCCCGGTTGTGCGTCAGGCCCGGGGAGGCGGTGAGCTTCCATTTGCCGCCGCGCCTGGACACGCCCTGGCCCGTCCGGGTTTCGGTTTCCCCCGCCCAATCCCTCAACTGATCGGCGAGCACGATTGCGACCGGCTGCGACCGTCCCATTTCACGAACGTAAAAAGACAGCCGCTGATCCATGGCGATCGGGCTCTCGCCCGGCGGCGTGAGGTCGATTCTGCCCTCGATCAGGCACACGATCTGGCGGTCCGCCGCGGAACGGCCCCAGAGATCCGTGCCGCGGATGCCAGCGGTCACGGTCCTGATGGCGATTCTCACGTCGCGCTTGCCGCGGAACGGCGCGAACACTTCGGTGGTGAACCGGAACGCCCCCTCGGCCACTTTCAGCGCCGCCTCGAAAACGTTGCCGCGGCGCATGCGCATGTTGTCGAGCACGAGCGAGCCTTTCTCGCCGAGCTTGATCGCGCTCCCGTCCGCGGTCCGCAGAAGCAGGCGCGAATTGTCCCCGGTTCTGACGCTGTCGCTGTCCCTGAGCTCCATGCCCGGGACGAGCGGATAGCGCGCGCGGCCGCGCTCGACCCAGGCGGGCAACTGCACCGCCTCGACCATCGCAAGCGGTGCGGGGCGCGCCGGCTTTGATTTGGACTGCGCGATCGAGGCGCCGGGCGCACCCAGCACGAGCGCGATGAATGCCGCGCCGATCGAGAATTGCTTCCTCATGACTGTCTCCACTCGGTCTCCGATCCGCCTGATGCAAAGCTAGCGGGTCTGGATGCGGGCCACCGCGGTTATAATTCACGCTTTTCCGCGAACCCGTCCGTGCAGACCCAGTACGACCCGAAAACCATCGAGCGAGAGGCGCGGGAGCACTGGGACCGCAGCGGCGCTTTTCGCGCGGCCGAGGAACCGCCCGGACCGGGCCGTCGCCCGAAATTCTATTGCCTTTCGATGTTTCCGTACCCCTCGGGCAAGCTGCACATGGGGCACGTGCGCAACTATACCATCGGGGACGTGATGACCCGCTTCCACCGGATGCGGGGCTACAACGTGCTGCAGCCGATGGGCTGGGACGCATTCGGGCTGCCCGCGGAAAACGCCGCGATGGCGAACGGCGTGCCCCCGGCCAAGTGGACCCACGAGAACATCGCCTACATGAAAGAACAGCTCCGGTCGCTCGGCTTCGCGATCGACTGGGAGCGCGAGCTCGCCACCTGCTCGCCCGGTTACTATCGCTGGAACCAGTGGCTGTTTCTGCGCATGCTCGAGCGCGGCCTCGTCTACAAGAAGACCGGCGTCGTCAACTGGGACCCGATGGACCAGACCGTGCTCGCGAACGAGCAGGTGATCGACGGCCGCGGCTGGCGCACCGGCGCGCCCGTCGAAAAGCGCGAGATCCCGATGTATTACATGCGCATCACCGCTTACGCCGAGGAGCTCCTCGCCTCGCTCGACCAGCTCCCGGGATGGCCCGAGCGCGTGAAGACGATGCAGGCCAACTGGATCGGCAAGAGCCACGGCGTCAACATCGGCTTCCCATACGAGTCGGGCGGGGAGAAGAAGCTCTTGCGCGTCTTCACCACGCGCGCCGACACGCTGATGGGCGCCACGTTCTGCGCGGTGGCCGCCGAACATGCGCTCGCAGCGCACGCGGCGAGATCGAACCCGAAGCTCGCCGCTTTCGTGGAGGAATGCAAGCGCGGCCCTGTGATGGAGGCCGAGCTCGCGCTGCTCGACAAGAAAGGCATGCCGACGGGACTTTTCGTCACCCACCCGATCACCGGCGAAAAAATCGAAGTCTGGATCGGCAACTACGTGCTCATGGCCTACGGGGAAGGGGCAGTAATGGGCGTGCCCGGGCACGACGAGCGCGATTTTGCGTTCGCGAAGAAGTACGGACTGCCGATCAAGCCGGTGATCGACGTCGAAGGCAAACCCTACTCGACCGGCGCCTGGCAGCCCTGGTACGCCGACTACGGCCGCTGCGTGAATTCGGGCAAGTACGACGGCCTCGATTATCAGAGCGCGGTGGACGCCATCGCCGCCGACCTGAAAGCGAAGGGCCTCGGCGACAAGCAGGTCACCTGGCGGCTTCGCGACTGGGGCATCTCGCGCCAGCGCTACTGGGGGACGCCGATTCCGATCGTTCACTGTGACGCCTGCGGCGACGTGCCGGTTCCCGATGATCAGCTGCCGGTAGTCCTGCCCGAAGATCTCGTCCCGGATGGCACCGGCAATCCGCTTGCGAAGACGTCCTCGTTCGTAAATTGCAAGTGCCCGAAGTGCGGGAAGAGCGCGAAGCGTGAGACCGACACCATGGACACCTTCGTCGACTCGTCCTGGTATTTCATCCGCCATGCCTGCCCGGATCAGAATAACGCGATGGTCGATTGGCGCGCGAACTACTGGATGCCGGTCGATCAGTACATCGGCGGGATCGAGCACGCGATCCTGCACCTACTCTATGCGCGCTTCTGGACTAAAGTGATGCGCGACCTGGGCCTCGTCTCGGTGGACGAGCCGTTCACGAAGCTTCTCACTCAGGGCATGGTACTGAACGAGATCTTCTACCGCAAGGAAGAGGGCGGCCGCATCACGTACTACAACCCGGCCGACGTCGAGCTCAAGCACGACGACAAGGGCCAGCGCGTCGGTGCGGTGTTGAGATCCGACGGCAAGCCGGTCGAGTCCGACGGCATCGGCACCATGTCGAAGTCGAAGAATAACGGCGTCGACCCGCAGGAGCTGATCGAAAAATACGGCGCGGACACTGCCCGCCTATACGTGATGTTCGCTTCGCCGCCCGAGGATACGCTCGTGTGGTCCGACGCTAGCATCGAGGGCGCGAGCCGGTTTCTTCGTAGGCTCTGGTTATTTGCGGCAGGACGCGGAAAGGACGCAGCGAACAATGTTTCGATTCGTCCTTTCACCCCGGTCAAGGATTGGTCTTCGCAGTCGCCCGCGATACGCGAATTTCGCAGGGGAATCCACCTTGCACTGAAGCAAGCATCCTACGACTACGAACGAATGCAGTACAACACCGTCGTATCCGCCTGCATGAAGATGCTCAATCTGCTCGAAGGTTTTTCCGGGGGACGAGGAGACGCAAGCGCAAATGCCGTATCGCAGGCTACTTCGGAAGCGACGAGCGTGCTGTTACGCGTGCTCTACCCGGTCGCGCCCCATATCACCCACGCGCTGTGGAAGGACTTGGGTTACGCGGCCCAGCATGGCGATCTGCTAGCCGCACCCTGGCCCGTCGTCGATGAAGCGGCGCTGGAGCAGGATGAAGTCGAACTCGTCCTCCAAGTCAACGGCAAGCTCCGCGGCCATATGCGCGCGCCGAAATCGGCCGGGCGCGAGCAGCTCGAGCAGCTCGCGCTTGCGCACGACGCGGTAACGCGCTACACCAGCGGCCAGGCCGTGAAGAAAGTCGTCGTGGTTCCCGGGCGGCTGGTCAATGTGGTCGTCTGACCGCAAGCCGCTGGGTCCCCGCTTTCGCGGGGACGGCGGTCACTCCCGCCGCCTTCAAGCGCTCGTTTCGCTAGCGCTTGCGGCGCTGGTGACCGCCGGCTGCGGCTTCCAGCTCCGCGGCCAGGCGCAGCTGCCTTTCGAGACGCTCTACATTCCGGGAGGCTCGCCGCTCGCGGTCGAGCTCAAGCGCAACGTCGCCGTCGCGAGCAGGACGCGCCTTGTCGACAGCGTCGGCGACGCGCAGGCCGTCCTCGGCTTCACCACGGAGCTGCGCGACAAGGTCATCCTCTCGTTCAACACCGCGGGTCGCGTGAGCGAATATCAGTTGCGCTATCGCGTCGGAATCCGGGTCACCGATCCCAAGGGCGCCCAGGTATATCTGCCGACGAGCGAGATCCTCCTCACGCGCGACATGGCCTATAGCGACGCGCAGGTGCTCGCCAAGGAGGCCGAAGAGGCGCTCCTCTACCGCGACATGCAGAGCGACATGGTGCAGCAGATCCTGCGCCGCCTGGTCGCGGCGAAGCTGGTGCCGACCCGGACCGAGTAGGCGCCGAACGCATGGCCAATCTGAGGCTCGAACAGCTGCAAGCGCACCTCGAGCGCGAGCTCCGGCCGCTGTATGTGATACACGGCGACGAGCCGCTGCTCGCGCTGGAAGCCGGCGACGCGATCCGCGCGCGGGCGCGCGCAAACGGGTTTTCCGAGCGCCTGGTGCTCGCCGCGGAGCGCGGCTTCGACTGGAACGAGCTCGGCGCAAGCGGCGCGAGCCTTTCGCTCTTCGGCGACAAAAAGCTGATCGAGCTGCGCCTTGTCTCCGGCAAGCCCGGCAGCGACGGCGCCGAGGCGATCGAGGCGTTCTGCGCGAAGCTGCCGCCCGATGCCCTCACCCTGGTGGCGCTGCCGCGGCTGGACAGGGCCGGCCAGGCGTCTCCGTGGTTCAAGGCGCTCGAAGCGAAGGGCGTCGTCGTCAACGTCTATCCGGTCGAGCGCGCGCGGCTCCCGGAGTGGATCGCAGCGCGGCTCGCACGGCAAAAGCAGAGCGCGGCGCGCGATACCCTGCAATTTCTCGCCGACTGCGTCGAAGGAAACCTGCTCGCCGCCCACCAGGAGATCCAGAAGCTCGCGCTGCTGTTGCCCGCCGGGGAGCTGGACTTCGACGCGGTCCGCGAAGCGGTGCTGAACGTGGCGCGCTACGACGCGACCAAGCTCACCGAGGCGATGCTTTCCGGGGAGCGCGCGCGGCTTGCGCGCATGCTCGAGGGCCTGCGCGGCGAAGGCGAAGCGCCGCCGCGCGTGCTGTGGCTCCTCGCCGAGGAGATACGCGCCATCTGCCGCGTGCAGGACGGGCTGGCGAAAGGCCGCTCGCTCGCCGAGGTCTGCCGCGAAGCGCGGGTGTGGGGCGACGCGAGGCAGGCGCTCGTGGGCCGCGCCGCGAAAAAACTCCCGCGTGCCGCGCTGCTTTGCGCACTGGAGCACGCGGCGGGCGTGGACCGCGTCATCAAAGGTGTGGTCAAGGGCGACGCGTGGGATGAACTGCTGCAGCTCGGGCTTCGCTTCGCGGCCTGATTTCGTGGATCAGTGTGCGAGGCCGGCGCCGATGCGCGCCGTCAAACCGGGTGCAGGCCGAGCGTCAGCCCCAGCGGCACGAACACGATGGCGAAGGCGTTGCCGATCAGCACCAGCGACGCGACCCGCTCCGGCTCCTGCTGGTAGCGCTCGGCGAGCAGGTAGTTGAGCGCCGCGGGCGGCAGGCTCGCGAAGAGCATAAGCTGCGCGAACTGCTCGGGCGGGAGGCGCAGCACGAACTGCGCGAGGTAGGCTCCCGCGATTCCCGACAGCGGACATACCACCGCGCCCAGCACCCCCAGCTCCCACCCGCGTTTTGACAAGTCGATCAGGCGCACGCCGAGCGCGAACAGCATCATCGGCAGCGTCGCGTCGCCGAGCATCTTCAGGCCGGTCATCATCGCCGAGGGCAGCTTCCACGCGAGCGCGCTGAAGACGAGGCCCAGCACGCTCGCGATGATCATCGGCGAAGTCGCGAGCGCCTTCCATTCGGCGTGTCGGCTGACGATGCGGCTCCCCAGGGTGAACTGCAGCAGCGTGCTTGCCACCAGCAGCAGCACCATCGCCGCGAGCCCGGGGCGGCCGAAGGCGAGCACCGCGAGCGGCAGGCCCATGTTGCCGCAGTTGTTGAACATCATCGGCGGCACGAAGGTGCGGGCACTGACGCGCGCGAGCCGTGCGATCGGCCAGGCGATCAACCCAGAGACAAGGATCACCGCCACTCCGCCCGCGACGAAAGCGACGTTCCCCTCGAGCTGGAAGTCCTCGCCGGCGAGCGAGGTGAAGACCAGGAGCGGCCCCAGCACATGGAGCGACACGTGATTGAACGATTTCAGGTCGGGCTGGTTGCGGCGCCCGTAGCCGTAGCCGATCGCGATGATCAGGAAGACCGGCCCTATGACGGCAATGATGCGTTCGAGGACGAGCACGGGCGGTAGTCAGCGCTTCGCGCTCATTTCGATTGTCGCGTGATGATTTCGGCGTACAACTTTTCCCACTTCGCGCTTTCGTCCAGCATTGCCGCCGGATCGACGAACTTCAGCCGCGTCTTTGCCGTGCCGGGATCGGCCTTGCGGTTGGTCGGCACGTAATTCCCCTTGACCAGGATCGCCTGCCCCTCGCCGAGGATGAAATCGTAGAACAGCACCGCGGCATGCGGGTGCGGCGGCTTCCCGGAGAGCGCGACGCCGTTGACCCGCGCGATCGCCGGCTGGATCGCATACCAGTCCACCGGGGCGCCTCTTTGCTTCAGCTTCTCGGCGTTATGGTTGTAGACGGTGAGCGCGAAAGGCACCTCGCCCGAGGCGACGAGGCCGGCGAGCAGCGTGTGTCCCTTGCGCACCGAGAGCCCGTTCCTCGCGACGATGTCGCGGAAAAGGCGCAGGCCCTTGTCCTCGCCGAGCTCTTTCACCACCATCGCGAACCAGTCGATGTCTTCTGCCTCGATTCCGAGCCGCCCTTTCCACCTCGGATGGAGAAAGTCCTCATAGGACTTGGGCAGCTCGTCCTTCTTCACCAGGCTGGTGTTGTAGGCGTGGACGAACATGTTGAGGCGCGTCCCGATCCATTCGCGGTGCGGCCTGATCGATTCGGGCATGAGGTCCGGGAAATGCGGCGAGCCCGCCCTCTGCAGCAGCTTCTCGCGGTGCAGCGACTCGAGCTCGGGGCCGTTCGTCTCGACGACGTCGAAATCGAAGCGGCCGGCCCGCGCCTCGGTGACGATGCGCTGCACGACCTTTTCGGAGCCGGCGCGCCAGAACTTCAGCTTCACGCCGTACTTTTTCTCGAACGCCGCGGAGAGCGCATTGAGATCATCGACCACGAGCGAGGAGTAGAGGGTGATCTCGCCCTCGGCCCGCGCGCCCTTTGCGAGGCGCTGCTCGCGGTCGGCGCCCTCGTAGAGCGCGAGCGCCGCGACCCCGGAGGGCTGCGCGCGCGAAGCCCCCCAGGCGACCAAGAGGCACACCGCAACACTCGACGTGAATCGAAAAATCCGGGTCATGGTTATCGCGCTCCGTCCGAATTCGTTCCGGATTATAAATGCAGCCCGGGAGCCGCTTCGCTACAATCGCATTCCCCTCTCATCGCACGGAGGAAACGATGGCCCGCAAATCCCGCAGGAAGGGCGCGGCGCGCCCTCAATTCAAGCTGGCGAGCCCCGACATCCGGCCGAACGGCCCGATCGCCCTGGAGCAGGTCTTCAACGGCTTCGGCTGCTCAGGCCAGAACATCTCGCCCGCGCTGAAGTGGTCGGGCGCTCCCGCGGACACGAAGAGCTTCGCGCTCCTCGTGCACGACCCCGACGCCCCCACGGGCGGCGCCGGCTGGTGGCACTGGGTGGTGGTGAATATTCCGGCGGGCACGACCGAGCTCGGGAAGGACGCGGGCAAAGCCGAGACTTTTAACCTGCCTTTCGGTGCGGTGCAGATCAACACCGATTTCGGCGGCCCCGGCTGGGGAGGCCCCTGCCCGCCGGTGGGCGACAAGCCGCATCGCTACAACTTCACGCTGTACGCGCTGAAGGTCGACCGGCTCGACGCGAGCGGCGCGACCGCCTCGCTCGCCGGCTACATGGTCAACGCCAATGCGATCGCCAAGGCGAGGCTCACGGGGAAATTCGGGCGAAAGAAGTGAAACAGCAGAGCCGGTGCACGAAGCCGTTCGGTGCTCCCAACTTGCGGCCCCGTATCCGCCTTGCTATGGTAGCCGCGGAGGAGGACAAACCATGACTCGACATTTCCCGGCAATCCTCGGCGCGCTCGCGTTTTTCGCCGCGTCGCCGACGCTCGCACAGCCCGTCAAGATCGGGCTGATCTTGCCGTACTCGGGCCAGTTCGCCGACGCGGCGACGCAGATGGACAACGCCATCAAGCTGTACATGAAGGAGCACGGCGACACGGTGGCGGGCCGGAAACTCGAAATCATCCGCAGGGACACGGGCGGCGTCGCGCCGGATATCGCCAAGCGCCACGCGCAGGAGCTGGTGGTGCGCGACAACGTCGATATCCTGGCCGGGTTCGTGCTCACGCCCAACGCTCTCGCCGCCGCGGACGTATCCGCCGAGGCGAAGAAATTCATGGTGGTGATGAACGCCGCGACCGCCATTATCACAACCAAGTCACCCTACATAGTGCGCACTTCGTTGACCGTGCCGCAACTGCTGGAGACGTTCGGCGCCTGGGCTTACCGGAACGGGGTCCGCAGGGCCTATACGATGGTGTCCGACTACGGCCCCGGAATCGACGCCGAGGGCGCGTTCCTGCGCGCATTCAAGGACGCCGGCGGCCAGACCGCAGGCTCGGTACGCATTCCGGTGGCGAATCCCGACTTTTTCCCGTTCGTGCAGCGCGCGAAAGACCTCAACCCCGAGGCGATGTTCATTTTCATCCCGGGCGGCGCGCAGCCGGCAGCCTTCGGTAAGGCGCTCGTGGATCTCGGCATCGATTCGAAGAAGACCCGTATTCTGGGCCAGGGCGAAATCACCGAGGAGAACGCGTTGAAGGTCATGGGCGACGCCGCGCTCGGTTTCATCACGGCCTTTCACTACGACCACAACCACAAGTCCGCGGCGAACGCGAAATTCGTCGGCGCCTACCACGCGGCCTGGGGGCGCAACCCGGACTTCTTCAGCGTCGGCGGCTGGGACGGCATGCACCTCATCTACGAAGCCCTGAAGAATACCGGCGGCAAGACCGACGCCGAGCGGCTTGTCGCCGCCGCCAAGGGCATGAAGTGGGAAAGCCCGCGCGGCCCGATCGCGATCGATCCGGAAACGCGCGACATCGTCCAGACGGTCTACATCCGCCGCGTCGAGAAAGTCGGCGGCCGGCTGCTCAACGTCGAGATCGACAAGATCGAGAACGTCAAGGACCCGGTCAAGGAGCGGATGAAGAAATAGCGCGATCGACGGGGCGCTGGACCCTGGGTTATCCTTCGGCCACGTCTTGCGGAGCCGCGATGTTCAACCCATTCCAGAACGTCAAACACATCGAAGCGCGCACCTTCACCTCGCTCCCCGCGAAATTCCGCAAGAAGCGCCGCACCGCCTGGTCCGATCCCAACCGGCAGGGCTCAGCCGTGGACAGTTTCCTCGAAGGCCCCTCGTTCGACCGCGAGGGGAACCTGTGGTGCGTGGATATTCCTTTCGGGCGCATCTTCCGCATCGACCCGAAAGGACAGTGGGATCTGGTCGTGCAGTACGACGGCTGGCCGAACGGGCTCAAGATCCACAAGGGCGGCTGGGTTTTCATCGCCGACTACAAGCGCGGCCTGATGCTGCTCGACCCGAAGTCCGGGAAAATCGAGTCCTACCTCGCCACCGCGTTCAGCGAAGCTTTCAAGGGCCTGAACGACCTGCATTTCGCGGACAACGGCGACCTCTACTTCACCGACCAGGGACAGACCGGAATCGCCGATCCGAGCGGGCGCGTGTACCGGCTGCGCGTCAACGGCGAGCTGCAGCGCATCGTCGACAACGCCCCCTCCCCCAACGGCATCACGCTCAACACCATGAACACGCAGGTGTACGTCGCGATCACGCGCTCGCAGCAGATCTGGCGCCTGCCGCTTATGGCGGGGGGCACGCTCTCGAAGACCGGAGTCGCGATCCAGCTCTCGGGCGGCCACGCGGGCCCGGACGGCATCGAGATGGACGAGGAGAACGGCCTCGCCGTGTGCCACCTCGGCGTCGGCGTCTGGCGCTTCGACTCGAACTGCCTGCCGACGCACCTCGTTCACGCGGGCAGGCATCACCGCCTTATGACCAACATCGCCTTCGGCGGCCCGAAGCGCAGGACGCTCCACATCACCGATTCGCTCAACGGCGAGATCCTCACCGCCGAGATGCCGGCGGCCGGGAAGAAAATGTTTTCGCATCGATGAACGAGTTGCGCCGTCATTCCCGCGCAAGCGGGAATCCAGAGACTCTGGATCGTGGACGATAACTGGATCCCCGCTTTCACGGGGATGACATGAACGGAGGTTTACTATGAGACTGTCGCGCTTGGTGTTCGCTCTTTGCTTCGCCGCTTTCGCTGCCCACGCGCAGCAATATCCGTCGAAACCCGTACGCGTGCTGGTCGGGTACGCGGCCGGAAGCTCGACTGACATCGTCGGGCGCGTGATGGCCGACCGGCTGGGCGCGTACTGGAAGCAGACGGTCATCGTCGAAAACCGCGGTGGCGCAGCGGGCAATCTCGCCGCCGACGCGGTCGCCAAGGCGCAGGGCGACGGCTACACGCTGCTGTTCGCGCAGAACGGCCTCGCCATCAGCGCCGCGGCGCTCCCGAACCTCCCTTACAGCGCCGAGCGGGACCTCGCGCCGCTCGCGCCCGTCGCGGCGACGCCTCACATCCTGATCGTCGGCCCAGACTTTCCGGCAAAGAACGTGCAGGAGCTGATTGCGCGCGCGAAGGCCGAGCCGGGCAAGCTGACCTTCGCCTCCTCCGGAGTCGGCAACTCCGATCACCTGTGCGGGGAACTCTTCAACATGATGGCCGGCATCCAGGCGATCCACATTCCCTACAAGGGCGGAGCGCCGGCCGTCCAGGACGTCATTCCAGGGCGCGTCTCCTACTACTTCGCCGGCATGCCGGTCGGCCTGCCGCTCGCAAAATCTGGGCGGGCGCGGGCGCTGGGCGTGACGAGCAAGCAGCGCTACGCCGGCGCGCCGGACATTCCCACGATCGCCGAGCAGGGCTTGCCGCAGTACGAGGCGACGCTGTGGCAAGGCTTCTTCGCGCCGGCGTCGATATCGCCCGAGCTCGGCGCGCGCATCGCGCGCGATGTCGAAGCGGTGCTCAAGCAGCCCGATACGCGCGAGATGCTGCAGAAATCAGGCGCCTCGCTCTTCGAGGACCGTCAGGCGAACTTCAAGAAATTCTTCCACGCCGACATCGAGAAGTGGAAGAACCTAGTCAAGAGCACGAACCTGAAGCTCGAATAGCGATGGTCGAAGTATCGGTATTGGGGAGGACACGCCGCAGGCGGCGCGCCCCTGAGCGATCGTTCGCCTTTAATTGACTCGAAGACAGGAGACGTTCTTATGCACAATGTGCTTATCAAGCTGTGGCGCGAATACCGGGGTTTTGCGCTGTTTGTCATTTTGATGATCATTTTCCGCAGCGCCCTGGCCGATTGGAACACCGTCCCGACGGGTTCGATGAAGCCGACGATTGTCGAGGGCGACCGGATATTCGTGAACAAGCTTGCCTACGACCTGAGGGTTCCGCTCACTCACATCTCGATCTACAAGTTCGGCGATCCCAAACGCGGGGACATCGTCGTCTTCGATTCAAAGGCCGCCGACACACGCCTTGTGAAGCGCGTCATCGGCCTGCCGGGGGACGTGGTGGAGATGAGAAACAACCGCCTGACGATCAACGGCATCGAGGCGCAATATTCCAATGTCGAATACACCGCCTACGCGATATTCGCGATCGAATCGTACGGCGGCATGACGCACCGGATCGAGCTGGCACCTGCGGGGGCGAGCCGATTCAGCTCATTCGGCCCGGTCAAGGTTCCGCAAGGCCACTATCTGGTGCTGGGCGACAACCGGGACAACAGCGCCGATTCGAGAGTCCGCGGGTTCGTCCCTCGCGGGGAGATCGTCGGGGACGCAAAAACAGTCGTACTCTCGATCGACTATGACCACTCCCACCTGCCAAGAATCGACAGGTTCTTCCGCGAACTCTGCGAGCCAACCCCTTATTCGAGAGAGGCCCGGACATTCATCGAACGCCCGCCTCGCCCGCCGGGCGGTAGAATCCTTTCATGAACGCTCCTTTGGACATCAAGTCCTACATGCTCGAGGTCGGCCGCCGGGCGCGGGCCGCATCGCGCGAGCTCGCCCGCGCCGACACCGCGACCAAGAACCGCGCGCTCGTTGCCGCCGCCAAGGCGGTGAGGCGCGACGCGATGAAGCTTCTCGCCGCGAACGCCGATGACGCGAAGGGGGCGCGCGTCGCGGGCAAGGACGCGGCATTCATCGACCGTCTCACGCTGACCGAAAAAAGCATCGAGAGCATGGCGCAGGGCCTGGAGCAGGTCGCGAAGCTCCCCGACCCCGTCGGCGAGATCAGCGAGTTGCGCGAGCAGCCGAGCGGAATCCGCGTGGGCAGGATGCGGGTGCCGCTCGGGGTGATCGGCATCATCTACGAATCGCGCCCCAATGTCACCGCCGATGCGGCGGCGCTGTGCCTCAAGGCGGGCAATGCTTGCATCCTCCGCGGAGGATCGGAAGCGGTCCGTTCCAACCGGGCG
>WNFV01006935.1_pt1 | contig 13255 bp, 9 predicted proteins | sample 5400101 | NCBI WGS metagenome assembly WNFV01 (sample SAMN13153361, study PRJNA577476) | soil metagenome | isolation source: 115 cm soil or saprolite under grassland replicate 1 | place: USA:California | collected 2016-06-15
CCTTTCCTCCCCAGACCTGTCGATCCGAGGAACGTATCCGGTATTAGCCCCCCTTTCGAGGGGGTATCCCGAACTCAAGGGCAGGTTACCCACGTGTTACTCACCCGTGCGCCACTAGGACCACCGATGTATTGCTACACCGATGATCCTCGTTCGACTTGCATGTGTTAAGTACGCCGCCAGCGTTCGCTCTGAGCCAGGATCAAACTCGCCATGAAAATCGACAAACTTGAAGCCTGGTCCCTAAAAGCCCAACCAAGATGTTGCATCGGTCGAGCGCAAGGTACTCAGTAGTTACGGATGGTGCTCACACTTCGTCGGTGAGCCAGTAACATATGCGATTTTCAAAGAACGGCGGGGTAAAGACCCCTGTGGATGAGGTGGAACAGGTCAGCTTGAGTGCTTCCGACCCGCTGCCGTCTCTCAACACCTAGCCCCAAAGCGTTGCCGCTGTGGGGATGGGCAAGGAGTGATGATACGGACCTCCCTACGAACTGTCAACAAATTTTCTAGCCCGTATCTTTGCGCTTCAACTCTATGTACTTGAACCGACGCTTCCCTACCCTCAGAAGGTGAGCTGAGTCGCCGGGAGGGACTACCTCGTTGGGATCCGATCTCCTCTTGCCGTCCAGCTCCACAGCTCCTTGCAGGATGAGACGCCTCCCTTCGGAGTTGGTGGTGGCAAAGCCGGAATCGATAACGACGTTCAGGATCGATAGGCCCGCCGATGGTGTCGCAAGGGTAATTCTGTCAATAGTTTCAGGATTTTGACGTCCTTGGACCACTCGCGAGAAGTGAGCCTCGCCTGCCTCGGCGCCGGCCTCTCCGTGGTACATGCTGGTGATCGTCCGCGCCAGCTTCTTCTTGGCTTCCATAGGGTGCAGCTGGCGTAGCGCCTGGATCTCGTCCTCGGACACACGGGTCACCAGCTCGAAGTACCGAAACATCATCTCGTCGGACACCGACATGAGCTTTCCGTACATGTCGGCCGGTGGTTCGGTGATCCCGACATAGTTGCCCAGACTCTTCGACATCTTCTGCACGCCGTCCAGACCCTCGAGGATCGGTACGGTGAGCGCCACCTGTGGATCCTGCCCATGGGCGCGCTGGAGATCGCGGCCCACGAGCAGATTGAACGTCTGGTCCGTTCCCCCCAACTCCACGTCCGCACCAAGCGCAACCGAGTCGTAACCCTGGGCGAGCGGATACAGAAACTCGTGCAGGCTGATGGGGCGGCCCGACGCGTAGCGCGCGGCAAAGTCCTCGCGCTGGAGCATGCGTGCGACGGTGAGGTGCGCGGTCTCGCGAATGATCTGCTCGAAAGTGAGACGCCCCAGCCACTCCGAGTTGAATCGGACCTCGGTCCGCGGCATGTCGAGCACGCGGCCGAGCTGGGCCTTGTACGTCTCGGCATTCGAGCGAATATCGTCCCAGGTGAGCGGCCTGCGCGTCTCCGAGCGCCCCGTAGGATCGCCGATCATCCCGGTGAAATCGCCGATGATGATGATGACCTGATGGCCGAGCTCCTGGAAATCACGCAGCTTCTGGAGCACCACCGTGTGACCGAGGTGCAGGTCAGGGGCCGTCGGGTCGAGCCCGAGCTTCACCTTGAGCGGGTTCCCGGTGCGAAGCGAGCGCTCGAGCTTGGCCCGCAGCTCCGCCTCCACCTCGATGGCGGCCGCCCCGCGGCGTATGCGTGCCAGCTGCCTGTCGATGGAGGGGCTGGTCGGGGTCACGCGCGTATAATAGCAATCCATGGCTCGCGAGCCGCGAGGGAAACCGTCCCCCCGATCCCCCAAGCGCCGTCGCCGCTGGCTTCGCTGGATCGTGGTGCCCGTCGTGGTGGTGCTCGCGGTGGGCGTGCTCGCGGCCGGGGTCTCCGCCTTCTGGGTGCTGACCATTCTCCCGCGCTCCTTGCCGTCCGTCACGCAGCTGGAGAGCTTCGAGCCCAGCGTCGGCTCCAAGGTCTACGACGAGAACGACGAGCAGATCACCGAGTTCCACGTCGAGCGCCGTATATTCGTACCCCTCGCCCAGATGCCGGCGGCGCTCAAGCAGGCCGTGATCGCCACCGAGGACGCGCGCTTCTACTCCCATTTCGGTGTCGATCCCATGGGCATCGCGCGCGCGGTATACCAGAACTTCCGTCGCGGCCGCATCGTGGAAGGTGGCAGCACCATCACCCAGCAGCTGGCCAAGGTGCTCTTCCTCACGCCGGACCGGAGTCTCGACCGCAAGCTCAAGGAGGCGGTGCTCGCTGTCGAGCTGGAGCGCCGCTATTCAAAGGACCGGATCCTCGAGATGTACCTGAACCAGATCTATTTCGGCCACGGAGCTTTCGGCGTGGAGGCCGCTGCGCGAACCTTCTTCGGCAAGGGCGTGAGCGAGCTCGCGCCTGCCGAGTGCGCGCTCCTCGCGGGGCTGCCCAAGGCGCCCGCGACCTACTCGCCCTTCGAGCACCCCAGCGCGGCCATCCGTCGGCGTGCCACTGTCATCCTCCGCATGGTCGACACGGGCGACCTCAAGCCCGAGCAGGCCAATCGCATGGCCGCGGCGACCCTTGATCTGGTGCCACCCGAGCGGCGACGCACGACGGGGCAGTACTACCTCGAGTACGTGCAGCAGTACCTCGAGGCGCAGTACGGCGCCGACCTGGTCTTCAAAGGCGGGCTCCACGTGTACACCACGCTCGCCCCCTCCATGCAGCTCAAGGCGGAGGCCTCGCTTCGCGAGGGCCTGCGCGCGCTCGAGACACGCCGCGCCACCGCGGCGGCGGCCAAGGACGCGCCGGCGCCGGACCGCCCCGAGGGCGCCCTCCTCGCCCTCGAGCCGGAGACCGGCTACATCCGCGCCATGGTCGGCGGCTACGATTTCTTCAAGAGCGAGTTCAACCGCGCCGTGCAGGCGCACCGTCAGCCCGGCTCGGCCTTCAAGCCGTTCGTCTATATGGCCGCGCTCGAGTCGGGGCAGACGCCGGCGAGCATCGTGGACGACTCGCCCATCCAGTATCCGATGGGCGGCAACGGCAAAATCTGGAAGCCTGACAACTACGACCGCAAATTCCGCGGGCCCATCACCTACCAGCAGGCCCTCGAGGAATCCATCAACGTCGCGGCCATCAAAGTCCAGGAGCGGACGGGCATACGGCGCACGGTGGAGATCGCGCGGCGCTTGGGTGTGGAGAGTCCGCTGCAGGAAAATCTCTCGATCGCCCTCGGCACCTCCGATTTGACGCTGCTCGAGCTGACCTCGGCCTATGGCGCTCTCGCCAATGGTGGGGCGTGGGTCAAGCCCACGGCTATCCGGTACGTGCTCGACGCGCAGCACAAGCTCCTCGAGGAGAACGTGCCGCAGGCGCGCCAAGCCCTTCCTCCGGACCTCGCCTACGTCATCACCCACATGATGAAGGGAACGGTGGAGCGCGGCACAGGCCAGGCTGCCAAGGCGCTCGGCAGGCCCGTGGCGGCCAAGACAGGCACCACCAATGACTACTCCAACGCGTGGTTCATCGGCTTCACGCCGCACTTGGCCACGGGCGTCTGGGTCGGCTATGACAAACCGCGAAGCCTCGGTAAGGACGAGACGGGCTCGCGGGTGGCGGTGCCGATCTGGACCGCTTTCATGAAGGAGACGCTCGCCGGGAAGCCCGTGGAGGACTTTTCGATCCCGGAGGGCGTGGTGGTCGTGCCGGTGGATCTCTCGGCGTCGGGTACCTGCGCCAAGCCCGTGACCATGGCCTTCCTCGCGGGTACCGAGCCCAAGAGCACCTGCGGGCCGGCGAGGGCCAGCGCTCCCAAGCCTGAGAGCGCTCCCGCGACCACCGCCCCCGTCATCCCCACGCCCGATCAGAGCGCCGAGTCCCCGCCCCAACCTCAGTTCCCGCCCCAACCTCAGTCCGCGCCCCTACCTCAGGCCGTGCCCCTACCTCAGCCCGTGCCCCTGCCTCAGGCGGTCAAGCCGCGGGGCGAAAGCCCTTAGCGGAAGCGGGACGCCACGGCGGACCACTTCCCGCCGCTCAGGAGATCCAGGAACACCGCGGGCAGCGTGTCGATGGGAACCCGGGCCTGCTCCATCGAGTCGCGATCGCGAATCGTCACCTTGCCGTCGGCCGACTCGCCCTTGTCGCTATCACCCACCGTCTGCACATCCACGGTGACGCAGTAGGGCGTGCCAACTTCGTCCTGCCTGCGGTAGAGCCGCCCGATGGCCGCCGTGTCGTCATAGACAACGGTCCAGTGCTTGGCCAGGGTGGCGCGGATGGCGTGGGCCGTCCTGACCACATCGTCCCGCTTCTTGAGCAGCGGCAGCACCGCCACCTTGACCGGCGCAAGCTCGGGATGGAAGCGCAGGACGACACGCTTCTCGCCCCGCACCTCCTCCTCCTGGTAGGCGTCGGCGAGGAAGGCGAGCAAGGCGCGGTCCACACCCGCCGAGGGCTCGATCACGTAGGGCACCACGTGCTCCTTGCGCTCCTCGTCGAAGTACGTCAGCGCCTTGCCACTGAACTGCGCGTGCTGCTTGAGGTCGAAGTCCGTGCGGTTGGCGATGCCCATGAGCTCGCTCCAGCCGATGGGAAAACGGTACTCGACGTCGGCGGTGCGCTTGGCGTAGTGCGCCAACTCGTCCTTCTCGTGCTCGCGGAGGCGCAGGTTCTCCTCGCGCAGGCCGTAGCGCTGGAACCATGCGAGACTGTCCGCGATCCACCGCTCGTGCCAGTACTCGTCGGCGGGCTTGCCTTCGACGGTGTCGCGCGGATTGACGAAGTACTCGATCTCCATCTGCTCGAACTCGCGGGTCCGGAAGATGAAGTTGCCCGGCGTGATCTCGTTGCGAAAGGCCTTGCCGATCTGGCCGACGCCGAAGGGCAGCTTGCGCCGCATGGACTGGGCCACGTTGTCGAAGTTGACGAAGATGCCCTGCGCCGTCTCCGGTCGCAGATACGTGAGGGACGCGTCCTCTTCGACCGGGCCCATGAAGGTCTTGAACATGAGGTTGAACTGCCGCGGGGCGGTCAGCGAGCCCTTGCCGCAGTCGGGGCACAACGTGCGTCGCTCGCCGCAGTGCGAGCACGGCTCACCAGCCGGAATCGTGAACTTGTTGCCCTTGGTGGCCGCGCAGTAGTGCACCCACGGCGTCTCGTCCACCTTGTCCGCGCGGAAGCGGCGCCGGCACTCGAGGCAATCCACCATGGGATCGGTGAAATTGTCCACGTGACCGCTCGCCTTCCACACCGTCGGATGCATGAGAATGGAAGCGTCGAGGCCGACCATGTCCGGCCGCTGCTGGATATAGTCGCGCCACCAGACCCGCTTGATGTTCTGCTTGAGCTCGACCCCCAGCGGGCCGTAGTCCCAGCACGATCCCGTGCCGCCGTAGATCTCGCTCGACTGGAAGATGAAGCCGCGCCGCTTGCTCAGGGAGACGAGGGTGTCCATGGTCACTGACATGAAATCGAGGATAGCACGCCATCGCCCCCACCCCTCATCCCGCCCCTCCCTGGGAAGAAGGGCACCCCAGAATCCTTCTCCCCCAAGAACTCGAGGGCGTCGGCTATTGCACGAGAGCGCGCCGGGTCTGCGCGATGAATCGCGAAGAACGCGGAAGGGAGCCGATGAGCCGGCCCATCACCCCCTCGACTGTGGCGATCAGCTCCGCGTCGAGGTCCGGGGCGAGGGGGAGCCTGATACCCTCCTCCCAGCCGAGCGTCCGGAGCCGCTTCAGGAGGCCTACCCCGGCGCCTGACAGGTCGAGCGCATCGGAGCCTGGCCCGCAGCTCACGCAAAGGAGTCCCCCCGCCCCCACGTCCAGTGACGCTCCCGGGAAAGGATAGGGACGGCCGCAGTCGACGCAGCGGTCGATGCGGGGGCGATGTCCGAGGAGGTCCACGGCGCGGAGAGCGAAGCAGGTCGCCACGCGCTGCGGCCGGGCACCCGCATCGAGGGCGCGGAGGCTCCGCAGGGCGAGGCCGAAGAGGGCGGGCTGCGGATCGCGGTCGGCGGTGAGCCGCGTGAGGCACTCGACGACCCACGCGCCCTGACCCAGGCGCTCCAGGTGCTCGCGCACCCGAACGAAGGGATGGACGATGTCGAAGTGGTCCACGCGGACCAGCTCGCTGCGCCCCGTGTCGAAGAAGACCAGCTCACCCAGGGTGAAGAGCTCGAGTGCGCTGCCGAAACGGGAGCGCGTCCGTCGCGCCGACTTGGCCACCCCGCGCACCCGGCCGTGGTCGCGCGTGTAGAAGTCCACGAGCCGGTCGCTCTCGCCGAGCGCTCGCCGTCCAATCACGATGCCCGGTGTCTTGTGCAGTCCCATGGCTAGGAGGTGAGGAGAAACCCGAATTCGCGGAGGGCGCGCTCGTCCGTCCGCCAGTTGCGGCGCACCCCCACCGCCAGCTCCAGAAAGACCTTGACGCCGAAGAAGCGCTCGAGATCCTCGCGCGCGGCGGTGCCGATCCGTTTGAGGGTCGCCCCGCCCTTGCCGATGAGGATGCCCTTCTGTGAATCGTGCTCCACGAAGATGCGGGCGCGAATGTAGAGGCACTCCGGCCGCTTCCGCTCGGTGAGCTCCTCCACGCGCACGGCGCAGGCGTAGGGCACCTCCTGGTGGGTCAGGCGAAAGATCTTCTCGCGGATGGCCTCGGCGACCCAGAAGGTCTCCGGCTGATCGGTCAGCGACTCACGGGGGAAGTACGCCGGCCGCTCCGGCATGGCGCCGACGATGAGCTCCAGGAGCCGCGCGCAGTTTTCGCCTGTCTCCGCCGACACGGGCACGATCTCCTGGAATGCGAAGGCGGCGCGACACGCGGCCATGAGAGGCAGGAGCTTCGACTTGGGCGCGACGAGGTCGGTCTTGTTGACCACGGCATAGACGGGACAGCGGCGGCCACGCAGGCGCTCGAAGATCGCCCGGTCGAGCCGGTCGGGCCTTTCCGTCGCTTCGAGCACGAGGCAGACGACATCCACGTCCTCGACCGCCCGCTCCGCCGTCTTGACCATGAGCTCGCCGAGGCGGCCCGTCCCCGTGTGCAGCCCCGGAGTGTCCACGAAGACGATCTGCGCATCCGGCAGGTGCTTGATGCCCGTAATGCGCGTGCGCGTGGTTTGGGGCCGACGCGACACGATGGCCATCTTCTCGCCGACGAGCCGATTGAGCAGGGTGGACTTTCCCACGTTGGGCCGGCCCACGAGGGCGACGAAGCCTGCGCGGTGGGCGACGGTCATCAGGCCTCGAGAAGCCCGGCCCACAGACGGGCGGGCGCCTGCCGTCGCGCGCGCGCGAGAATCTGGCGCGCCCGCTCGTGCATGAGGCGGGCTTCCTCCGGCTCGTGGTCGTCCCAGCCGGTCAGATGCAACACGCCGTGAACGACGAGCAGGTCGAGCTCGAGGGCCACGGGCACCCCGATCCTCTTCGCCTGGCGACGGGCAGTGTCGGCGCAGACGATCACCTCGCCGAGCAGCCGGGTCGGTCCCGGCGCATCGAGGCCGAAGGCCAGCACGTCGGTCGTCGCCCTCCGGCGGAGATAGCGTGCGTTGAGGCGGCGAATCTCGCGGTCACCGACCACGCTCACGTGGAGCTCGCGGTCGACGCGTCCAAGCGACTCGAGGGCGGCCTCGGCGGTTTGGCGAAGGCGGCGGAGAGAGACGCGAACCCGGCCCTGGAGGTTGCTGACGGCCACCGGCATCAACTGCCCGGGAAGGGAGATTCCTCCTCTCCCCCATCGGGGGAGAGGGCAGGGTGAGGGGGTGAAGGCTGAGGGGGCGAAGGATGCGCGGGCTGGCCTGGCTTGGCGCGATCGTAGGCCCGGACGATGGCCGAGACGAGGTCGTGGCGGACCACGTCGCGATGGTCGAAGTAGACGAACCGAATGCCCTCGATGCCGTGGAGGACATGCTGGATCTCGATGAGCCCCGATACCCGACTCGCCGGCAGGTCGACCTGGGTCACGTCTCCCGTGATCACCATCTTGGAGTTGAAGCCAAGGCGGGTGAGGAACATCTTCATCTGCTCGGACGTGGTGTTCTGCGCCTCGTCCAGGATGATGAAGGCGTCGTTGAGGGTCCGGCCGCGCATGTAGGCGAGGGGGGCGATCTCGATCGCTCCCTTTTCGCTGAGCGTGGCGACCTTCTCCGCCTCGAGCATGTCGTACAGCGCGTCGTAGAGCGGCCGGAGATAGGGATGGAACTTCTCGATCAGGTCGCCGGGCAGGAAGCCCAGCCGCTCACCCGCCTCCACCGCCGGCCGGGTCAGGATGATGCGCGAGACCTCGCGCTTCACGAGGGCCGCCACGGCCATGGCCACCGCGAGATACGACTTGCCCGTGCCCGCCGGACCGATGGCGATGACGAGATCGTGGCTCCGGACGGCGTCGAGGTAGCGCTTCTGATTGGCCGTCTTGGGACTGATGAGCTTCCGTCGCGAGGGCACGGAGATGGAGTCGGCGAGGAAGCCCTTGAGATCGGTGTCGGGCTCGGCGCCCGCGATGCGGAGGGCCGAGCGGATGTCGGCCGCGCCCAAGGTCGGCCGCGCGCGGAGCATGTCGATGAGATCGCGCACGACTTTCTCCGCCTGCTGGAGTCGCCCCTCCTCGCCGCGCAGAGTCACGTCGTAGCCCCGCGACGTCGCCTTGACGTCGTACTGGGTCTCGAGCATCTTCAGATGCTCGTCGTTCCGCCCGAGCAGCGCGAGCAGATTCAGATCGGGCGGGATGATGACGCGACGGGTGGCGCTGGCGACTTGGGTCACGCCGGACCAGGAGCTTCGACGACACGGATACCGAGGTCGCGGAGCTGGCGGGCATCCACGGGAGCCGGCGCATCGGTGAGCGGGCACATGCCTCTCTGGGTCTTGGGGAAGGCGATGACCTCGCGGATCGACTCCTGCCCGACCAGGCTCGCGGCGAGTCGATCGAGACCGAAGGCGATGCCGCCCATAGGCGGCGCGCCGAACTCGAGGGCTTCGAGCAGGAATCCGAATCGCGCGCGGGCCTCTTCCTTGGAGATGCCGAGGAGGCCGAAGAGACGTTCCTGCACCGAGGGCTGATGGATACGGATGGAGCCACCGGCCGCCTCCTGGCCGTTCAGCACGAGATCATAGGCCTTGGCGCGGGCGCGGGCCGGGTCGGATTCCAGCAGGGCCAGGTCCTCGTCGCGCGGCGCCGTGAAGGGATGGTGGACGGCATCCCAGCGCTTCTCGTCCGCATTCCACTCCACGAGCGGGAAATCGATGACCCAGGTGAAGACGTCGCGATCCTCGGGGACGAGCTTGAAGCGCTTGGCGAGGTCCACACGCAGCCGGCCGAGAACGGTGGCGGCGACCATGGACGTATCGCCCACGAGCAGGACGAGGTCGGCCGGTTCCGCGGCGGTCTGGGCGAGGAGCCCTTCCTGCACCGCGGTGAGGAACTTGGCCACAGGCGAGTTCAGCCCTTCCGCCGTCACCTTGATCCACACGAGGCCCTTGGCCCCTGCCTGTTTCGCGTCGGCCGTGAGGTCGTCGAGCTCCTTGCGGCTCATCGCGCCCGCTCCGGGCACGCGGAGGGCCTTGACGGCGCCCCCACCCGCCACGACCTGGGCGAAGGCCTGGAACTCTCCTCCGGCGAAGAGCGGCGAGACATCGCTGAGCTCCATGGCGAAGCGCAGGTCCGGCTTGTCCGAGCCGAAGCGTGCCATGGCCTCATCGTAGGCGAGGCGCGGAAACGGAACGCGCAGCTCCACTCCCTTCACCCGTCGCCAGATCGCGGCCACCAGGCCCTCGACCATGGGCAGAAAATCATCGCGGTCGAGGAACGACGTCTCGATATCGATCTGGGTGAACTCGGGCTGTCGGTCCTTGCGCAGATCTTCGTCGCGAAAGCAGCGGACGATCTGGAAATATCGCTCGAAGCCCGCCACCATCAGGAGCTGCTTGAAGAGCTGCGGCGACTGGGGCAACGCATAGAAGGAGCCCGGCTGGAGCCGGCTCGGCACGAGAAAGTCTCGCGCACCCTCCGGGGTCGAGCGGGTGAGAAACGGCGTCTCCACCTCGAGGAATCCCTGCTCGTGCAGATAGTCGCGCACGGCACGGCAGGTGAGGTCACGCACCTGAAACGCCCGGAGCACGGGCGCGCGGCGCATGTCGAGGTAGCGGTACTTGAGCCGGAGCATTTCGTCCACCTCCGTATCGCCCTCGGCGTCGATCTGGAAGGGGAGGGGCCGGCAGTCGTTGAGGACCTTGAGCTCGCTCGCGTGGATCTCGACGGCGCCGGTGGGGATCTTCGAGTTCTCCGTACCCGCGGGGCGCGGAGCCACGAGGCCGCGTACGGCCACCACGAACTCGCCCCGGATGTCCTGCACCTTGGCGTGGGCGTCCGCCCCGTCGGCGGGATTGAAGACGCACTGGGTGATCCCCTCGCGGTCGCGTATATCGACGAAGATGAGCCCGCCGTGATCGCGCCGCCGGTGCACCCAGCCCATGAGGGTCACCACCTGCCCCGCATCGGAGGCGCGGAGGGCGCCGCACGAGTGCGTGCGCTTCCAGCCGCCCATGGGCTCCACGCGCATCGCGCTCATGTCGAAGCTCCCTTGCTTCCCAGCGAGATCAGCTCCTCGGCCAGCCTGGCCATGGGCACTCGTCGCTGCTCTCCCGTCCTCATCTCGCGCAGCACGGCCTCTCCGGCCGCCAGCTCGTTGTCTCCGGCGATGACGGCGTAGGCGACGCCGAGCTTGTTGGCCCGCTCGAGCTCGCGCGGCAGCTTGCGGGCCCCGTAGCCGAGCTCGGCGATCACCCCGGCCCGCCGCGCCGCGCGGGTCACCGGCATGAGCTGCTGGAGCGCTGCGTCACCCAGGGGGATCACGAGGACGAGCGGGCGAGGGCCGGCCGCTTCGCCTCCCAGCAGGAGCACCACCCGCTCGAGGCCGATCGCAAAGCCAATGCCGGGATCGGCCGGCCCACCCAATCGCTCGACGAGCCCGTCGTAACGCCCGCCGCCCGCCACGGCGTCCTGGGCCCCCAGCTCGGTGGTCTTCACCTCGAAGGTGGTGCGCACATAGTAGTCGAGACCGCGCACGAGCCGCGGCGTCACGATGTATTCCTGCCCCATGGCGTCGAGATAGCTTCGCACGTGCTCGAAGTGCCGGGCCGCGTCGGCGGAGAGAGAGTCGAGAATGGACGGAGCCTTTTCGATCACCGGCTGGCATTCCGGCACCTTGCAGTCGAGGACCCGGAGCGGATTGCGGCCGAGGCGCGCCTGGCATTCTGCGCACAGAGCCGCCGCGTGCGGGGCGAAGTACTCGACGAGACGCCCCACGTAGGCCGGCCGGTCGCCCGCGTCCCCGATGGAGTTCACGTGGAGAGCGAGGCGATGGCCGAGCCCGAGCGCGCGAAAGAAATCCATGAGCATGCACACGACTTCGGCGTCCACGGCCGGACTGGCCTCCCCGAGCGCTTCGACATTGGCCTGGTGGAACTGCCGGTACCGTCCGGCCTGTGGCCGCTCGTAGCGAAACATGGGACCGGCCGTGTAGAGGCGCACGGGCTTGGGCTCGACCTGAAAGCCGTGCTCGATGTAGGCCCGCACGAGTCCGGCGGTCGCCTCGGGACGGAGGGTCAGCGAGTCGCCCCCCCGATCCTCGAAGGTGTACATCTCCTTCTTGACGATGTCGGTCTCGTCGCCGATGCCGCGGGCGAAGAGCTCGGTGCGCTCGAAGAGGGGCAGCCTGATCTCACGGTAGCCGTAGGCCTCGAACGTCGTGCGCCCGGCCGCCTCCACGCGCTGCCAGCGCCCGCTCTCCGACGGCAGGATGTCGCGAACGCCCCGCACCGCCTTGATGGCCATGCTCAGGCGACCCGCGCGGTCCTGAGCTTCGAGGCGGGCCCGCAGCTGACGGGCACGTGAATCATGGATGCGCTCGCGAGGGAAGGGCGCGGACAGTCGGAGGAAAGACGTTCGAGCGCAGCCGTCGGCAGAGCGCGCTACTCCTGCGGGACGGTCATGATGACCTGCGTCTCGGCCGCGGTCTTCAGGAGATTCTTGTAGCGCACCACGGTGGCGATGATCGTCGGCTGTGTCACATCGTCGGTCTTGAAGCCTCCCAGGGCGGTGATCGTGCCCTCGAACCCCGTATCGATCGACTGCAGCCTGAACCCGGCCGGGCCCTTGAAGACGATGGCGATCAGCCCTTCCTTGACGATGTTCTGCGGCACGATGACCTCGTCCACACCGTCGCCGTCGAGATCGATGGCCAACGGCGTCGGCTCGATCTTGTAGAAGGCCGACCGCATGACCCGGCTGGTCACCTGCCCCGTCTCCTGCTCGAGAGTCATGCTGCCTCCGCCGACCGCCGTGCCCGAGCGCCAGATGTCCTCGCCGTCGACAGTCATCTGGAGTCGGTTGAACTCGTCGACGAAAGCCAGAGCCCGGGTAGAGTCCTTGCCATTCATATTGGAGAACACCGCGCCCATGGGCCGGAAGGCCGGGTGCACTCGAACCGCCTTGTCGGTGACGAGCTTGCCGTCTTTCCAGGCCATTTGCTCGGCCTGGCCCTGGCTGAAGAACTTCTCCTTGCTGAAGCGCTGGGTCCACACCGTCTGCTTGTACCCGTCGCCCTTGATGTCCACGGGGAAGAGAAACTCCTCGATGCTGTCGGCGAGGTAGCGGGGCTTGCCATCCTTGACGCCCACGATGAAGGAGTTGAGCCCGCTTTTCGGGTTGTGCCGGTTGCCTACGACCTCGAAGACACCGTCGCCGTCCAGGTCGACGAAGTACACGGAGAAGACCCGGCCGAGGGAGCGCACGGACATCGACCACTCGGGCTCGAGCTTCAGCCCCACGATCTTGTATTGGTAGATCTTCTCGCCGTCGCTCACCACCATGCGAGGGATCTTGTCCTTCGGCATCACGCCAACGTCGATGGCCACCACCGCGAAGGGGAACTTGGCCACCTCTTTGAGCGGGATGCTGTTCTCCCCGCTCGAGTAGGAGCCCGCCTCGAGCTCGCGCCCGAGCAGGCGCGAGAGGAGCGAGCGCTGCTTGGCCTGCGGAGGATTGGCGGGACCCCCTTGAGAGAAGCGGCTCCCCTGCGTCGTCGGCCGAATCGACGGAGGCACGAAGAAAGCGGTAGAGAGCGCCGCATCCGCCTGGGGCAGCTGGTAGAGACGAACGTCCATGTAGGGCTTGCTCTCCACCCGCTTGAAATGAACGACCAAGAGATTGTCCGTCTTGTAGCGCTCGCCCACCTGCCTGAGCCCCTTGCCTTCCAGGGCCTCCTCGGGCTTGATG
>WNFV01007809.1_pt1 | contig 13252 bp, 9 predicted proteins | sample 5400101 | NCBI WGS metagenome assembly WNFV01 (sample SAMN13153361, study PRJNA577476) | soil metagenome | isolation source: 115 cm soil or saprolite under grassland replicate 1 | place: USA:California | collected 2016-06-15
GACCTCCAGAGTGACCTCCTGGTCGCCGTAGCAGACCACGACCTGCGCCCGCGCCGGGCCGGCGTGCCTGACCACGTTGGTCAAGGCCTCCTGCACGATGCGGTAGGCGGACAGGTCGACCCCGAGCGGCACCTGGGGTCGCACCCCTTCCACCCGCAGCTTCACCGCCAGCCCCGCCTCGACCACCTGGCCGAGCAGGGTGTTCAGGTCGGCCAGGCCGGGCGCCGGAGCGAGGCTGCCCTGGGGTTCGCCCTCCTGGCGCAGCACGCCCAGCAGGCGCCGCAGCTCCTCCAGGGCGGCCCGGCTGGTGGCCTCGATGGCGGCCAGCGCCTTGCGGGCCTCGCCGGGCTGGCTGTCGGCGACGTGGGCACCGACGCCCGACTGCACCGCGATCACGCTCATGCTGTGCGCGACGACGTCGTGCAGCTCCCGCGCGATGCGCAGGCGCTCCTCGGCAACCGCCCGGTGAGCCAGCTCCTCGCGGGCCCGCTCGAGCTCGGCGGTCCGCACCTCGAGCTGGGCGGCGTAGGTGCGGCGGTCAGCCACGAAGCGGCCCAGCAGCCAGGCTGCGGCGACGACCAGCGTGTTGCCGACCCAGGTGGCCACCTCGGCCCTGGTGGAGGTCAGCTGGACGGCCGCCATGGCACCCTCCACGGCGGCCAGGGCCGCGAGCGAGGCGCGCCGGTCCCGGTACGCCGCCACGGTGTAGACCGGCACCAGGATCGCCGGGCCGAGGAGGAACGGCGGGAAGCCGATGGCCGCGAACGCCAGCCCGCTGGCCACGCTCGTCGCGAGCACCGTCAGGGGGAACCGCCGCCGCGCCGCGAGGGGCAGGGTGTACAGCAGGACGAGCGCGTACCCCACGGCGGCGACGTCGCGTGGCAGGGCTGGCTCGGCGCCGCCCACGAGATCGGCGAACAAGCTCGTGGTCAAGCCGGCGGCCGCCAGTGCCAGCGCGCCGTCGAACAGCCACGGGCTCGCCCATGGCCGTCGCGGACGCCGGGCACTCTCGTCCATGCCGTGACGGTATCGCCGGCGGGCGCCGGGCACATCTACCCGTGGGGCGAACCATTCCATACTCCGCGAGGAGTACGGCCGGCTACCGGCGCAGCCTCGAAGCGGCGCTACGCCGGCGGCGGCGCGATCGTGATGGTGCGCGTCGAGGTGTACAGCTCCCGTGCCTGCTTGCCCTGCTCGCGGGGGCCGATGCTGGACTGCTTCTCGCCGCCGAAGGGGGCGTGGTAGTCGACCCCGGAGGTGGGCTGGTGCGCGCAGCACCACGCAGATCGGGCCGAAGACCTCCTCCTGGGCGAGGCGGGCGTCGGGGTTGAGCCCCTCGACCACCGTCGGCGCCACGAACCAGCCGGCGCCCTCGCCGGGCTTGCCGCCGGTGGCGATCCGCGCCCCGCGGCCGCGCACCTCGTCGACCGCCTCCAGGATCTTGGCGCGGGCCTTGGCGGTGATCACCGGGCCGACCACGGTGCCCTCGTCGATCGGGTTGCCGACGGTGAGCCGCTTCACCGCCGCGACCAGCGCCTCGCCGACCGTGCCCGCCTCGAGGATGCCGCCGACCACGATCACCCGGCTGGTGGCGGTGCACTTCTGGCCGGCGTAGCCCATCGCCGCCGCGGCGATGGTGCCCGCCGTCGCGGCCACGTCGGCGTCGGGCAGCACGATCGAGGCGTTCAGCCCGCCCATCTCCGCCTGCACCGGCACGCCGCGCATGCCGGCCGCGGCCGCCACCTGGTGGCCGACGCCCACCGAGCCGGTGAAGCTGACCACGTCGGCGCGCTCGACCAGGGCCTGGCCGGCCTCGGCGCCGCCGGTCACCACCTGCAGGGCGTGCTTGGGCACGAAGCGGCTGACCAGCTCGGCGATGCGCACGGCGACGGCGCTGGCGTCGGGCGCCGGCTTGAGCACCACCGCGTTGCCGTAGGCCAGCGCCGGGGCGGCCTTCCACAGCGGGATCGCGACCGGGAAGTTCCACGGGGTGACCAGCCCGGCCACGCCACGCGGGCGGCGGCGGGCGAGCAGCAGCGCGTGGCGGTCGGCGGGCGGCGCGGTCGGGTAGGTCTCGCCGTCGGCGTCGAGGGCGGCCTGGGCGTGGTAGCGCAGGATCCCGACGGCCCGCGCCACCTCCTGGCGCGCCTCCACGATCGGCTTGCCGACCTCGCGCACCACCAGCAGGCTGAGCTCCTCGGCGGCGTCGGCCATGGCCTGCGCGGCCGAGGACAGGGCGTTGGCGCGCTGCGTGGCCGGCGTGGCGCTCCACACCCTGCCGGCCTTGACGGCCCGGTCGACCGCCTTGCCGACGGCCGCCTCGTCCGCGTCGGGCACGGTCACGACCACGTCGGACGGATCCTGCGGCGACCTCGACTCGATGGTTGCGCTGCTCACGGGCGCCTCCCCTCCCGAGGTCCGAACGTGGATCGGCGTGCACCGCCCGGCGCGCCGGCGCGCGACGGGTGCCAGCTTGGATGTGACCAGGTCGCAGGCATGGTAAACCGCAGACTGCCCCGCAGGCAGGGCGACTGCGGATGCAGCGGACGACCCACGTTCTGCGAGAGACTCCCGGCATGCCGACATCCCGCTCGCTGCTCGACCGGATCGAGGCGTACTACGACGCGGTGCCACGGGCCGACAGCCGTCCCGAGACGCTCGGCCCGCTCACCCTGTTCGTCGCCGACCGGCCCGGCTTCCGCTGGTACGCGCGCCCCAGCCTCGGCGCCGACGGGATCACCGCCGAGGACGTGGCCGCGATGCGCCGGCGGCAGCGCGCCCTCGGCCAGCCGGAGTCGTTCGAGTGGGTGGCGGAGGTCACCCCCAGCCTCGCGGCGGCGGCACGGCAGGCCGGCCTGGCGGTGAGCGTGCTGCCGCTGATGGTGCTCGACCCGGCCGCCGCGTGGCGGCCACCGGCACCGGCCGGCGTCGAGCTGCGCCTGGTCACGCCCGACGACGACCTCGCCCGCATCGACGCCGTGGCCCGCATCGGCTTCGCGGTCGGCGGCACCGCCGTCGGCCAGCTCGGCGTGACCGCGCTCGCCGAGGAGGCCGCCGAGGCCTCGCCGGCGCTGCTCGCCAAGCAGCGCGAGCGCCTGCGCGCCGGGCGCACCGTCAGCGCCGTCGCTCTCCTCGACGGCGACCCGGTCGCGGTCGGCAGCCACCAGCCGGTCGCCGGGGTCAGCGAGGTCGTCGGCGTGGCCACGCTGCCGGCGATGCGCCGCCGCGGCCTCGGCGCCGCGATCACCGGGCTGCTGGTCGCCGACGCGGTCGGCAGCGGCGTGGAGACGCTGTTCCTCTCGGCGGGCAGCGACGAGGTCGCCCGCGTCTACCAGCGCACCGGCTTTCGCCAGGTGGGCACCGCCTGCATCGCGGAGCCGCCTTCGCGATACCGCTGACCAGCCGCGCACGGCCTGGTGGCAGGGGAGTGCCCTGCCGGGTCCGCGGCCGGGCCGCGCCGGGTCCCAGCCGGCGGCGGTCCTACGAGCCCGCCGGGTCGGCCACCTATACTCCGTGGGGACAAGGCAGACAGCACGGGCGGACGAGCGGCAGCCGCCGGCAGCGACGAGCAGTCGCGTCTCGGGAGACCGACGGCGCGCGCCTTCCCCCGGGCGTGCAGCAGGCTTGGTGGCCCGTGAGCGCGAGCGCACCCACCATCGGCGGCCTGGCGAGGGTGGGGGTGGCCCTCTCGCCGGCTTTGGCCTGCACCCGCGGGCTTTCGCCCCGGCGCCCCCGTCGGGAGCGTGCGCTCCCGGCAGGCGCGGGCGGGGCGCTCCGGTGACCGCCTTCGACTTCCGCCTGCTCGGCCCCGTCGAGCTGCGCCGCGGGGAGCACCCCGTGCCGCTCGGCAGCGTGCGCCAGCGGGCGCTGCTCGCGGTGCTGCTGCTCTCGGCCAACGAGGTGGTGCCGACCGAGCGGCTGATCGACGCCCTCTGGGGTCCGCACCCGCCGCTGACCGCGAGGCAGTCGCTCCACAACCACGTCTCCGCCCTGCGCAAGCTGCTCGGCCACGGCCAGGCCCCCGCGGCGCTGCTCACCCGCGACCCCGGCTACCTGATCGAGGTCGAGGAGGAGCGGCTCGACGTGGCCCGCTTCCGCCGCCTGGCCGAGCGCGGCTCGCAGGCGCTGGCGGCCGACCCCGCGACCGCCGCGGAGCTGCTCGCCGCGGCGCTGGCGCTGTGGCGCGGCCCCGCCCTGGCCGACGTGGTCGGCATGCTCGGCACCGGCCCGGCCGCCACCGCCGGCGAGCTGGAGGAGGCCCGCTCGGTCGCCTCCGAGCAGCGGATCGAGGCGGAGCTTGCCCTCGGCCGTCACCGCGAGGTCACCAGCGAGCTGGAGCGGCTGGTCCGCGCGGAGCCGTTGCGCGAGCACCTGCGCGGCCAGCTGATGCTCGCCCTGTACCGCTGCGGGCGCCAGGCAGAGGCGCTGGAGACCTACCGCGACGCCCGCCAGCGGCTGGTCAGCGAGCTGGGGATGGAGCCGAGCGTCGGCCTGCAGCGCCTGGAGCAGGCGATCCTCGCCCAGGACCCAGCGCTCGACCTGCTCCTGCCCGCCCCGCCCGCCGGGCCGCGGGCGGCCGGCGGGCCGCTGCAGCAGGGTGGCGGCCAGGCGGCTGGCGGCGCCGCCGCCGTCGACCGGGCCGAGGCGGAGCCCCCGGTGGGCGCCGAGGTCGCCGCCGGGGGCGCGCCGCCGCCGGGCGGGGCGGAGCGCAAGCTGGTCACGGTGCTGCTGTGCGACGTCGACGAGCGGGCCGAGCCCGCCAGGGAGCGCGACCCGGAGGACGTCGGCAGCGTGCTCGCCGAGCACCTGGAACGGGTCCGCGCCGTGGTGGAGGACCTCGGCGGGCAGGTCGAGCACGTGGTCGGCGGCCTCACCATGGCGGTGTTCGGGGTGCCCCGCACGGGCGAGGACGACACCGAGCGGGCGGTGCGGGCGGCCCTGGCCATGCGCGACGCCCTCGCCCTGCCCGCGGTGCGGGTGCGGGCGGCGGTGGCCACCGGGGAGGCGCTGGTCGGGCGGGCGGCCGGCGGGCGGATCACCGGCGACCTGGTGACGGTCTGCGGCCGGCTGCTGCACACCGCCCCGCCGGGAGCCGTGCTGGTGTCGGCGGCGACCCAGCGGGTCACCGCCCGGACGATCAGCTACGGCAGCGCCAGCCTGCTGGCCCTCGGCGGGCGGGCCGAGCCGGTGCCGGTCTGGAGCGCGCTCGTCCCGCGTACCCAGGACCTGCTCGAGCTGGCCGAGACGGCCGCGGCCCCGCTCGCCGGGCGCGAGGCCGAGCTGCGCGCCCTCTGGACCGGCCTGGAGGAGGTGCGCGCGCGGCGCACCCCGCGGCTGGTGCTGCTCGCCGGGCCGGCCGGCATCGGCAAGAGCCGGCTGGTCGCCGAGCTCGGCCGGCTGCTCGCCGCCGACCCGCGGCCGGCCACCTGGCGCCAGGGCCGCTGCCCGCACGGCTCGGGGGCGCCGTGGCGCGCCCTGGCCGAGATCGTCGCGGCGGAGGCCGGCATCCTCGCCGGCGACGGCGCCGAGCGGGTCGGCGACAAGCTCACCGAGGCGGCCCGTGGCGTGGTCGGCGACCCGGCCGAGGCCGCCAGCGTCGCCGGGCACCTCGGCCGCCTGCTCGGGACCGGGGCGGAGCCGCCTGGGCGGGAGAGCTTCGCCGCCTGGCGCCGCTTCCTGCACGGCCTCGCCGCCCGCCGGCCGCTGGTGATGGTCGTCGAGGACCTGCACCGGGCCGACGAGGCGCTGCTCGAGTTCCTCGCCGGGCTGGCCGGCGCGGACACGCCGGCCGGCCCGGCGTCGCTGCTGCTGGTCGCGACCGCCCGGCCCGGGCTGCTGGCGCGCCGGCCAGGCTGGGCCGAGGCCGGCACCGTGGTCGAGCTGGGCGCGCTCGCCGAGGCCGACGCCGCCCGCCTGGTCGAGACCTTGCTGGCCGGGAACGGCCTGGGCGGCAGGGCCAGCTCGCTGCGGCAGTCGAGGCCCGGTCGGGCGCTGCTGGCCCGGGTGGCAGGCAACCCCCTGGCCGCCGAGGAGTACGCGCGCATGCTGCGCGAGCGCGGCGCCCGCGACGAGCTGCTGGGCGGTGACGGACCCGCGCCGCTGCCCCCCGTGCAGCCCGTCGTCCCGGAGACGGTGCGCGCGCTGGTCGCCGCCCGCCTGGACGGCCTGCCCGTCGCCGACAAGGCCGTGCTCGCGGACGCCGCCGTGCTCGGCCACGCCAGCTCGGCGGCTGCCGTGGCGGCGCTCGGCGAGCGCGAGCCGGGCTGGACCAGGGCCTGCCTGGAGCGGCTGGTGGAAGGCGGGCTGCTGCGCCACGCCGAGGGCACCGCGCCCGACGGGGAGCCCGCCTACGGCTTCCGGCGCGTGCTCGTCATGGAGGTGGCCTACGGTCAGGTGCCCCGGGCGCTGCGGGCCGAGCGGCACCGCCACGCGGCGGCCTGGCTCCAGGGCCTGCCTGCCGCGGTCGCCGCGGGGCCGCTCACCCACCACCGGCTGCGCGCCGTCGCCATTGCCCGCATGAGCGGCGCCGCCGACCCCGACCAGCTGGCCGCCGTCCGCCTCGACCTGCGCCAGCACTACCAGCGGGGCCGCTGGGACCAGGCCGTGGCCGTGGCCGACGCGGTGCTGGCCGAGCCCGAGGTGGACGGCGCCCGCGACCTCGAGCTGCCAGCGCGGGTCTGCCGCGGCCGCATCCTGCTCGCCCGCGGCCAGGAGGCCGAGGCCGTGGCCGAGGCGGACGCGGTGCTCGCCCTGACCCGGACAACGGGCGACCCGCGGGACAGCGGCCAGGCCCGCGCCTTCGCCGCCCGCGCGCTGCTCGCCTGCGGCCGCGCCGGCGAGGCCCGCCCCGTGGTCGACGAGCTGCTCGCCACCCTGCCCGAGCAGCCGGCCGAAGCCGAGCCCGGCATCGACCTGCCGGTCGTCCTCGCCGCCCTCGGCCACGACGCCGAGGCGCTCGGGCACGGCCCGGAGGCCGGCCCGGGCTGGAAGACGCCCGGCCCCGGTAGGGGCGTTGCGGCTCGCTGGCTCGACGCGGCCCGCGCCTACCTGGACGGCGACCCTGGGTCGGCAGCCGTCGTCTACGCCGCCGACGGGGCGCAGGCGGACGAGGCCGAGGCCCGGCTCGCCGCCGCCGGCGTCCTGCTCGCCGGCGGCCTGGCCGCCGACGCGGCCAGGGAGCTGGGCGCGGCCAGCGCCTTCTGGCGCCGGGTCGGCGCCGGCGCCCGCCTGCGCGAGGCGGACGCGCTGCTGGCCACACCGGCGTAACCTGCCGGCGCACGCGGTCGGCGCGCCGGTTGCGTACCCTTGAGGGGCTCGCGCGCGGCCCGCCGACGGTGGCCTCGCCGCCGCCGGCCAGGGTCGAGGCGCTGGCGAAGGTCGTCCGCCGCGGGCCGGAACCGTCCAGAGGGAGGCGCCTGGGTGCCGTCTGACACGAACCAGCCGAGCCTGAGCGGTGAGCAGCGCATGCTGGCCGCCTGCCGCCGCCAGGAGGTCGACGCCACGCCGGTCTGGTTCATGCGCCAGGCCGGCCGCTGCCTCGCCGGCTACCGGCGGCTCCGGGAGCGGTACGACATCCTCACCCTCACCCGCACGCCCGAGCTGGCCTCCCAGATCAGCCTGATGCCGGTGGACGCCTTCGGGGTCGACGCGGCCGTGCTCTACGCCGACATCACCCTGCCGCTGTTCGGCATGGACGTGGCGTTCAGCATCGACCCGGGCATCGGCCCGATCGTGGACCCGCCGATCCGCTCCGACGCCGCGGTGGCCGCCCTGCGCGTGGTCGAGGCCGAGGAGGCCACCCCCGAGCTGTTCGAGACCATCCGCACCGTGCGGCGCGAGCTGGCCGGCCGGGCCGCCGTGATCGGCTTCGCCGGCGCGCCGTACACGCTCGCCTCCTACCTGATCGAGGGGCGGCCGAGCAAGGACCACGCCCGCGCCAAGGGGCTGATGTACGGGCAGCCCGAGCTGTGGCACCGGCTGATGGAGACCCTGACCGAGGTCACCATCCGCTACCTGCGCGCCCAGGTCGCCGCCGGGGCGCAGGTGGTGCAGCTGTTCGACTCCTGGATGGGCGACCTCGGCGGGCGCGAGTACGCCGAGTACGTGCTGCCCTACTCGAGACGCATCTTCGAGGGCCTCGCCGCGGCCGGGGTGCCGCGCATCCACTTCGGCACCGGCACCGCCGCCCTGCTCGAGCAGATGGCCGCGGCCGGCTGCGACCTGGTCAGCGTCGACTGGCGCGTGCCGCTCGACCAGGCGTGGGCGCGCATCGGCCCGGGCCTCGGGGTGCAGGGCAACCTCGACCCGGCGGTGCTGCTCGCGCCCATGCCGGTGGTCGAGCGCGAGGCGCGCCGCGTGCTCGCCGAGGCCGGCGGCCGCCCCGGCCACGTCTTCAACCTCGGCCACGGCGTCCTGCCCGACACCCCGGCCGAGCACCTGGCCGCCCTGGTGGAGCTGGTACACACGGCCACCGCCCGCGCCACCGTCTCCGGGCTGCACGGCTGAAGCGAGCCGGCCCCACCAGGCCTGACCTCCGACCTTCGAGGTGAGCATGCCAGCCAAGGAAGAGCCCGATACCCGGGGGGCCACCGCTCCGCTCCATGAGCCCCCCGGACCCCCCGTCGGGGTGCTGCTGATGACCTACGGCTCGGCGGTGACCGCCGAGGACGTTCCCGCCTACCTGCGCAGCGTCTACCGTGGCAGGGACCCCGACCCGGAGCTGGTCGCCGAGTTCCAGCGGCGCTACCGCGTGGTCGGCCGCTCGCCGCTGATCGAGCGCACCCGCGAGCAGGGCGCCGCCCTCGCGGCGCTGCTCGCGGCCGAGCGCGGCCAGGGCAGCCACCTGGTCGAGGTGGGCATGCTCCACTCGGCGCCCTGGATCGACCAGGCCGTCGCCCGCCTGGCCAGCGCCGGGGTGCGGCGCCTGGTCGGCGTCGTGCTCGCGCCACAGTTCTCCCCGGTGATCATGGGCGGCTACGGCCGCGCGCTCGAGGCCGCCGCCCGGCTCGTGCCGGACGCGACCGTCACCGTGGCCGGCCCGTGGCACCGCACCCCGGCCTTCGTCGACTGCCTCGCCAAGCGGGTGGGGGAGGCGCTCGGACGCCTGAGGGCGACCGGGGAGCCGGAGGTCCCGGTGATCTTCACCGCCCACAGCCTGCCCAAGGCCGTGGTCGATCGCGACACCGCCTACCTCGACCAGCTCGCCGAGACCTGTGAGGAGCTGGCCGCACGGGCCGGGCTCGACCAGCCTCGCTGGCGGTTCGCCTACCAGAGCGCCGGCCACACCCCCGAGGAGTGGCTCAAGCCCGACCTCAAGGACCTGCTGCCCGGCCTGCGCGCCGAGGGCCACCGCGCCGTGCTGGTGGTGCCCGTGCAGTTCCTCGCCGACCACCTCGAGATCCTGTACGACATCGACGTGGCCGCCCGCCAGGAGGCCGAGGACGCGGGCATCGCCTTCCACCGCATCGAGCTGCCCAACGCCGACCCGCTGCTGGTCCGCGCGCTCGCCGAGGTCGTCGCCAGGGAGGAGGCGGCGGTCCGGCCGGCCGCCGGGGCCGCCCGCGGCTGAGCCCTCCCGCGGCGAGCCGCAGCGACGCTCGACCTGATCGACAGGCTCGACCGAGCTGGTAGGATCCGGCCTCGTCTCGTAGGAACTACGTAGGGGAGGCGGGCGATGGACGACGAAGCCGCCGCGGCAGCTGGTCCCGCGGCAGAGCCGGGGGACCAGGATCGCGGGCCGTACGCGGCGCCCCGCCTGACGAGCTACGGGAGCCTCCCGGTCGACACCGCCGGGCACAGCCCCCCGTTCTCGGGGCCGGACTTCATCGGCTACCTGAGCTGAGGCGGGCGTCCGGTGCGCGTGGCGCTCGAGCGCAGCGTCGTCTGGGCCGACGTCGAGGGCGAGCTGGTGCTGCTCCTCCCCGAGACGGGCGGCTACTACGCCGTGAACGGGACCGGCGCGGACCTGTGGCGGCTGCTGGCCGACGGCCCGGCGGCACCGCGCGACCTGGTCGGCCGCCTGGTCGACGGCTACGAGGTCGACCCGTCCCTTGCCGCCGCCGACGTCGGGCGCTTCCTCGCCGAGCTGGAGCGCAACGGCCTGGTGACGGTCGAGCGGTAGCGGATGCGTCCCTCCCGTCCCCTCGTCCAGGGGCTGGTCGCCGTCCAGCTCTGCTGCGCCGCCACCTTCCTGGAGGTCGCGCTGCGGCGCCGGCCGTTCCCCGAGCTCGCCGCCGGCTGGTCGGCGGCGGCGACCTCCGGCGTCGGCCGCCGGCTGCCGCTGGCGGCCGGCCTGCTCGACACCGAGCGGCTGCAGCGCCTGGTCGCACTCGCCGCGCGCTCGTGGCGGGCCGACCGGGGCTGCCTGCCGCGAGCGCTGCTGACGTGGTGGATCGAGCTGGCAAGTGGCCAGCAGGCGGCGATCGTCATCGGCGTGCGGCGCGAGCCGTTCGTCGCGCACGCGTGGGTCGAGGTCGGCGGCCAGGTGCGCGGGGAGGCGGGGGACCCGCCGGCCCGCTTCCGTGAGCTGGTCCGCTACGGCCCGGCGCCGGCGCGGTCCGCGGGCGCATGACCGTCTGCGGCCTGCTGCGGCTCGACGGCGAGCCGGCGGAGCGAGCGGTGCTCGAGGCGATGCACGCCGCCTCCACGGTGCCCCTGCCGGCGCGGCGGTGGGTCCACCTCGACGGCCCGTTCGGCGTGGTCGCGGCGGCCGAGCCTGCGCTCGGCGCCGCCCGCCGGTCGCCGTCGACCAGGCGGGCACGGTCGTGGTGCTCGACGGCTGGCTCGGCCGTGCCCGGACCGCCGGCGACGGCGGCCCGCCACGCGACGCGGTGCTGGCGGCGGCGTCCTACCGCGACCACGGGGAGGACGGCTTCGACCGCCTGGCTGGCGACTGGGTGAGCGTCGTCTGGGACCCGTCGCGCGGCCGGCTCGTCTGCGCCCGGGCGGCGCTGGCCATGCGCCGGCTGCTCACCTGGCACGACGGGCGCAGGTTCGTGTTCGGGACCGAGCTGACCCAGCTGGTCGCCGCCGGCGTCCCGGCCCGCCTGAACCAGGCGTTCCTCGGCGAGCTGCTCTGCAGGGCGCTCACGACCTTCCACGAGACGCTGGTCGGCGGCGTCGAGCGCCTGCCCGCCGGGCAGCTCGCGGCCGCCGCGGTCGGAAGGCGGCCGCGGCGGCGCCGCTTCGACACGCTCCGTTCGGTGGTGGCGGCCCCGACACCGGTCGACCGCGACCAGGCCGCCGCCGGCCTGCGGCCGCGGCTCGAACGGGCGGTCGCGGCCGCGGTGGACGACGACGTCACCGGCGTGCTGGTCAGCGGCGGCGTGGACTCGAGCAGCGTGACGGCCCTCGCCCAGCGCCTCGCCGCGGCTGGCGGGTCGCCAGGCCGGCTGCGCCCCGTCGCGGTCACCTTCCCCGGCGAGGCGCACGACGAGTCGGGCTGGCTCGACGCGCTCGACGAGCACCTTGGCAGCCGCACGCTGCGGCTGCTCCCTGACGCCTACGACTGGGAGCGCTGGAGGGCGTGGACGGCGCTCACCTGGGAGCCACCACCGTTCCCGACCGCGGCGCTGCTCTGCGGCGCGCTGCGACCCCTCGCCGAGCAGGGCGTGCGGGTGGTGCTGACCGGGGAAGGGGGCGACGACTGGTTCCGCGGCTGGCGCTGGCACTGGCCGGACCTGCTCCGGACCGGGCAGGTCGCCGCGCTGTGGCGCGAGAGCGGCGACGGCCCGCCCGCCCCCCGCCACGGGTTGCGGCGCGCCACGCGGGTGGGCCGCGAAGCGGCCGTCCCGCTGCTGCGGCCGGCTCCCGCCGCGCGGCCTCCCGCGTGGGTCGAGCGGCGCTGGCTCGCCCGGATCGGGCTGCGCGACCGCCGGCGGGCCGCCGCGGCGGCCGACGCGTCCGCCTTCGCCTCCCACGACCACCGGGGACGGTGGCAACCGGCGGCGGCCCGCGTGGTGGCACCGGTCTACGAGGCGGCCCAGCAGCGCCACAGCTCGCTGGGGATCGACTGGCGGCATCCGCTGCACGACCGCCGCGTGGTGGAGTACGTGCTGGCGCTGCACGGCAGCGTGCTGCTGGCGGCGACCGAGTCCAAGCCGCTGCTGCGGCGGGCCGTCGGCGACCTCCTGCCCGCGCCGATCCGGCGGCGCGAGGGCAAGGCGCGCTTCGACGCCGCGTTCCACGACGCCTATGCCGGCCTCGGCGGCATCGAGGCGCTGGCCGGCCACGCGATGGTCAAGGAGGGCTGGGTGGACCTGGCGGTGGCCCGGCGGCACTACCGGCACGCGGTGGCCCGCCACCGCGCCGGGCTCACCCCGAGCGGACCGCACGAGTCGCTGGTGTCGTTCTGGCCACTGTTCGCGGCCGCCACCTGGCTCGACCAGGTGCCCGCGTCATGACCGCCGAGGGGTCGGGCGAGCGGCTCGCCTACGTGTTCGGGTCGGTCCGGCTGGACAGCGACGTCCCGCTGTGCGGCTTCGACCACTGCCGCGTGCGCGTCGACGACCGCCAGGGTCCCTTCAGCTTCAGGCTGCGGCGCGCCGCTGCGCGGCCGGCCGCCGGCCGGCTGGTGCTGCGGGGGCGGGGCCGGCGGCTGCTCGAGGTTCGGCGGCGGCCCGACGGCGCCTACACCGTGAGCGTCGAGGGCCTCGCCGCCTGCACCGTCGAGGCGGACGGCCGCACCCTCTCCTGGCACCTCGGCGCGGGCCGGCGGGGCCCGGACGACGCCGACTTCGTGGTCGCCACCGTCCTGCCGCGCGCCCTCACCCGCCAGCGCGCCCACGTGCTCCACGCCGCCACGGTGCTCGGCCCGCACGGCGCGCTGCTGCTCTGCGGCCCGTCGGGCGTCGGCAAGTCCACCGCCGCGGCGGCGCTGCAGCGCCTCACCGGCTGGCCGCTGCTCGGCGACGACGCCGCCGTCCTCGGCCTCACCGGCGGGCAGGCGACGGTCGCCTCCTGCACCCGGGACGTGCGGCTGTGGGACGACGCCCGCGACTGGCTCGGCCTGCCGCCGGGTGCCCGGCTGCCCCGGCACGGGGCCAAGGCCCGCCACCCGCTGCCGCAGCACGACCGTCGGCCCGCGCCGGTCGCCACGGTGGTGCGCCTGGTCGCCTGGATGCGACCGCTGCGGGTGCTGCGGCTCCAGCAGCCCAGGGGGCTCGCCCACGTTGCCCGCACCGCCGACCGGCTCGCCCGCCTCGCCACGGAGGCCACCACGTGCGCCAGCGCTACGACCTAGCGACCGCGGCCG
>WNFV01006941.1_pt1 | contig 13251 bp, 8 predicted proteins | sample 5400101 | NCBI WGS metagenome assembly WNFV01 (sample SAMN13153361, study PRJNA577476) | soil metagenome | isolation source: 115 cm soil or saprolite under grassland replicate 1 | place: USA:California | collected 2016-06-15
CATTTCCGTGTCGGTGCCGATCGGGATCGCGGGGTTCCTCGCGGCGCCGCGGCTGCTCGCCGCGATGGGCGCCTCGGGAGAGCTCATCGGAACGGGATCCGGCTTCACGCGGATCATGCTGGGATTCAACGTCGTCATCGTGCTGCTCTTCCTGATCAACGCGATCTTCCGCGGAGCCGGGGACGCGGCGATCGCCATGCGCGTGCTCTGGCTGGCGAACATCATCAACCTGGCACTCGATCCCTGCTTCATCTTCGGTCTGGGCCCCTTCCCGAAGCTCGGCGTCATGGGAGCGGCAGTGGCGACGACGTGCGGCCGCGGCACGGCGGTCCTCGTTCAACTCGCGATACTTGCGCGCGGAAAGGGGCGCATCGCCATCCAGCGGGGGCACCTAGTCATCGAGCCGGCGGCGATGCTGCGCCTCTTGAAGATCTCCGGCAGCGGCATCCTCCAGGCCGCCATCGGCACGGCGAGCTGGATCGGGCTCGTCCGCATCCTCTCGGCCTTCGGGAGCGCCGCCCTCGCCGGCTACACGATCGGCATCCGCTTGATCGTTTTCGCGATCCTTCCCTCGTGGGGCATGTCCAACGCCGCGGCGACGCTGGTGGGTCAGAACCTCGGCGCGAAGAAACCCGACCGGGCAGAGCGCTCCGTCTGGAAGGCCGCGCAGTACAACGTGGTCTTCCTCGGCTGCGTCGGAGTGACGTTCGTCGCGCTCGCCCGTCCACTCGTCCGCCTCTTCACGAGCAACCCTGCGATCGTTCCGTACGGGGTGGACTGCCTCCGCATCGTCAGCTACGGATTTCTCTTCTACGCCTTCGGCATGGTCATGACGCAGGCCTTCAACGGGGCCGGCGACACCTGGACGCCGACGTGGCTCAACCTCTTCGTGTTCTGGCTCTGGGAAATCCCCCTCGCCTACGTCCTGGCGCGTCGCCTGGGGCTAGGCCCGCGTGGAGTCTTCTGGGCAATCCCCATCGCTTTCTCGACCCTCGCCGTCGTCAGCACCCTGCTCTTCCGCCGCGGGAAATGGAAGGAGAAGAAAGTGTGAACGTACGCGGTCAGTAGCGCCAGGGAACGGTTTGGAGCTGGCGCGGCTTTCGCCCAGGCGCGGAACCGAGCACGGACAGTGGCATTGCCCAAAGCTCGGCTCCGGTTTCTCCGTCGTCGGCGGTGAAATAGACGAGCGACCCGGCCTTCGTGAAGTTTCCGGGCGAGGAGGAGGCCGGTCCCGGGAAGATGTCGTCTAGAAGAAAGGTGCCTTCCTCCGTTCCGTCGCTCCTCCAGAGTTCCTCGCCGTGGAACGGATCTCTTGCGGAGAAAAGGAGCACGCCGGCGATCGCGGTGAGGTTTCTGGGGTTCGAATCGGCTGCTCCCGGCGCGATGTCCTTGACCCGGCGCGTCCCGGCGGGCGTTCCGTCGCTCGTCCACAGCTCGACGCCGTGCTCCGCGTCTTCCCCGGCGAAGAAGGCGCGGTTCCCGATCGTCACAATCTCGTTGACGAGGCCAATCTCGTTGACCTGTCCGTAGGGGAATTCCGCCAGGAGAGTCGTCCCGTTCCGAGTGCCGTCAGTTCGCCAGAGCTGACTCCGATAGTCCGCTGTCCATGCGCGAAAGAACGCTCCATCTCGCGAGAGAACGAAGCGTCCGACTCCCTCGCTGAGAGGTTGCACTGAACGCCAGCAACCCCGAGGAACAATCAAGGCCAACGTCCTTGATGAATTCGGTGCCGGCCTCAGTCCCATCTGTCTTCCAGAGTCCGGCTCCGTGGTCTCCGTCGGTCGCGCCGAAATACAGCGTGCCTCCGACGGCGGTGAGCCCGCAAGGAAAGGAACCCCGAATGTAGGGGTAGACGACTCCGCCTGGAACAGCGATGTCCTTGACCAGGCGAGTCCCTCCTACGGTCGCGTCAGTCCGCCAGAGCTCGGAGCCGTGGATTCCGTCATCGCCGTTGAAGAAGAGCGATCCTCCAAACGGTGCGAAAAGTCCGCTCGACGGGCCGAGAAAGCCGCCTCCAAAGACGGGAGCGATCGGTTGCGTGCCGGCGTCCGTTCCGTCGGTTCTCCAGAGCCCCGAGAAGCCCTTCCCGTCGTTGGCGAAGAAGAGGAGCGACCCGTCGAACTCACCCAGGAATTGGGAATTCGAGGAGGAGTTCTCTCGACTGAGGACCCGCACGACCTCAGTCCCGGCGGGCGATCCGTCCGTCTTCCAGAGCGAGAACCCCGCCGGTCCCGCCGCCGTGCAATAGAGAGTCCCGCCGAAGTTGACGAGCCTCGTCGGATCCGAAACGGAATCCGAGACGAGCGAGGGCCGGGAACCCGTCGAATCCGTCTTCCAGAGCCGTTGGATTCCCGGCTCGAGGGAACGTGGCTCGACAAAGAAGGCGGAGAAAAAGATCGTGTTCCCAATGGGAGTGATCTCGTCGGGAAAGGAGTCCGCCTTTCCCGGATTGATGTCGGCCACGAGCATCGTCCCGGCCTCTGTTCCATCGCTTCTCCAGAGCTCCCATCCGTGCTCGCCGTCGTCCGCGCGGAAGAACACGGCAGGGCCGGCTACGGTCATGCCGACTCCGAAGGTGGAATCCAGCGGACCGGGGTAGATGTCCTTGACCAATCGCGTTCCCGCTTCCGTGCCGTCGCTCGTCCAGAGCTCCCTGCCGTGAACTCCGTCACCGGCGACGAACACGAGTCGGCCGTTCAGAACTCGAAGCTGAGGATTCTCCGGGTCGAGGGGAAGCGAAAAGGCGCTGCACGTTCCCGGGCAGACGTCTTTCACCAGAGTCGTTCCGAGCGTCGTTCCGTCAGTCCGCCACAGCTCGAGGCCGGAGACTCCGTCGCTCGCCATGAAATACGTCAGCCCGCCCAGGGATACGAAGTCTCCCGGAGGCCAACCGAAGCAGCTTTCGAAATAACAACCGGTGGCCACCGAAACAAACTGCCGTACCAGGCGCGTCCCGCTCGCCGTTCCGTCCGTCGAGTAGACCGTACCCGGCGAACCGGGAGAGAAGGAAGACTCCGAAAAGTAGAGCCTGTCTCCGCTCGCTCTCAGGCTGAAGAGCGTGGAGCCTTTCGAGCCGGGGTTCAAGTCCGCCGCGAGGACTGTCCCGTCCTCCGTCCCATCCGTCTTCCACAACTCGACCCCGTGCACACCGTCGTCCGCGCCGAAGTACAGCTCGCTGCGAAAGACCACGAAGCTGTAAGTATTGGAATTTCCCCGACCCGGATTGATGTCGCGAACCATCAGGGTTCCGTCGAGAGTCCCGTCGGTTCGCCAGAGCTCGCGGCCGTGCCCGCCATCGTTGCCCACGAAATACAGAATGTCGTCGAGCACCGCCTGCAAGCTCACGCTCACGGCGCCGGTTCCCTCGACCCGCTGAGTTCCGTCAGTCGTTCCGTCGCTTTTCCAGAGCTCGCCGGAGACTGTGAAGTAAAGGGTGTGCCCGGCCACGATCGCCGAACCCGGTCTGGCCGAATTCGCTCCGAAGAGGGTGTTGATGTCCTTCACGCGATGAGCCGGTCCCGGCGGCGTCGCGGCCAGGAGAAAGACTGAGAGACAGCCGAGCAGGACCGAGCGTGGCACGGGGAAGGCCAGGGCGGGCATGACCGGTTTCATAATTTCCGGAACTCAAGCTCTTGTCCAGAGGCAAACCCATCGGTTCCTGCACTGACGTTTCGGCTACTCCTGCACCTGAGCAGATCCTTCGTCGCTTGACTCCTCAGAGCATGCCCTGAGCTGCAGGGTATCGATCGAATGGACGGGAGCAGATCCTTCGCTTCGCTCAGGATGACAGGAAAGGGAGCGAACGGATGACAGGGAGGTAGAGCGAAGGGACGACAGAGAGAGGCGGAGGGATGACAGGCACGAACTCTCGGGCGAGGATGGCGGTGGATGGCTACTTCAGGATCTGGAAGAGGCTGCTGTAGTCATCGGTCCAGAGGCGGACGGTTGTCCCTTCTTCGCGGCGAGCGCAGGCGCGGGCGATCTCGGGGACGGCGAGAGCCGCGGGGTCGCGAGAGAGAAGCACCCAGGTGGTCGCCCAGACGGTGCTGTCTCTCTCGTTGCGGTCCACGACGCACATCGGAAGGGAGAGGGAGCGCGCGACGGCACGCACGACGGGCTCGAGATCGAGCTGGCGGTTGGAGATGTGAAGCGCGAGGATTCCGCCGGGCCGGGTCAGGCGGGCGAGGTCGATCTCGATCGCTTCCTTCGTCAGCAGGTGCACCGGGATGGCGTCGCTCGTGAAGGCGTCCACCGCGAGCACGTCGAAGCCGGCCGCGGAGCCCCTCGAAAGCTCCCGCTCGAGGGAGAGGCGGGCGTCGCCGGCGGCGATCTCGACCTTCGCCGGGCAATCGGCAAGATAGGTGAAGAGCCTTCCGGGGCCGGTGGAGAGGGCGATGACGGCCGGATTGATGTCGTAGAAGCGAAACGTGTCACCCGGGCGGGCGTACGCGGCGATCGTGCCCACGCCAAGGCCCACGACGCCGACGTTCATCGGACCCCCGGCGCGGCGCGGATGGTACTCCAGCGCCAGACCGATGCCGCTCTGCTCGGTGTAATAGCTCGTCGGCAGGCGGCGCTTCTCCGGAGACCAGTACTGGAAACCATGCACGATCCGGCCGTGCCTCAGGTCCAGGCGCTCTTCGTTCGGATCGCCCGCGCTCAGCCGCTCGACGGTCAGGACGCCGTAGAAGTTGCGCGAGACGGAGACGGCCGACTGCAGAAAGGACTGGATCTCGGAGACCAGGAGCATCCCCACGAAGGCGAGCGCTCCCGCAAGGAGCGCGCCCGCAAGATACGGCCTGCCGCGGGTGGTCAGGAGGCGCAGCCGCAGGAGGAGCAGGAGCGCCGCGGCGCCGGCTCCAACCGAGAGAAGTCCGGCGCTGGAGGAGAAGAGAAGACGCAGGGAGAGCCGTCTTGCCAGGGCCGAGGAGAAGATTTCCGGGTCCCGCGCGTAGTAGACGGCCGCGGCGCAAACAACCAGCGCGAGGAACGCCGGCCACGGCCGGCCGCGGTGAAGCCACGAAGTCCGGTCGCGGGCGAGGGCGGCGATGGCGAGGACGCCGGAAAGAAGGAGCGCGGCATGGATCTCCCAGAACCCTCGGAAGAGCCGGGGTGCGATGAGCGCCACGAAGATTCCGCCGGCCGCGCCGCCGGCCGCTATCGTCAGATAGAAGGAGGTCAGTCGGGCGGGATGCGGCTTTGACCTCGCCAGCTCGCCGTGGCAGACCATACAGGCCGTAAAGAGCGCCGCGGAGTAGGCGGCGATTTGTATTCGGATCGGAACCGTGTAGCCGCGGAAGAGAACGACATCCGCCCAGCAGAGCGCGGCCAGATAGGCGAGACCGAAGAGGGCGCGGTTGTAGAGCCGGTCGCTTTCGAAGCAGAGCACGAAGGAGGCGAGGTACAGGCACAGTGGCAGGACCCAGAGGAAGGGGATCGCGGCGACCTCCTGGCACATCTGATTGGTCGTCGCCATGAGCATCATGGAACCGCCCGCGGCGAGGGTGAACCAGAAGAGATAGGTGATTGGTGATGGCTGATGGGTGATTGAAGGGGCGACGGGAGCAGATCCTTCGCTTCGCTCAGAGCCTGCCCGGAGCTGGAGAGAATCCGTCGAAGCAATCGGAGCAGATCCTTCGCGGAGCCTGTCCTGAGCGGACGCAACCATCGAAGCAGTGAGAGCAGATCCCTCGCTGCGCTCGGGATGACAAAGAGGGGCGAAGGGCTCAGGATGACAGGGACGTAGAGCGAAAGGATGACAGGGGCGGTTGGGGACTTTCCCGCTGCGGATTGCGCAGATGAGGGAAGAGGCGGCGAAGGCGACGTAGGTTCCCGACCAGAGCCAGGCCTGGGCGCGCAGAGACAGGAGACGCTCGACGAGTGTGGGGTACGTCACCAGAGCGAGGAGCGACGCGAGATTGGAAAGGGCATAGAGGCGATACACGCGGGCTCGGGGATGCGTGCGCGCGGCCCACGCCTGCGCGAGCGGGCTCGTGGAGGAGAGAAGCAGATACGGCAAACCGACGCTCGTGGCCAGAATCAGAAGGATGCGCCGGATGGGCTCTCCCGGGTCGCGAGGCTTCCAGCCCGAGCCGGGGAGGATCGGGGATCCCCACGCGAGGGCGAGCGCCAGGAGCGCCGCGACTGAGAGAAGGAGCAGCGCGCAGTGGAAGGCGCGGGCGGCGCGCGGGTTCGAGCGCCGCGCGAGACCGTGCGCGTAGAGGTATCCCGCCAGCAGCACCAGCTGGAAGAAGACGAGGCAGGTGGACCAGACCGCGGGCGCTCCGCCGAACCACGGAAGAATGGCTTTCCCGATGAGCGGCTGGATCTGAAAGAGAAGGAACGCTCCGAGAAAAACGGTCAGAGCGTAGAGGAGCATCATTACTTGACGATCATCCAATTATTTGTGCCGCTTTGCGGAGGGCTCGGGCAAGCGAATCATCGATGCCCGCGGCCAGCGCCTCCTCGAGAGTGAACAACGAGCAACCCGCCGGCAGAGGCGGAGGCAGCCCCGAGACGGTGAAAAGGTAGCGGATGTCGTAGTGGAAGTGGGCGGGATCGGGGCCGTGCGCCGGGATGAGATGCACGTCCATGTCGAGGACGAACCGTAAGACTCCCGGAACCGAGGACAGGGAGAGGTGAGCGGCACCGCGCCGGGCTTTCGAACAATCGGGGGGCATTGAACGTATTGATTGTTGTCCTCCGACTGCGCTGGTCAAAGGGTCTGCGTTGAGACGAAGGGGTCCGGGAACTTCACAAGTCGCTGAGCGGGAAGGTGTTATGACGAAAACAAAGAAGAGATGGATCTGGGGTCTGGCCGCCCTGGTCGTCGCCGGCGGAGCCATCGTGGCGATGCGGAGCCGGGACAAGAAGGATCCGAAGGCCGACGCGAGCCCGTTCCGGCTGGGCAAGGTCCAGGAAGAACCGCTGCAGGTGTCCGTGCGCGAGGTCGGTGTCGTGGACCCCGTCACCAAGGTGGACGTCAAGTCGGCGGTTTCCGGGCGGGTGCTGTCGCTGCGCGTGCGTGAGGGGGCGGTCGTCAAGTCCGGCGACGTGCTGGCCGAGGTCGAGCCGGACGTCAACCAGGCACAGTCCCTGTCGGAAGTCTCAGCCAGCCTGACGCAGGCGCAGTTGAAGCTCCAGGACGCCGAGCGGGAGTTCGCTTCGCAGAAGGCTCTCTTCGACCAGGGACTGCTCGGCAGCGACGCCTTCAAAGGGGTGCAGAACAAGCGGGAGCAGGCGGTCGAGGCGCTCAAGTCGGCGCGCATGCTCTACCAGATCGTGGAGGACCGCGGCATCCCGATCTCCGGAAACGCCGCCTCTCAGAAGGCTCGCGTCGTCGCCCCCATGAGCGGCGTCGTTATCAAGAAGGGAGTGGAGCTGGGCGAGACGGTCACCTCGGGCGTCTCTTCCTTCAACGCCGGGACGGTCCTCTTCACCGTCGCGGACTTGAAGTCCTTGATCATCCGCGTGAACTTGAACGAGGTGGACATTGCCAAGGTCCACGTCGGCCAGCCCGTGCGGATCACCCTCGACGCCTATCCGCAGAAAGTGTTCACGGGAAAAGTGACGTTCGTCGCGCCCTCGGCCGAGTTAGTCGAGAAGATCAAGGTCTTCAAGGTCGAGATCTCGCTCAACGAGCTCTCCGAGGCTTACCGCACCGGCATGAGCGCGAATGTCGAGATCCTGGGCGAGAAGCGCGACAAGGCGGTCTCGATCCCGCTCGAGGCGCTGCAGCGTAAGGACGGCGAGACCGTCGCCTATCGTTTGAAGAAAGACTTGAAACCCAAGCAGGTCGCCGCCGCGAAGGCGGGCCTCTCCGGCCGCACCAAGTTCATCTGGCTGTCGGACCACTGGAAGGAATACTTCGACGTGGTTCCTGTCAAGGCGGGTGTGGCGACTCTCGAGCGCGTCGAGATTCTCGCCGGCCTTGCGCCAGGACAGGAGGTCGCGCTCGAGGACCCGACCAAGAAGAAGGTCGAGAAGGACGACGACAACTGATCGGCGGAGCGAGCATGAACATCATCGAGACCCACGGCCTGACGAAAACATTCGGCGGGAACGGCGTGGCGGTTCACGCGCTGCGCGGCATCGACCTCACGGTCGAGCGCGGGGAGTTTGTCGCGCTCGTCGGGCCGTCGGGCTCGGGCAAGTCCACCTTGATGGCAATCCTGGGGTGTCTCGACTCGCCGACTGAGGGGCGCTACCTCCTGGACGGCGAGCCAGTCGAGGCGCTGTCGGGCCCGGCGCTCGCACGAATCCGCAATGAGAAGGTCGGCTTCGTGTTCCAGAACTACAACCTGCTTCCGAAGGCCTCGATCGCCCGCAATGTCGAGTTGCCGCTGCTCTACGCGGGCGTCCCGCGCAGGCAGCGGCGCCAACGAGCAATGGAGCTCCTGGAGCGCGTCGGCATCCCTGAGAAGGCCAATGTCCTGCCGGCGGTGCTCTCGGGCGGGCAGCGGCAGCGCGTCGCGATCGCGAGGGCGCTGGCGAACAACCCGGCGATCCTGCTGGCCGACGAGCCGACCGGGGCGCTCGATTCCAAGACAGGCGCCGAGGTGCTCGAGCTCTTCCAGGAACTCCACGCTCATGGCAACACCGTGATCCTCGTGACGCACGACGCGCACAACGCCTCGCTGGCCGAGCGGCAGGTAGAGCTCTACGACGGCGTGATCCGCGACGCGGAGGCCGCGTGAGGGATACATCATGCTGAGCGGCGCTTTTCGCGAGCGCACGCTCGCGGCGTGGGTCGAGATCCGGGAGAACCTGGGACGCTCGATCCTCCAGACGCTCGGGGTGATGCTTGGCGTGGCGTCGGTGCTGGGAGGGTTTTCGATCTCCGACAGCCAGCGGCGCCACTCGGACGACGCGTGGGCCAAGCGCGGCGGCTTCGACAAGCTGAATGTGCAGCCCTCGGCGGCGATCAAGGACGGCACGACGCCCTCGGCGCTCCAGAACGCGAACCTGGGGCTGCGGCGCGACGACGCCTCCGACGGAGAGAGGCTCGGCGCGAAAGTCGTGGACGCGGTCAGCGTCGAGAAGTTCGCACGCCTGCGTGTGCGCTCCCCCTTCGCCGACCAGGAGCGGCAGATCACCGGGATCGCGGCCGACTACCTGTCTTTGAACGGCTACGAGATCGAGCGCGGCCGGGCCTTCTCGTCCGAAGACATCTCGAAAGCGACGGCCGTATGCGTCCTCGGAGCCGAGGCCAGCAGCGTGTTCTTCCCCGGGGGAGACGCGGTCGGACAGGTGATCCGCGTCGGCGACATTCCCGTGACCGTCGTCGGAGTCTTGAAGGAGAAGATCTTCCACTGGCGCGAGAGTGAAGGCAACGTCTTCGCGTGGCGCAACCGCATCGTGGCGCTGCCGGCCCCTCTGGTCGCGCGGCGCATGCAAGGGGACGCCTACCACCGCGTCGACCGGGTCGTCTTCAAGATCCCGAACATGGACGTGATGCAGGACTTCACCAAAGGGCTCACGTCGGCCTTGAAGACTTCGCACCGGCTCCAGGAGGACTTCCGCATTGACGACATCGCCGCCCGCGTGCGGAAGCGCCGAAGCCAGGGGGAGGTCTACAACATCATCTTCATGCTGGCCGGGATCGTGTCGCTGGTTGGCGGCGGCATGGTCAACGTCAACATCCAGCTGGCCACGTTGAAGGAGCGCGTGCGCGAGGTGGGCGTCAAGATGGCGATCGGCGCCTCAGGCCGGGAGGTCTTCAAGGAGTTCATGACGGAGGCGATGCTCCTCTCGGGCCTCGGCGCGGTGCTCGGGTTCGCGGTCGGGGTCGCGTTCTCCAAGATCATCACGGCCGTTCTCGAGATCCCCCTCTACATGGACCCGAAGAGTTTCCTCTGGGCCTTCCTGCTGGCGGGCCTCTTCGGGTTCGTCTTCGCGCTCTACCCGGCCTTCAAGGCCAGCCGGCAGTCGCCAATGGAGGCTCTCCGCTATGAGTGAGAAGAATCGGGTGATCGGGAGATCGGGTGATCGTGCGATTGACCGGGGCCCTTGTTCACCCGGTCACGCGATCGCGAGGCGCGCGTGAGTAGCAACGCGCTTCCCTTGACCGCGGCAGCGCGCGCCGAGCGGCGCGGCCATTCAATACGCACGCACCTCGCTCTTTATGTCGAAGTGGTGCGGGGCGGGTTCCTCGAGCTGTGGGCCCACAAGCTGCGTTCCACGCTCACGCTCACGCTGCTGATGCTTGGCGTCTTCGTGCTCGTCGTGATGACGTCGGTCCTGGACGGCGTGATGGACAAGGTGACGACGGGCTTTTCGGGCATGAGCTGGGACGGCACGGCGGTCATCGTGCCGAAGGCGCCCGAGACCTCCGAAGAGCAGAAGCGCTTCGCGATGTCGCCAGGCCTGCGCTACGAGGACCTCGCTCGCGTCTGCGCGGAATCCCCGAAGGTGCGGGCCTTCCTTCCGCGCGCCACGCGGCGCTCCTCGGTGCGCACCCCGGGCGGCAACGAGCGCATCTTCGTCTCCGGCGTGACCCCGCAGTATGGCTTGCTGATGAATCGCCCGATCGCGTCGGGACGGGGGCTGACGGAGAACGACGAGAGGAGACGCAGCACGGTCGCCATCGTGGGCGCCACTCTCGGCTCCAAGCTCTTCGGAGGCGCGGACCCGGTCGGCCGCGACGTCGTCATCGAGGGGATCCCGTTCCGCGTCGTCGGCCTCCAGGACAAGCTGCAGATCTTCTCGGAGGAGATCTGGTACGACGCCAACGGGCTGCAGATCCCGCTCTCGACCTACATGGCGCGTATGGACCCGGACCACAAGCTCACACAGGTCGCCGTCAAGCTCGGGAAGCGCAGCGACCTGGCCGAGGTCTCCGCGATGATTCTTGGGCGCACAAGGCGGGCGCATCACGGGATCGAGGACGTCGAGATCAAGGACCTGGAGGAGATCTCGGCCCGCTGGTACAACCAATTCTTGAAGGAGATGCGAGGCTGGCGGATCGTGCTCGACAGCCTGGCGGCGACGGTCTTGCTCGTGGGTGGCGTCGGCGTGCTCTCCGTGATGCTGATCTCCTTCTCCGACCGCCGCTTCGAGATCGGCCTGAGGAAGGCGATGGGCGCCTCCGACGGCGAGATCCTCGTCCAGTTCCTGCTCGAGGCGAGCGTGCTGGCCGCCCTCGGTTCAGCGGTCGGCACGATCGGCGGAACGATCGTCTGCCGCGTGCTCTCTCCGAAGTTCCCCTGGGGCCTCGTCGTGAACCCGGTCGGCCTCGTCGTGGCATGGCTCGTCGCGCTCTCGCTTGCGGTCGTGTTCGGCCTCTATCCCGCCATCCGAGCCTCGCGGCTTTCGCCGATGGAGGCGATGCGGTAGGGAATCCCTACGCTTCGTCGAGCGCGGCGGCGCCGAAGGCGGGTTTTCCTCCGAGAGAAGTGCGGAAGCCATAGACGGCGAGGGCGGCGAGGATCAGCAGGACCAACAGGGAGCGCCCCGAATACCAGCGTGAGAAGTCGAGAGTGAGCGGAAAGCGCGGAAGCACGTCCCTCGACAGAAAGTAGACGGCGAGGGCCACGATCCCGAACCGCGTCACGACGAAGATCGTCAGGATCGCGAGGGCGAGCGCCATCGGCACCTCGACGAGGATGTTCTCCCCGCTGTACTCCATTAGCGTCAGGACCAGGCCGGCCACGCCCACGCCCAGCCACCGCCGCCGCAGGATGACCCAGGAGAGGATGAGGAGCGATGTGACCGCCAGCGCCTGGATCGTCGAGAGACCGAACTGGTCGAGCAGCCAGCCCGCCAGGCGGTTCGGACCGGAGAGCGTCTCGCCCCGTCCGGGCGGCATCGGCGTCATACCGGGAACGTTCCAGAACGAAGCCAGACCGTTGGCGATCAAAACGACGATCGTGCACAGGCCACCGAAGAACAACCCGATCAGCACGTCGCGCCCCACCAGCGGATCCCGGAACCTCCCGGAAAGAAGTCGCGTCCAGGAGATCAGCAGGTCTGGCCACCTCCGGCGGACGTAGGGCTCGAGCGCCATATAGGCCAGCCACACGAACGCCCCATTCAAGAGCGCGAAACCCAGGGCCTTCAGGAGCATGTCGAACTCTCCCTGCAGATCGGTCACGTGATGGGCAGAGAGAAGCCACGCGAGGATCGAAAGGACGAGCACGAAGGTCGAGACGCGAAACGCTCCCCGCGGGTCACCGCGGCCCAGGCGGAGATTCCGTCTCGCGAAGATCAGCCCCGCGACCAGGACCCCCAGAACCAGGAAGATGAAGGCCGCCTGCGCCACGAGCGGCCTGCGCGCTTGCCGTACCGCCGGCATCCGCAACGGCCTGTCCCAGGGACCGAGAACCTCGAAATAGACCGGCTTGCCGCGATGGGCCGCGGCGGTGACGTGGATCGGCAGGTCGGGCTGCCGCTCGAAGCTGCCATCCCACTCGGCTCGCGCGTCCGAGAATGTCGGCGGGAGCCATTTCGGGCCCGAGGGAACGAAGCGATTCGGATCCAGTCCCGCCTCGTGGAAGAGCGCATCCCAGTCGGGAGCCGGAGAAGATCCCTTGGATTCGTCGATCTGCGGCGGAACGGCGCGGAAGCTCACGAGATTGCCGCGCGCGTCGACCGCGAGGCCGACCATGCCGGAGATTTCGAGCGGCGGGTCGTCGCGGCGCACGACCTGGTCCATGTTCGTCGCCACCATCGGGCGTGGGCTCTGCCGGTACCAGAACCACCACGGGTGCGGCTCGAGGGTCGCGAGCTCTCGAACACGTTTGGGTGAGGGAATGTGATTGGCGCGGTACAGCAGCAAGTCGTACTGGCGGTCCCACCAGAAGGCGGTGTCGGCTGCGGTCGCCGTGTAGCCGAGCTTCTGCGCGATCTCGCTTGCCCGGTCGAAGAGCACATCGGGACTCTTCGGCAGGGGCGCAAGGCCGAGATCCGTCGAGAACGGCGTGAGGAGCAGCACGATGAGGACCGTGACGGAGACGGCGCCGAGCAAGGCCCAGGCGCGGCCGGGCGCAAGCGCGCCCTCCTCTCCGGCCGCCGCGACCATCTCGGGCGAAGGCGTCTCTCCGGCCGCGAGCGCCGCCGCGAGAGGATCACCGCCGGGAAGCGCCGCGGCCACCTGGGGCACCGAGGCCGGGCGCCGGGCCGGATCCTTCTCGAGGCAGCGCAGGATCACCCGCTCGACGACGGGATCGAACCCGGGCGAAACCGTCGAAGGGGAGACCGGCGCTTCCTTCGAGTGCTTTCGCTTCAACTCCTGAACACTCGCTCCCTCGAAGG
>WNFV01006944.1_pt1 | contig 13248 bp, 9 predicted proteins | sample 5400101 | NCBI WGS metagenome assembly WNFV01 (sample SAMN13153361, study PRJNA577476) | soil metagenome | isolation source: 115 cm soil or saprolite under grassland replicate 1 | place: USA:California | collected 2016-06-15
CAGCACTTCGAGGCTGACCAGGGCGTAGACCTCGGGGCGGCCGACGACCTCGAGCACACCTGTGTAGCCTCCGCGCCGTGCCCTGGGCGGGACGCGAACCGTGACCGTCACTGACGTCCTCGCTCCCGGTTGGACGTCCAGCTGCCGTGGCTCGACGTCAATCCGGCTCGAGGGGATCCGCTCATTCCCCTCCCCGACGAGCCCGCCGCAGCGAAGCCGCACCGCGTCGTGGAGTTCAATCGTGGTGTTGGCCAGGTCGAGGGTTCCCGAAACAGCCTCGCCCGCCGCCGCCTGGCCAAGCGAGAGCACGGCCGATCTCGCTGAATCCCCCGATGTGGCTCCCATGAAGATCGCGCGTCCGACCTTGACGAGGTCGACAGCCACGTCGATGCCGAAGCGTGTCGCCGCATCGGCGAGGTCGAGCAACAGATCGAGCAGGACGTGGACTTTCGCGCGGGGCACATGTGACCCCTCCTGTGGTCGGTTCGGGGCACCGGTCGCCGAGGTGCGCCGCCCCTTCGAGGCAGCGCTTTCCGCCAGATGGTCCCCAGCTAGCCGCCGGGCGATGGGCTCGGCGACGGCTCGCACCCAGGCCGCGGCCTCGGCGGCGATGGGAGGCGGGTCAGGGGTGGTCAAGTCCGACGATCTCCTCGAGCGGTGGAATTCCCCAGATCGCGTTGGCCGCCAACATACCCGACATGACTGCTGCCTCCACACACCCCGCGTTGAGGCCGCACTGGGTCCAGTCGCCCGCCAGGAACAGGTTGTCGAACCCGCTGTCTCCCGGGTGCAGTCGGAATCTGGCCGTACCGGGGATCGACAAGACATACCGGTCGGAGGGATTGACGTTCGCCCTCCAGTACTGGGACTTGAGGCGATCGGATCCGGTCAGCCCTACGCTCCCGGCCAGCCAGTCCCAGCGGAACTCGGTGGGGTAGCGGTAGACGCCTCTCGGCCACAACGGAGCTATGTCATCCATCAGGAAACGGCGAGCATTGTCGTACACTTGGGCCTTCTCGCGTCGAGGAAAGTCCCCGTCTGTCGGGTCGAGGGAGCCTTTCGGAGTGGGCATCGTGTTGCAAAAGTAGACGATGCTCCTGACCTGCCTCCCCCAGCTCTCTCGCTCGATGAGCTGGCGCATGTCGGCGTAGGTATCGAAGGGCTCCACGTAACCGCCCAGCGTGGACTGCTCCGGTTCACCGCTCAGCTCCTTCATGCTCGCCTTGAGCCAGAGCTGGAAAACCTGGGTCTGGACCGACTTCAGCTGATCCGTCATCACCGCCCACCTCGGGTCGTGCTCGATGAGCTCTTCGCACAGATAGGGCAGCGCGCCGATAGAGATGCCGAGCACGGCGACGTCGAAATCCTGACCATCCAAAAGCCTGACCCTCCCCGCATCGGGGCGCGTCGACCAGAACGACTCGAAGTCGTCGGGGTCGACGGCGGGGCTGACGCCCACCAGCTGTCGGACATCGGGCCGGGCCGGCCAGCAGGGCACGCCTCGGACCATCCTCAACGGCTCGTAGCCGTCCTGGGGGCGAACCAGATCGGCCTGGCGCCCCATCTCGATGGCGGCGATCCGGCGCTTGTCGGCGGACAGGCGCAGGGCCTCGACCCGATGGAAGAACTCGAACCGCACGCCGCGTCGACTGAGCGCCTGGTACATCGGAGCGAACACGACGTCGCCCATCCCGGCGCGCATCTTCCACGCGATCGAGCCCCGATAGGTGGCGAACATGCGGGCCAGGCCGCGGAGGGCGCTGGCCGCCGAGCAGGAGGGCTGTCCCGGATCGCCGTCTTTGTACGCGAAGGCCATGTCGTACACGATCGTCCTGATCAGCGTGCAGCGGGCCGATTCCTCCGCCGCACCGTTCAGCTCCAACCATTCGACGAAGTCGTAGTGGTCCACGGCATCGAAACCGTCCGAATCCGTGAGCAGGCCATGGCGGAGGATCCCTCGGGCGCACGCCAGGAGGAGGTCGACCATGTAACAGCTGCGTCGGGCCGGATCGGAGCGAGCCGCTGCGTCCTCGAGGGTCTGCTGGATCGAGCGGCCCGCCGCGTCCAGCAGGCGCAGCAGCGTGCCGAGCAGGCTCGGGTCGTGCTGGCCGACGTCTGGCCCAAGGGCCTCCACCAGCTCGAGGGCGGCCACCAGAGCCACGTCGGCAGCCAGTGGGAGGGTCGAGGTCAATCGACCCCAGGCGTCCACGGCCGTGGAGAGGAGCGCGTCCGCGATCGCGGGCCCTCGCTGGGGCCGGTGCGGCTGGAACGATAGGCCCCCGCCGCTCCCGACGGGGGCGGTTCGCCGAAGCTCGAGCCCCGGTGCTCCACCGGCAGGCCTCGGCCGGCGCCCCAGGGAACTCACCAGCTCGAGCGCCAGGCTCACGCCAAGCTCGAAGTACTCCCACATCGTCGGAAGGTGGCGAGGACCGGGGTCCCAGGGCCTGAGATGGTTCATCGGGAAGTCGGCGATCCAGGGGATCCAGCCCGCTGGTCGATCCTCCATCGCTGCAAAGAGGTTGGCCGGCTCGAAGGCCTCGGCGATCGTGGCGAGGGGTGTTCCCCGCCGTCGCCCCAGCTCCTCATAGCAGGTGTTCAGCAGGCGGAATGCGTTGTCATAGAACCCGAGCCAAATGTGGAGACCGTGCTCCTCGATCCGGTCGTGTTCTCCGCGTCCGCTCGCACCCTTGCCGCCCAGCCGCCACCCCATCTGATAGACGGTGATGCTGTCGAACCGATCACTCCATCCCGGAGCGCTTAGATATGCGGCGGCCGTCAAAGCTCCTGCCCCTCCGCCCAGGATCGCCACGCGGGGTTTTCGGCCGTTCGTCACGCCCGTCGCCCGAGTGTGTCCCACAGCACTTCACCGACCTCGACGATGAAGTCGAACTGCAGCCAGAACGCCAACTCCGGCCGGAGCGGGTCCGTGCCCAAGCCGAGTTCGCGGCAGATCGGCTCGCCGTCGAGGTCAGCGAACGTGGCCGTGTAATCGTCCGGGAGGAAGTTGCCGGACCGGAACGCCGCGACCGTGTTCGTCACCTTCGTGATCCCCTGGTAGCAGGCCTCCAAGGGATGCGCCGCGTCGCGGAACTGCTTGAGGAACACCATCGACAGGCGCTCCGCGAGAAGTTGCCATCCCAGCAGCATGGCCACCTCGACGTCGCCCAGCATGCGGGCTTCCTGGCGCGCCAGGGAGAGGAGGTAGTGGCCGATCTGGCCCGGCCCAGGCCCTGTTTGCCCGCCGCCCCCCACCGTGGGTGCGAGCTTCGCGCCCAAGCCACGGACGAAATCGCCAGCACTGTTCCACGCCGGGGTGAGGGGAGTCGAGGCCAAGCCAGCCGGCCGCCTGACCCGGACTATCCACTGCGATCTCGCCACCGATGTCGGCGCGTGCTTGCGAAGACAGACCGCGCTGAGCTCGAGCGATTGTGGAGCCGAGCTGTCCTTGGGGATGCGGATCTGCCCCAGTTGCTTCGGAAAGCCGTAGGCCTCTCGTCCGGCCACCATGGCGATGCTCGAGTCGACGAAGATGAAGGGAACGGACCACAACAGGGAAGCCCTGCGTTGGTCGAGAACCGGCACCCAGATGGCCACCTCCTTCTCTGGCACGCGGCCGAGCCAGGAGTCGGGAGGGTCGGCTGAGGAGAGCGCTGCGATGTCGACAAAGTTCAGCAAGACGACGGAGCTCGCCGCCTGGAACCGCTCGGCGCCGCTGGTGGGGGCGTTCAGCTCACGGTTCACCATCTGATCGATGAGCTTCTCGTCGGCCCGCAGCAGGAAGGCGTACATGGTAAGTCCCCTGACCGCGTAGGGCTGGGCATACACGACCTCGCCACCACGTTCGACATACCGAGGCATCCTCGGTGCAGCCTGAATCGGCCCCGGGCGCGAAGGGTTCGGTGGTGTCATCGCTGGCCCTCGAGCGCGGCCACCGCAGCCACCGCGATGGGTTGGTCGGGCGCGGAAGTGAACGGAACGAGCGCGCGCCGGAGGTCAGGCTCGGTCTCATCGGCTCGATCCTGGGACGCCCGAAGCCGGTGGAGGACGGTCAGAGCCTTGAGCTCGAAGGCCGCTGCCTCTTGCGACCGGGCCACCTCGATCGCCCGATCCAGCGCGGCCGCAGCATCTTCTGGCCGGTCGGGCTTAGCTGCGAGCAGTGCCTCGGCGCGCAGCCGGTGCAACTCTGCCATGAAGAACAGCTCGCCCAGCCGTTCGGCCAGCGCCAAGGCTTCGTCGACCTCGGCGAGGGCGTCAAGGGCGCGGCCGTTGAGGAGCAGTCCGGTTGCCAGACCCGACATGAAGTAGGAGGCGAAGAGCTCGGAGCCCGCCCCTCGCCACGCCCCGATCCACCCGGTGAGTATGCCCACGCCCGCCTCGGGATCTAGCCCGAGCGCATTGGCCATGCCCTGGTGCAGGTACGAATTGGCCAACCACGTCACGAATCCATGCTCGGACGAGATAGCCATTCCGCGGTCGGCCGCCGCGGCGGCGGCGGTCAGGTCGCCCATCAACTCTCGATACCAGCACTCGAAGGAGGCAACGAAGGCGCGCGTGAACGGGCCGGTCGGAGGGCCAGTCTGGTCCGAGATCTGGCGGGCGCGCATCATCGCCTCGTGCGCCTCGAGGGGCCGGCCGAGGATCCATCGGACGCTCGCCAGGCTCACCCAGGCCGCGGCCGACGGTTCGTTCGGCAGGTACGGGGTCGGCGTTCCGGGCACCCATCCATCGGCGACCTCGGCCAGGGGGCCTTCCGCCGCGCGGAAATTGCCCATGAAGATGGCCTGGAACCCGATGAGGTTGTTGGCTGCAAGGAGGCTTTCCCGGTCCTCCAGGAGGCGGGCGATATTCCGGGCGTCCTCCGCCATCTTGGCCGCCATGGCATGGTTCGCCCGGACCGAGTGATACATCCAGAGGCCGAGAAGGCTGCGGAAGAGACGCTGGCGATCCCCTACCACGGAGCAGAGCTCCGCGGCGCGCTCGTACGTGGCGCGCACTTCCTCGGACGTGTACCCCACGAGAGCGAGCAGTTCAGTGCCCTTCCCCATCTGGATGTCCAGCTCCAGATCCGCCGATACCTGATCGGGGAATCCCACCGCCATCGCCTGGGCCCGGCGGTAATGCTCGAGCGCCTCACGATGGGCAGCCACCGCCGCCATCTGCTGGCCGGCCTCGAGCCAGCACTCGGCGGCCTGTCGGGGCATCCCGGCCCGCTGGTAGTGGTGCGCCAGCACGTCGGGTCGGCGCTCCCCGGCCGCCGCGTAGCGATCCTCCAGCACGTGGACGATGCGCCGGTGAGCATCCCGCCGCCGGCGGTGAAGCTGCATCTCATAGGCTGCGTCGCCCAGAAGCGCGTGCTCGAAGGTGAAGACCGACTCGGGGCCCCCTTGCTCGACCCGAAGGATGTGAGCATCGACGAGGGTGTCGAGCTGATGGTCGAGGACCGCTCGGTTCATGTCGGCCAAGTCCACCAGCAACGACCGGGTGGCGGGCTGACCGAGGGTCGCGAGCATCTGAACGAGGGGCCGTTCGGCTGGGTATAGGTCCAGGCGAGCTTGGAACAACCCACGGAGCGTGGGGGGGATGGTGGCGTCGCCCACGACCGCCGCGTCGTCGCCTTGACCGAGGGTGCGCACCAGCTCCTCGACGTACAGAGGGATGCCATCGCTGCGCCCCACGATGCTGGTGCGAACCTCTTGCACCAGCTCCGGCTGCAATAGGTCGATCAACTGCTCCAGCTCTTCCACCGAGAGCGGCTGGAGCGAGAGGATCTGAGCGGGGATGCCCGCGGGGAGGGCCACTTCCGGCCGGCTTGTGATCGCCAGCATCAGGCGAGGGATGGATTGGTCCACAATCCGCTGGAGCAGCTCGAGCGTCGACGGGTCCGCCCAGTGCAGGTCTTCGATCACCACGAGCACCGGCTGGTTCGACGCCAGCGCGCGAAGCCAGTTCAGGACCAGCGCGAACGTTCGTTCTCGGATCCGGTCCGGGGTGAGGGGAGGGGCCTGGAAACCCGCCGGCGACGGCAGGCCGATCAGCGTCATGAGGAGGAACAGTCGATCGGGGTCCTCGGCGCCGCTGCGATCCGCCAGCTGCTCGAGAAGAACGAGCCGTCCGGCGGTATCCTGGTCCTCGGAGATGCCGGCGGCCCGTTCGACGAATCGTCGGATAGGCGAGAACCCCGTGCTCTCGTCGTACGGGAAGCACTGGATCAGCAGGACCGACCGGGCGTCGTTCTCCGTACGGGTGCGGAACTCCTCGACGAGCTTCGTCTTCCCGATCCCGGCCTCGCCCGATAGGACCACGACCTCCGGCTTGCCCGCCACGGTCCGAACCCACGCCTCTTCCAGCGCGCGCATCTCGGCCGTCCGGCCGATCACCGGCGTGGTGTGCAGGCGTTCGTCTCCGCGTCGGTCCGTCTGGAGCGCCGATAGCACCCGGTAGACCTCGAGCGGCTGGGGGATGCCTTTCAGGTCGAACTTCCCCAGCGATTCGAATGCGAATTGATCCTGCAGCTGCGAACGAGTGGTGTCGGTCACTACCACGGTGTTCTCCTCGGCGATGCCTTGGACCCGGGCGGCGATGTTCGGCACCTCGCCGAATGCAGTGAGGCGATCCGTCCTGCCGACCTGACCCAGCATGACCGTTCCGGTGTGGATCCCCACTCGGAGGGCCAGCTGGAGGCCATGGGTGCGACTGAGGCGCGCGGACACCGTGGAGACGGCGTCGATGATGGCGAGTCCGGCGAGCACGGCTCGGCGGGGGTCGTCTTCGTGGGCCTGTGGATGGCCGAAGAAAACCAGGATGCCGTCACCGAGGAAGTCGGCGATATGTCCACCGAACCCCTCGATCACGTCGGCGCACGTCTGCTGATAGAGGGCCACGATCTCGTGCATGACCTCGGGGTCGAGCACGGTCGACATCGCTGTCGATCCCACGAGATCGCAGAACATCACGGAGATCTGGCGCCGGCTCGCCTCAGCCAACGGCTGCTGCAGCCCGGTTTGGCGTCGCGCCACCCTTAGGATGGCTGCCGCATCGGCGTCGTCAGGATTGGTGGCGAGCAGGGATCCCGCCAGCTCGACGGCGGATGTCCACTGCGCCGCCGCGACGGCCGCCCAAGCTTGCTCAAGTTGCCTCTCTCTTGAGGCCAGGGGTTGATCGATCGTCACGATCGGCCCCCTTCTCCCGGCGGGCCTGGCCCGGACCTTCGTGCGTCCGCCACGAACCCGTGATCCCTCATGCCACCGGTCATAATGCAGCCCGACAGCCGACGAGTGTGCGGCCATTCTATCCACGGGTGGGCGACCGTCCCAGGTGAAGCGGCGAACGGGGTAGCGTCCGACGGAGCCAGTCCCTGCGGGAAATCCCAACCTGACGAAGAGGGGCCCGTAGTGTCCCTTCGAGGTCCAACCCGAAGGACATAGCTTTTCGCGAGGTGTCTGCACGTTCATCGGTGCCCTCTCAAGGTGTAGACGTGAGAAAGGCCAGCTAGAGGGGCCCTTGTGTTGGTGCCCCCGGGGGAGTCGGACCAGACCTCCGCAGAATCGTGCGCCTGAGGAACCGCCTGCGCCTCCCGGCAGCGCTCGCCCCCTCCAAGCAGGGTTGAGGGGGGCCTTCACTTGCCCGGAGGCGAAGGTTACAGCGTACGAACACCGGAGAGCCCGGCCCGGAGCTCTGGGTGAACAGCCGCTCCTGGGGCCCCACCGCCACTGGCTCGTGCGCGGCTGATTCCGCGCCTAGCGCTCCGGATCCATGACCTGGACGTCGAGTTGGCGAACGATCTTCCCGTCCCGGAGGTCGTAGATCGTGTTCGAAAGGAGGCGCCGGCCGTCAGGGAACTCGCAGGTGATGGTGCAGGCCGCGCGGTCCGTTCCCACGACGGGATTCTCCAGGCGAAGCTTGATGCCGGCCTACGCGGCGCCCGCGATCGCCGAGCGGATATAGTCGGCTCCGGTCCTCCGGGGCGATCTGGGCGGAGCTCCATCATCCACCTCGATGTGCTCGAGGTCCTCGGCGTAGAACTTGAGCACCTCATCCACGTCCCCGGCCTCGAACGCCTGCCTCAGCCTCTCCATGTCGAATTGGCTCTCTTCCATCTCGGTCTGCCCCCTCCCTCCGCCGAACCCAATTGGCGCCTGCTCCCGTCGTCCGAGACGGCGATCGAGGAATCATATTCGGGAGGGCGATCCCTCGCTTCCTGCGAAGCCGGCCACGATCGCGGAGGCGAAGGTTACAGCGTACGAACACCGGCGAGCCCGGCCCGGAGATCTGGGTGAGTGCCCGTGCCTGGGGGCGGGTGGTGTGACAGACGCTGCATACGGCCGGGGTCGATCCAAGCAGCTCCTGAGATGGGCCCCAGGTCCGCCGGATCATGACCATCCCGGGGATGGGGGCCATGGCCGCGGCAGGAGTGATGGCGGCCATCGGAGACGTCCGGAGGTTCCCTACATCCCGGCACCTGGTGGGCTACCTCGGCCTGGACGCCCGGGTCCACCAGTCCGGTTCCGGTCCGGCCCGGCACGGACGCATCTCCAAGCAGGGTTCGGCGGAGGCCAGACACCTGTTGGTGGAGGCGGCGTGGGCGGCCATGCGGACCCCTGGGCGGCTCCGGGTGTTCGGGGAGCGGATCCGCACCCGCCGGGGCGCCAACATCGCCACGGTGGCCGTGGCCCGCAAGCTGGCCGTGCTCAGCTGGCATCTGCTGACCCGGGAGGAGGACTACGCGTTTGCTCGACCCTCTCTCGTTCGGGAGAAGGTCCGACGCCTCGAGCTGGCCGCCGGCGCCCCGAACCGGGGCGGCTACCGCAACCCGGTTCGGGTCTTCGCCACCCCCGAGCAGCGCCGGCTGGAGCGGGAAGTCGGAGCCCAGGCCGAGAAGGCGTACCGGCGGTTCGTGAAGGACTTCAAAGCCACGGGAAAGAAGGGTGCGGGTGCCGCCACCGGGGCGCGCATCTCTGTGGCCCGCAAGGGCCAGGCAGCGCGGCAGGAACAAGCCCCAGATCCTGCCCTTTAGCTCGGGGTCACCCGCACCTCCCACATCGTGCAAAGAAAGGGCCCAGATGTCCACACGGACTTGACTTTCATCCGTAGTAGTCGAGGTACCGCTAAAGGTCGAGCCGAAGCCCCGCGTACTTGGGGACGAGGTAGCGAGCGAAGGCCAGCTTCTAGCACTCCTCCAGGATGGTCCGCTGGGCCTCTACCACCCCGTTCGTCTGGGGCCTGCCCCTCCAGATGAAGATCTGTCTGGCCCCCAACCGGCACCGCGGCCTGGAACTCCTGCGAGCCGAACTCTTGAGCGTTGTCTGACATCACCGCCTCCAGCCGCCACCGGCGCTTGGACAGGTCCTGGGCCACCCGCCGGGCCAGCTCCGAGCACCACCGGGCAGAAGGGTCCTCGGGGTGAGATGGAGCTCGGCCCACACGTACGCGGAGGCCACGTCGATGGCTGTGTACTGCCACATCGCCCCCTTGGCCCCGGAGAGACGGCCGATGAAGAAACAATCCATCTGGACCATCTCTCCTGGCCTGTGGACGTCCAGGTGCCGCTCCGGCTGAGGCTCCCGGGGCTCGGGCTCCGGCGGGGCGGCGTAGCCGGCCACCAGGCCCAGGCCCTTGGCCCCTGGTGGACAGACGTGCCTTCGGAGCACCCGGTCCACTCCGTTGGGGGAGAGCACGATCCCTCCCCACTTTATGATCTACTCGAACGCATGTCGCCCAACCCCAGGACACACTCAACAGGTCAGTGGTGGATGTCGCGAGGTCTGCAGGCCGGAGTTGCCTTGCTGAGGACCTTCGACGCCGACGAGCGTATCGCTCGGCATACCGCTTTGACTCCGCCGCGCGGCATTTGCTCGAAATCGGCCGTGGCCGCGCGCTGCCCCGCTACAGCTACTGGGCCGCGGCACGTCGTACTTCGAGTCTCGCAGGAGCTGCGCTATCTCCAGGCCCAACTGCCCGGCTGATTGAGAAGAAGCGATCGACGAAGTTCTGACGACTTGGCCGGGATACAACGCGACCCCTCGTCTCTCGCTGCCCTTCGGGCAGGATGTACGGGTCGAACGGATTCGCCAGTGAGGTTTCTTGAGCCCAAGCGGTGGTTCGTAGGCGCAGAGCGAGTGCGGGGCGTTCGCGGTATCGAGTGGATCATTATGCTCTGTCCTGTTCCAGTGGGCCTGGGCCGAGGAAAGTGGAGAGGATGTGCGCGATGGAGAGGCGAGGGTTTGTCCGAAGGGTCCAACCATCGACCGGTGAATCTACAGAGGCCACCTCCCGTTCACTCGACGAAGTGGTGTTCCAACCGATGCTCGACCGAGCCGCTCGAGCCGGCGAGGAGCGAGAGCTTCACGCCGCCGCCATGCGGCCGATCTGGAAGCTCATCGAAGCCGACGAGGCGGCCTCGATGGCCCAGCGAAAACTGGTCGACCTCCTTCGGGACGCTCATCGTGGACCCATCACACGCCCGGACTCCTGGACCGGAGGAGCCCCCGGTGGTCCAGCTTCGGCCTTCCGGCGGGCATTTCGGTTTTTGCTCCGCCCTATGACTTGGAACGGCCCTACCCCACCAGTGGAGCCCCCGTCGACTCACACGCATACTCCGATTTGGGCGCACTCTCGGTAAAAGCGCCGGACAACGATGACTCCCAGGGCGCTCGCGCCGCCTCCGCTGCGATAGGAATCGTCCTTGAGCCGAGCCAGCCAGGAATCATCTCGGTTCGTCCCTTCATCAACTACAGCTACCTGTGGTGGATCACCGGGGCTTTCCTATCCGCCCATAGCGAAGGCCATATCACGGTGACGGCCGTGACCGAGGCGGACGGAAACGTGCTCGACCACCGGGATCTCATGCTGTGGAGCCAAACCACTAAGAGCGACGGGTACGGCGATTCTGCCGACGGCATCGCCTGGCCACCGAATGTTGAGGTCAAGTTTGTCGCAGATCCGGCACCCGGTACGTCGCCTTCATCGGAGCGGCCGTATCGGGGGACCAATCTGGGGTCAGGGGCGTCCTGGTATTTCCCTCTTGGAGCAAGTTCAGTGCGAACGTGGATTTGACCATCCCTTGGATCGTGGCTGACCTCAAGGATTGATAGCCCTCTGCTCCTCCACCTGGTCCGTGCAGCCAGAGCGAAGGATCCGAACATGCTGTAAGACAAGACGGCTCGTCGTCGCGGTGCGCATGTACGAGACGCATCTACCGGCGATCCGAACCAATCGGTCGAGTCCCCTTTCAGGGACGAGGAGGGCCACGTTGACGGCGAAGCCGACGGCTCCGACCAGGACTCCGATGAGGCAGAACAGCAGCTCGCGGTGCGCCCGGGGGGCGAGGGGCTCGCGCGCGCCACGACGCGACCCAAGGCGGCCACGCTGCCCCGGTCGAACCTGCCGCTTCGCAGGGTCGGCGTTGCCCCTTCTGTGCCCAGGCGATCTATTGTCCTTCGCCCAGTCCGACGCCGCCGTCGCAGCTACGCGTCGCGTCTGACCAGCAGCACGGCCCGACCGCCAGCGCGACGGCCGCGTAAAGGGCCATCACCGCGAACCCGGTCCACGGCGAGAGCGCTCCCGGCAGGATCTTCACCGCACCCACGGAGTTCGCGAGGATCATGATGGGTCCGAACCTCCAGAGGTTCCCGGGGAACGCGCCCAGCAGGGGCGGCACCACCACGGCCACGCCCGCGTAGACGGCGACGGCGGCTCCGCTTCGCCGCATGATCGCAGCCAGGCCGAGCCCGAACAGACCCATCAGCACCAAGAGCCGATTTCTCCCCGAGTGCACCCAACAGGACGGAAGTCGAAAAAATGTCCGCAGGTAGAGGGGCACGTCTTCAATCTCAGCACCCGGCACGCCAAGCTTCGACGGGAGGGTTACTGGGGAAGCAGTGGCCGGTGACAGAATTCGATTCCCGATCGCGGCGGCGGACCGATGGCCGTACGAACCCAAGCAAGCCCGGCGCGCATCACCCCGTTTTGACAGCGGCCCGTTACGGGCGTGGAATGGAACCACCGGACGGGAGACGTCTGGAGGGGAGACGCAAAGTGAGCGATTGGGTCGTACCCCCGCGTTCTCGACGGAGTCATCAGCATTTCGAGAGCCCGCCCGAACTGCCAGCCCCGATTCAGGTGGACGACTGTTCGGTCAGAGGCGTCCCCGACCCCACGGAACCTGCCGACACATTCGAACTCCAAAGACATCTGGACGGGGGGTGGTTGCGCGGGTGAGGAAGACTGCCTGGATGACCGATCGTGGACCGGAGACCGGAGGGGGACGCCCATGTACAAGGCAAACGGTGAGTCCGTGTTCGTCGTCGACTCGCACGTGCACTTCTGGGACGCGAGCCCGGAGAACACGCTGAACGTCTATGGCGAGGGATGGATCAACTGCTTCTACGACTATCACAGGAACCTAAGCCCGCCCGAATGGGTCTGGCCCCTCGAGAAGTACCGGAAGTACTCGGAAGAGGACATCATGAAGGACCTCTTCGAGGAAGGCTACGCGGACGTCGGCATCTTCCTGCCCACGAATCTAAAGGACTTCTTCCGGGATGGGTTCAACACCATCGAGCAGGACGCTGTGCTCAAGGAGAAGTACCCGGACAAGTTCATCCTGAACGGCTCGTTTGATCCCCGCGACGGTGAGGAGGGTCTGAAGAAGCTCGAGGAGGACGTCGACCGCTACGGCATCAAGGGTGTGAAGGTGTACACGGCCGAGTGGAAGGGCGATTCTAGAGGCTGGAAACTTGCCGACGCCGAGTCGCGACGCTATCTGGACAAGTGCGTTGAGCTCGGTGTGGTCAACATCCACGTCCACAAGGGACCGACGATCTGGCCACTCAACAAGGACTCGTTCGACGTGGGCGACATAGACGAAGTGGCTACGATGTACCGCGACGCGGGCCTGCGGTTCATCGTGGAGCACTGCGGCATGCCCCGTGTCGAGGATTTCTGCTGGATCGCCGTGCAGGAGCCGAACGTGTACGGGGGCCTCGCGGTGCTGATGCCGTTCATCCACGCCCGGCCGCGCTACTTCGCCGAGGTGCTGGCCGAGCTCCTGTGGTGGCTGGGCGAAGACCGCCTGCTCTTCGCCTCGGACTACGCCCTGTGGAGCCCGAAGTGGATCGTCGAGAAGTTCATGGAGTTCGACTTTCCCCAGGAGATCAAGGAGAACAAGGGCGTCGACATCACGCTCGAGACCAAGCGCAAGATCCTCGGACTGAACGCCGCGAAGCTGTACGACATCAAGGTGCCCGTCGC
>WNFV01006947.1_pt1 | contig 13247 bp, 16 predicted proteins | sample 5400101 | NCBI WGS metagenome assembly WNFV01 (sample SAMN13153361, study PRJNA577476) | soil metagenome | isolation source: 115 cm soil or saprolite under grassland replicate 1 | place: USA:California | collected 2016-06-15
CATCAAGGTGCCGCAGTTTCGCCCGTCGGTGCGGCTTGTTGTCGGCTACTTCATCGTGTTCGTGCTGTATTCAGTGGTGCTGCGTAATCTGCCGTGGCATCCGTTCGACTGGTTCTACGTCGACGACCTGACCTGACCGTGCGGTCGCCAAGGGCCGCCTTTGAGGGTGGCGGCGGCTTGTCGTACCCCCGAGGAGATCTTGTGAGTCTTGGCGCCGTTCTGGTCACCGGGCGGTTAGCCGGTGGGGTGTCCTGCGCCGCCGTGCAGGGCGGGCTGCTGGCCGGCCTGGTGACCCGGCAGCGGGGCGGGACCGTTGCCGCTGTCCCGGGAGCGACCTACCGGCAGGCGGGCCGGCGGGAAGGCGGCTCGGCCAGCGCCGGGCGGTCCGACCGGCGGATCGGGCGGTACGGGGACCGAGGTAAAGACCAAGACGGGGAGGCTGACCCGGCACGCGACGAGACGGGCACCCAACGCGGCGCCGTCGCGGAATTTCGCAAAGCGGCTGGGTGACGACTTCGCGCCGGTAGGTGGGTTCCTGGTCGGGAAGCTGGTCTCGCACACGGTGCTCGGACTGCTGCTCGGGGCGCTGGGCAGCGCGGTGCAGCTCTCCCCGCGGGTCACCGCGATGACCCAGATCGCGGCCGGGCTGCTGATCGTCGCGCTCGGGCTCGCGCAGCTCGGCGTGTCCGGGCTCCGGGACTTCCGGATCGAGCCGCCGGCGTCGTGGCTGCGGTTCGTACGCGGCCGGGCCCGGTCGGAGTCGGCGTTGGCTCCCGCGCTGCTGGGGGCGGCCACGATCCTGATCCGTGCGGAGTGACGCTGTCGGTGATGGCGTTGGCGGTCACGTCCGGGTCGCCGCTGGCCGGTGCCGCGACCATGGCGGTGTTCGTGATCGGCACCAGCCCGCTGTTCGCCGCGCTCGGTTACCTGGCCCGCAAGGCCGCCACCACCTGGCAGGGCCGGCTGGCCACGATCACCGGCATCGCCGTACTGCTGGTGGGTCTTTACACCCTCAACACCGGCCTGGTGCGAGCCGGATCCCCGTTCAACGCGGAGAGCGTCGCCCAGGCCGCCGGTATCATCTCCGAACCACCCACCGCCGACACCGTGAGCAACGCCGACGGGAGGCAGGAGGTGGTGGTGACCGCGAGCACCGGGTACGAACCTGCCAACCTCGCCGTCAAAGCGGGCGTACCCACCACGCTGGTGGTGCGCTCGCAGAACGCCAAGGTTGCCTGCGCTCGTTCGTGATCCCGAAGCTGGGCAAGCAGTGGGTACTCCCCGAGAACGGCGATACCCGCATCAACCTCGGCACACTGCGACCCGGCACGCTGGAGTTCAGCTGCTCCATGGGCATGTACTCCGGCGTCCTGGCCATCAGCTGAGGAGAGCTTCGATGGCGACGTTGACGTTCCGGGTGGAAGGCATGCACTGCGCGAGCTGCGGCATGCTCATCGACGACACCCTGGAAGATCTTCCGGGGGTACGCCGATCCATCACCTCGATGAAGGCGGGCCGTACCACCGTCGAGATCGATACCGCGGTGTGCCGACCCACCGATGTGTTCGCGTCGATCACCGAAGCCGCCCGGGACAACCCGATCCGCCTTCAGTCCGGCGATTCCGCCATCAGCTCACCGATCACTTTCTCCAGTTCTCCCGGCTCAACGGCCCTTCTGAATACCGCCGCGACCCGATGTCGGCGGTCGAGCACGAGCGTGGCCGGCACCACGTTGGGCGGTACCCGCCGGAACGTCACCGCCACATGCCCTGCCGGGTCGAACAAGCTCGGGTACGTGATGCCGAAGTCCTTCTCGAACGCCTGCGCGGCGTCGCGGCCGTCGCGGACGTCCACGCCCAGGAACTCCACACCGGAATCCGTCGTCGCCCGGTATGCCGCCTCGAGCCTGGGCGCCTCCAGCCGGCACGGCGCACACCACGACCCCCAGAAGTTGATCACTACGATCTTGCCGCGCCACTCGGCCAGATCGAACCGCTCCCCGTCCAGCAGCTGTCCGGTCAGCTTCGGTGCGGCCACCCGGTCTGCGATCGCGTACCGCTCCGACGTGCCCAGTTTTCCGTCCGGCTGCCTCGCGCTCGGCGCGTGCCGGCGTTGTGGTGCCGCGCACCCCGGCAGTACCAACGCCACTACGGTCACCGCCACCGCGACCAGCGTGATCCGCCGGTTGGTGGACGGATTGCCGACAGGGTCTGTGTCGTGCACGACCGCAGCCTACTATCCTCCTTAGGAGTACCTTCGCCGGGTACGGCCGGCCCACGTACCTTCCCGGCCACTGGCTGTCGTCTCATTCCGGGAGCTGTTGTGATGTCCACCGTGCGTTCGTCTGGCACTACCTCACCGAGCGGTAAGGCTGCCAGAGCTGCGCGGCGCCGCGCAGCGGCCCAGCAACGGGCTGCGCTCGCGCGGCGAGCTGTCCGGCGTCGGCAGTTGACCCGCTGGGGTGGCGTGGCCGGCGCCGTGCTGCTGTTGGTCGCTGGCGTCGCCTACCTCGCCACCCGCGGTGACAGCGTCGGTGACCCGCCTGGTGCGCCATTCGTAGGTGGTGATCTGCACAGCGTTGCCGCGATCGGCGACGCGGTCTACGTGGGCGGCCACGAGGCGGTCGCGGTGTCCGGCAACGGTGGCCGGACGTGGCGAAGGGTCGCCTCGCTGGACGGTGCGGACGCGATGGGATGGGCGGTCACCCCGGACGCGGTGCTGGTCGGTGGCCACCCCGGGCTGTACCGCTCCACCGACCACGGGAAGACGTTCAGCAAGGTCACCGGCGCCGCCGCAGTCGACGACGTACACGCGATCGGCGCGGCCGGCGGCACGGTCTATCTCGCCTCACCGAAGACCGGCCTGCTCGCCTCCACCGACGGGGGGAAGCGCTGGAAGGTCCGCAACGCAGCGGCCGGCCGCTCGTTCATGGGCACGATCCTGGTCGACCCCAAGGACCCCGACCGGCTGATCGCCCCCGACATGTCCGCCGGTCTGTCGATCAGCACCGACGCCGGACGTACCTGGAAGCCGCTGGGTGGGCCGGACGGTGCGATGGCCGCCGCCTGGAACCCCACCGACCCGAAGCAGATCATCGGGGTCGGCATGAGCGGCGGGGGGCGCAGCAGCGACGGCGGCGCGACCTGGCAGCCCATCGACCTGCCGGCCGGGGTCAGCGCGGTCGGCTACGACCCGACCGGCACCACCGTGTACGCAGGCGCCCTCGACAGAGAGCAGGCCGACGTCTACCGCAGCCGCGACGGCGGCGCCACGTGGGCTCAGACCGCGTGACCGCTCGTGCCGACCACAGGGGTCGGTCGTGGCTGCCTGTGCTCGCCGCGACCGTTGGCGGTGTGCTTGCCTTCGCCGCCGCGCTCGCGGCTTCGTCCACGCTGTTCAAACCGTCCGCAGATGGCAGCAACTCCGCGTCGCCTACGGCGACAGCGTCGTACTCCACACCACCGGCCGCGGAGGTGAAGCGGATCCGGGACACACTCAACGACATCGCGGCCCGGTGCAACCCGCACACCACCGTCGCCGACCGGCGCCACCTCGACCGCGACGTCGACGTCGTCCTCGCAGTCGCGCGTCGGTATCCCAACGCCGAGTTCCCCGTCGAAGACGAGACCGGACACACGCTGTCCCTGCTTCTGGCCATCCGCGACGACCTACGCCAATGCGCTCCATCAGCGGCAGCGCGCGTCAACGACGGTCTGCCGTCCCGGTTCCGCGACCGCTGAGTCTCGGACAGTACTATCCCGCCTAGGAGAGGTGGTGCCGTGAGAGGTTTCGGGGAACTGGAGTCCGCGATCATGGATCGGCTTTGGGCACGGGACGAGCCGGCGACCGTACGAGAGCTGCACACCGACCTGTCGGCGCAGCGGCGCCTCGCCTACACCACGGTCCTGACGGTGGTGGACAACCTGTACAAGAAGGGCTGGCTGCGGCGGGAACCCGCCGGCCGCGCCTTCCGCTATAGGCCGGTGACCAGCCGGGAAGAGTACAGCGCCCGGCTGATGCACGAAGCGCTCGACGCCAGCGGCAACCCCGCCGCCGCCCTGCTCGGCCTGGTCGGGCGGATGACACTCGCGGAGGCTGCCGCGCTGCGGGCCGCCCTCGACGCCCACGAGACAGGCGGCGCACCCCGGTGACCGGGGTCCTGCTGCTCCTCGGGTACGCCCTCGCCGTGGGCGCCGCGGCGCCCGCTCTGCTGCCCCGCAGCCAGTGGCTGACCGCAGCGCCACGCCTCAGCATCGCCGTGTGGTCCGCCTCCGTGGCGTCGGTAGCCCTTGCGCTGGTGCTCGCGCCAGGTGTCTTGGTGGCGCTGCCGCAGCGCAGTTGGGACGCGGCATGCGGCATCTGGTGGTTCTGCGTCGTAGCGCTGCGCGGCGAACACGGCCCCGCAGGCCGTATGATCGCCGCCGCCGGTCTCGCCGTCGCCGGCCTCCTGCTCGCCCGCCTGGCATTCACCGCGTACCGCGCCATCCCCGGGGCGATACGGTGGCGCCGGCACCACATCGCCGGGTTGCACCTTGTCGGCCGGGGTGGACCGCGGCCGGACGTCACAGTCGTCGACCATCCCATTCCCAACGCCTATCTCGTCGCCGCCCGGCCTACGCCGCTGGTCGTGGTGACCAGCGCCGCAGTCGAATCGCTGAGCGACGGCGAACTCGCCGCCGTCATCGCGCACGAACGCGCGCACGCCGCCGGCCGGCATCACCTTCTGATCGCTGCGCTCCGCCTGCTGCGTGACGCGTTCCCGGCCAGCCGGTTATTCAGTCAGGCCCACGCGGAGGTGTCCCGCCTGGTGGAGGAACGCGCCGACGACACCGCAACCCGGCACCACAACCCGCTAGACCTCGCTCGTGCCCTGGTCACCATCGCCGAAGGCACCGCCCACGACCCGGCCGACCGCGCACCCGCGGCCCCGGCTCCTGCGCTCGGCGCAGCCGGTGGTGAGGCCGCCGCCCGGGTACACCGACTGATCAACCCCCCGGCACCACCCTGCCGCCGGGTGGCGATCCTGCTCTCCCTCATCGCGGCCGCGCTGCCGCTGGTGCCACTCGGGCTTGCCGCGCTTACCCCGTGGTGGCCGGCCCTGATGGCCTGCCCGCAACTCTTCGGGTAACCGCAAGCGGCCCCCGATCCGCTCGGCATGATCGATGTGCCGTCACTCTCGTATCTCCCGATGGTCAGTCAGCCGGATGTCCCGCACCGCGGAGGCGCTCGGTAAGCGCCGTGCGGGTAAGTGCCCGTCCCTCAGCGGTCAGCTCCGCGTGGGCGGCCCTCGCGACGGGGAGCAGGTCCGCCTCGTCCGCGACCTCGGCGAGATCCAGGACATGGATGCTCCGCTTCTGCGGCGAACGGTCGACCATCGGTCAGCCAACGCGGCACCGCCCCTTCGCACACCCTCTTGTACGTCAGGATCGAAAGCCTCCACGCCAAGCCGCTTGTGGAGAAGTCCTTCCCAACCGGACCACTCCGCCTGACCAAGTCGCTGCGGCCCGGCAGGTACCGGGTGATCAGCTGGTACCGCAAGTGCTCCGGCACCTGCCCGGCGACCGGGGAACACGGCCTCGGCCCGCTTGAACAGGTCTGCGGTGCCGTGGCCGCCGTCAAGCCCGGCGGCAAGGTCACCGCCTGGGTGATGACCAGCGAGCAGGCCACCTGCTCGGTACGCGTCGGCGCCTGACGGCGTACCCGCGAAGATGGCCGGGCACCCGAGGCATCGGCGAGGACGCAGGCGTTGGCTGGCGGATGACCGCGGGCAACGTCGGTCCGTACATCATTCACCCGATTCGGGCATCTGATCATCGGTGAGCTCTGGCATGCGTACGCGTACCGCGAGACCGCCGTCCGGGCGGGGCGTCGCGGACACGGCGCCACCGTGGGCGCGGGTCACAGAGCGGACGATGGACAGACCGAGCCCTGACCCGTGGTCCCTGCCCGGAGTCGCGCGTCGTTCCGTGTCGGCCAGCCGGCGGAAGGGCTCGAACAGGCTCGGGATGTCGTACGGCGGCACAGTGGGGCCAGTGTTCTCCACGGTCAGTACGGCGTCGCCGTGCTCCAAGCAGGTGGTGACAGCAACCCATCCGTGGTCGGCGATGTTGTAGCGGACGGCATTGTCGACGAGGTTCTGGACGAGTCGCTCCAGCAGTACCGGGTCGCCCGCGACCGGGGCCGGGGCGAGTTCGGTACGGATTTCGACACCGGCCTGTCCAGCTCCGGTCTGGCGCTCGTTCGCGGTGTGCCGGGCAATGTCGGCGAGGTCGACCGGGCGGCGCGTGGTGAGGCGTTCTTCGCTGCTGGCGAGGGTGAGCAGGCCGTCGATGATGCGTTCGTGGCGCTGGTTGACCGCGAGCAGGCTGGCGCCGAGCTGGCGCAGCGACTCGCTGACCTGCGGGTTGTCAAGGGCCACCTCGACCAGCGTCCGGTTGATGGTCAGCGGGGTGCGTAGCTCGTGGGAGGCGTTCGCGACGAACCGGCGTTGGCTGTCGAAGGAGCGGTCGAGGCGTTCCAGCATGGCGTCGAACGTGTCGGCGAGTTCCTTGATCTCGTCGTCGGGCGCCTCGAGGGCGATGCGCTCGTGCAGGCTGCGGTCAGCGACGCGGCGGGCAGTGGCCGTGATCTGCTGCAACGGCCGCAGAGCCCGCCCAGCCAGCAACCAGCCGAACGCTCCGGCGGCTACGCCGACGACGCCAAGAGATGCCAGCGAGGCGATGAGCATGGCGCGCAGGGTGTGGTTGCGTTCGGCCTCCAACTGGGACTGGAGCCGGTCGGCGAGTCCGGGCGGCGCGTGTGTCCGCAGCTGCTCGACGAGACCCACGTGTGTGGCCATCTGCTGCTCGAGGGAATGGCTGTGAAACGCGTACATGACGGTGATGAGGATGGCGCCAGCGAGGAAGAACGCCCCGGCGTACAGCAGGGTGAGCCGGACCCGGATCGTGGACCGCCAACGGCCGGTCATGGGATGCGGTATCCGGCGCCGGGAACGGTTTCGATCACCGGTGGCTCGCCGAGCTTGCGGCGCAGCATCATGATCGTGAACCTGACCACTCCGGTGAACGGATCGATGTGTTCGTCCCATGCCTTCTCCAATAACCGCTCGGCGGAGACCACGCCGCCGTCGGCGCGCAGCAGCTCGGCGAGCACCGCGAACTCCTTCCCGGACAGTGGTACGTTCTCGCCGTCGCGAGTGACGGTGCGACGGTGGGGATCGAGCCGGATGTCGGCACGTTCCAGTACGGGCGGCACCGCCGGCCGGGCCCGGCGGCCGAGTGCCTGGATGCGGGCGACGAGTTCGGCGAACGCGAACGGCTTGGTCAGGTAGTCGTCGGCGCCGAGGTCGAGCCCCGCTACCCGCTCGGTCACCGCGGTGGCGGCGGTAAGCATCAGGATCCGGGTCTCGGCGCCGGATTCGACCAGCGTGCGACACACGTCGTCGCCGGACACGACCGGCAGGTCGCGGTCGAGTACGACCACGTCATAGTCGTTGACCGCCAGCCGATCGAGCGCCGCGTCGCCGTCGTAAGCCACGTCGACGGCCATCGCGTACTTGCGCAGACCGTCGGTGATCGTGTCGGCGAGCAGCTTCTCGTCCTCAGCCACCAGCACCCGCACCCGATCATCATGCCCGGTCAGTACGTTAGGGCGGTGTTAGTCGGCCTCTAACGCCGCTCTAACGCCGCGTCGGGTGAACTGGGGACATCACTGGGGACATCAGGAGACTCGACAGGAGACCGGCATGGCAGAGCAGCACCCGGGCACCGACACCAGCTCACCGCCCGACCGTGGATCGCCGCCACGCATGCCGCGATGGGTGAAGTGGCCCGGGATCATCCTCGGCATCCTGGTCCTGTTGCTGGTCCTGCTCCGGCTCGCCGGAGTCGAGCACGGACCCGGACTCCACACCCCTGGCGACCGATCCACCGAGCAGCAGGGCCATATGCCGGGCGGGGGTGGCCATTGATGGCCGCGACGCCCGGCGTACGCAAGTTCGTGCTCACCACTCACGTCGTCACATCGGTCGGTTGGCTGGGCGCGGTCGTCGGCTTCGTAGTTCTCGACGCGGCCGCCATCACCAGCCAGGACGGCCAGACCGTACGCGCCCTCTGGCTCGCCCGCGACCTGACCGTCTGGTACGCCATCGTCCCCTTGGCTCTCGCCTCGGTGCTGATCGGCGTGGTCAACGCGCTGAGCACCCCGTGGGGGTTGTTCCGGCACTACTGGGTGCTGGTGAAGCTGCTGCTCACCGTCATCGCCACCGTCGTGCTGCTGGAGCAGGCGCAGTCCATCAGCTACCTGGCAGACGTGGCGGCGTCCAGCTCCTCACCACGGCCAGGCTCGCTGTTCCACTCCATCGGCGGACTGGTGGTGCTGCTGCTCACCACGATCCTCTCGGTGTTCAAGCCGCGCGGCCTGACCCGGTACGGCTGGCGCAAGCAGCAGGAACAGCGTGCCAAGCAACGCCCGATCCCGCTCTCTGAAACTGGATCACGGTCGGCGGCGTAGACCAGATGGAGGGTTTACGTCGTCGTCGCCGACAGCGACGGCTGGAAGGTCACCGGCACTACCGGCCCGCACACCATCTCCGGGCCGCCCGCACCATTGTCAGGAGCCGGTAATCGCGGTGTCGTCGATGACGAAGGACGTCTGCAACGAGGAATCCTCGGTGCCGGCGTACCCGGAAGAGGTTGAAGGTCTTCTGCACGTAGCCGGAAGGTCAGGACGAGCAGGATGCGCTTCATCGACGCCTCCCGAGGTGGGAAACCGCGGAACAGCACGGTGGCGGCGATGGTGAGGGCGCCGAGCCAGGCCAGTGCGAACAGCAGCGGCCGGATGGTGTCGAAGCCGTTTGTGAGGGCGCCGTCGATGGTGACCCGGGCGGCGCCGTACCCGGGAAGGTAGATGGCCCAGGCCGCCGTGCAGGGACGGCAGGTCGACCAGCCACAGCGACGTGAAGTGTGTCGGGAAAGCGCGTATCAAGCGTCCGTCGGGTGAGCTCAGGGTAGGGCCGAAGAACACGTCGATGATCCACACGAACATGATCAGCACGGTGCCGTTGACCGGGTTGCGTACGGTCGCGCCGACCACCGCGCCGATCGCCAGGTACGTCACCGCGAACATCAGCGTGCCGGCGGCGACCCGAGCCGGCACGTCGATGCCGGTGCGTACCGCCAGGCCGGCGATGGTGGCGGCGCTGGCCAGCATCGCGAGGAGCTGTCCGGCGAGCAGGCGGGCGGTGACCATCGTCGCCACCCGCATCCCGGCGATCACCACGCGCCGGTCGGTGGGCGAGTGCGGGACGGTCATCGCCCACCGCCCGCACGCCGCGGCTTGGGCAAGTCGACGCCTTGAGCACGTCGATTAGCATGCGGCGAGACCCCGGGCCTGTGGGACTCATGTGGAGGCGACGTGGAGATCAAGCCGGACTGGTGTGATTGGTGGACATCCGGCGACTGGCAGCGATTCGTACGCCTGCTCAAGGCGATCGACAGGGGGAATCTGTACGCGACGAGGTCAGGCGATGAGGACCTGCGGATGCTCGCCGGCGCGGTGCGCGAGTCGCCGGCCGGCAAGTGGTCGGTGACTATCAAGGACCACGTCTCGCGGTGCCAGCAGCAGGTCACTCTTGACCGCCAGGGGTTTGCCGAGCAGGTCCTGGACGCGATGACACGAGCAGGCATGCACAACGCCTGGTACGACCACGAGAACTTCGCGATCTGCCCGGAGGGTGAGGGCGAGCCTCTGGTGTTGCATCTGGGGCCCACCTTCACCGAGTGCCAGCAGGCGGCCCCCAGCGAGGTCGCCGACCGGATCGCGAAGCTGGTCTCCCTCGCCACATCCCCGGACGAGCCTCTCGATACCTGGCATGCCGTACGGGACCGGTTGCGTCCGGTGCTCCGCGCGGCGACCTACGGTCTCGACACAGCGCTGGCGCACGACATGTGGCCGTTGGCCCGTCCGGCGTTGCCGTTCCTGGAGGAACGGGTCGTTGTCGATCTGCCGGCAAAGATGCAGTACGTCATGGCCTCGCACCTGACCGACTGGGGCGTCACCCCGGAAGACGTGTTCGCGACCGCGCGTGCCAACCTCGCCGGTACAGCGCCCCGTCCGGACACCCCCGCCGACGGGCCCACGGTGTTGCGCTTCGTCGACGAGGACGGCGACCTGTACCTCAGCTCACTGCCGTTGTTGGACGGCTGGCTCGACTCGATGGCTTCCGCGGTGGGTGGCCGCCCAGTGGCGTTCATGCCCGACCACGCGTCGCTGATCGTGGCCACCGACACCGAAACCGGCATCCCCGAGATCCTGCAGATGGTGGAGGCGGACTACACCGAGGCTGCCCGCGCCCTGTCTCCGTTGGCGTACACGGTCGACGAGTCGGGTGCGGTGATCCCGTACCCGGCGCCGGACGGACACCCGGCCGGCCCCGCCGTACGGCGAGCCACGGCGATTCTGGCCGCCACCGAGTACGACGCGCAGAAGACGTGTCTCGACGAGCACCACGAGGCCGAGCTGATCCCCACGTTCGTCGCATCACTGATGGTGACGGAGAACGACGAAACGTTGACCGTATGGGGCGAGGACGTCGACTCCCTGCTGCCCCGCGCGGATTGCGTGGCGTTCGTCGGAGAAGACTCGGAACCATGTGTGGTGCCATGGGAGTCAGTCGCCGAGGCGGTCCCCCTCACCCCGGTAGACGGTGTGAGCCCGCCACGGTACCGGGTTCACAACTGGCCGACGGCCGACGTCATGAAGCAACTGCGGACAAAGGCCAAGGCCATGCAGCTAGCTAGATGACTTCGGTGGTGTCCGGGCGATCTGCCATGCCAGTCCGGCGATTGCCGCCGCGCCGGTTATGGCGAGCACGCGGTTCGCGAGTCCGAACGCGCCGAAGGCCAGCGCGCTCGCGACCAGCAGGACGACGAAGGCGATGCCGACCCACCGGCCCGGGCGGGCTAGATAGCGCCAGTCAGGCGTACGCGCCATCGCCGCCGACAGGAAGAACACGGCGCCGATGAAAAGGGCTATGCCGGCGGTGCTCAGGATCAGGTCCAGCCGGCCACCGGTGGTGGCGAGCTGATCGCCGGGGCTGCATCCTTCCTCGGCGATGCGGCAGGCCACCCGCTTGAACGGCGTGAGCACGGAGACGAGCCCGTAGATCGACAGTCCGAGCAGGACGGACCCGATGGCCGCCGACGCGCCCGCCGCCCGCAACGACGGCCATACCGACAGTCCGGCGAACAGGACGGTGGCGAGGCCGCACAGGGTGCTCACGACCACCAGGAACAAGGCTCCGGGCGCGGTCACCGCGTACATGTCGCTGATGGAGTCGGCCAGGACGCTGTACCGGGGCCCCTGCCAGAACCCGGCGACGATCCAGCTGACAACGAGGAGCACCTGCGCGGCGAACGCCACCCAGGCCCACGTCCGAACCTGCCGACCAGCCATGCGGGATCCCAGTGTCGAACTACCGATGCTCATCCGCCGCGGCCAGCGCGGTCCTGCCAGATGGCGTGAGCGGACACAGCCGCGTATCGGTAGCGCCATCAAGCACCACGTGGGACGCGCCTGTCAATCAGCTACCGGTACAGGACATGCCAGCCGGCTGTGCCTGGACCTGTCGATTCGAGCGGCGGTCGTTCGTACAGCTGGTGAGACGCCGGCGCCGTGCCGGCGGGGGAGAAGGGCCCGCTGACATGAACGAGGTACGGACGCTGCTCACCGGCCGGGGTCTGGTCGAGTCGCCGCGCTGGCACGGTGACCGGTTGTACGTCTCCGACTGGTCCGCGGGCGAAGTCCTCGCCGTCGACCTCGCCGGCCGCAGCGAGGTGATCGCGTACGTGCAGTCGCTGCCGTTGTGTACCGCCTGGCTCCCGGACGGCCGGTTGGTGATCGTGTCGTCCCCGGACGGGCGGCTGCTGCGCCGGGAGCCCGACGGGTCCCTGGTCACCCACGCGGACCTCGGCAGGCCAGGCTGGAACGACATCGTGGTGGACGGTCGCGGCAACGCGTACGTCAATCGCGCCGGCTTCAATCCGATGGCCGGTGAGGAGTTCCGGCCCGGGTTCGTCGCCCTGGCCACGGCGGACGGCTCGGTACGCGACGTGGCCGACGACATCGCGTTCCCCAACGGGATGGCGGTGACCGGCGACAACTCCACGCTGATCGTCGCGGACTCGTACCGTCACTGCCTGGTGGCCTTCGCCATCGGCGCGGACGGCGGGTTGTCCCACCGACGTGTCTGGGCCGACCTCGGCGAGGGCACCCCGGACGGCATCTGCGTCGACGCGGAGGGCGCCGTCTGGTACGCCGACGTGCCCCACAAGCGGTGCGTACGCGTCGCCGAGGGCGGCACGGTGCTGCAGACCGTCGAGCTGGACCGCGGCGGCTTCGCCTGCGCCCTCGGCGGCCTCGACGGCAGGACCCTGTTCACGGTGGCAGCCCAGTGGCAGGGCATGTCCGATCCGGAGCTGGTGCTGCCCGGCTCCGGTCAGGTGCTCACCACGCAGGTCGACGTGCCGGGGGCCGGCTGGCCGTGATCACCTGTGCTCCCGCCCGTGGGCCGCTCGCTGGCTGAGGCGCCTCGGACGACGTTTCCGGCCGGCGCCTCATTTCAGGTCGTGCAGGAAAGCGAACAGGGCCGCGGTGAGCTCCGCGGGCTGGTCCTCCTGAATCAGGTGACCGGCCCCGGGGATGATCCGCAGCCGTGCATCGGAGATCCGGGTGGCCAGCTCACGCCCGCGGTCCACGGGGATCCAGGCGTCGTCGTTCCCCCAGCACACCAGCACGGGGATCTCGATCGACCCGTACCGGTGCTGGATTTCGTCGACGAAGCCCGGGTCGGCCCGCCGCTGCGTGAGCTGGCGGTAGAAGGCCGCCTGCCCGGACTCCCAGAGCCACGGCTCGACGAGCGCGTCGAGGGTGGCCGGGTGCAGCCCCGGGCTGCTTGCGGTGCTCACGTACTCGCGTACCAGGGCGCGGTGCAGCCTGGCTGGCAGGCGTTCGAACCCGCTCGCGTGGTCGCCGACGACCTCGAAGAACGCGCTTCCCCACGGCGCCAGGGCGACGGCGTCGACCAGGGCGAGCCGGCGGTACGGCGCGTCGTGCAGCAGATGTGCGCCGAGCGCGACGGCACCACCGGAGTCGTGAGCCACCACGGCCGGTTCGGCGAGCCGCCAATGATCCAGCAGATCGGCGAAGATCCTGGCCTGCGCGGCCAGGGAGATGTCCTGGTCCTGGTA
>WNFV01006948.1_pt1 | contig 13245 bp, 11 predicted proteins | sample 5400101 | NCBI WGS metagenome assembly WNFV01 (sample SAMN13153361, study PRJNA577476) | soil metagenome | isolation source: 115 cm soil or saprolite under grassland replicate 1 | place: USA:California | collected 2016-06-15
ACGCTGGGCGGCTGGGACAACCACAGCAACATCTATGCGAAGACCGGAACGAGCCTCTTCTCGCAAGCCGCCCAGCTCGACGCCGGGCTCGGCAATCTCATGGCAGATTTGAAGTCCACTCCCGGCGAGACGTCGGGGCGGACCCTGTTCGACGAAACGCTCATCGTCGTGCTCGGCGAGTTCGGCCGCACGGTGGGGATCCTGAACGGCCAGGCGGGCCGGGACCACTTCCTCCGGACGAGCGTCCTGTTCGCGGGCGGCGGAATCCGGGGAGGGCGCGCAATCGGGGCGACCGACACGACCGGCGCGAACCTGCAGGACCCGGGCTGGTCGGGAAACCGGGACATCAAGCCTGAGGACCTGGCGGCCACGATCTACTCGGCCCTGGGGATCGACTGGACGACGGTGCGCTACGACGATCCGTTGAAGCGGGGCTTCGAGTATGTCCCCTTCGCCAGGGATGGAAGCTACAAACCGGTGGACGAAATCTTCGGCTAGCTCCCTGTAACAATCGTTGCAATCGCCGAAATCCGGGCCGGCGGGTCCTGTCGCCGTCCACCTCGCGCGCGGACTGCGGGCGGTTGTCCGAGTCGGACCAAGGTAGGGTTCCTCCGCCCGCGCGCGAGGTCTCCGTCCGGCGCCACCCGCCGGCCCTCTCACTTGGTCTTAAGCCGGACTGAGAGCCTCGGAGACGGCGACGCTGGAGGAGGTGATGGGTGACGAGCATGGAAGAGCGCAACCGGCGCCTCGCTGTCTCTGCGAGGAACCCTCAGCGGCGGCCGGTTCTTACCTCTTGCGGCCGGCCGCCGCGTGCCGACGAGGCGCCGCCGGCTCCGGGGCGGGTTTTCGGCACTATCAATTCAGTCGTTACAGGGGCTAGTTTTGCGTTTGATACCCTGCTTTCGTGATTCCCGGACGGGCCACGCGGGAAGGAACCACGCGCTTCGCCGAACGCTCGCCGACGGCACCGCGGCACTTCCGCCGCGCGGACTCGGTTCTGCTTTCCTCGATCGGCCTTGGAACATACCTGGGCGACGAGGACTCCGATACGGACCGCGGCTACGAAGCCTCGATCGCGGTCGCGCTCGGGCTCGGGATCAACGTCTTCGATTCCGCCATCAATTACAGGGGGCAGAAGAGCGAGCGCGCGATCGGGCGCGCGCTGTCTCTCGCCATCCGGCAAGGCGACGCCGCACGCGACGAGATCTTCGTCTCGACCAAGGGAGGCTACCTTCCTCATGACGCCGAGGACCCCAGGGACCCGCGACGCTACATTCTGGAGACCTACGTCGACTCCGGCCTCGCGCCGAGGGGTGAGATCGCCCAGGGGGGAAATTGCGTGGCGCCGGCCTATCTGCGTGACCAGATCGACCGGAGCCGGGCCAATCTGGGACTAGAAACGATCGACCTCTATTACCTGCACAACATCGAGGCGCAGCGGACCGCGGTTGACCCGGCGACCTTCCGGCGGCGCTTGAGGCTCGCCGCCGAGGCTCTCGAAGAAGCCGCATCGGAAGGAAAGATCGGCGCATGGGGTCTTGCCACCTGGGATGGCCTGCGCGTTCCGCCCGAGCATCCGGAGCATCTTTCGATCAAGGCGACGTTCGAGATCGCCAGGGAAGCCGGGGGCGAAAAGCACCATTTCGCGGCCGTCCAGATGCCGGTCAACCTCGCCATGGCACAAGCCATCGCGTACTCGTCTCAGGAGTCGGAAGGGGGAAGGGTCTCGGCCCTTTCCGCGGCGGCGAGCTCCAGCCTCGCTGTCTTCGGCTCCGCGTCGCTCTTGCAGGGTCGGCTTTCCGGGGACTTACCCGAAGAGATCATCGAGGCCTTTCCCGAAGCCTCTTCGGGCAGCCAGAAGGCTCTTCAATTCTCGCGCTCCGCCCCGGGGATGACGACGAGCCTCGTCGGGGTTTCCGACCCTGCCCATGCCCGCGTCAATTTTGCGTTGTCGGCGGTCGATCCGGCCGACCCCGCCAGGGTCCTGGCGCTCTTTGCGTAGCAGCTAATGGAGAAAGGGTGTGAGGCGGTGTTACGAGAGATTTCAAAGGCCTTGGGCTGCCAGGCCCCGGGCTAGACTCTCTCGGCCGCCGTTCGCGAAGCGAACGCTGCGGCCGACAGCCTTCTTGCCGGGCCGTCCGCTCCCCTACGATTTCCCTTCCATTCGTCCTGATCTCGGTTAGAATAGTGCTTTCCCGCCCGGACATCTTGTCAGCGCGGCGGGCGTTTGGGAGTTCATGTCCGAAGACCCCTTGTCATCGCAGGGTTCCGGGTCCGCTTTCGTTCAGACCGAAGCTCCGTCCCCGGGCGAAGGACCCGCGCGGCCACATCGCCGCCGCCGCCGACGGCGCCGGCGCGGAGGCGGACGCCCCCCCTTTTCGAACGGGGCCTCCGAGCGGCTGGAGGATCTCCCGGTCACCGGTCCTGAACGGCCGGTCGAAGGGGTGCTGTCCCTTCCTCCCCGCGAAAACGCGCCGGGCGTTCTCGTCTCGGCCAAGAGCAACTATCTCCCGACGCCGGGCGATCCGCTGGCCCCGCGCGACGTGATCGTGCGCGAAGGCCTGGAAGCCGGCGCGATGATCTCGGGGATTGCGGTTGAGGGAGGCCGGCCGGTCTTGCGAAGGGTCGAGAAGGTCGAAGGCCTAGAGCCGGCCGCCTTCCGCCAGCGTCCGGCCTTCAACGAGCTGGTCTCGATCGACCCGCACGACCACCTGCAGCTCGAGACGGAGCCCGACGAGATGTGCGGCCGCGTCGTGGACCTGCTCGCTCCCATCGGGCGCGGACAGCGCTGCCTGATCGTGGCTCCTCCGAAGGCGGGCAAGACGACATTGCTCAAGCGAATGGCGCATGCCGTGTCGGTCAACGACCCGGACGTTTACGTGATCGTGCTGCTGATCGACGAGCGCCCGGAGGAGATCACCGACTTTCGACGCAGCGTGCGAGGCGAAGTCATCGCCTCCTCCGCGGACCTCTCCGCCGAAAACCACATCGCGGTCGCCGAGATCGTCGCCGAAAGGGCGCGGCGCCTGGTCGAATGCGGCAAGCACGCCATCATCTTCCTCGACTCGATCACGCGGATGGCCCGTGCATACAACCACATGCAGAAGGGGGGCGGCAAGATCATGTCGGGGGGCATCGACGCCCGCACCATGGAGAAGCCGCGCCGTTTCTTCGGAGCCGCCAGGAACGCGGAGGGGGGCGGGTCCCTGACCATCATCGCGACGGCCCTGGTGGACACCGGGTCGCGGATGGACGAGATCATCTTCCAGGAGTTCAAAGGCACGGGCAACACGGAACTCGTTCTGGACCGGGACCTCTTCAACCGCCGGATCTTCCCCTGCATCAACATCCCCCAGTCGGGTACGCGCAAGGAGGAGAAGCTCTACGCGCCCGAGGAGATGCCCAAGATCGTCAAGCTGCGGCGCGCCCTGGCCGCTGTGGACAAGATCCAGGCCATGGAGCTCGTCCTGGGCCGGCTCTCGAAGTTCCGCACGAACGCCGACTTCCTCAAGAGCTTCTAGTTAGTTCCCCGTAACGATCAGATTGCAATCGCGAGAATCCGGGCCGGCAGGGCCTGTCGCCGTCCACCTCGCGTGCGGACTGCGGGCGGTTGTTCGAGTCGGACCAAGGGAGGGTCCCTCCGCCCGCACGCGAGGCCTCCGTCCGGCGCCACCCGCCGGCCCTTCACTTCGGCGAGCCGGACTGAGAGCCCCGGAGACGGCGGCGCCGTAGGAGGTGATGGGTGACGAGCATGGGAAGGCGTAACCGGCGCCTCGCTGTCTCTGCGAGGAACCCTCAGCGGCGGCCGGGTCTCACTTTTGCGGCCGGCCGCCGCGTGCCGACGAGGCGCCGCCGGCTCCGGGGCGGGTTTCGGCACTATCACTTCAGTCGTTACAGATAACTAGGATCCGCGCTCGGCGCGAATCCTGGGGTAGCCTAGAGTCAGAGGTTCATGGTTCCGGATCCGTCGAGTCCCGAAGTCCGCGAGGCGCTCGAAGAGCTGCAGCTCTACTTGTCCGACATCCTTCCTCCTCTGGTCGTGGCCGACGCCTTCAAGGTCCTCCTGAAATGCCCGACGAGCCTGACGGCCTCGCACATCCGGCAGTGGACCACCGGCCAATTCCGTGCGGGCTCGCCGATCCAGTTGTCGGATTACATCTTCTACGCCGTCAAGAAGGTCTTCCTGATCGGCGAGTTTCGGCTTGTCCCGAGAGGACCATTCGAACCGTTCCTGGAAGAGTTGAAGAAACTCGCCCTGGAGTTCGCGCCGGAAGCGGAACGCGAAGCGCTCCGTGCGAACCTGGAGCGGATTGCCGAGAGCAAAGGCGCATTGACGGCCTCGGTGGACGCTCTCATCCGTCAGATGCAAGGAGTGCCGCAGGCGGCCGCCGCGCCGGTCGTGCTTTCGCCCGAGGACCTGCGCGGCTTTCGCCGTTTCTCGCTGCTTCTCGAACGGCTCGGCCGGCAGATTCAGGACGCGGGCGTCCCGGAAGCCGGGGGCAGCCCCGACGTTCTCGCCGCCGCGCTCGCCGCCGCGGCGCGCAGCTCTCACGGCCCGCAGGAGCTCGAGCGGAACCTGGAGAAGCTGCGCGAGATCGGCCTGGAGACGAAGACCTCGTCGATCTTCCGCGTCCTCGCCAACAGCTTGCCCGGCTGGGTTCCGCCGGAACCGCCGCCCGCAGCCACGACGGAAGGCGCCGCCGGCGAGCCAGCGGCCGGCCCTCCTTTCCAAACGCCGCCGGAGAGTGGGGCGGTCGAAACGATGCACCGCATCGTCGCTCAATCGGAAGATCCAGCTCAGCTCGCCATGCGTTTCAGCGAAATGGTCAAGACTGCTGTCGAGCGTTTCAACGAGGGAGCCCTTCCGCAGGCCGTCAGGATGCTCGATCTGGCCGAGCGTATCGTCCGGGAGAACAGCGTGGACACCGCGATGGTCGAGGCCGTCCGGTCCAAAGGGGATGAGGCGCTGGACCTGGAGCGCCTGCGCAAGTTCTCGGAAGCCCAGCGCTACCATGCCCTCCTGAGGCGCTTCCTCGGTTTTTTCGTGGCGACGAGCCCCAAGGGGCTGCTCAATGAGCTGATCCGGGAGATGAAGCGGGAGCGCCGCAAGTTGATTCTCCAGCTGCTCGAGGTGCACGGCCCCCCGGCGCGCCAGGAGGCGCTCGATCGGCTCCAGTCGGCCTTCGGACAGGCGGAGGGAGACGAGAAGTGGTACTACCGGCGCAACCTTCTCTACCTCCTGCGGCGGATCTCTCCCATACGGACCGACGTGGTGTCCGAGGAGGACGTGAACGCGGCGGTGCGCCACGCGGTCCTGCGTTTTCCGGCGCCGCTTGTGAAGGAGGCCGTGGCGAACCTGGGCCAGTTGAAGCACGAGAAGGCCGAAAGCACGCTCGTGACCCTGCTTGAGGACCTCGAGAAGATGCTGCTCAAGCCCGTCGAGTCCTCCTATGACCCTCGAGAGATCCGGCTCCTGCTCGACCGGGTCGTGGCGGCCCTTGCGCGTTTTGGCACCGCAGGAGCGCGCCGCGCGGTCGTAGACCACGGTTTGAAGAAGAAAGCAGCGCTCGGGGACACGGTCGCGCGGCTCTCGGAGCTGGCGGGACAGGATCTCTCCGGCGACGCGGAGGTTGTCGAGCGACTCCTGGCCGCCCTCAAGGCCAGCTCGCCCCACAGAGTCCTCGGCATCGTCGTCCACCCCAACGACTTGCAGGCCAAGCACATCATCGAAGCTCTCTCGACGACGCCCTCGCCTCCCGTCCGGCAGGCTTTCGAAGGCCTGGCCAACCGCTTTCCGAACCAGGAAGTGGGAATCGCGGCCGCGAACGCGCTCGAGAGCCTGGATGGTGCCGCCCGGATACGCGAAGCGCCCTACGACACGCGATCCGGAGAGCTGGAACTCTTCGGTCTACCGGCGCTGATGCAGAACCTGGCCGAGTCGGGAACCTCCGGATTGCTGACGCTCAAGGACGCTGCGGGAGAGATCACCGGGGAGGTCGTTCTCTCCGGCGGGAAGATCAAGAGCTGCGAAGCCCGAGGCCTAAAAGGGGAGGAGGCCTTCTACCAGCTGCTCGAGAAGCCGACCGCCGGCTCGTTCGTCTTCGAACGGAGGGCTGGGGACGAATCCAGCAAGGAGGATTCCGGCTCGCTCCTGGAGGTCCAGCCTCTCTGTGTGGAAGGCATGCGCCGCTACGATGAGTTCCAACAGGCGGCCGCGCTCGTGCCGGACGACTTGAAACTGAAGCCGACTGATGTCCGACCCGAACCCCATCCGGACGAACAGGACGGCATGGTTGTCAACCGGCTCTGGAAACTGGCTTCCGGGGGCGCGACACCGGGGGACTGCGATGGAGCGCTCACGGCCGATAGTTACCGCATCCGCCGCCAGCTGGCCTTCTGGGTGGAATCCGGCGCCCTTACGGCCTGACCATCAATGCTCATCAATCCCTTTCATCTTCTCCGGCTCTTCCTCTTGGTCCGGCCGTACCGGTCAGACTCGTCGGCCGCCGGCGCGGCGAGGGGGATGCGCATGCGCGCGGTCTCTCCGCGGCGAGCGGGTTGACGCTGCGGAGGCCGCCGCGGCGAGTGGGCGCGCGGAGCGGAGGCGGCGTAGCCCTTGTGGAAGAGCTCCTCGGAAGGCCACTCGACCGGGACCTCGCGGCCGATCAGCTTCTGGATCGCGTCCAGAGAAAAGACATAGTCGTCACACGCCAGCGAAACGGCGGTTCCTTGCGCGCCGGCGCGTCCCGTCCGGCCGATGCGGTGAACGTAGTCCTCGGCATCCTGGGGCAGGTCGTAGTTGATGACGTGGGAGACCCCTTCGATGTGGAGTCCTCGGGAAGCGACGTCCGTTGCGACGAGCACCGCGAGCCGCCCGTCCTTGAACTCATTGAGGATCTTCAAGCGCCGCTCCTGAGGGACGTTGCCGGCAAGAGCCCGTGCGGGATAGCCGTTGGCGGACAGTCCGCGAACGAGCTCCACGGCGGTCGAGCGGCGATTGACAAAAATCAGGACCCGCTTCCCCCCTTCTCGTTCGAGGATCCCGAGCAGGAGCCGAAACTTCTCGCCGGAAGACACGTGATAAAGCACTTCGGTGATTCCGTGGGCGCCCACCCGCTCGGGCTCGACTTCCACCTTTTCCGCGTTGTTGGTGTGCTCATAGGCGAGCTCCATGACGCGCACTGAGAGGGTCGCCGAGAAAAGCATCGTCTGCCGGCGTTGGTAAGGAGGGCAGCGGCGGAGGATTCTGCGCAGATCCCGGATGAAGCCCATGTCGAACATCCGGTCGGCCTCGTCGATCACGAGGATCTCGACGTCACCGAAGGTCGTGGCTCGCTGGTGTTCGTAGTCGATGAGCCGCCCCGGCGTCCCCACGAGCAGGTCCGGGCCCTCGCGCAACGCGTCACGCTGGCGGCGGTAGTCCATTCCGCCGAACACCGCCAGGGTCTTCAAACCGGTATGGCGGCCGAGATTTTCCGCGTCGTCGCGGATCTGCAGGACCAGCTCCCGCGTTGGCGCCACCACGAGCGCCCGGGGGCCGCGGCCCGGCCTTGGACGAGGGTGCCGGAGGAGGCGCGTGAAGATTGTTATGAGGAAGGCGGCGGTCTTTCCCGTGCCCGTCTGGGCCTGTCCCGCCACGTCTCGGCCAGCGAGGCTGATTGGCAACGTCTTGGCCTGAATGGGGGTCGCGAAAGTGAACCCGGCCTCTGAGATTCCGAGTCGCACCTGCTCCGGAAGATCATAACCGGCAAGCGGGGTCGCCGTGAGATGGTGTCCCGGTTCAGCGGAAGTCATAGACACAAAAAGAGTTTATCAGATCGAGATCCTGTGCCCCCAATCGTCAATGAGAGGCTTTCCGGTGGCCCGCGCGAGCGCTATCGCTATGAGTCTCTTGTCCTTGGGGCCTGCGGCTCCCGCCAGAGGCTCGAAACCGCCCCCGACCCGGGCCGCCAGCCGCTTGACGGCCCAGGTCCACCACGGGGGAAGTGGCAAATACGTTTCTCGCCAGGACTCAAGCTCGCGCAAGCGGATGCTGCGGACGCGCGTTCTCTCAAAAGCAGCCGTCTCGATGGTGACGGTTTCCGGTCCCACCGCGATGATCTCTTCCGAGAAGGCCAGTGCCAAGAGCCCGATAAAGGCCAGCGGGGTCGAGACCGCGATGGCCACGGTCAGGGCCACGAGGATTCCGAGCGGCAGATCGGTGAACTCGCCTCTTCGCAGTCCGGCCTCCCAGGCCTCTGCCAGGTGCGCCGCCCCGTAGAGGGTTGCTGCCAGCACGGCCCCGGAGACCGCCGCCAGGCGGGCCCGGCCGGCTCGAGTGCGAGCGAGCGGCAGGATCTCGATCCGAAGGCCCCCGGGCGAGGCCAGGATCCGAACGCGCCCTCCATCTCGATTCGACACGGAGGCAATTGTATGATCGGGCCTCCGGCACGCCCGGCAAGAGGAGGAATCGTGGCGAAGAAGAGAAAGAAACCGGCGAAGAAGGCCACGCGCGGCAGAGCTCGCAAGAGCGCGAAGACAGCAGCAAAGAAGGCTCCAAAGAAGGGGGCGCGGCGCGCCGGCGCTGCCAGGAAGAGAGCCGCGCGGAAAACGGCGAAGACGGCCGTGAAGGCGGCGGTGAAGAAGCCCGCGAGAAAGTCCGCAGCCCGCAAGCCCCGGACAAAACCCTCGATCGCTCCCGCAGCGGAGACGAGCGGCGAGGCCGGCTGGAAGGCCGAAGCCACGCCCGAGACGGCGCTCGAGGTGTCCGACGAGCGCGAGGCCGAGAGGCTCGCGAGAGAAGCAGCGGAAGAGGCGGGGGAAGGAGAAGTTCCGGAAACAGCCGTTCCCGAGGAAGACGCGGAGTGGTAGAATCAATCTTAACGGAACTCATTGCCGGACTCTCGTCCGGCTGTCCGGAGAGAAGGTCCCGAGTAAAATCGGGACCTTCTGATTTTTGACGATCTCCTGTTACTTGGGGATGGGGATCGGCCGGCGATTCTCGTCGAGATTGACGAACGTCACTTGAGCTCCTGTCACCTTGACGCGCTCGCGGCCGCCTTCACCGCGTTGCGCGAAGACTTCGACACCGATCGTAATCGAGGTGTTACCGATCCTGACGAGCCGCGTGTAGAAGGAGACGAGGTCTCCGACGTAGACCGGCTCGTGGAAGACGGCGTCTCGCATCGCGACTGTCACGATGAAGGCCGCGCCGTGCCGCTTGGCCTCCACCGCGGCCGCCTGGTCGATGTAAGAGAGAATCACGCCCCCGAAGATCGTCCCGTGAGCATTGGTGTCCTTGGGCATCATGACGACGCGAATCGAAGGTTCGATCGGATTCTGAGACGACAGCTCAGTCAAGACCTCTCCTTTCGTCGAGGGTTTCAAACCTGAGACTCACATGGGTCGGGTGGACGTGGGGATTTTCGGAGGTCCGTAGGAAACCGAGATGCGGACGACGAAGCCATCTGTCAGATTGACCGTCATCGTGCCGTCGGCGTAGTAATAGGTCCAGATCTCGTGCGTCGAGGTGCCTTCGGTGCTGACGGAAAAGGAGGGGCGGCCGATGGCTTCGACGACCTGGCGTCCGGGGCTGTCCGGGTTGATCCTGCCGCGCGCTCCTGTCACGCTGCCCGCTATCACGCGTGAGCCGACGCCCGTCATGGCTTCCGCCTGGCGGAAGAGCCTGTTCTCCCACCAGCGCGGGACCCAGAGCGCCGCGCCGATCAGGAGGACCATCAGGAACAGGCCGATGAAGAGAGCGGGCCGCGGGCCACTTTCCTCTTTCATCAAGCCGACTCGCCCGCGCCAAACTCGAAGAGGACCGACAGATCGAGAGTCTCCGCTTGCCGTGCCAGCTCCCGCGAGGGCTCGACGCGCGACCTTGCCGCCTGGCGCGCGACCTCGGCGATCGCGCCGCGCGCCGCCAGAACGTGCTCCGGGCGTTTGGCCGCGGACCCGGAAAGCGCTCCGGCGACATGCGCGGGCACGGCCACCGCGGCCTTGCGTAATCGGCTGGCGGTGTCCGGGGACGCGTCTTTCACGCGCTCGGCGAGGGCGTAGGCATCCCGGGTCAGCGCCATTGCGCTTTCCCACAGGGGATGCTTCTTGTAGGCGGGCCGCTCGGGCATGCAGAGGTGTCGAGATTCCAGAGTCAGGAACCGTTGAAAGTCAACAGCCAGAAAGGAGCTTACCAAAGCGACTCCGAATGATGAACTCTCACCCCTTGACACGCGCTCGGTTCGGGTAAGATCGGGCCGAAATGAAACAAAAAGTTACGGTCGTCGGAGCCGGGAATGTGGGTGCCACCGTCGCCCAACGGATCGTCGAAAAAGAGATCGCCGACGTCGTTCTGATCGACATCATCCCGGGCCTCCCGCAGGGCAAGTCCCTCGACATGCTGGAGTCCGCTCCGGTCGAGGGGTTCGACGCGAAAATGGTCGGGTCGAATTCCTACGAGCAGGCGGCGGGGTCGGACCTCGTCGTCATCACGGCTGGCGTGCCGCGCAAGCCCGGGATGAGCCGGGACGATCTCGTGGCCACGAACGAGGGGATCGTTGGTGACGTCGTCCGCAAGCTCCTGCCGGGATGCCCGGGCGCGATCCTGATCGTGGTTTCGAATCCTCTGGACGCCATGTGCGAGGTCGCTCGCCGCGTCTCCGGGTTCCCCCGCGAACGGGTCTTTGGAATGGCCGGCATTCTCGACTCGGCGCGCATGCGCTGGTTCCTGGCCGAGGCGCTCGGCGTCTCGGTCGAGAGCACGCAGGCCTTCGTCCTGGGGGGGCACGGCGACACGATGGTGCCCCTGACGCGCTACTCGACGGTCGGCGGGGTGCCGGTCACGGAGCTCTTGCCGAAGGAGAAGCTCGACGCGATCGTCAAGCGAACGCGCGACGGCGGCATCGAGATTGTCAACTTCCTGAAGACGTCCGCCTGGTACGCTCCGGCCTCGGCCGCGGTTGAGATGGTGGACGCCGTCATTCGGGACAAGAAGAAGATCCTCCCCTGCGCCGCCTACCTGCAGGGGGAATACGGCATGAACGACATCTACCTCGGGGTGCCGGTCAAACTCGGGCGCGGGGGCGTCGAGCAGATTATCGAGGTTGCTCTGACCCCTGACGAGAAAGCGGCGCTGGAGAAGTCCGCTGGCGCCGTCCGTGAGCTCTTCAAGATCCTGAAGGTCTGACGGTTCGGTTTCCGTGACGGTCGAACGGCATTTCTGGGTGCGAAGGCTGCACTCTCTGTCCGGGATTGTCCCCATCGGGGGCTTCCTGGCCTTCCATCTCTATGAGAACTACACGGCGACCCGGGGAGCCGACGCCTACAACAAGATGACGCGCACGCTTCAGGAGCTTCCTTTCGCTGTGCCGATGGAGATCGCCATCATCATCGTGCCCCTCCTCTTCCACGGCATCTACGGGCTTTTCGTCACCTCAACGGCGAAGCCGAACGTGGTCTCCAACGCCTACATGCGCAACTGGATGTACTTCCTCCAGCGCTTCACCGGCGTCATCGTGTTCGCCTTCATCCTCTTCCATCTCTGGACGACGCGGCTCGTCCAGCTCCAGGACCACGAGAGCCTCGACCTCTTCCGCCAAGTGCAGGCCGCGGTTGCGAACCCGTGGATCTACGCCTTCTACCTTGCCGGCATCCTCTCGGCCACGTTGCATCTGGCCAACGGCGTCTGGTCCTTCTCGATCGTGTGGGGATTGACCATCGGACCGAAGGCGCAGCGCCGCATGCTGTACGTCTCGGCCGCCGTCTTTCTCGTTCTCTCCTATGTCGGCGTCTGGGGCATCCAGGCGTTCCGGATATGAGGGAAGCCGGAGTCGTGAGCCGTGAGCCGTCAGCCGTGAGCCGAGGAACCGGGGGCTTACCCCGGCTTACGGCTCACGTCTTACGGTTAACGAGGTTCGCGTGAGCGAACCGCGGATCATCATCGTCGGAGGGGGCCTCGCGGGACTCATGACCGCGGTGCGCGCAGCCGAGATGGGAATGGGCGTGGATCTCTTCTCGATCGTGCCGGTCAAGCGGAGTCACTCCGTCTGCGCCCAGGGGGGCATCAACGGCGCCGTTAATACGAAGGGGGAGGGGGACTCGCCCGACATTCACTTCGACGACACGATCTACGGCGGCGACTTCCTGGCGGACCAGGCTCCCGTCAAAGCGATGTGCTATGCCGCGCCCGCGATCATCAACCTGCTCGACCGGATGGGCGTGATGTTCAACCGGACGGCGGAAGGGCTCCTGGACTTCCGCAGGTTCGGCGGGACGAAACATCACCGCACGGCCTACGCGGGGGCGACAACCGGCCAGCAGCTCCTCTATGCCCTGGACGAGCAGGTCCGCCGCTACGAGGTCGCGGGACTCGTCCGCAAATACGAGTACTGGGAGTTCCTGGGCCTCGTGCGTGACGCCGACGGGAATTGCCGTGGAATCGTCGGTCTCGACTGGTACTCAATGAAGATCGAGGCATTCCCCGCGGCCGCGGTGATGCTCGCCACCGGCGGTCCCGGCATCGTCTTCGGACGTTCCACCAACTCGGTCATCAACACGGGGACGGCCGCCTCCGTCGCCTACCAGGAGGGCGCCTGGTACGCCAACGGCGAGTTCATCCAGGTCCACCCCACGGCGATTCCAGGGGCCGACAAGTTGAGGCTCATGTCCGAGTCGGCGCGGGGCGAGGGGGGGCGCATGTGGGTGCCGCGCACGCAGGGGGACAAGCGCAGTCCGCGCTCGATCCCGCAGGACGAGCGCTGGTACTTCCTCGAGGAGAAATATCCCTCGCTGGGGAACCTCGTCCCGCGCGACATCGCGACGCGGGAGATCTTCCAGGTCTGCCTCTCGGGATACGGCATAGACGGCAAGCGGCAGGTGTATCTGGACCTGACGCACATCCCCAGGAAGGAGCTCGACGTCAAACTCGGCGGCATCCTCGAGATCTACGAAAAGTTCGTCGGCGACGACCCACGGGAGGTGCCGATGAAGGTCTTCCCGGGCATGCATTACTCGATGGGCGGCCTGTGGGTGGATTTCGCCAAAGACGAGAAGAGCGGGATGATCGACGAGACCTCGCTCCGCAACCAGGCGACCAACGTGCCCGGCCTCTACGCGGGAGGCGAGGTGGACTTTTCGATCCACGGAGCGAACCGCCTCGGCGCCAACTCCCTCGTATCCTGTCTCTACGCGGGCCGCATCGGAGGCCCCGCGATGGTGCGTTACGCTCGCGAGAAGGCGAGCAAGCTGCCCGCCGCGGAGGGAGCCTTC
>WNFV01016839.1_pt1 | contig 13240 bp, 18 predicted proteins | sample 5400101 | NCBI WGS metagenome assembly WNFV01 (sample SAMN13153361, study PRJNA577476) | soil metagenome | isolation source: 115 cm soil or saprolite under grassland replicate 1 | place: USA:California | collected 2016-06-15
TCTGTTTGAGGGGGAGGAGGCCGTCCTGCACGTGATCGAGAGGATCGTGGCCCCGCTCGGCCTTCGGGTCGATGAGTCATCACCTTGGGTGGATGCGCGACTGTCGGACGGCAGTCGGGTGCATACCTATTTTCTCAGCAGCCAAATCCCCCCTTTCTAGACGCCCGAGGCTAGCCCCCCAGATCACCGGTGAGTATGCTGAGCTCCTTTACCCCCCGTGAGATGACCGATCGGCCTCAGGCTCGGGATCCACCGCCCGCCATAACTCTCGCGTGTTAGCCGACCGTCCTAGAGAGGGCGGCTTACAGGAGGAGGCCAGATGCGAAAGGTCATGATCGTCTTCGGAGCAGCTCTGCTTCTCGCCGTGGCGATCGGCGTGGCCGCCAGTGCCAGCCCGTCCACGGTTGCTGTGCGCGGGGGAGAACAGTTCGTACCCAACGCGCTAATCCAGAGCACGTTCCGGTTCTCACCGGGCAGCATCAGCGCGAGCCAGGGGCAGGAGATCACCTGGGTGGATGAGGGCCAAGTCGCGGACGCTCACACCATCACCGTCGTCGACGAGGCCGACCTTCCCACGGACGTCGAGGAAGTGTTCGGATGCCAGGCGCCCGAAGAGCCCTGTGGTGAGGCCCTGGCCGCTCACCTCCCCGATCCCAATGGTCCGCCTGTCCCGGTCGTTGACCCCGGAGGCGACGGGCTTAATGCTCCCGGGGACTCGCTGCTGCTCTTCCCCGACGGCTCCATCAGCGGGACGGTGACAGCGCCCGCGGGAACGACACTCTTCTACCTCTGTGCCATCCATCCGTGGATGCAGGGCTCGATCACTGTGGGGTAGCCGAGATCTCGAACCAAAGTCAGGCAAAGTGACTGGCCCCCGGCGCTCACCCGCTGGGGGCCGTCGCCCTCCCGGGGAATGGCCATCCACGTCGGCGGAGAACTCGCTCCACGACGCCGGACGTCTTCTCGCCGGGTCGATGAGTGTTCACCAGTGGATGAGAACAAACTCAACGAGACCGGAAACTCGGTGGTGGCTCGCGAGATGGGGCTGACCACCGAGGCCGTCCGCCGGAAGGTGCTCAAGATCCGACGCTCGATCGCTGTCGTGCCCTATGTCTCGCCGCCACGGTCCACACGAGACGAACGACTACTCGAACGACGAGCCAGCCACCGTGGAGATGACGGCGAGGTATAGCCAGAAGACTATGCCGGTCTCCCACACTTACTGCGTCGTTGGCGCGGCGATCACCACGAGGCCCAGCGAAAGGATGCCGAGCACAATCGAGACGACTGCGAGTGCTCTAACTCCAGGTGCCTCCTGAGACCGCAGATCGCCGAGTGCAAGGACGCCGAGTGGGATGCCGACCGCGGAGTTGGAGCCGAACCACCCAAGGAAGGTGCAAGCCTTGATGGCGGAGGTCCGGGTCAAGGGACGCAAGGTGGTCCGGCTTGCTGCCGTGTCCCGGTCACGCCCGACACGCCGGCAGACGGATTTGCGCGATGGGGACTTGAGGGGGGTGACATGTTGGGGCGCGAGAAGTAGTGAGGACGACTGCCGAGGCATCGTAGATAGGCGGGGCGCACTCTGAGGAGATCCCCGGCGGCGGGGTCCCGCGTTGCACGAGTCGGGGGGAGGTGACACAGTCCAGATGTCGGCTGGAAAGGAGACAGTGATGCCGGTTTACATTTCGCTCGTCAAATGGACGAACCAGGGCCGGGCCAAGGCAAGCTCGCTGCCCGATCGCGTGGCCGAAGTGGACAAGCGAATCGAGGCATTAGGTGGCAGAAGCATCGGGAACTGGCTGACGATGGGGCGATTCGACCAGGTCGCGGTGGTCGAGGCGCCTGATGATGAGACGGCGGCGAAGCTCCTGATGGTGGTGGCCGAACGCGGGAACGCCGTAACGGAGACGCTTCGAGCGTTCACCATGGAGGAGCTCCGGAGCCTGCTCGCCTAGTTGAACGATCTGCTCGCCTGCCCCACCAGTCCACCACTCGCAAGGCATCTGACCGTTGGCGAGCGGGCGCCATGTGTCGTGGAGCTCGGCCGTGCCCCCGGCCCGAACCGGACGAAATGGACGAAAGCGGTCGAGGGTGTTCGTTCACGTGCAAGCGATATGAGACTTCGAGAGCTGAAGGGCTAACGCCCGCGTCGGATCAGAGCGGGCCAACGTTCAGCGGTCTTGCTCGTCGTCGCCGTGTTCTCGCGGCCATCCGGACGAAGTGGTTCCTGCTCCGGCCCGGGATCAGGTTCCGGTCGACAAATAACCGCCACGTCGGCTCGTCCCGTCCGCCCTCGCGTCATCAATGCGGATCGTTCCGACACGTTGTACCGGACGGGCCCGCCTTCGAGGTCTTCCAGCGGAGGTGAGACGAGCAAAGTCTGCTCAGCAGGCTCTTCGAGAGGGCGGTACCATCGCGTCGGCTCAGCGGAGCGAGAGAGGGCCAGAGGAGCAGGCCGAAAGCGGCCAACGGTTGTTGATGGAGGGAAGCATGAGGAGTCCTGTCGCAAGAATCTCATTAGCGCTTCTGATCGCAACGGCGGCCGGAGCTTTCGCTCCGATCCTCACCGCATCCCCTGCGTCGGCGGCTAGAAGGGGATGGGTGGGCGAGACAATCCTCTCGTCAGGTGCGGCCGGCAATGGCTGGGAGCCCGCGGTCGCCGCGGATCTCTCGGCCCCCTACGTGTACGCCGCCTGGATGCAATACAGCGGCAACAAGGTCCGCATCGCGGTGCGCGTTTCATCCGACAACGGGTTGAGCTGGGGATCGCCCAAGGCGCTCTGCACCAACTGCGGAGGGCAGGGTCAATACGATGTGACGTTGGCCGTCACAAGCACAGGCACCGTCTACGCGACCTTCATGGAGCAATACAACATCGAGTTCACCAAATCCACGAACCATGGAGTTAGCTGGACCCCGGCCACAACGATCTCTGGAGGAGTGTGGGCGGACAAGCCCTGGATGACAACGAATGCGAACGGCAATGATATCTACGTGGCCTGGTCCACACACGGGAACATCTACGCGGTCGATTCCCACGACGCGGGCATGAGCTGGACCTCACCGCTTCAGGTGACGAAGGAGCGCCAGATCTACTACTTCTCCAACGGTGGAACCGTGCTACCCAATGGCACTGCCGTGATGGTTGCTTCGGAGTACCCTGAGAACGGCAACAACACCCAGCGGACGGGGCCGATCCCGATCGTCGAGTTCCGAACGACGAATGGCGGAAGGTCATGGACCCGGTCAGTCGTGGACACACTGTACACGGGCGCGACCTACGCGACGTCGTCGGTCACCACGGTGGCCTCTGATGCGAACGGCACTCTGGTCCTCGTCTACAGCGGATCGCTTGCGGTCGGGGCGAACGGACACGTGTATGTACGGAGATCTACGGACTCCGGTGCGACCTGGAGTGCTCGGGCCGAGATGACGACCTCGGCAGGCGGGGCTGATTCCACCTCTGTTGCAGCCGCGGGCAAGGGAAACGGCATCTTCACCCTCACGTGGATGGACGCAAGGACGGGCGCTTGGAACGTGTGGCAGCGTGGCTCGACGGACGGAGGCCTGACCTGGTCGCCGGATGCGAAAGTGTCAGACGCCAGCAGCGGAGCCTCCTACAAGACCGCAAGCGGGTTCGGGTTCCCATACGGGGACTACGATATGGTCGCGCTGAACTCAGCGGGCAAGACCGTCGCTGTGATGGGGGAGGGCGACATGAGCCAGATCAACGGCGACATCTGGGTGAATCAACAGGCATAAGAAAGGCAGCACTCGGACCTCCAGGGTCTGCGGGAACAACGGCCTCATCTGCCGTCGATGCTCGTTGAGGATGCTCTTGCCGCCCGAGTACGCGAGCCCCTGAAAGATCTTGAGTCCGCGCGCCGCGATCTCCTCGTCGTCATTGGGTGCCTTGCGATCTCGCCCCTGAAAGAATCGAGCTCGGATGCCCCGGAGAACGACGATAGACGGGCGGCGGCTCCTCAGCCCGGATCGCTGCCCGCACGGTGATCCGGGCAGGGCCCGTGCGTCTGGCGATCTGCTTGATGCCGAGGCTCTCGGAGAAGCAGACCCTGAAATGGGCCCCCACCGGAGCACGTCGATCATCCCTTCCCCTTGGTCGGCTCGGATCGCCGACCAGGCTCAGCCCTCCGGGCACCCGATCCCGGAAGGAGCCCGGGGGTCAGAATTCCACCGGGTCAGGGGGATCAAGATTCAACCGGTACCGACAGAGGTGGAACTGGGTCCACATGTGGTTCAGCGGCAGTGTTGCGTTAGCGGCACCATGCCGAGGTGAACGATCCTCTCGGCCTGGTGTCAGATCACGAGGGCCGTTCGTCGAAGGTTTCGGCAAGTCGGGCGGCCGGCGGAACGTCGATTCCGAGATCGTCGAAGCCTCTGCGGAGGTTCTGGACGAAGGCATGGCCGGTGAGGATGACCCTGGCGGTACGGTCTCGCTTCAGTCCTCGCATGGGTCGAAGCCGGCCTTCAGGCGTCCGTGGTCGGTCTCGATGGGGTTGTTGGCATAGGCCTTCATGTCATGGAAGGCCGCGGAGCGGTCATCGATGATGCGGGGGTACGCTCGATACCGGTCGGGTGGTGACCTCCACTGGTGAGATCCGGGTCCGATCGATCGCTCGCTCGAAGAAACGACGGCCGCACCGGCGTCCCGGCGAGGTGAGAGGAAGACATCGATGACCTGGCCGAAGTGGTCGATGGCCCGGAACAGATAGCGCCAGATCCCTCCGACTTTGAAGGAGGAACGAGCTGTGTCAAGCTCGAAGGTGCGAGCCCTCGCGTGGTTGAGCTTGTTGCGAGGCTCCTCGATGCTGGAATTCCCGTCATGGGCCACTTGGGTCTCACGCCGCAGTCCATCCATCAGCTGGGTGGACATCGCGTCCAAGGACGCGATGAGACAACCGCGTCCCGATCCTCGCCGGAGCGACGGCCCTTCGGGAGGTGGGTGCGTTCGCAGTCGTGCTGGAGGCCGTCCCGATGTCTCTCGCTGAACAGGTCACGAGGAGTCTCGCGATTCCAACGATCGGCATCGGCGCTGGACCCTACTGCGACAGCCAGGTTCTTGTTTTCCACGACTTCCTGAGCTGACCCCGCAAAGGGTCGCGAGGTTCGTGAAGGAGTACGCGGCACTTGGTCCCGCCATCGTGGATGCTGCCAGAAGATTCGCTGACGAGGTGTCGAGGGGCATCTTTCCCGCACCCGAGCACTCCTATCGATGAGTCCTCGCACAGGATTCTCTTGCGTTGGGTAGATCGCTCATCCATGTCGGGTCGGTGTCTGACCTGTACGTTCGTGATTGCTCGGATGGCGTGCCCGCCGCGCTGAGGGGATGCTCCCAGCAGCAACTCTTCAGTCCCGCCCGAACCGGAGTCGGTAGCTGGAAGGTCAGCTCCAGTTGACTCCATGCGGTTGTCCAGTATGGACTATGGAAGATCTACGAGCGAAGGAGGTCTCGAGGTGCGTACGCGAGTCCTACCCATAGCGGCGCTCGCGGCGGCGCTCACCCTCATCCCCGTAACCTCCGCACCGGCCTCCGGGGTCGACGGCTTGGACGACGAGCGCCCCGCCGGGTACGACATCAACCCAAAGCATCAGAGCAACTGGGAGCCTACGGTCGCGGTCGACCCCAACCACCCAAGCCGCGTTTATCAGTTGATCACCGGCATCAACGCCCACGCTTGCAAGGGCAGTTGCCCCGGCACCAGCGTCCTGTTCCGCCGCTCAACGGACGGCGGGGCGACCTTCGGCCCAGAGACCTTCGTGTGCGTGGCCGCCTGCAAGACCATAGGGTGGCAGTTCGACCCCCAGATCCGTGTGGCGAACGACACCAACGCCGCGTGCAGCTGCGGCACGATCTACGTGGCGTTCATGAACCAGTACAACCCGGGCGTGCAGCTGTTCACATCCCGCGACGGCGGCGAGTCCTGGAGCCTTCCGGTGACCATGAACGGGGGACTCACGTACATGGACAAGCCCATCCTGGTGATCTCCCCATCGGGTCGGGACGTCTACGTCGCTTTCAACCACAAGTTCGACAACATGGTGGTGGCCTCCCACGACTTCGGTCACTCGTTCCTTCCGCCTCAGAAGGTGAATGAGGACCATCTGTGGTGGTACGCGAACGGCGGGGCATACGCTCCCAACGGCGACGTGTACTTTGCCCTCGACGGTGAGACGAGCCTGTCGGGACACGGGCACGACTTCGACGGGCCGGTGGAGGTCGCCCTGCTGCGGTGCTCGCCGTCGACGACAAGCTCGTGCGCGGACCCCACCCTCACATCGTTTGGCGTTGCCGCTGCGCCACCGCCCTGCCCGGTCCCCGGATGCTACCCGGACTACTACGCCGCGACGGGCTCGATCGCCATCGATGTAACGGGCCACATGGTCTTCGCGTATACATTTTCCGAGGAGACGAACCGGCCGAAGCGGCTCTTCGTGCGGACCTCGGAGAATGGTGTGCATTGGACCCCTGGCACCCTCGTCAATGATCTCCGCGACAGCAGCGTGCCGCAGATCGACGCCGGCCCCACCCCGGGGGACTTCCGGCTCGCGTGGCAGGACGACAGGACGGGCAGGTTTAACACCTGGTATGTCCAGACGACGGACGGCGGGAGCATGTGGGGGTCTGAGGTCCGGCTCTCGAACCTCGGGTCCGGTGCTCCCTACAAGAGCCCCGACGGCTACACGTTCACCAATGGGGATTACTTCGGGATCGCGGTCAGCTCCACGGGCGTCGCTCACGTGATTTGGGGCGAGGCCGACGGCTCATCTCTGTACTGCTGCGGGGACGTCTGGTACACTAAGGCGTCCTGATCGCGACGCGAGCACAAGGCCGCCATCGTGCAGATGCTGTCAGGAGGCAAAGCCGCATTCTGGCACCCTTCAGGCGTCGAAGGGGTCGGACCATGCCGCTTCCTCCTCTCGATCTGAGAGGGACGGCGGCTGAAGACTTGTCCGGTCTTCTGACGGGCGGTCAGAAGACTTGTCCGGCATCGGGCGGAGCGAACACTTAAAGACTTGTGTGGTAGACGCGGTCCTTCGGGCTCAGATGGGCCCTTCCCGCGGCAGCTCCTCGCCCAGCTCGGCGGAACGTCGCTGGTCAGAGGGCGCTTTCAGTAGCGGAGGCGGACGGGAATCGAACCCGCCTGGGAGTTCTCGCCCCCACACCGGTTTTGAAGGCATGTCCGACTCTGTCGCTGCCTCCAGGCCTGTGACCAGCGCCTTTGTCTTCAGACGCCGTCCCAGAACATGCAAAGACTTGTGAGGCCGATCCAGCTCGAAGACTTGTCCGGGGGCGCACGAAGACTTGTCCGGGGCACCACCTCCTCGATCAGCACCTTACGTCGAGCATGAGGGCAGCAGGAATGACAGAGCAGCCAGCCAGCCCGACCTGATGGACAGTCGCTTTGCTCCAGTCAAGAGCATTCTCCCGTTCCTGCCCGGCAGGCGGGTCGTTCGTATGAATTGCTCGCACTTGATCCTTGAAGCCCTGCTTGTTAGATGAAGTCCGATCACGCCTCTGGAGACGCTGCAGTCGCCGTTCCCGCCTCAACGCAGTTGACCCACTCGCGACGCGCCGCCATCTGAGACAGATCCGAGGGTCGGTGCTGAGCGCCTTCGGCGTGTCCGGCACGCCGTCGCCGCTCGTCGGGGGGTGAGGGTCAGTCGTGGAGCTGCGGAGGCGTTGTGTTCAAGCCATGCGTCGATCACGAGGAGTGGGCCTGGCTCGGCGAACAGCTTCCATCTCATCTACGCGCGCCGCTCCTCAAAAGAGGGAGGATCGTCTTCATTGACGACACGCAGCCTCCCGGTGTGCGGCGTCGATTTCTGCGTCGCGGAACCTGGACTGGGTCACGGAGGATCGAGGAAAGGAAGGCGTTCACGAATGGCTCGTTCTTCGGACCGGACGCGTTCTTGAGGCCGTACGCTGACTTTGTCGACTTCTAGAGCATGCTTGCCGGGCTGGAGCCCTGAGAGTGACTCTGAGGTCGGCGGCCGGTTTCGACATCTCTATTCGCCCACGGCGACATCACAGCCGAGCAGCGAGGAAACGGCTGGAACCGCGGTTCGAGATCAGCCGGGCTGACGGTATCGTCGCATGCATGGAATGGCTCGCCGAGCGTCTGGCGGACGTCGAAGGGGTGACGGCGGTCGCGCTCGGCGGCTCTCGCGCTCTGGGGACCCACCGCGCGGGCTCCGATTTCGACCTCGGTCTGTACTACCGGGGCACCATCCATCCCGAGGCCATCCGAGCCCTTGGCTATCCCGGCACGGTGGCTGCTCCGGGCGAGTGGGCCTACCCGATGAGAAGGTGGACCTCCTCTACCGGGATCTGGACGACGTCGAGCGATGGATCGACGAGGTCGAACAGGGACGGTGGGAGCTGTACCGGGTCCCGGGGTACCTGTGCGGCATGCCGTCCTACGCGCTCGTCGCCGAGCTCGCCCTGTGCCGCGTCCTGATCGGGGAGCTGCCCCGGCCGAGCTTCCCGAGGCCTCTTCGTCGGAGCGCCCCCCCGCGTTGGCGCTGGGAGAGTGACTTCGCCATCCAGCACGCCCAAGCCCACGCACTGCGATCGGACGTCGCGGCCTGCGTCGAGAAGCTCTCGTTCGCGATTCTGGCCGAAGCGCATGCGCGCCTATGTGAGCGAGGTGAATGGATCTGCAACGAGAAGTACCTGGCAGAGCGAGACGGCTTGGCCGGTGCTGAAGCACTCCTCATTGACGTGCCTCGCGCGGAACCGAGGGCCGCAGTCGCCTACGTTCGAACAGCCGTTTCGGACGGGCGGTAGGCGTTCAGGCCCCCGGATGAATCATCTGAGCCACGCTCCCTCCGACTCTGCCGGCAATCACGTGTCTAGATGTCGATGTCGCAGTCGCGGGAATAAAGCGCCTCGGGCTCAGCTGTGTTCTCGAGACGGACGCCGACGCCAACCCGACGGGCGGGCCGTGCCGGGCCTTTGGGGACTTGGTCGGGGAAGGTTTCCTGACCGCAGTCGAGTTTCGCCCCGGGGGAGTCTTCAACTTCACCGTGAGATTCGCCTCTGTGCTCTGCTTAGTGTGCTGAGGACTCACCGAACAGGCTAGATCGCGGGCTCGACGTGCGGCGCCGGCTCCCGATGCGCCCAGCGGCCGAGTTGAAGTACCGAGACCGGCGACCCAGATGCACGGTGCGACCGGATCACGATCTGTCGAGGAGCTCCGTGTCGCTGCGAAGGACCCTTCTGATGGGCGACTCAACCTCTCGACATGTCCGGCGCCAACCGCGATACTTGACGCGTTCATCCACATCGAGCGGGCGCACCCTCCCAGGCCAAGGAGGTGCGACCATTCCGCGGAGGTGGGAGAGATGCGTCGGATTGTCCGAAGCTTTGGTGGCGTCACCCTGGCGGTGGTGCTGCTTGTCATGTTGCCCGCACCGCAGACGTCGGCCTTGGGCACGATCCTCGGCGGAAGCCAAGCGGGCTGCCTGCTGGGTCCGCCGGACGCGATCTCCACTCTGACCATCTACGGCACTCCCGGCACTCCCACGCCTGGCGATGATGACTCAGGTCTCACGGGAAGCAATGGTGTCGTGGCTCCCATGTTGCTCGGGTTCGACGTGTCGAACCCGTGCCTCAACGTGGAGACGCTGGGCCTCCACCCTCTGGATGGATCTGATGTACTCATCGCTGTCCTTCCGGGGACCACCGCCTCCTTGATGACTACCGACCTGCAGGGAGCAGGGCTCTTCCCCAGGTACGCGCTTGTTCCTGGTGGTGGCTTTAGTGCCGGGTCGGGTCTCACCAGCGACCCATGCGTATTCGACCCGGACTTCATACTCGGCCCCGAGGGGATCTTGGTACCCGCCGTCTGCTAACGCTAGAACCGGCAACTCGAAGCATCTTGCAACCCGTAAGAGCCGTCGAGCCAGCCCTCCCGCTCACGGGGGACACCCTGCACCCGGCTGGCTGGATGACGTAGATCCGCCTTGCGACCTCCTCTCCGCCCCTTCCCGTTTTGGGCGGTGGGACAGGCCGGAGGGAAGCCCGGCTCTTCCCCGCCGCGGAGGATCGGTTGGAAGAGGTTTCAGGGGCGCGCACTCGCGATCGGGACTAGGACGAGGCCGACCGCTACATCCTCGGTGGGGGCGCGAGGACCCGTACGGCATCGGTGTGCTGACCGGCGCCGAGGTCTACGTCGACGCCGAGCGCACCCGGCGCCTCGTAGTGGTCGACGTCGATGACCACCACGCTCGCGATCTGGTCGAGCGCGCCTGCGGCTGGCCACTGACGCCGACCGTACGGACCTCGCACGGTTGGCATCTGTGGTTCACGCACCACTCATCGGTTGGTAACCGCGCAGGCGTCGCCGACGTCAGGACGTGTGCTCCTGGGAGGTCGGGATTTCCTGGCACGAGGACGACTCGGTCGGGATGTGGCCGCCGGCGCCCATGCCGCTTGAGCTCGGCTGTTGTGGCCGGCGGCGCCCGGCCGTGGACGGCGTCGGACGAGCCACGCCGATCCTGACCACGGGGTACATCGACGTCGCGCTCGAGCGGGAAGTGGACGGCGACACGTTGAACCGTGCCCCCTACGCACTCGCTCGATTCGTGCGGGACAGGTTGTCGGCCACCGTCTATGTGGAGCAGCTGACTGCCTCAGTACTGCGGATCGGACTTCCCGAGACCGAGATCCGCACCACACTCGCCAGCGCCCTTCTTGGTCGGACGTGATGGACGAGCTCGTCGCGCCATGTCCCGACGTGCAGGCCAAGCTTCGAGAGCGACCGGTGCTCGAGGTCGAGCCGTTCAAGTGAACCGCTCTCTCTAAGACATCGCGCTCTCTACGCGCCACGCGGGGAGGGGGGCACCGCGTCGGTGACCCGACGTGACGTCGTTCGCGACAGTTCAACGACGAGCAGCAACGAGGAGGCGAAACGTTGAAGGTTCGAGTCATCCCCATCGATGGCGGCGGGATGGTATGGGCGGTGCCGCTCCTTCGGGTGCTTCAAGCCAGCGACGAAAGGTCGACAAGCCGCAGCGCCACTGGCGGCCGCCATTCCTCGCCGGGCTGGAGGGAACGAAATCAGGCGGACTGTTGCCTGGAGGACCATTCGCCCACACTCGGATAGGCCCGGTTACGTCACGACCCGAGTAACCGAGGAAGCAGATTGAGGATTGACGCGAGACCGCTATACGCCCAAGCTTGGGATCCAGAGGTGAAGACGAGCTGCTCGAGGGCATCGATCGGTCTTTGCTGATGCCAGAGCCGGGCAGGGAGGACAGAGTGTCCAGCGGCTTCTCGCCCACCACTCGGAGGTAACCCACGTACTCCCCGAGCTTCGTCAAAAGGGTACTGGCCGGCGCATCGGCTGACTGCCTCCATCGGCCCGGGGAGAAGAAGCGTCTCTCCTCGCTGCGTAGGTACCCGGCAAGGGTCCTCCCCCCAGCCTTGCTTCTCGCTTTCCAGCTGGTGGCCGCCTCTTCGGCCCAGGCCGCCCCCGGCGACCTCGACACCTCCTTTGGCACTGGCGGAAAGGTGACCACCGACTTCGGCAACGGGGACGTGGCACATGCTGTGGTTCTGCAGCCCGACGGGAAGATCGTGGCCGCCGGGCGGTCCGTCAGGGACTTCGCCCTGGCCAGGTACCAGCCGGACGGGACTCTCGACACCACCTTCAGCACCGACGGCAAGGTGACCACCGACATCGCCGGCGGCGACGATGTGGCTCTTGCCGTTGCCCTCCAGCCGGATGGGAAGATCGTGGCCGCGGGGTCTGCCAGCACGGGGGCGACCGAGGACTTTGCCCTCGCTCGCTACAACCCGGACGGGACGCTCGACACCACCTTCAGTACCGACGGTAAGGTGACCACCGACTTCGCCGGCGGGAACGATGTGGCCCGCGACGTGGCCCTCCAGCCCGACGGGAAGATCGTGGCCGCCGGGGCGTCCGGCAGCGACTTTGCCCTCGCCCGGTACAACCCGGACGGGACGCTGGACACCACCTTCAGTACCGACGGTAAGGTGACCACCGACTTCGCCGGCGGCCATGACGAGGCCAACGCCATGGCGCTCCAGCCCAACGGGAAGATCGTGGCCGCGGGGTTCGCCGACACCAGGGAGACCTTCGATTTCGCCCTCGCCCGGTACAAGAGACGTGGGACGCTCGATCCCAGCTTCAGCAAGGACGGCAAGGTGACCACGGATATCGCCGGCAGCGACGACTTTGCCAGCGGCGTGGCCTTCGCGCCAGACGGGAAGATTGTGGCGGCTGGGAACACAATTGCCGCGACATTGGATTTCGCAGTGGCCCGGTACAAGAGACATGGGACTCTCGATCCAAGCTTCAGCACCGACGGCAAGGTGACAACCGACTTCGCGAGCGGCAATGACTTTAACTTCGCCGTGGTCGTCCAGCCCGATGGGAAGATCGTGGCCGCCGGGATCGCCACGACCCCCGGCGACGACTTCGGCCTGGTCCGGTACAACCCGGACGGGACGCTCGATCTCACCTTCGGCGGCGACGGCAAGGTGACGACCGACATCGCCGGCGACGACCAGGCCTCTGACCTGGCCCTCCAGCCGGACGGCAAGATCGTGGTGGCTGGGATCGCCTTCGGGTTCACCGAAGACTTCGCTCTAGCCCGGTACCTCGTGGAATGAGTTGCCGGACGCCAAGGCCAGCTCGCAACCGCAGGCTTATCGGGGCACCCGATTGAGTCAATCTTCACGTCGCTGAAACGCTCGAGGACTTCGTCGGAGTTGCGTTGCTAATCGCTCTCGCCGCTCCTCTGCTGGCCGCGATGCGCCAGGAGGCGAGCGAGTCGAACGACGATGAGCCGACTCGGCCACGCAGATCACCGCGACGGTGCCTCGGGCGCGACGACCGGTACGATCAGAGTGACGACTCCGAGAGGAACGGCGACCACCTCGGATACAACGCTCTCCGCCCGCGCAAGCTGTAGGTGCTCGATCGCCCGGGCCTCCTCAGTGGCAGGTGAAGATAGTTGTGGGTCAAACCTACAGCGCGTGGAACCTTCGGCTCGGGCACGTAAGCGCCAGCTTGGCAGTCGAAGATGATCCCGATCACCTGCGGGAGGCGCCGCCGCGCGTTCAGGTAGGCCATGACCGGTCCTGCCTGGGGCCCGAGCGCCGCGGCCGAAGGCTGCAGGAAGAGGAACATGAACGCAGCGCTACCCACCCAGAACACGGCGGCCCGGTCCGCGGCTGAGGCACACGAGA
>WNFV01006957.1_pt1 | contig 13231 bp, 14 predicted proteins | sample 5400101 | NCBI WGS metagenome assembly WNFV01 (sample SAMN13153361, study PRJNA577476) | soil metagenome | isolation source: 115 cm soil or saprolite under grassland replicate 1 | place: USA:California | collected 2016-06-15
CGACACCGGCAATCTCAGGTACGCGGTCGACTTCCGTTCGGTTTACCAGGAGATCCTGGGCGGGCATCTCGGCGCTGACTCTGGTGAGATCCTCGGCTCGACATTCGATCGGGTTCCGTTTCTGAAAGCCCCCGTCGCGGTCTGAGATGCGAGCCGTTCTGCTCAAGGCGGCGGCCACCGCGCTGACGATCGCGGCGACGGTCGCCTCAGCGACCTTCGTCAACTCGCACCTCAAGAATCCGCAGGCGCCGCTGCAGCCGCCTGTGCTCACGGGCACGCTCACGATCGGGCCGTCGGTCCAGCCAAGCAATGTCGAGCCGCTGACCTCGACCTACGCGTCGTGAGCTCGACGGTCCAGGCTCATGAGTTCGAGGCGTTGGGCACGACGTGCGCCCTGTTCGCCATCGGCCAGCCGAGTGAACGCTTGCGCGAAAGTGAGAGGTGGGTCCACAGGCTCGGCGCGCGGCTGACACGCTTCTCTTCCGACAGCGAACTGTCTCGACTGAACACATCGCGTGGCAGGTGGGTCGAGACCAGTCCTGAAATGAGCGCCATCCTCAGAGAGTCCCTGCGTGCGTACGAGAACAGCGCCGGCCTCGTCAATGTGGCCGTGCTGCCGTCCATGCTCGCCGTCGGTTACACGCGACCGTTCGTGCAAGGAGCGACGGTGGCAACACTCGATGTTGTCGAGCCGGCGCCGGCGCTGCCCGATGTTCTGGAGGTTGGCGAGGGGAGAGCGCGTCTCGCGCCCGGGGCGGGCATCGACCTTGGCGGGGTGGCCAAAGGCTGGATGTCAGATCGCATCGCCGAGATGCTGGGTCCGAACGCGGTCGCCAACATGGGAGGGGACTTGATGGCCGCTGGGGTTGGCTCTGACGGCGATGGGTGGCCTGTCGCTGTCGGGGGCACCACGCTCATGTTGGCCGACCAGGCCGCGGCGACCAGCAGCACTCGCAAGCGGCGGTGGGGCGACCTGCACCACCTGATCGATCCGCGCTCAGGACTGCCGGCGGCCAGCGGTCTGGCGGAAGTCTCGGTCGTCGCTTCGAGCGCATTCGACGCGGAGGTGATCGCCAAGACCGCGTTGCTGCTTGGTGCTGAGTGCGCGCCGGCGTACTGCGCGGCGCACGCGCACGCATGGTGGTTGGGGCGCGCGGTGTGACCACTGACCAGTTCTTCTGGGTGCTGGCACGGGTGTCCGGTCTCAGCGCCTACGCGGCGCTGGCGATCGCCCTGGTCACCGGCATCGCGCTGCGCACCGCGGTCCTCGACTGGCTTGGAAGCAATCGAGTGCTGCGCTCACTGCACGAGTACACGACCGTGTTGTGGGTTCCGCTCGCGGGCTTGCACGTGGTGTCGCTGCTGCTCGACACGACAGCAAGAATCGGGGTGCTCGACGTGGTCGTGCCGTGGCATTCCACATATGGCACGCTGCAGATCGGCCTGGGTGCCCTCTCGCTGGATCTGCTGCTGGCGGTGACCGTGACCGCGCTCTTGAAGCGTCGGATCCCGAAGGACGTGTGGTTGTGGGTGCACCGGCTCGCCTATCTGGCTTTCGCCCTTGCATTCATCCACGCCTTGCTCAGCGGGACCGACTTCAGCGATCCGGTGGTGTCGGCGATCACGTGGGGCGCCGCGGCGTCGCTGCTCACCCTCGGCCTGGCGCGAGTTTTGGGCGGCCGTCTCCCCGCCTGATCCGCGAGGCGGGCCCACCCTCCTCCCGCCGGATCCCACCCCCAACCGGCACGCCTGCAGAGGACTGAACCAGAAAACAGCCGGCTGTGGGAACCCAGCCTGTTAAGCGGCCGGCACCCAGTGGCGGAGCTGGATCACGCGCTGGCGAAGCTCCTGCTCTGCCTCAAGCGGCGTGTCGATCTCCTTGCGCTCGCGGTGCCAGCGCTCCATGGCGAGGTCGAGCTGCGCGGTCTGCAGCCGCGCGATCGCAAAGTACGCGCGGAAGCCCTGCCGGCTCAGTGCCTGCAGGCGTTGCTTCAGCCGCTGCCAGGGGCTGGCCAGGATCGGCACCTCCTGGGGCAGGATCGCGCCCGACTCGGTCGCCGCCTCCTTCAGCATCTGCTCGCGCAGGTTCTGGCCCTCATACCGGATGCCGAAGATGAGGAGCGCGATCAGGGCCGCGGTGAACGGTCCTTCGAGGACCAGGGTCCGCAGGTGGATCCCGACGAGGACGAGCACCCCGTCGCCGAGGGGAAACAGGGCAGCCCACGCGTCCCACGCGACGTGGCCGGCGATGGCGACGATAAAGCCGGAGACGATGGCCAGGATCTTCTGGCGCATGTTCGGCAGCTGGCGTGCGATCCCGACGCCCGCGCCGATGAACGCCGTGTACGTCGCGTGGCCGAAGAACAGTCCAAGCACCTGGCGCGCGTACCACTGGATGCCCGCGGCGACACCGCCAATTCCTTCGGGGGCGAAGATCGCGTAGATGTTCGTCATGTAGCTGATCGACTCCAGGTAGTTGAAGCCGAGCCCGACCGCTGCGCCGTAAACGATGCCGTCGACCACATCGTCGAACTCGTTGCGCATGACGAGGAAAAGAAGAAGCACGGCGAGGCCCTTGCTCAGCTCTTCGAGGATGCCCGCCATGAAGGCGAGCGAGGTGTCGAGCCCAGGTCCGGGCACGAGCGCCTGCTGCGCTGACGACTGCCATATGGTCTCGGCCCAGACGACCAGGCTGGTGGCAACGATGGCGCCCCATGCAGCCGCGACGAGCACGAGCCGCCAGGGTTCCTTGTGGTTGCGGTCCAGCCGGCGCACGACGACCAACCCCAATGCGGTCGTTGGCAGGCAGGCGAGCGCGCACACCGCGGCCACGACGGGCCCGGCCGACTGCGTGAACAGGAAGACGTCGATGACGAGAAGCCACAGCAGCACGCCGAGCCCGATCAGCACCGAGGCGCGGATGAGGTTCTTCCGGCGCATCGCCGAGTCGCGCGTGTAGGCGCGGACGAGGACGAACGTGCCCAGGGCGACCAGGGCTACCGCGAGCCCGCCGTAAAGCGATGTCCGACCAGGGATGGTGTCGAGGTAGACGTAGTTGAGGATGGAGCTGACGATCAGCGCGACGATGATCAGCGCCGCGAGCGCGAAGGCGACGCGGTAGCGCGCGGGGCGGAGGCGGGACTGCGGGTTGGCCGCGGAGAGCATGCTCACTGGCGGTCGACCCGCACGAATCGCCGGCCGAGAACCTCGACCGGGACACCGTTTCTGATCCTCTCGACGACGAACGTGTATCGGCCGGGAAACACGTAGTGATAGCCCTCGGGCACGAGCACGGGAACGACCTCGGGCAGCGACTGCGGTGACCCGGGCCCGACCTCGCCGCGAATCGTGCCGAAGGTGTCGTACCAGCGCGCGTCGACGATGAAGTTCGAGGGCACGGAAGACCAGTCGACCCTGGCCGCGAACTCGACATCGCGCGGGAACTCGGACCGGTCCGGGCCCTCGATCTGTCCGGTCGACGAGTTGTAAACGTAGACACCGACGATTCGGGCCTGGGCGCCGGAGGCCTGACCCACCGGCTCGAAGTACGCGAACTGGATGACGCCGATGACGAGGATGACCACGCCGACGGTCGCGAAGACCAGAAGCGTGCGGTAGAGGACTCTCAATTGGTCGTATGTGGTGCCCAAGACCGCTCAGTCGAATGGATTTGTCGGCGCGTTGTCAAGAAAGAAGCCTCTAGGAGGTTTGGGGATATGCCACAAAGCGCATGGACTGACAAGCGCGAACGCCAGTACGAGCACATCAAGGAAGGGCTGATGGAGCGGGGGACTGGCGAGGAGAAAGCTGAAGAAATCGCTGCCCGGACCGTCAACAAGGAGAGGGCGCGGCACGGAGAGGCGAGGGAGGCGAGCCGGACCTCGCTCACCGACCTTTCGTCCGGTCGGCGGGGCGGCTTGCGTTCCCACCGCGGCTCGGGCGGGCGGACCTACGACCAGCTCCGCAACGAGGCCAAGGAGCGTGGCATCAAGGGCCGTTCGCGGATGAACAAGGAGCAGCTGGAGAAAGTCCTCAGCCGCTAGTTTTGCAGCGGCGCATCTGGTGCGGCGGAGAGGAGTTGAACCTCCACGTCCTTGCGGACACTAGCTCCTGAAACTAGCGCGTCTGCCATTCCGCCACCGCCGCGTCTCGGGGCGAAAAGTGAGTATACCCAGCGCTTCTTTCGAGCCTTAAGCTCCGTGCCGTGATCGCGCGGTGGCTCATCGCCGCCCTTCTACTTGCGGCGTGCGGCAACGCGGGGCCTGGCACCGGCGGGGTCCCCTCGAACACTCCGGGCCCTGTCGCCGACACCTGGCTCAGCTACGGTTCGACCTGGGTTCATATCGCCGGCTCGCATCCCTCGCCGCGATATGCAGCCGCCATGGCCTATGACGCAGCGCGCCGCGACTTCGTTCTCTTCGGCGGTCAGTTCGGCGGCGTTTCATACGACGAGACCTGGACGTTCGATGGCAAGATCTGGACCCGGCTCGACCCCACGCATAAGCCGCGGCCTCGGCGCGACGCCGCGATGGCGTACGACCCGTCCCGGCAAATGGTCGTGTTGTACGGCGGCCTGATCCCGAACGGGTCGGAGGGCTCCGAAGCCTCCGACACATGGACCTGGAACGGAGTCGACTGGACCGAGGTCAGCTACGACAACGCCGGACCTCGCTTCCGCTTTGGTGCGCGGATGGTCTCCGCGGGCGACCATGTGGTTCTCTTCGGAGGTCACGTCTTCAATGTCCGGTATTTCGGCGATGCGTGGAAGCTGGACGGATCGAACTGGATCCGCATCGACCACGATCCGACGCCGGCGGGCCGAGGGGACGCAGCCGTGGCGTGGAACCCTGACGATTCCTCACTGTTCGTCGATGGCGGCCTGGGCTTGCGTCCGGACGCAGGTCCAGGGAATCTCGGCATCGCCCGTCGAGACGCCTGGTTGCTGCGGAACGGGAATTGGACCCCCATCACCACCCCGGGACCGCCCGTCCTCTATGACGCGAGCGCGATCTGGGATGGGTCGACGCACTCGGTCGTGGTGATGTTCGGCATGGTTTGCCCGAACCCGGTTGCCGATGCATGGTCCTGGAATGGCTCGGCTTGGAAGCGTTCGAGCCTCCCTGTGCCGGCGCGTTGGTCTGCTGCTGTGGCGGAGGACTCGAGCGGCGACGTCCTCGTCTTCGGCGGGGACGACGAGAGCGGCTGCTAGATCAGGTCGCGACGAACAGCGTGTTCCAGGCGGCTTCGATCAGTTCCGGGGTGAGCTGAGGCCGCACGCCCCGGGCTGACGAAACGTCCACGAGCCGCTCCAGCAGGTCGCGCGGATGGTTGCCGCGCAGCGGCCTTCCGCCGTACATCGTCTGGATCATCTCCAGCGCCTGCGGCGCTGAAGGAATCGTCAGCCTGTCCCGCTCGCGCTCGAAGATCCGGCACCACATCTCCCACGTCGGGTCCGGCATCAGCACCTTGTACGCGAGCCGGCGCAGGTAAGCCTCGTCCAGCAGCTCGGCCGGCTTGAGGTTGGTCGACAGCGCGAGCTGGGCGCGGAATGGGATCTCGACCTTGCGCCCACTGGATGTGAGGTTCAAGAAATCCGTGTCCTGCTCCAGGGGCACGAGAAGGCGGTCGAGGATCTGCTTCGGAGAGACGCGCTGGCGGCCGAGGTCGTCGATGAGCAGCACCCCGCCGTTTGCCTTGACCTGCAGTGGCGCCCCGTAGACGCGGCTTCCCTCCTCCCACGTCGAGTCGAACATCTCCAGCTGGAACTCGCCACCGACCTGGACCAGCGGTCGCGCAACACGCCGCCAGCGCTTGTCGGCCGGCTGATTCGGCTCCAACCGGTGGATCGCGCCGTCGAAGATCTCCATCACCTCGCCGCCGCCGACATCCAGGGCGACCGGGAGGATGATCGGCCCGCCGAGCAGCGAGGGAATTCGGCGTGCGAGCGTCGTCTTACCGTTTCCCGGCGCACCGTAGATGAAGATCGACGAGCGCGAGTTGACCGCCGCGCGCACCGCCTCCATGACCCCCGGTGCGAGCTCGATCCCACTCAGCGCGAGGCTCACCTTGACGAGGTCGAGCGTTCCCGGCTTCGCAGCCTCGGCGAGCACCGCCTTGTACTCCTGCATCGAGACGGGCGCCGGGCCCATGTAGCGCGTGCTCGCGTCCGCGATCTGGTCGCTGCGCGTGCGCCCTTGCTTGGTGATCGAGTACGACATCCGCTCAGGCAGCGGGCGGCCCAGCCAGGGACCCTGTTCCTGCGCCAGCCCCAGGGCGTCGAGGAAGTTCGCGCCCGTCAACGACTTGAGGATCGGCTCGATGGCGGCGAACGGCAGCGCCAGCGCTTCGGCGAACTCGTAGCCGGTGACCTTGGTCGCCGATGCGGCGATGCGCAGGACCATGCCTTCGATCAGCGTGCGGTTGATCTCGGGTGGTGGTGGCGGCTCGATCTGCCGGCTGTTGGTCGCGGGCGTGGCCGACGGCACAGGTCGGGGCGAGTCGACGTGCTCGAGGATGGCGGCAAAGAGCTTCTTGCCGAATCGAGCGCGGTCGGCGTGATCGGGCGACTCGCCCTCGCGCCGGCGCGTGATCCAGTCGGGGACATCCTTGAAGACGACTGTGTTTCCGATCAGAAGTTGCACGATGTCCGGCTCGTCGGCGGCGACCCGGACCGCGATGCGGATCAGGTAGCCCTGGCTCTTCAGCGCGGCCCAGCTGCGCTCCCACGCGACGTCGTTGCGGCCCGACCATGTCTGACGCACGGTGCGGTCGCGCGCGATTGTCACGTCCTTGCGGTTCTGGTAGCGGCGGCGCACCAGCTCGGTCACGTCCTTGTCGACGTCCTCGGCGACCAGCGCCGCGAGTGGCAGCGCTCGGTCGTCGACCGCGGGCCGGTTCTTGATCTCGAAGATGGTGTTCGCGGTCGGCGCCAGGGCGCGGATCACGCTGGCGTGGCGCGGGCAGAACGGCGTCCGCTCGATGAACTGGATGTGGCGCCGGCACCACCAGCTGTTGCACTTGCGCCCGGTCATGTCCTGGTACGCGCACGCCCAGCCGCGCCGTTCGCCGCAGTCGGAGTAAGTGCACACGCCGGAGGCCTTCTGGCCGTCGGTCCGTGTCGGAAGCGGCTTCGGCTCCTCGATCTCCTCCTCGACGGCGGCCTCGCCCGACGAGATGGCCTCGACGGGCGGGTGCGCGACGGCCGCCTTCGGCATGTAGTGGAAGGCGCCGGCGAACTCCTCGCAGGACCGGAACCGCTGGGCCGGGTCCTTTGCGGTTGCCTTCCAGATCACATCCATGATCGGCGACGGGATCGCCGTCGAGGCGCGCGGCCGGTCGAACACCTGGGAGTGCAGCACCGTGGGCAGCTGACCGGTGAACGGCGGCTCGCCGTGCAGCAGCTCGTACAGGATCATGCCCAGCGAATAGATGTCGGCGGTGGCGTCGACAGGCTCGCCCTTCACCTGCTCCGGCGCCATGTAGGCCGGGGTGCCGACCATGCTGCCGGTCGCGGTCAGCCGGTGCTTGTCGTCGATCAGCTTGGAGATGCCGAAGTCGAGGATCTTGGTCTTGCCGCGGTTGGAAATCAGGATGTTGTCGGGCTTCAGGTCGCGGTGGACGACCTGGAAATCGTGGGCGACACCGACCGCGGACAGCAGCTGTTGGATGAGGTCGATGGAGACGTCGACGCTGAAACGCCCGTACTCGTCGAGCCAGGAGCGCATCGAGCGCCCGTCCACCCATTCCATGACGATGAAAAGGACGGGACCGTCCTCGTCGAAGTCGTAGACCCGGACGATGCCCGGGTGGTTGAGCGCGGCGACGGTGGCCGCCTCGCGGTGGAAGCGCTGCCGGAAGCTCGGATCGCTCGAGTACTGGTCGGACAGCACCTTGATGGCGACCGGGATTTCGAGCCTGGGATGGGTCGAGCGGTAGACCACTCCCATGGCGCCTCGCCCGAGCTCGGCTTCGATGGGGTACCGCCCTAGTTGTGTGGTGCTCACCTTCGGATCTATGGGGGTGTCAGTATGCCCGACGGCGCCGGGCAAACCGCCCAATTCAGACCCGCCTGACGGCGGTGCTGGCTAGTTGAAGACGCTCAGCGGCAGATAGAAGGAAACGCCCCAGTTGGGCTGGTCGACGACCTGGCTGATCCGCAGGTCGCCGGCGAGGCTGCAGAGGATGTACGCGTCCTCGCGGCTGAGCCCGTGGTCGGCAACCAGCCAGTCGATCGTGTAGCGCACCGAGTTGCGGGCGTTCTCCATGAGGTCGGGCCCCAGGGCGCAGACCGAGTGATAGCCGGCAGCGTCGCTGCGCGGCTGGAGCGGAGCCGCGGGCGTGACAAAGTGGTAGCTCCAGGGGCGTGGGGCGCCGCCCTTGACCACTCCAAATCGGAGTGAAAATGTCATCGGGCATTCGATCCCGGTAACGCAGACCTCGCCGTCTCCCTGCGCGGCGTGGCAGTCCCCGGCCGAGAACAGCGCCCCCGGCACGAAGACCGGGAGGTAGAGCTTGGTCCCGGCAGTCAGGTGGCGGGTGTCGATGTTGCCCGCGCCCTTGGTTGGAGGCAGCACGTCGATCGGCCCCTTGTCGTCGGTGGCGACGCCCATCGTCCCGCAGAACGGCGCGATCGGGATGTGCACGTCGTGGCGCAGCTCGGCCGACGTCCGGTCGCCGAGGTCGAAGTAGCGGATGTATGGCTCCGGGAAGTCGGAGGCAAGCAGGCCCAGGCCTGGAAGCAAGGCCGTCCAACCCCACGACCCCGGCTTCAGCTCCAGGATCTCGACCTCGAGCGCGTCGCCCGGTTGGGCACCGCGGACGTACACTGGCCCGCCCAGCGGATAGAGGCGGTTGAAGTCCAGCTCCCCCAGCTTCGAGGCCGGGTCGCCCTTCTTGATCTGGCCGGCCGTCACTTCCTCGGTGTCGAAGTGGACGATGTCGCCCGGCTCGATCTCCACCGCCGCTGGCAGCGAGTTGTCCCACTTGTGATGGAACTTGTCGCGTCCGATTCTGTGTTGTCTTACCCCCGCCCCAATGCTCATTTGCGAACCTCCTGGGTCACCCCCTCCTGGATGGGCACCGCGTTGGCGCGCAGCACCTTCTTGTCGAACTTGCCGACCGATGTCTTGGGCACCTCGTCGATGAAGCGAACCTCATCGGGCAGCCACCACTTGGCGACCTTGTCACGCAGGAAATCGATGACCTCTTCCTGCGTGACCTGGCCCTTGAACTCCGGGCGCGGGACGGCGAACACGACTGGCCGCTCATCCCACTTGGGATGCGGCAGGCCGATCACCGCGGCTTCGAGGATCTTGGGATGCGCCATCACCGCGTTCTCCAGCTCCACCGAGGAGATCCACTCGCCGCCCGACTTGATGACGTCTTTGGTGCGGTCGACGATCTGGATGTAGCCCTCGGGGGTGACTTTGGCCACATCGCCGGTCCGGAACCAGCCGTCCTCGGTCAGCTTGTCGGGGTCGTAACCGTTGTGATAGCCGCGGGCGATCCATGGTCCTCTGACCTGGATCTCTCCGAACGCGACTCCGTCCCAGGGCAGCTCCTCGCCGGTGGAGGGATCGGTGATCCGCAGCTCAACGCCCGGAACGATCACGCCCTGGGTCAGGCGTACGTTCAGCTCGTCCTCTTGCTTGGTGCCGGCACGGGGGCGGGCGACACTGCCCAGCGGTGATGTCTCGGTCATGCCCCAGGCGTGCAACATCCGCAGGCCGATGCCGTCCATCGCCTCCATCAACGCGCGCGGGATGGCGGAGCCGCCGCAGATCACGGTGTGGACGTTGGGCAGCCGCTTGCCGGTCTCTTTCAGCAAGGCCGATGTGCCGATCCAGATCGTTGGCACTCCGGCCAGGATCGTCGCGCCCTCCTGCTCGGCAAGCTCGACGACCGACTTCGCGTCGCCCATCCATCGGTCGGGGAAAAGGACCTTGCACCCGGCCATGCCGCAGGCGTAGGGCAGTCCCCAGCTGTTGGCGTGGAACATCGGGACGATCGGCAGCACCGTGTCCTTCTCGGTCAGCCCGAGGTTGTCGGCCTGCAGGACTCCCATCGTGTGGATGAACTGGGAGCGATGCGAGTAGACGACGCCCTTTGGATTGCCGGTGGTGCCCGACGTGTAGCACATGGCGGCCGCCATCTGCTCCGACAGCTTGGGCCACGGGTAACTGTCGCTCTCGGCTGCCAGAAGGGTTTCGTAGTCGAGCATCTCGCCGAGACCTTCCGGGTTGTGCGAAGGGGCCGAGGCGTCGGTCATCAAGACGATCCGCTGGATGCTCGGGATCTTTCCGACCAGCGGCTTGAGAAGCGGAAGCAGCGCCTGGTCGACGAAGAGCGTCTTGTCTTCCGCGTCTTTGATGATGAACTCGAGGTGCTGAGGGAACAACCGCAGGTTGAGGGTGTGCAGCACCGCCCCCATGCAGGGCACGGCGTAGTAGAGCTCGAGGTGGCGATGGTTGTTGAAGGCCAGCGTCGCCACGCGGTCGCCGGGCTTGACGCCCAGTCGTTTCAAGGCGCCGGCCAGCTGGTTGATCCGAGGCACCATCTCGGCGTTGGTCATGCGATGCACGCCCTGCTCGAGCTTGGTCACAACCTCTTTCTTCTGGTGCAGTCGCTCGAGCCGCCAGAGGACGTGCTGGAGACTGAGCTCGTAGTCCTGCATCAAGCCTTCCACGGCCGCCACCTCCACCTTCGATATCCCCAGAGGCCGGTTCTAAGAGCTCGATCGTAAGCCCGCCGGGCGTAGGATGCACACCCATGGTTTCGCGTGGCAGGGCCGACCTCCACATGCACACGACAGCCAGCGATGGCTGGCCCTCACCCCAACAGCTGGCCGATCACGCGCGCCGGATCGGGCTCGATGTGATCGCGGTCACCGACCACGACACGATCGAGGGTGCGCTACGCGCGGCCGACCACGCCGCCCGTCGCGGGCGGCTCGAGATCGTGATCGGGGAGGAGGTCTCGAGCCGCAACGGCCACATCGTCGGTCTGTTTCTAGAGAAGCGGATCCGCCCCGGCATGAGCGCCGCCGCGACCGTGCACGCGATCCACGAGCAGGGCGGGCTGGCTGTCGCCGTGCATCCCTTCTGGCGCACGCAGCGGCGCTCGCGCTCCGCGCAGGTGCACGGCGTGGGGTGGCTGGCCGCCGACCTCGAGTTCGACGCCATCGAGGTCGAGAACGCAACGCCCGGGTTCTACGTCTTCAACCAGCTGGCGCGGCGGCTGAACATGGGGCTGGGCTCAGCCGAGCTCGGTGGCTCGGACGCTCACATCCTGGACGCGGTGGGCCGCGCCTACACCGAGTTCCCCGGTAAGAGCGCGATCGCCCTGCGGGCGGCGATCGAGTCAGGGACCACAGTCGCGGGGCGGCAGCGCTACCGGGCGATGGGTTTGATGCGGTACGCCGCCTGGGGATTGAACCACGAGCGGTACGTCGCGGTAGTCTGACTCGAACTCCCAGCGGATGGGGAGCTTGCGCGAAGCGTCGGAGCAGTTCGGTATGCCCGCTTAGCTCAGTGGATCAGAGCATCTGTCTTCGGAACAGAGGGTCGGGGGTTCGAATCCCTCAGCGGGCACTTTTGGCCTAGGCCACCTGAGGCAGATCTAGTCGTGGTCGATATGAGTCCGCAGCTTCCGCGTTGGGTCAGACCCATGAGCAACGTGATCATCGGTCTGCGGGGCCTAGGCATTGCATTCTTCTCCTTTCACCTACTACGCATACCCGGTCGCCGCACAGGGCAAATGCGCACGACAGTCGTCTCCCCGTTCACCGTTGACGGAAAGCGTTACGTGCTGTCTTTTGGCCAGCTGGACTGGGTTCGCAATGCCCGGGCCGCAGGCTGGGGCGTGCTGCGCCGGGGACGTAGGGAGGTCAAGGTCGCCCTTACTGAGATCCCGCCGCCCGCAAACGGCTCCATCGCGCGCGAGTTTCCCCGTCAGATCCCTGCGGGAGTCCAGTTCTTTGTTCGCCTCGGCCTCGTCGACCCTCCCGGCCGTCCAGACCAGTTCGAAGCGGCCGCACGCCGGCTGGCTGTCTTTCGCTTGAGTCCGATTCAATGACCCGGCACATAGTGCTGTTGCGCGCCGTCAACATCGTGCGCGCCAATCGCGTTCCTATGCCGCAGCTCCGCGCCGCGCTGGAGGCCGACGGCTTCGGCGACGTGAAGACATATGTCCAGAGCGGCAACATCGTGCTCACGAGCAAGGCATCACCGGAGCGAGTCGCGCAGCGCGTGCACGCGCTGATCAAGAAGAAGTTCGGCCACGACATCGCGGTGGTAGTGCGCTCGCATGCGGAATTGAATGAGATCGTGAAGCGAAACCCGCTCGGCAAGGTCGCCAGGAATCCGAAGCGGCACCTCGTCACGTTCCTATCCGGCGAGTTGCCTGCGGCGGTGAAGAAGAAGCTCAGCGAGGTCGCCGGACCAGAGGAGCGGTTCGCCGTCAGCGGCCGGCAGATCTACTCCTGGCACCCCGAAGGGGTAGGCCGCTCGCCACTGTGGGGAAGGCTCGGCGCCAAGTCACTCGGCGTCAATGCGACCTCGCGAAACTGGTCCACGGTGACCACCCTCCTTGCGATGTCGGAGGAGCCAAAGCCCCGGTAGAATCAATCGGCTCCAAGCCGGGCGGCTGGCGGAACTGGTAGACGCGCACGTTTGAGGGGCGTGTGGGGTAACCCATCCGGGTTCGAGTCCCGGGTCGCCCACCACTTGATTCGAGTTCGCTGAAGCCACGTCTCTCCGACCCAGCCACGCGAGCCGATGGTTCCGTGAAGAGGAGTGGCGAATGGACGACGTAGCGTGGCTGTTGGATTCCGACCCCGCGATCCGCTGGCAGGTGATGCGTGACCTTGCTGATGCGCCCGGGGAGGAGGTCGCGGCCGAGCGGACCCGCGTCGCCGGCGAGGGCTGGGGCGCACGGTTGCTCGCGCTTCAGCGCCAGGATGGCCATTGGGATATAAGCAGCCCCACGTTTACCTCCCTGCCGCCGCGAACTGGTGGCAATCACTGCCACCCGAAAGGCAAGGCACCCTCTTCCCCGAATGGACCTAGGGATTATCGCGCTGGTTGGCTCGCGGGGCCCGACCAGATGGCCCACGCCGGGTACGCGACGTAAATCCCAAGCCAGCTGACGAAGCCAACCCAGATCCACGCGGGGGCCTGGTTCATGTCGTCGAGCCGCAAGACGATGCCGGGGATGACGAGCACGCCCGTCACCA
>WNFV01012804.1_pt1 | contig 13231 bp, 12 predicted proteins | sample 5400101 | NCBI WGS metagenome assembly WNFV01 (sample SAMN13153361, study PRJNA577476) | soil metagenome | isolation source: 115 cm soil or saprolite under grassland replicate 1 | place: USA:California | collected 2016-06-15
ATGGAGTGGCCAAGTCGCGTTTCCGGGCGGACGCGAAGAACCTGGCGACGAGTCGCTGATGCACACAGCAATTCGCGAAACCTGGGAGGAAACTGCGATTGATCTTGGCGTTGATGGCGAAATGATCGGCCAGCTGGACGATCTTCGCCCCCGCACCACGCGTCTCCCCGCAGTAATAGTCCGGCCCTTCGTCGCGCTGCTCGGCAGGCACCATGAACCGACGTTGAGTCACGAAGTCTCGGAAGGTTTCTGGGTACCGTTGCGGACGTTGCACGACGACACGGGATGGCGCGACACCATCATTACCGCGGGCGGCATCGAATTCACGCGCCGGGCGTTTCATCATGGCGGGTTTGTCGTCTGGGGAATGACTGAGAGGATTCTGTCGGGCTTTCTGGCGATGGCGAGGTAGGCCATTCATCCCAAACAGATAAGCTAGCCCTTGCGCGGATAGTTAGGAATTCCTAACATCTCAGCTAGCTGAAGCGTAATATCTCTTTCCATTCACCGAAAAGAATTCAAAACAGTGGCAACCCCTGTAACCAGATTGCGCGAAAAAGCGGCTCCCAAACCCGAGCCCGGGTGGAAGCGGGTACGCGTCACACCTTCGCTTGCCGAGGTCTATCGGTCTGTGCCGGTGGCGCGAGGGACCTGGGGCCGAAAGATCCTCGCCTTCGCCGGCCCCGGCTATCTCGTTGCAGTCGGCTACATGGACCCGGGCAACTGGGCAACCGATCTCGCTGGCGGGTCGAAGTTCGGCTACACGCTTCTCAGCGTAATTCTTATGTCGAACCTGATGGCGATCCTCCTTCAGGGGCTCGCCTCCAAGCTCGGCATCGTAACCGGACGCGACCTCGCGCAAGCCTGTCGCGATAACTATTCGACTCCGGTTGTCTATTTCCTCTGGGTCATCTGCGAGTTGGCTATTGCCGCCTGCGACCTCGCAGAGGTGATCGGGTCCGCCATCGCGCTGAACCTTCTCTTCCACATTCCGCTGCCCGTCGGAATCGCGATCACCGCCTGCGATGTGCTGCTGGTGCTCTACCTCCAGAACAAGGGATTCCGCCTGCTCGAGGCGCTGGTCATCGCGCTCGTCGCAACGGTCGGACTTTGTTTTCTCTTCGAGATCATCAAGTCCAGCCCGCCGTTCGGTGCCGTCTTCGCCGGATTCCTTCCGACTCCGCAGGTCGTGACCGACCCGTCCATGCTCTATGTCGCCATCGGCATACTCGGCGCCACGGTCATGCCTCACAACCTCTACCTCCACTCCTCGATCGTACAGACGCGGCAGTACGAGGAGACATTGGAAGGGAAGCACGAGGCGGTGAAATTCGCCTTCATCGATTCGACGATCGCTCTCAGCTTCGCGCTCTTCATCAACGCGGCGATTCTGATTGTCGCCGCGGCGACGTTTCACACGTCGGGCCACAGTGAGGTGGCCGAGATCCAGGACGCGTACAAGCTGTTGACGCCGTTGCTCGGCGCGGGTGCGAGCACGATGTTCGCGCTTGCACTCCTCGCTTCGGGTCAGAATTCGACTCTTACCGGTACACTCGCCGGCCAGATCGTGATGGAAGGATTTCTCAACATCCGCATCCGCCCCTGGCTGAGGCGGCTCATTACTCGCGGAATCGCGATCATTCCAGCGGCGATCGTCGCCGTGATGTACGGCGAAAGCGGGACGGCAAAGCTGTTGGTGCTGAGTCAGGTGATTCTCAGCATGCAGCTTTCGTTCGCGGTTTTCCCGCTGGTGCGTTTCACGTCCGACAAAGTGAAGATGGGCGAGTTCGTGAATCGACGTTGGCTTAAGTTGCTGGCCTATCTGGTTGCGGTCGTAATTGCCGGACTCAACATCTGGCTGTTGATCCAAATCTTCCGCGGAGGCTGATCCCATGTACAAGCGGATACTCGTCCCCGTGGAGAACTCGTCGTACGACGAAGCGATACTGACGCACGTGCAGCGGCTGGCGCACGAAAATGGCTCGTCCATCGTGCTGATCCACGTTGCCGACGGATGGGCTGCGCGCAACATCGGGCCACTTCAGCTGCGCGAGAGCGAGGAGATGCACGTCGACCTTCAGTACATCGAGAAGGTCAGCGCGTTACTCGAGGGAGTCGGCCTCGACGCCGAGGCGGTGCTGGCGTCGGGCGATCCGGCTGATGAGATCGTGGCGGCTGCCGAGCGCGAGAAGTGCGATCTGATCGCGATGGCGACGCATGGACACCGGTTCATCAGCGATCTGATTCGCGGTAGCGTCGCCAATACGGTGCGTCACAAGTCGCTGGTGCCGGTGCTGATGGTGCGTGGCCGGCCGCCCGAGAAGGGCAAGGATCACAGTTGAAGAACGTCAGGCGCGTAGAGCTGCAGCTACTGAATTCCGCGCCGGGTGGCGATTCGCTCACCGGGCCGGTGGAGGATTACCTCAAAACGATCTACGCGCTTGGGCGTGGGACGGGCGCGGTGGCAACGAATGACATCGCGCAGCGACTTCTTATTGCGCCGGCATCGGTGAGCGGAATGGTGCGCCGTCTCGCGGAACAGGGACTGCTGTCATACGAGCGGTATCGTGGCGTCAAGCTGACCGAAAGGGGCCGACGCGCTGCGCTCCGCACCTTACGCCGGCACCGCGTGATCGAGTCCTACCTCTCGAAGGCGCTCTCGTATCCCTGGGATCGCGTTCACGCCGAAGCGGAGCGACTCGAGCACGCCGCGTCCGACGAGCTCGTTGACCGAATGGCCTCAGCGATCGGCGAGCCGGAAGTCGATCCACATGGCGCGCCGATTCCGTCCCGCGAAGGATTCATGGACGAGACGGAATACTTTCCCCTGGCCGACCTCGGCGCTGGCCTCGGTGTGCGTGTTGTGCGAGTAAGCGACGAGGATCCCCAGATGCTCCGCTACCTGGGCGAGCTCGAGATCGTCCCCGGCGCCGAGCTGCTGATCGTGTCGAAGGCGCCCTTTGGCGGCCCGATCACACTTCGCATCGGGATGACGCTTCATTCCATCGGGCCGGCGCTGGCGGCGCAGGTGATGGTCGAGCCGTTGATGGATATGGAAGCCCCCGCGCACTAGAGCTCCGGGGCAATTGACTAGTCTGACTAGTCAAATTAGACTCCGAGGATGCGCAACATCTATTCGCTCTATGAAGCAAAGGCGAAATTGTCGGCCATAATCCGACAGGTCCGTGAGGGGCGGGCCGTGACAGTAACACTCCACGGTAAACCAGTGGCAGAAATCCGCCCCATCGCGAAGACCGAAGAGGGCATCGCAGCCCGCCTCATGGATCTGGAGAGTAAAGGCGTTATCACTCCCGCCACTGGCCGCTTCGATCCTAGACCCATTGCCAGCCGGCCGGGCGCGCTGAAGCGCTTCCTTGACGAGCGAGACTAATGAACGTCGCGTATGTGGATACCTCCTTTCTGGTATGCACGAAACTCAAGCAACCTGGCTTCGCTGCGGCGATCAGGAAGCTTCGCAGCTTCGACGAGCTTTTTTCAGCGAATCTTCTTGAAGCGGAAATCCGGTCCGTGATCGCTCGCGAGCAGATCCTCACGGGCGCCGATTTACTAAAAGGCGTTCGATGGATTATCCCGAACCGAACCCTCGGTGGGGAAATCGAAAAGGTTCTCTCCGCCGGCTACGTTCGCGGTGCCGACTGTTGGCATCTTGCCGCCGCCCTGTACCTGGCGAACGAGGTTGGCTCCATCAGCTTTCTCACATTAGACGAACGACAACGAGTCGTCGCACGCGCCCTTGGCTTCAGGGAATAGAACCCGGCGGTCAGACCGCCGGACACTGCCGTCAGCGCTGTGCCGAACGAACGAGAGCTGCAAGCTCGTCCTGCCAATCGTAGACCACGATCATTCGTGCATCGGCGCTTTGGGACCTGGGAAGAAGGAATTCCTTGCCGTCAGGAGAAATATCGAAGCTTGCGTGTGAGGCGTTGAACTCGAAACTCCCGTCGAACAGCGTCTTGCGACCTACGACTCCGAATGATGGTTTGAACATGAGCGTCGCCGCGATGATCTGCTGCCCCTTGGCATACATGAGTCGTCGTCCATCCGGCGACCAGAGCGGGGAAAAACCACCGTCGCTCGACACCTGATACCGCGCTCGAGGTCCGTCTAGTGGAGTCAGGTAAACCTGCAAGCTGCCGGACACTTCCGATGCGTAGGCAAGCCAGCGGCCGTCGGGCGAGATGCGGGCGCCAAGACCGTCAGAGCCGATGAGCACTCGCGAAGTCGTGTCACCTGTCAGTGGGTGGGCCCAAACAACCTGTCTCCCTCGCGAGTCAGTCACCCGCGCGATCAGAGTGCGGCCATCCGGCGATATGACTCCTTCGTTCACATCTGAACCGGGAGCGCTGAAAAGAAGCTCCGGCGCGCCACTTCCATCGGCTGGCTGCCACCAGATCGCCATTTTCTTGTCCCTGCTCGACCGATTGGATCGAAAAACAACGCGGCTGCCATCGCGCGTCCACTCCGGCCTGTCATTCAGAGTCCCTTCTGTTGTCAGCCGCTGCACCGTAGCAGATGCGACCGTGTAGATCCAGACATCCGTTCGAGTCGAACTCGTACGCGACAGTGCTACACGTTTTCCATCCGGAGAAAAACGGGGGTAGCCAAAATCCGACGAACCCGGAATAAGCGGACGGAAGGTTCCACCAGTAGCCGCTACGATTACCTGGGTCGGTGATCTCGCTTTGAGGTAGATGAGACTTCCGCTTCTCGATCCACCTGCCTTCGCCGCTCCCCCACCCGGCCCGACAACGATTTCATCGACGGCAGCTACCGGTGATCCGGTGACGCGGAGCCCCCTCTCGTCAAATGGAGCTGCCAGGAGCAAGCCGCCGGCAGTCGAATAAATAAGCAGCCCATCCATCACCGCCACGGGACATGTGCCCGCGAGCTCGAGTATCTGAGTTTTCCCGGTCTTGATCGAAGCGATGCCAATCTTGGCGCTGAGAATTCCGGCCCGCGGAAAGCTTGCATACAACACATGCTCGCCATCGCCCAGTGCAAGCGGCCAGCGCTGCGCTACTTCATCCCTGGAAGAATCCACTCTGACAACGGTCCGTGAGGGGCCGCCGCCTCCGGGGACGAGCAGGAGCCGAGCGCCAGTGGATACGGCGATTTCGCCGTTCGGCATCCACGCCACTCCGTAGACGGCGTCGGGAATTTCAGAGAGACTGACGGCAGCGCCTCCCGCAACCGGAGCTTTTTTCAGCTGTCCCCGGGACAGGAAGCCGATCCATTTTCCGTCAGGGGAAAAGAACGGGCCGGAGGCCTCCTCACTCCCGGGCACTTCCTTTCCGCCGACGTCGCCAAGGCCGCGGAGGAAAAGCTTCCGAGCTCCACCCGCGCGGGTTGCGAGGTACGCGAAGCGATCGCCTGCTGGGGAGGCCGCGACGACTATTCCACCTGGATCGACCACGCGTTCGTCGGGCGCCAGCTCGAGCTGAAACCGGACGGTGTGACGCGGAGTTGCACTATGCTTTATGACCCATCCGCCCGCGACGAGAGCGGCGCCCAGGGCAATCGCTGCCACGACCCATCGCAAGCCACGCGTCCTCAGCAAAGCGCGAAGCCGCGGTCGTGCGCCCGCGTCGCTCGCCGCCCTCCCGGCACCATTCCGGCCGGCGGAAATCACTTCCCGGTTCAACCCGTTCGCAAAATCCTGAGCGCTGCTGAAACGGTCTGCGGGCAACTTCTCGAGGGCGCGCTCGATCGCGGCTTCTACGTGCGGCGGGACCGACGCTCGCGTCGCCCGGACGCCGCGAGGCTTCTCGGTGAGGAGTCTCGCGATGATCGCCTGCGCAGTCTTTCCAGCATGTGGCGGATCGCCTGTCAGCATCTCGTACAAAACCGCGCCGAGGGCATAGACGTCGCTGCGACCATCGATCTGGTGGTCTGCGGCTGCCTGTTCCGGCGACATGTAACTCGGAGTGCCGAGACTCACGCCAGTCTGCGTGAGGCGATCGCCGGCGGCATTCGCCGCCGCGAGGGCGATCCCGAAGTCGGCCACGAGCGGCTGGCCTTCGTGCATCAGGATGTTCTCGGGCTTCAGATCGCGATGGATCACTCCGTGCCTGTGAGCGTAGTCGAGCGCTGATGCTACCGCCGACGCAATGCGAATCGCTTCCTCGACAGGCAGTTGCCTCTCACGGTCGAGCCGCGAGCGAAGGGATTCACCCGCGACGTACGGCATGACGTAGAAGAGATGGCCGTCAGCTTCTCCTGAATCAAAGAGCTGAAGGAGATTGGGATGGTGCAGGTTGGCGGTGACCTTGATTTCGCTGAGGAAACGCTCGACACCCAGCACTGCCGCGAGCTGGGGCTTGAGGACTTTGAGCGCGACGGAGCGATGATGCCGCAGATCGCGGGCGAGATACACTATCGCCATCCCCCCGAAGCCGATCTCGCGCTCTATCTGGTAGCGTTCGGCGATAGTCCCCTGCAACAGGTCCTGCCGCTCCAACGCGTGCTCCTTTGTGGGTGACCGCCTAAGGTATGATGGCGCTCAGGAAGCAGCCAGCATCGAAAGGCAATGCGCGTCCGCAAACATCAGGGCGATGCGGGCGACTCTTCCTCACCGACGGGCTCGCTGTTCGTTCCCACCGAACCCCATTTCAAGTCGGTATTGTATTTGACGAAGACCGGCCGCTCATTCCGGATCGTATCCAGCAGAGCGACCAGCTCGGCTTCGTGAAAGTAGATATTGAGCACTCCATTGGCGTGCTGAACGTTCGGTGGGAGCGGCGCACCGAAAGCGAATCCCGCGAACGTTCCAGCTTAGCCGATCCAACTCTGCACATTGATTGCCGGAGCATCCGGGAAGGTCGTGAGAGTCGATAGGTTTCACGGGTGTTCAACCTCATCGTGATCCTAGCCCTGCTTCAGCACGCAATTCCCCGGACAATCGCAATCGACGAGCGGCTCGCCGCAGACGCCCACCTCGCGGTTGGCGACCGCGTGCTCCTGTCCGCAATCCCCGAGTCGCGAACGGCTGACACCGTAATCATTTCGGCGATTGTAAAGCGGGGGACCGATCCCGCCGAGGTGGCTCGGAGCGAGTATCGGATCCGATTGCATCTCGATCACCTCCAGTCGCTTGCCGGGTACGGCGACAGAGTCGATCGCTTCGCCGTCGCAACCCGTGGCGATGCAGCGACCGCAAAAGCGCTCGCGGAGATCAATTCGTCGGCGTTCGGATTCGAGGCGCATCGGTCGAAGGACATCGCTGTCGGCACCTCGAAGACGTTCCAGGTCGTGAGCCGCTTTCACAAGGCGATCGGCGTCATCACCATCGTCGCAAGCGCGATTTTTCTGCTTTGCATCATGCTGCTCAAGGTGGAAGAGCGGCGTCGCGACGTCGCCGCTCTGCGTCTAATCGGAATCTCCCGCAAGACAGTGATGCGCGCGGTGGTCATCGAGGCAGCACTCCTGGCCCTTGTTGGAAGCGCACTCGGCGTCGGCGTCGGCTGGGCCGGATCGCAGTTCATCAACTGGTACTACCGTGGTGTCTACCGGACGCCGCTCGCGTTCTCGATCGTCACACCCTCGATCGTCACCCTCGCTGTCGCGCTGTCGCTCGTCCTGGGTATTGCCGCGGGGATACTCGCTTCGCTCCGACTGGTCCGGACGCCTCCACTCGTTCTCTTCGGTCGCTGATGCCTGTTGCTCTCGCGTGGGCCTCGCTCAAGAGGCATGGCACACGGACCCTTCTCGCTATGCTTGGGGTCGCCGTCGCGGCAGCCATGCTGCTCGACATGGTGATGATGTCGACCGGAATGCGGGAGTCCTTTCGGAATCTCCTCCTTTCACGCGGATTCCAGCTTCGGCTCGCGCCGAAGGGAACGCTCCCGTTCGACACCGATGCGACGATGACCAACACCAGCGGAATCGTTCGCATCCTCCGGCAGAACCCCGATCTCACCACGATCAGTCCCGTGCTTGGCGGCACGATACATGTCCTGCGCGGGGACAGCGTTATCACGGCGTCTGCCCTCGGGCTCGATCCGCGGATTCAGGGAGACTACGAGCTTCTCTCGGGAAAGGATCCGTTGGCCCCGGACGAGATTGCCGGCAATGACGAGTTCATGCGCGCGACGGGCGCGCGCACCGGTGATACGCTCGCCGTCGCCAGTGGGTACGACCCACAGACGCGGGAGTACGCAGGAACGCGAAGGCTCGTCCTCACGGGCACGATACGGTTCTTATACGGTGCGTCGCACCAGCGGGGAGCGGCAATGCGGCTCGCGACTCTCCAGGGGATGAGCGGCCCCGATCGCTCCGACGCTTCGTCGTTGTTCATGATCCGCGTGCGGAAAGGGACGGATGTCGAAGCGGCGGGGAGATGGATCAAGGAGCGGGTGTTCACCGTGAACGTCATCTCCACCGAGTCCGCGCTCGATCAGGTAGATGAGCGCTTGCGATACTTCCGCCAGCTCGCGGTGATACTCGGCAGCGTCAGTTTGTTCGTTGGATTTCTGCTGGTCACGACACTGGTGACAGTCTCGGTCAACGAGCGAATCGGCGAGATCGCGGTGATGCGGGCGATCGGCGTGTCGCGCGCTCATGTCGTTCAGCAGATCGTCCTCGAGGGCGTTGCGATCAGCCTCGTCGGTGCGTTTGCGGGACTGCTCCTGGGCCTCGTCACCGGGCGTTACCTGAACGGAATTCTTTCCTCGTTTCCGGGACTGCCCGAGGCGATCGACTTCTTTCTTTTTCAACCGAAGGCGGCGTGGACCGCGCTTGGCCTTCTCGCGCTCTCGGGAATTGCCGCCGGCGTCTATCCATCCTTCCGCGCGTCGTCACTTCCGATCGCCACGACTCTCCGCCAGGAAGGGGAAGGAAGTCGTTCACGCCCTCTGCGGCGTGACGTTCGAGATCATGGATGGCGATTACGTGGCGATCGTCGGGCCTTCGGGCTGTGGCAAGTCCACGCTGCTGAATCTGCTTGGCGCGATCGACCGGCCCACTCGCGGCTCGGTAGCGATCAACGGCACCGACGTCGCGCAGATGTCGGATCGCGAAGCAACTTCATTCCGACTCCGCAACATCGGCTTCGTTTTTCAGCGCTTCTATCTCATGCCTACACTTTCCGCCCGCGAGAACGTCGAGCTCCCGATGGCGGAGGCTGGAATGTCCAGGACCGATCGCGGAGCGCGAGCGAAGGAGCTCCTCGCCTATGTGGGACTCGCGGCGAGGGAACGGCACCGGCCGTCGGAGCTGTCAGGCGGAGAGCAGCAGAGGGTCGCGATTGCGCGGGCGTTGGCGAATCGGCCCGCCATTCTGCTCGCCGACGAGCCGACAGGAGAGCTCGACGCGCGAACCGGGGCCGAGATCATCGGGCTGTTCGGGCGGCTCAACCGCGACGGGACGACGCTCATCGTGGTGACGCACGACGAAGAGCTGGCGAGCACCGCGAAGCGGAAAATCCACATGCGTGATGGTCTGATCGTGGATGGGTAAGCAATGATCTCACTACTCGCATTCAGGAACATCGTCTACAGACCGTGGCGGTCGGTGCTGCTTTTCTTCGGGTATGGTGTGGGAGTGGCGGTGATGATCGCTCTTCTCTCCGTCGGCGAAGCTCTGCTGTCGCAGGCGCGGGACGAGAAGCTCGTAGGCGGCGGCTCGATCACAGTGCTCCCCCAGGGCATCGACGTCGAGGTGATGAAGACTGGAGGAGTTGGCGGTCTCTTTTTTTCGATCGACCACAGCCGGTTTATCTACCGTCAGCTGCTGGCGTCGCCGCGGCTCGCCCCGCTCGTGTCTGGCGTCGCACCACAGATAGAGGGGCGGGTGCTCTACATGGTCGCGGGGCCGGGACGGGAATACACCGTACGGGCGGCGGGGGAGATTCCATCGACGACCGCGAAGGTGCACGCGCCGCTGGATGTCAACGCCGGGACGTGGATGGATGACGAGGGCGACCGGAAGTGGATCGATCCGACTCCGGCGGAGCTGCGACATGAGATCGATCATTTTCACCTCCCGCCGGACAGCGTCGCCAACCCGGAAAGCTGGGCGGAGTGGCATTACTTCAATGTTCTTTCCGCCGACAGAAAACGGTGGGCGTTCATCTCCTTCATCGTCGCGGGCGACGTAAGAACCGAGAAGTGGGGCGGGAAGGTGACTGTCACCCTGCGGGAGGAGGGCGGCCGCTCACGCCGATTCGTGTCGTATGTTCCGCACCGGAATGTTCGCTACTCGACGACCGACGCGAACCTGTTAATGGGAAAATCCGCTGTAACTGCGAGGCCGGATGGAAGCTATGCAGTGCGGGCGGTAGCGAATGAAGAGGGTGGAGGTGCCGCGCTTCGCCTCTCGCTCGTTGTGAACCCAGCAGCCGGCGCGTATTTCCCCAGCGTGACGCTCACCTCCGGCAATTTCATCTCGGGCTACACCGTCCCGGCGTTGCGGGCGTCTGCAACAGGGGAGATTTGCGTTGCGGCGGCGTGTGAGCGCTTCGACGATGCGCAATCCTATCACGACCACAACTGGGGAGTGTGGCACGGTGTGACCTGGGACTGGGGCGCCGCCCGTGCGGGCGGCTACACAATCCTGTACGGGCGCGTACTCGGACCCGATCGCGGGCATACGACTGCACCCCTCCTAGTCTATCTCGTGGACTCACTCGGCTTCCGCGCCGTGTTCCGGCCGAGGCAGGCGTCTTACACGGACAATCGTCAGATCGTAGTGGGAGGCCATACGTTGAGTGTTCCATCGAGCGCGACCTTCGTCGATGCACGCGGCTCCGATACTCTGCGCATCGACCTCGCAATCGAGGATGCGATCGGTACCGATATGAGACAAACTGCGGGTGGGTCGTTGTTCGGGGGTGGCATTGCGGCGGGCGAGGAGCGCGGTGATCCCACCGGATTATCGAATGCCGAGCACCCGTATTTCATCCAGATGAAAGGGATCGCCCGCGTCTCGGGCAGGGTCGGCGGCGCGCGCGTCAGCGGAACCGGAACAGGCTTTTTCGAGACGTACAGATAGCCCCGGTAACCGGTAACCGAAACCCGAAACGACGAACGGTTACCGGGTCTCGGTCACCGGGTCTCGGTCACCGGGGTCTCGGTCACCGGGTCTCGGTCACCGGTTACCGGGCTGCTACAGCCTTCGGTCGGTGGGGTCCGGCCCTGGCACTGATTCCGGATTGTTGTCGAGGCGATCCTTCACGTCGTCAACCGCATCGATCACGCGATTGGCGCCCCGACGTGTCTTTTCGCCCAGCGTGTCGGAGAGATCCTCGGACGTGCCTCGATTCGCATACTCACGCGAAGTCACCGACCCATCGCGGTTGTACGCCTCCTCTGCGTAAGGACGCACCATCGACCAGTCGCCGTGACGAGCGCGAAGATCGTTCCCCCATCCGTGGCGAATCTCCGGCTCGACATCGTTGAATGTGCGACCCGTGTAGTCGGGGTTCATCCTTGCGATGTGACCCAGCTGGTATGCCGGCCGGACGTCGTCGTAGCGACGATCGGCGAGGCGGTCGGGCCTGTTCTCGAAGCGTTCGCGATAGAAGCTGTCGTCCTCGTGGGTGAATTTGTGCGCGGCTTCGGCCACAGCATGTCCCGCCCACCAACCGCCGACGGCTCCCGCGATACCGCCGATTATAGTTCCAATCGGGCCGCCGGCCGAGCCGATCGCAGCTCCCGCGACTACACCGGAAACACCGCCGACAGCCTCCCCAACCTCGTCACCAACGCCCGGTGTTTCGTCGTTGTGAAGCGCGCCGTCCTCACGCGGCTCGAGCTCGTCTTTGCGGTCCATGGTTCCCCCTTTGTCAAACCTGTGTGTCGTACAACCATAATAATGAGGGCAATTTCGAGACCAGAGTTCTCCCTTGACATCGCACCAGGTGGCGAGCCGATTCACGACGGTGAGCGACAACATTCATGTCGGAACCCAGGGTTGGAACTACGACGATTGGGTCGGTCCGTTCTACCCACTGAACACGCGCCCGGCCGATTACCTGTCGGTTTACTCGCGCGCGTTCGAGACGGTGGAAGTGGACTCCACTTTCTACGGGATTCCGGCGCCGACGACGCTCGAGGGATGGGCCGCGCGAACTCCGCCGGGATTCATCTTCTCTCTCAAAATGCCGCAGGAGGTGACCCACGAGCAGCGGCTCCGAGATTCCACCGGAGCCTCCGAGGAGTTTTTCGAGCTGGTTCGCGAGCTCGGCCCCAAACTCGGCCCCATTCTGGTGCAGCTCGGCCCTGACTTCGACCCGGGCGAGCTGCCGGCGCTGGTGGACTTCATACGCAAGGTCCCACGCGACCTTCGATTTGCTGTGGAGTTCCGTCATCGCGGGTGGATCACGGAGGGAGTCCTCGCACTGCTCCGTGATCGGAACATCGCTCTTGCAGTCGTCGAAGGACGTTGGATTCCGCGACGAACGATGCTGGCGCTCGCTCGGCGGCCGACATCGGATTTTCTGTACATGAGATGGATGGGACCTCACCGTGACCTGGTTGATTACTCACGCGTTCAAATCGACCGCTCACGCGAGGTCGACCTCTGGACGGAAACGATGCTGGAGATGACCGGTCAGGTGAAGGATGTCTTCTGCTACATCGCCAACACCTTCACCGGTCACAGCCCATCTACTGCGCGCGACCTGCAGCGGAGAGTGGGTCAGACGCCCATAGATCCGGAAAAGCTGGGCGAGCAGCTGTCACTGTTCTAGGAGCATTGAATCCCTCACGCTGCTGTTCGGCGACGCCGCCAGTGGGCACCACTACATTGAGGCATGAAAGTCGAGGCCCGTCCACTGATAGTCGTTGCCGTCGTCCTCACCCTTGGGTTCATGCGCCTCGGGTTCTGGCAGGTCAGCCGGTTGCGTGCGCGGCAGGCCCTCAACACCGAGCTTGCGAGTAGGGCCGTGGCCCCACCGGTACCGATCTCACAGTTGCCCACCGATACAGCCAATGCGCACTATCGGCGGGTGTCTGTACAGGGCGCGTACGACTACGCGAATGAAATCGTCCTGACGCTGAGGTCGCGCGATGGCTCGCCGGGAGTCAACATCGTTACGCCGGTCAAGCTTCCGGCAACCGATACCGCGTTGCTCGTCGTGCGCGGATGGGTCTACTCGCCTGATGGAATGACCGTCGATCTCACCAGGTGGCGTGAAGACGCGCCGCTGAATGGCAGCGGATTTGTCGAGACCTACCCGCCTGCACGAGAGGGACGCAACAGCTCTCCGACGCAC
>WNFV01025394.1_pt1 | contig 13228 bp, 10 predicted proteins | sample 5400101 | NCBI WGS metagenome assembly WNFV01 (sample SAMN13153361, study PRJNA577476) | soil metagenome | isolation source: 115 cm soil or saprolite under grassland replicate 1 | place: USA:California | collected 2016-06-15
TGAAGGACTTCCTAGCGACGGGCAAGAAGGGTGCGGGCGCCATCACTGGGGCGCGCATCTCTGTGCCCCGCAAGGGGCAAGCACCGCGGCAGGAACAAGCCCCGGATCCTGCTCTTTAGCTCGAGGCAGCCCGCACCCAACGCCCCATGGTGAAAGAGAGGAGCCGGGATGTCCAGGCGGACTTGACTTTCATCCGTAGTGATCCACGTACACAGCGAGGACGCGCTGTAGGTGGCGGCTGTCGAGGATGAGGATGTGGTCGAGGCACTCTCTTCGAGCACTGCCGATCCAACGCTCCGCGACAGCGTTCGCCTTCGGCGCTCGGACGGGCGTCCTCACAACGTTGAGACCCTCAGTCCGGAAGACCTCATCGAAGGGCCCACAGAACTTCGAGTCCCGGTCCCGGAGCAGGGTGTGCTTGTCCTCGAGGCATTCGGTGAACGCGAGGTTCCGGGCCTGCTGGGTGACCCAAGCCGAGTCGGGTCGGCTGGTCGTGCCGGCGAGATGGACCCGCCTGGTCGAGAGCTCGATGAAGAACAGGACGTAGAGGGTCTTCAGGAACACAGTCTCGATCGTGAAGAAGTCGCAGGCCAGCACTCCCCTACCCTGCGCTCGCAGGAACTCGGCCCAGGTGGGACCCGTCCGGCGAGGCACGGGCCCGAGGCCAGCTCGGCGCAGGATCCGCCGGATCGTGCTCGCGCGACCCGGATTCCGAGCTTGCGGAGCTCTCCTTGGATTCTCACGCATCCCCACCTCGGGTTCTCCCTGCCGAGGCGGGTGATGAGGTCGACGGTCTGGGAACTGAGAGGCGGTCTGCCAGGTCCTCGTCGACGGTAGGTCCACTTCCGCCTCACGAGCTCGCGGTGCCAGCGGAGGAGAGTCTGGGGCGTAACCATGAACGAGGCCCAACGCTCACGCGAGAGGGCGCGGCTCGCCGCGGCTAGCAAGGCCCGGTCTCGGTCTTTGAGCTCTGGACGGCGAACCGATCGACGGAGCACTCTCACCTGGTGGCGGAGGACGGCGTTCTCCAGCTGGAGCTGCGACTCGCTCCCGCGGCCGGTAAGCGCGCCGACGAGACGGACGAGCATGAAGTAAATGAACGATCCCAAGGCGCGAGGATGCTACCTGCCAGCGTCAATCAGACCGGAAAACTGGGATTTGGAGCCCCACAGGCCTGCTGCTTCGCACTCACCGAGCCCGTCACGACAAGCTGAAGGAGTTCGGAGCCCTGGCCAACCCCGGTGGCAGGCCGAGGAGGAGCGCCCAAGATGTCGCATAGGTACCGGAGCCATTCCGGGACACGGGTACTGAGACTTCACAAAACCCGCAGGTAGACGCCCTGCTCTGCCGCCTTCCGGCCCGACACGCTCTCCATTACAACGGGAACCGGCCCCACCGTGGTCTCGAGCTGGCCGTACCCGAGCCCTCGGCAACCGAGCCTGAGCAACGACGGCGCCGTGAGGTGTCGCGCTCGTCTCGGCGGCTTGATCCGTGAATACGTCCGCGAGGTTGCATGACGTGAATAAATGCACCCTCAGGGTCGTGGACGAGTTAGGGCAGGCGAGCAGATCGTTCATCTAGGCGAGCAGGCTCCGGAGCTCATCCATGGTGAACGCCCGAAGCGTCTCCGTTATGGCGTTCCCGCGCTCGGCCACCACCATCAAGAGCTTCGCCGCCGTCTCATCATCAGGCGCCTCAACCACGGCGACCTGGTCGAATCGCCCCATCGTGAGCCAGTTCCCGATGCTTCTGCCACCCAGGGCCTCGATTCGCTTGTCCACTTCGGCCACGCGGTCGGGCACCGAGCTTGCCTTGGCCCGGCCCTGGTCCGTCCATTTGACGAGCGAAATATAGACCGGCATCACAGTCTCCTTTCCAGCCGACATCCGGACTGTGTCACCTCCGCCCGACCCCTGCAACGCCGGACCCGCCGGCGGGTGGATGTCCTCAGAGTGGCGCCCAGACCATCCACGACGCCTCGGCGCTCGTCCCCAGCACTTCTCGCGCCCCCACACATCGCACACCGCACAATCCCCATCAGGCAACTCCATTCGAACAGTTGCCAGGCCGTTCCACATCAGAGCCGAGCTGCTCGTTCATCGGTTCAAGCACCTTCCACTCCGAGCTCTTCGGGTGGCACGTCCGGTCGATGCCCGAGATGGGCTAGGGCATGTCGGGCGGTACTGTGAAGGGGAGGGCGATCGGCTCGGGTCCAACGAGCAGCCCGCTGGTGGAGTCCACGATCAGGTTCGACGGATCGTGAAGCAGCAGAAGACGTTGAGCCGTTAGGTGCTCGAGTCGAAGATCCCTCCGTCCGTCGGTCGTCACGAACAGCTAGGTGACGAGCCCGCCGAATACGACCAGCGCCGTCGCGCCGAACCACGACCGCGTCTTCGCGTTCACCCCGCGCGAAGCTCCTTCTGCCAGAACTCCCAGGCGAACGCGACCCGCATCCCCGCCCGCTCGTACAGACGGGTCGCCCCCGTCAGATTCTCCGAGTCCACGCCGAGCTCGGCCCGAGGGATGCGGCGACGATGGAACTCGCCGAAGGCGGCGTGGAGCAGCGCGAGCCCGATCCCCTGCTTTCGCCACGGCCGCCGAACCGCTAGGTCGACGACGAGCGCCGTGCCGGCGGCCCGCGGGCTCGTCGGCTTGCAACTGGCGACGGCCACGACCTCGTCACCCTCGACCGCCAGGAACCACAGTCTCGGATCGAAGCCCGCTCCCGCTCCCTCTATGCCGAAGTGGCGCCACTGGTCGAAGGTGGGGAACCCCTGCCCCCAGTGGTCCGCGAACGCCTCGGAGAGCGCCGCGTACGCCCGGGCGTCGTCCGTCCCCGGCTCGAACGTGCGGATCCGGATCCCGACCGGAAGGCTCGGCGGAGGCGGCGGGGTCGCCAGCTCGATCCGCATCATCCAGAACGTTCGCGCGTAGGCGTAGCCGAGCGCCTCGAAGAGCCGGCGGGCGGGATCGTTGTCGACGATGCGCGGGGCCTGCAGAACCACCTGGTCGCCCGGCGGGGCGAGATGCACCTTGTCTCGTGCGCGCTCCTCGGCGAGCCGAAGGAGCCACGCGCTCAGCCCACGCCCCCACAGACGGGGACGCACGTAGACGGCGGCATCGATCTCGGTGTACGGAGCGATGTCCACCCACAGCTGCAGGAGGCCCGCGGGGTTCCCCTCGCCGTCGAGGAGCAGGGCGTCGTCGTGCGGTCCATTCCTGCCGGGTGCGGTGAGCTCATCCCGGAGCTCTTCGGCGGTGGTCCAGGGCTCGCCGACCTCGGCGACCATGGTCTCGTTGATGAGTTCCGCGAGCGCGGGGGCGTCCTCGACCGACGGCGGTCGCAGCTCGAATCCGTCCGGGATCCGTTCGGTCACCGACATGCAAGACGCCCCCCCACGCGGAGGCAGGGAGCTTACCCGCGGTCCGCTGTCTCGTCTCCGTCGCCCGCTGCGAATCCCAAGGTCAAGCGCATGATCGCAGTTTCTGACCCCTACACCTTCGCCGATAGAACCGCCGTGACGATGAAGCGCCCCGCTGGAATCCCTGGGGACCAAGGTTGGAGGAACGCTGGAGTCGCTGAACGGGGTGTTCCCTCCTGGAAGAGGTCGTCTTCCCTCGCATGGAGTTCCGGGTGTTGGGGCTGCTCGAGTCCCCCGGAGGCCCACCTTGTCGGCTGGGCACCCACGGAAGACCAGGTCGGGTGAGAGGGAACTGATCCACCGTGCAAGGCGCCGCTAGGCGGGAGATCTTGCCTGTTCGAGGCGGGACCGTGCGAGTCGGATCAGGTCGTGCGCTCCGTCTGGACTGAAGGCGATCTTGCCTTCGGGCACAGTCGCACTGTTCGACAGGCCGGCGGCGTCCGTCGCGACCGTCACGACCGGTTCGATGATGTGCCCGTCCCAGAGCCTCACGGTGCCGTCCGAGGAGCTTGTCGCTATCGTCATCCCGTCTGGGCTGAAGGCGACGTCCTCGACCTGCCCGAGGCTCCGGAGCTCTGTCGCCAGCTCACGCCCGGTGCGAACGTCCCAGAGGCGGAGGCTCCCATCGCTCGCACCGGTCGCGAGGACGCGGCCGTCCGGGCTGAAGGAGAGAGCGTTCACGACCCCCGTCTTCATTTGAACGTACGAGCTGTCCTCGAGCTGCCACACGCGGACGTACGTGAAGCTCGATCCGGCGACGGATCGTCCGTCTGGGCTGAACGCGACAGCCTTGCCTGCGTTCGCGTCGGCCTGGTAGTAGGGCAACGTCCGAAGATGGCCTCCGGTCCCCGCATCCCACAGGTGAACCGGGTTGTCGTTGGCGAACATCGCCGTCGCGACGACGTTGCCGTCCGGACTGAAGACGGCTTCGGACACCCAGAAGCCCAACGACCGCCCCGGTGCGGCCCGCCAGAGCTCGGAGCCGGTCACCGCGTCAGAGAGCCAGAACGTTCCGTCCGAGCTGGCGCTCGCGATCCGCGACCCGGTTGGATCGAACGCGACCGAGTTGATTGACCCGCCGTGGCCCTGCACCAGCGTCTCTGCCCGACCGGTCGCGGCGTCGTAGACCCGGACGTTCCCCTCCTCGATCCCCGTCGCGAGTGAGCGCCCATCGGGCGAGAAGTCGACCGCCCCGGAACCCGGCACGGTCAACAACTCACCACCGCCCTGGCGGCTGATGTCCCAGATCTTCACCTGGCCATCGTCGCTCGCGGTTGCGAGCCTGGTCCCATCGGCGTTGAAAGACACGCAGCTCACCTCGGCTGTATGCCCGCCCACCGTGATGGACGGCTCGGCGCCGTCGGGCGTGAGCCTCCAGACGATCGCGGTGCCGTCCGTCATGCCGGTCGCGAAGAACGGTCCATCGGCGAAGCCCACGCTCCTGAAGCTTCCCGAGGGCGGGTACAGGGAGAGCAGCCTCTCACCGGTCCGAGCGTCCCAGAGGACCACCCGGTCCGTTGTCAAGGTGGCAACCATCGAGCCGTCGCGGCTCCACGCACCCGCTTGAGCCTCGACCTGTGGGCTCGCCGCCAGCGTGAGGACGTCGGCTCCGCCGTTCGGGGCCAAGGGGTCCACGATGACCGGGGCAAGCGGGCCATCCCACCATGCGTCGCCGATCAGCAGCCGGTCGCCATCGGGGGAGAACGCCAGCGGGGCACCCCCCTCGAGCACGTTCGCCTTCTCGCCCGTTCGGGTATCGAACACGTACGTCATGCCATCTGCGTCGATGAACACCAGGAGCCGTCCGTCCGGACTGAATCGATGTCCCAGTCCGGCAGCGATCCGGTCTAGCTCGGCTCCGGTCACCGTGTCATACAGGTACGTGTGCCCGTCGACGTCGTCCCAGTCCGATGTGGCGAACCGCCTCCCATCTGGGGTGAACGCGACTCCGGCACCTCGGCCCTGCCCGGCGGCGTTCCGGATCACCTCGCTCGAATCGGCGTCGAGGACGCGGACAGGCGTTTCGCCACCCTCCTGGTAGCCCTTGGCGCCCGCGATCAACAGGCGCCTCCCGTCGTCGCTGTACGTGGCCGAGTATCCGGGCACGGCGGAAACGAGCCGATCCGCCTGCAGTGCGAGGTGAAGCGCTTCCGTCGCCTCCGGAAGAGCGGTCCAGTCGACGCCATACGTCGTGTCCACGGCCTGGAGCGCCAGGTTGAGGCTCCGCGCGGGGTCGACGTCGAGGCTGTCGACGGCAGCCGCGGCGAGTTCTCGCGCGGTCGCGACCCTCGCCTCGCGCTCAGCTTGCCGTCCTCGGTCCCCCGCCACAACGGCGAGGCTCGCCGCCACCAGCGCGCCGATCACCAGCACCGCGACGAGTCCGCGAAGGCGGTTGACGGAGCGGCGCCGTAGCCTTGTCTCCCGCTGTCTTCGTGCCTCTTCTGCCCGACGTTGGGCATCTCGCTCCGCGAGGCTGGCGTCCACGTACTCGCGCGCCAGCGCCGTAAGCGCAAGGTCGGTCCGAGATGTCCAGGCCTCGATCTGCTCGAGCCGCGATCCGCGCAGGAGGAAGCTCGGATCGCGATCGCCGCCGTCCCACTCCGCCGCATCGTTCTCGAGCCCTCGGTCAGTCCGCAGGTCGTCCTGGGCCTCATCGATCCAGCCCGCGAGCCGCCCCCATCCCCCAAGCAGCGCCTCATGAGCAACCTCCACGGTCGGTGCCCGCGTGACCGGGTCGCGGTCGAACGAGACCAAGCGGGAAGCACCGAGCGCATCGGCTACCGAATCGATCGGTCGTCCATCCACATGGACGGATGCGAGCTCTGCCCGCTGGACCCGCCGCCGCGTCTTCACCGGGTCCTCGCCGAGCGCGACCAGTCGCAGGAAGAGCTGGCGCACGCACTCCTGGCCCGTGGCGTCCAGCCCTCCGTGGAACTCGTCGGCCCGGCGCGCAAGCGCACCGGACATCCCCCCGATCGCCCGGTATGCGTCGAGCGTGAGCTCGTAACCACGACCATATTCGAACGACTCCGTGAGCGCGTACTCCAGCAGGGGCAGCGCGCCGGGACGATCGGCGAACTCGGCCGAGGCCTCGGCCACGAGCGCCGGCTCGACCGTCACACCGACCGCCTCGGCCGGGCCGGCGACGGCCAGCCCGAGGTCCTGCGGCGAGAGAGGCGGCACCGTGTGCGCGCGGCAACCAAGCAGCTCCCCGAACCCCGGATACGCGAGCGGGCGGTCATAGAAGTCGGCCCTGAGGGTCACGACGAGGCGCAGCCGGGATCGAGGGTCGGCGACGGCGCCCGCGAGCTCCCTGAGGAAACGCGTCCTCACGCCATCATCATCGATGAGGGTGAAGAGCTCCTCGAACTGATCGACGACGAGTACCAGCTCCGAACCGGGTGCGGGGAGAACGCGTTCGACGGCGTCGACGAGCCCTCGCTCGTCGCGCCTCAGTTGATCGGCGAGGCCGGACGGTGCGTCGACCGAGATCTTCAGCAGCGCCGCCTCCAACTCGTCGAACGGTTCGTATCCAGGCGTCATCTCGGTGAAGAACCATGACTCCGACCCTGGCAACGCGCCGGCGCGGAGCGCCGGAACCAGGCCCGCGAGAACCACCGATGACTTCCCACTGCCGCTAGGCCCGACCACGCCGAGGAAACGAGATCCCTCGACGTGCTCGGCGAGTCGGGCCACGAGCTGTCCGACGAGTTCCTCCCGCCCGAAGAAGTCCTCCATGTCGGCCTCGGAGAAGGCGCGGAGGCCCTTGTAGGGGTTGCGGACACCCACATCTCCGTCCACCACGCGTCGCGGGAGACCACCGAGAACCGCGTTCGCAGCGACCGAGAGATCGAGGACGTCGGGGTATCGATCGGCGGGCTCCGTCGCCGTCGCGCGGCCGATGATCTCGTCGATCGCAGCCGGCAACCCGGGTCGCGCCGCGGCGACCGGTGGAATCGGCCCGTTCCCTTCTCTCTCAGACCCATCGGTGGGCGAGTCCCCGATGGCGCGCCGGCCCGTCAGGCACTCGTACAGGACGAGCCCCAGGCTGTACGTGTCCGCCCGCTTCGTGGGTGTCTCGCCCCGAGCCTCCTCGGGAGACAGGTAGTACGCGATGTCCCCCGGCCGCCCTTCCCGCAAGGTACGGGCGGTGGCGAGGTCCTGCGCGATCCCGAAGTCCGAGAGGTACGTGTTCCCTTCCTCGTCGAACAGGATGTTGGCGGGCTGCACGTCGCGGTGCACAACCCCTAGTCGATGCGCCGCCGCGAGGGCGTTCGCGACGTCGTCGATCACCTGGGCGGCGCGATCCGGCTCCAGCGGGCCCTCGGAGGCCAGGAGTTGGCGAAGGTTCCCCCCGCGGAGGTACCGCATCACGAGGTAGGCGCCGCCGGGGTCCCGCCAGTAGTCGTAGACGGGCACGATGTGGGGATGCTCCACACGAGCCACAAGCTGGGCCTCGGCCGCGAAGCGGCGGATGAACTCCGGGTCGTTGGCAAGCCGCGGGTGGACGATCTTGACCGCGACCTCGCGCCCCACCTGCGGCTGGAACGCCCGGTGCACTGCGCCGAAGCCTCCCTCTCCCAGGAGCTCGAGGAGCCGGTACCCGCGCAGGGGCTCACCGCCGAGGTCGAGCGCGACATCCTGCCTGAGAACCTGCTTCTGGATGTGCTGAAGCTCGGGAGATGGATCGATCCCGAGTTCTGCGGTGAGCACCTCACGCGCTCGCTGGTAAGCCGCGAGCGCGTCACCCTGGCGGCCCGAACGGTACAGGGCAACCATCAGGTATCCCCACGCCCCCTCCCTGAACGGATGGTGAGCGACGAACCTCTCCAGCTCGGGGACGAGGTCGTGATGCCGTCCAAGGGCCAGGTCGGCACCTATCCGCTCCTCGACGGTGGCGATGCGCACTTCTTCCAGGCGGGTGATCTCGGGACGTAGCGACGGCTGCTCGGAAAGATCGTCCAGAGCCCGACCTCGCCATTGGCCGAGGGCCGCCCGAAGGCCCTTCGCAGCCGCCGGAAAGTCCGACGGGACCAGCGCACGCGCCGCCTCGACCAGCGTCTCGAACCGGAGGAGGTCGAGCTCTCCCGGCCGCACGCGAAGCACGTAGCCGGAGGAGAGGTGCTCGATCCGCTCCCGGCCGACCAGCTTACGAAGGTGCTTGATATACGTCTGGAGCGTGTTGCGTGCCGATCCCGGGGGCTCCTCTCCCCAGAGCGCGTCGATCAGACGCTCAGCCGTCACCAGGTTGTTCGCCCTGAGCAGCAGGTGGGCGAGGACGGTGCGCTGCTTCGGCCCGCCGAGCTGAAGGCGCCCATCGTCATCCATCACCTCGAGCGGACCCAGCACGCCGAACTCCATGGGGCGGACGATATGCGCCCCCTTTCCAGAAGGGAACACCCCAGTTCGTCGACCTCCAGCGTTCTTCCAGCGCCGCTCCCCGAGCGTTCCAGCGGGGGGCCTCAGGCTGTCGACCGGATCACGACCAGGGAAAGCATCTTCCCTCCGCTACCTCGTCGCCGGTCGCTACAGGCCGTAGGGCGTGTCGCGAGACTCGCACGGGAGGCTCATGATGATCATCAGCAGACGCTACGGACTTCGCCGATCCGTCGGCCAGCTCGGCTCTGTCCTTCTCATCGAGGCGCTCATGCTGGCCGCGTGCTCCGGCTCGGTAACCGGGACAGCGGACCCGAAGACGAAGAGCGGTCGGGCGTTCGGACACTGATCGTGGATCTGCACGGGCACCGTTTGGGCTCGGTGCCGGACCTCCCCGCTCATGCCTTCGACGTCGCTCTGTCCCCCGGGGGACAAACCATCGCCTTCGCGCGGATCCACCACCGCGTCCCTCAGGTTTACACGATCGGGATCAACGGAAAGGGACTGCGTCGCCTCACGAACGATGCACGGGGTGCGTTCGGGCCGGCCTGGTCTCCGGACGGCCGATCGATCGCCTATTCGGGATCCGGCTCCAGGCCGACCTTCGACATCTACGCCATGTCCGCGACAGGGGAGAACCCGAGGCGGCTGACGCACAGTCGGAAACTCGACGAGCTGCAGCCGGCCTGGTCTCCGGCCGGAGGCCGGATCGCTTACGGCGCCCCTGTCGCCAAAAACGCAGGCAACTGGCTACCCCGGCAAGGGATCCGTGTGCTGCGCGTCCACTCGGGGCGAATCGCCAGGATCACCAAGGGTGCCGACTCGGTGCCCGAGTGGTCACCGGATGGGAAGCGTATCGCCTTCCTGCGGCAGCCCTTCCCCGCGTCAAGTGGCTATCTGAACAGTCTGGTCGTGGTCAGAGCCGATGGCACACACACGCAGCTCGTCGTGGATGTGGGGTCGCCCTCGTGGCCGCTCTCGTGGCGGTTCGCTTCTCCTCCGTACTGGTCATCCCGCGGGACCAAGCTGAGCGTGACCGCGGCCCACCGGGCACGCAGATACAGCGTGTATGTCTTCCGCGTGGACACGGGCGCGTCCCGTGAGGTGGTTCACAAGGCCGTCGGCGGGAACTGGTTGCCGAACGGTCGAGCGCTTCTCGTCCGGCTGAACGGGGGTCGGATCTGCGCTGGGACGCCATTCAGGTGCTGACATGAACGGGTCGGCGCCAAGATCGGGACGTTCATTGGTCTCGGGTCAGAGCCGGATATCAACAGGAACGGCCAAGAAATCTTGATCGACTGAGGATTGGAAGCGATGAAGAGACACCGAGCGACAGGCCCAGCGCGGACGTCCGCCCTGTCCATGTTCTCGGCGCCGTGCTGACGCCGGGGCTCGTGGGCACAGCTTGCGCTCCAGCACGAGCCCGGAACCCAGAGGATCCACGGCGCGGCCGTCCTCCGATACGGCACCGGCGAGCACCGCTTCTGCCAACGAGTCCATGGGGATGATCACCACGGTCGTCGTGAACGGCTTCCCGGCCTCGAGCGGAGACGGCGGACCAGCCACCGAGGCCTCGATCAGCGGTGGGTACGTGGTCGGCTTCGATGCAGAGGGAAACCTACACATCAACGAAGGCGATATCCGGATTCGCAAGATCGATCCATCGGGCGTGATCAGCACCATCGTCGGTCCCCCCGCGGGAGGCCAGTCGGCTCCGGGCGATGCCGGAGCGTGGAGGGAGATGCGGGGGCCGTGGACCCGAACGGGAACCTGTACGTCGGCGCCGATCACCAGACGAGGATCGTGAAGGTCACCCCTGCGGGGGAAGTCACGCACATCGCCGGGACCGGGCGGAAGGCTACTCCGGAGACGGCGGGCCGGCCGCCGGGGCCCAGGTGTACATGGAATACGCTGGCATGGCCATCGATGCCGACGGCAACCTCTACTTCGCTCAATACCACTACGGATGAAAGTCAAGTGTTGTCTGGACCGGCGGCGACCTCCTTGGCAGGATGGAAGAGGGTGCGGGCTGCCTCGAGCTGAAGAGCAGGGCCTGGGGCTTGGTCCTGCCGCGCTGCTTGCCCTTGCAGGGCCGAAGAGATGCGCGCCCCGGTGATGGCGCCCGCACCCCTTCGCCGACCGGTGCGGTCCGCCACCAGCCTGCGGTAAGCGGTCTCGGCCTGGATGACGATGGCCCGCTCCCTCGCATGCTGGTCCTTCGATGCGAAGGTCGCGCCTGGCCCTCGCCAACCTCGACGAGACTCGGCGCCGGCGACGAGCTCCATACGACGGAGCTTCGCCGCCGTGAGCGATGGCCTGGCGAACGCGTAGTCGTTCTCGGTCGAAAGCAGGTGCCAGCAGAGCACGGCGAGTTTGCGGGCCACGGCCACCGCGGCGACGTTGCGCCCGCGGCGAGCCGCCACCCTCTCACCGAACGCGCGCATGGGTCCGGGCGTCTTCAGCGCAGCCCAGGCCGCCTCCACCAGGACGTGTCGCGCCCGTGCCGATCCCTCCTTGGAGATGTGTCCGAGACGGGGCTCGGCGATGCCGGACTGGCGCACCCTGGGCGTGAGGCCGAGGTAGCTCGCGAGATGACGTGGGGTGGGGAAGCGGTCGATGTCACCGATCGCGGAAAGGAACGTGGCAGCGGTCGTCACGTTCACCCCCGGGATGGTCATCAGCCTTCGCTCCTCGGGTGAGTCGACGACCTCGGAGGCCAAGGCTTGATCCAGGCGGGAGATCTCGGCGTCGAGGAAGTCGATCTGGCGCAGGCACGCCTCCACCGTGTCCTGTTCGTCCCGGGGAAGCTCGACCGATGAAAGCCAGGTCCGGCCGCGTCTGCCGAACACGTCGGTGGCCGGAGCCCGACCGACCAGGTTCCGCTGCAGCGTCGCGAGGATCGCGTTCTTCGCGCTGGTCCGATGCTTCAGCAGCTGAGCCCGCCGCCCCACCAGCCTGCGCAGCAGGCGCGTCCGCTCGTCGGGAGTCCAGACCCCGGGGAGGAACCCGGTCGCGAGAAGCGTGGCCAGGGTGCGGGCGTCGATACGGTCGTTCTTCACCTTGGCCCAGCTGATGGCTCGAACGGCCTTTGCGTGGGCGATCACCACCCGCGCCACATGGGGTTCGAGCATGCGCGCGATGGCCAGCGCGTTGCCCGTGCACTCGAGAGCGACCTCGTCGCCCGGTCCGAGAGTTTGGGCGAAGCGGGCAAGTGTCTCAGGGCTCGTCGGGATCCTGGGACCCGAGCGAACCCTCCCCTCCTCGCAGATGGCGACCTCGCAGAAGTCGCGGTGAACGTCCAGTCCGATGAATCGCACGCGCCCTCCTTCCCTCACGGTCCAGGAGACGGGTGGGCAAACGACACCTACGGATGCGTGCTCGCGGCACAACCGGGTCGGTCGCAGGGGCGGCCACATACAATCGCGGGCTCTCGGCCCATAGAAGTTTGCCGGCCTGCCCAGCCTCGTTCTCCCACTGAAGCCCCTGTCCCGGTGGCCAGACGCTAAGCCCTGTCCCTTCCGGGAGGGAACCTCAAGGGGCGATTTTCATGCCGGTACAACGTCGTTCGCAAGATCGATACGAACGGCATCATCACCACGGTCGCCGGAACGGGGGAGCCGGGTTCTCGGGCGACGGGGTCCTGCCGTGAAGGCTCAGCTGAATGGACCGACGACGGTCGCTCTCGACGGCAAAGGGAACCTCTACATCTCGGACGTCGAGAACCACCGGATCCGCCGCATCGATACCAACGGGATCATCACCACGGTGGCCGGCAACGGGAAGAGGGGCTTCCCCGATGAGGCGACTATTGCGACGGAGGTCCCGATCGGCGCGGCTGATGTGTGGGCCGATGCCAATGGCAGTATCTACATCACGGATGAGGGATACCCGGGCATCTTCAAAGTGGACACCAAAGGGATACTCACCGTCCTCGCCGGGACGGGCGAGGACGGGTATTCAGGTGACGGAGGTCCGCGACCGAAGCCCAGCTAAGCGAGCCGCAGACCGTTACGGTCGGTGCGGACGGGAACCTGTATATCGGCGACACGGGCAACAACCGAATCCGCATGGTGATCCTCGGACCGTAGGAGAGACGTAGGTATCGCGCCATCTAGCTACATCGAAGCGCAGGTCGATCGCAGAGTGAGTTCGAAATGACAACGCGAGCCGTTACCCTACTCCCGTCTCATCCCCGTGAAAGAACGGGAAATGATGGGAAATGACGGGTATCACTGAGGTCGGAAACGCCCTGCTCAGCGGGCTCGCAAGCGTCTGACCTGCACGTTCGTATCAGACTCTTAATCCGCAGGTTCCGGGTTCGAGTCCCGGGGGGCCCACCACTGGGTATCGTGGTGATGCTGGACGGAACGGCGTCACCTGCTCCTTGACGGAGTTCCGGCTGATCCTTGACACCGGCTCCGGCTGATCCT
>WNFV01017509.1_pt1 | contig 13227 bp, 18 predicted proteins | sample 5400101 | NCBI WGS metagenome assembly WNFV01 (sample SAMN13153361, study PRJNA577476) | soil metagenome | isolation source: 115 cm soil or saprolite under grassland replicate 1 | place: USA:California | collected 2016-06-15
CGGCTCATGTCGGTTCAGAGGTGAAGGGGATCATCATGGCACGTACGAAGTCCGCCGTCACCCGTTTGAGATTATGCGCCCACTCAAAGATGGCGCTGTATTGATCCAAGAACGACTTACTCACGCCGCGGAAGGGGCGCAAGAAGTTTCGCAAGCCCGTCCAGATGCCTTCGATCGTGTTGGTATGGACTTCGCGGATGCCATCACCGTCATCATCTCGCGCCCATTCGCGTTGTCCTGGCGTATGGCAGACCGTCTGATGGAGGCGACCAGTTTGTGATACCTGGCCATAGGCCGACCATTCATCGGTGTTGACCGTCGCATCATCGCGCGTATGGGCTTCCACAAAGGGCTGGAGCGTCGCACGATCGCTGTGGTTGCAGACCTGCAAGCGGATGTGCCCGCTGCTGCGGCCAACCACCCCGGCAATCGGCGGTCGATCACTCTCCCAGGTGCCATGACCACGGGCCTGATTGGCACGCCGGCGCGGCGGCTCAGCTGGATCAGTATGTTGGTGGCCTTTCTCGCCAGCGTTTTGGTAGAGTTCATCGGCTTCGGTCACCGCGTCAGACAAGCGGCCGAGGGGGGGAAAGCCGGCGGGCCAACACGGCTTGGATGTCGTGCCGGCGCTCCAGTAAGTGCCCACGATCGATGCCCAATTCGTCCGCCAGATGCTTGGTTGGGATGCCCTGTGCAATCCCGCGCAGCAGGAGGAGAATCGTGGAACAGCGATAGCGGGTCTTGGAGAAGAGCGTGTTGGTGAACAGATTGAAGACCGCGCCACACCTCCGACAGCGATAGTCCATAATTGGCGCGCGATGCCGATCGTGTGGTGCTTGCTCTGGTGGCAACAGATGGCCCAATGGACAGGCCAAGCCGCCGGGATGTAAGACGTGAAGCAGAAAATCATAACAGGCCTGTTCATCAAGCAGGGTAGTGAGCGGAAACTGCATCATGACGAACCTCCATCCTCAAACCGATGATAGGTCGTGGTGCAGCAAAAGCGATGCCGTGATGGTCTACACCTCTGAACCGACATGAGCCAAGATTACTTCATAGTGTTTATCAGCAAAAATGATGTGGCGCTTTATCTTTTCTCGTACCACTGCGGGAAATTGTGTCCCGGTTTCGACCTCTAAGAGCAGACGGGAGCGGCGGTGACGCTCTGCATATCGAATATCAATCCAGCCGTCAGGAATGAGGATGCTGCTATTAGGCGGAAAGTTTTTCTTATCCCGTTTGATGTCTAATTCCGTTGCCATTTTTTCAATATCGATATCTTCTCCAAGCCTCTTTCGTGCATTTACCCAGGTTTCGGCTGTGACAAAGAAATCTTGTGTTGCAAGGGTATGCCACCACACGGGCATCAAATATTTTCCAGCACCCATTACAAAACGATATGGCACTAATCTTTTTTCCTCTTTGATATATCGTTCGCCTTCAGTCCCAAGTTTATATACCCACGTAATTCTGCCAATTCCTTTTGCCGGTAAGGGCTTTCGATCAACATACCCAAGCGTTACGAGTTTCAGCATTCGCTCATTCGCATAGGATGCATCTTTCCAGCCGAAAATACGAACGAGTTGTTTCACCGTCAGACAACTATAGCGATTCAGATACTCAACAACTTTTAAATCAGCCGCTGATATTATTGGCCTTTTTTCTGTCATGAGAGTTATTATATCTCTTCATCGGTTGGCGGCTTTTCACGTATGACCTTTTGTTGCGGCTTCGCGGTGGGATAGTTCAGGAGAGGAGGCTGGATTTGCCTAGGAGAGAGAGGAGCAGTTCGCGCGTCGATTTCTGCAAGCACGTCCTCAACCTTCCGGCCATGTTTTCGCAGTAAGGCATGTCTGACGGCTTCTATTTTCCACAGCGCTGGCCGAATATCTGTATCTTTTTCGGTACCAATGAGGGATTGCTCCACCGATGTGCGAGAGCCATTATCATAAATAACAAAATGCAAAGGCGGCAAATCACGAAAGCTATCAGTCATTTCAAGATACTGCGCCCCTGCCTCAAAATAGACATTGCGCTGGTCAATAAGTTCCCGTCCATACACGCCAGGAAAGTGCATTGATTCATTTCGTCCCGTCAGCGAATTATAGAGGTAGGCTGAGCCTGGAGCACTCATTTGTACTGAACCGGTAACATCGTGTGTTTCCTTTACTTTATATTGATCAATGCGTGCCAATTGTTGTGATAATACCCGTGCCGTCATCGTGCTTTTCGTGGTACCAATAATTTGTGTTTGTATTGAGAGTAATAAGTCTCCCATCGTATCATCAAACTGTCCCATGGTTTGATGGGCAAGATACAACCATAAATTTCTCCCCTTCATCTTATTCTTCAGTATCTTATTCCACTCATGCGTGAACTTCTTATTCTCAACAGCGAGTCCTTCTTGCAGCATACTGAATTCATCAATGATAAGGCTGAGTGGGGACTGGTGCCTGCCTCGTTTATCAAGAAAGGTGAAGAAGTAATCGAGTATCCATGAGAGCGCAAATTGTGGATTTTCCACATGCCGGTAATCAATCAGAACAATGAGCTGTTTGTCAATGACTTCTTGCCAATCAATACCTGGCTTCTCTGCCGCGTAGATTGCCCGCTGTATTGGACTATGCGTAAATCGATTCAACTCCACCTGGAGGCTATCAGGAATTTTTGTTGCTAGCCGTGTCACCTCGCTAATTTGCCAGCCACGTTTCACCAGGACAACGCCGACGGGTTCTAACACTTTTCGGATTGCTCCTTCACCCATGATTTTTGCGTTCTGTAAGGTTGGACTGATTTGAAGGATTATGTCAATAAACCGCTGCGCTGTTGTAAGTGGATCTTCGTTTTCGCTCAATCGGTAATACAGTGGTGTCGGCACAACATACCCATACTGCCCGCTGAGGTCAATATAGCGTACTCGTTTCCACAATTGTTCCTGGACGGAAAGCGGTGCCTTCATCACCTTATGAATGAAATGGTCGATGGCATCACCGTCATCAAGGAGAATGGTCGGAATGCCCCGCATGAAGTCGTAGAACGCCACACAGCGTCCGAGGACGGGACTTTTGCCGCCACCAATGTCAGAAATCAAATGCACCCCAAATTTTCGTAGCTCGTCTTTTGGGTAGAGTGCTCCGTAGTTTGTCGGGAAGTAGTTAACCATTTTCGATTGCCTTGATTATTTTCGCAAGCTTTTCTTCTTCGGTTTCAGTAACCTTTGCTGTTTGTCGTGTTTTCGATTGCTTCTGAGGCGCAGCCGGCGCAAGCAGGTTCTCAAAATGCTGCAAACGATCATAGGCATCTTGCCACACTCGGGTAAGACAGTGATGGGTTTCGGGAAAATAGTCCAATGCCTTGCAGCGATTGGCACGCTGATAGTTGCGGTGGGTGTGTTGCAATACTTCGTACGCCTGCTTCAGCTCCTCTCGGGTGGGACGCTGAGAGAGCTGGCCGAACACGAACTGTGCAACATCCTCAGCAAACTTTGCAACGTGGCAGTCTTTTGTAAGCAATGCAATCGTTTGTCCTGGCATTAGGCAAACCCCACACGAACGGCGGCATAAATACCGCCGAGCAAGATAATAACTGCAACACAGTTCTGGCCAGTATCGCCTGTCGTCGTGTATCGATCGATGGGACGAAGCAAGAGAGCAAACAGCACAACCGATACAAGAAGAATTGCTAGTTGCGTACCGCACCCTTTTGGCTTCCATGGCTCATGATACGTTCGCTGCGGGGTCACGTCCTGCATGGGCACCTGGATGATGATTGGGCGCATCAAATCATTGACCTGCTGGCGCAAATTCTCCCGAATATCGGCATTGATGTCATGCATCGAATCAGCATGGGCAACAAGCTCAATCTCGATAGCACTATCAAGAATTTTCTGTGCCTGAGGAGAGAGATCAGCAAACCGCAGACGAATCGCATCAAGCCGTTGTGCATGGGTAGCAAGACGTAAGATGCCCTGTTCGCCGATGGTGTCTGAGACAACCAGGCGTTCGATGATGCCTTGCAGTGTTATGACCATCTCTTTTGAGAGTGTGGGGCTGCCGTTTGCTTGAATGGCCTGCTCAATAATGGCGACGAAGTGTTGCTGGGATGGCTCGTTAGGGGTGGTCATAGAGCCTCCTTTTTGTTGCATGACAATATAGCACAAACTTGTTAAATAAGGAAGCCTCGCGGAGAAGAAGGGTGGGTGCGATTGATGGGTGGGCACTAACTGGCGTGATGCCAGCTAGTCGTCGCCTTGGGAGACGCAGCGAAAACAAAAGCTCAGAACCCATTGGGACTCTTCTGCATCTTCTGGCCCATCATATAGCTGATGGTAGATTGTGCCTGCATTGACCCAGTGTCCGCAGTCTGCACGAAATCCTTCTTTAGCTATTGCTGTCATATTCCTCCTTTCTGCAAAGTTTTTCCTTTGCCACTTGAACACAGCACACGGCGTACTGGCTTGTCAAGTCAAAATCCACCTTTTCGACTTGACAAGACTGTGGAAGCCGTGTGATACCATGAGAAGGCAGAGGAAACCCGCGTGATGGCAAGCGGATGGCAAATAGGATTATAGGGTGGGGCGTGGGAAGTGTTTGCCTCGCGGATACATGGAGCGAAGGTAAGAACGGTGGAGTTCGCGCAGGCTTGGTGGGGATGCCCCGATTGCTCGGGGTTTTTTACTTACCTGTTAACTGAGATATAAAATGTTTCGCCCACCCTTTGACCTCACGCAGCTCCTCACCGGATACCCATTGCCCGTGCGGGACTAAATCCTTACCCAGCAGACCCCAGACTTTGTTAAGCGCTTCACCTCTCGACCTCGCTTTGATTTTGCCGCCGATTATAAACTTATACTCTTTTTCTGCTAATGGATTTTCCCTTGGTATTCTCTGTTCGGACATGTTGCTCACCTCCTCTCTTTCCATAGTGGAGTAGCTGACTAGACCGAAGTCAAGGATGACAACAAAATTGGTGCGAGTTCGCTGGTGGCTGGCCGGCCAAGAACGAGTACCAATTTTTTGCCTTGACTCTCGGGCGACGGCAGATGCTACACTATGGAGTCATTGCTCCGCCTCATATACAATGCATTGCCAGGACAAGCCAAACGGGGCGCGGAATGCCGCAATGGGGATGTGGTATCTGTTGTGGTATCCAGTGTGGTAGCTGGTGTGGTTTATATAATATGAAAACGGTCGATAAGAGACGAAAAGAAAGCAGCCGATTATATGAGAGCTTGGCGTTTATGGTATTGAAATATCAGGAGTATAAAATGTGTTCAGTTGCGAATTACCGCCAGTCTATTTCCGCAGTTTCGCCGGGAAACACTGTTATCTCGGAGATCTCAAAAGGCGCAATGACCGTATAAAAGCCAGGTGGTAAACGAGGAAATACAGCAGCAAACACGAAGTCACTATTTACCCGGCGACCCACAATGTTTGCTTTATATCCTGCAAGGGTCTTTGCAAGCACACTACTACTGTCCTTCAAGGTTGCATCGACAGTCTCACCGCGCATCTCCTCTTTAGCATAGACCACCAGAGCGCCGTTCTGTTCATCGAGTCTGAGGATAACGCCCTCAACCTCAATACGCTGAATATAGTCCATTGCTCCGTCCTTTCACTTGGTCACAGAGTAGCATGGGCGTTCGGAGGTGTCGAGGTTGTATCGGGGAAAGACGATAGAAGAGGATGATTGAGTACGTGCGTTCGTATGGTTTAATGCTGTCCTATTAGCTATGTTCTCCCGTTACGCATATGCCCGTCTTACCTTGCCTTGCTGTCCCTAGACGGGAGAGTAACCGGACGCTTCGCGCCAGTTGCGCGTACCGAATCCCTATCCTGTGCCGCCCTTGCGCCAAAACCTCTGTATGTAAGCCGGCGAGCCACGCTTGGTGTGCTTTGCTAGTGACTTTTGCCCCACGTTATGCTACATTCCGCATTGAAAGCAGAAAAGCCTTACAGACACTGGCGTCTGTCTGGTCGTTTCCGCTTTTGATTTGCTTGCATATACTGAAGCTGTGACTGCTCATTCCTCCTTTGTACGGGGCGGCGTGTTGCAGCTCTCGACGAATCGAGGACTGCGATGCGCCGCTTACGGGAGCGGCGACTATCTGCTGGCATACTACGCCAGAGGAGGGTTGCGATGAGCGCAGGACAGGTACCGGCGAAGTTTCCGTTAGGGCAGGTCGTTGCCACACCAGGCGCACTGGCTGCATTGCAGGCCACTGGACAAAACCCAGTGCCCTTTCTGCAACGACATGCGCAAGGCGATTGGGGAGAGCTTGCCGCTGACGATGTGCAGGAGAATGAGTTCGCACTCACATACGGCTTGCGGCTGCTGAGTGCCTATTCGCTCAAAGACGGCACGCGTATCTGGATTATCACCGAGGCCGACCGGTCGGCGACGACCATTTTACTGCCAACGGAGTATTGATGCAGGCTTGGGGCTGGTCTGGATATCCTGTCCGGATACAGCCCCGTTTCGTGATCGTCTTACAACCCATGCGCAAGGATATCCATCACCCCGGCGTAAATAAGGAAAAGTCCGAAGAGGAACGTCAGCAAGAGAACTGGGCTTCGCAGAATGATACGGACTATCAGCAGGAGCGATTTTATGCTGCGCATACAGCATCTATTATACGGAATCAACCACCGCCCCCAGGAGACAGCTTTTTCATTGTTTTGGTTCTGCCTATTATAAGAAGCAATCTCCATAAACTTGGCAGTATGATATGATGCCATTATAATGAGAAAAATATCTCTCCTTCTTTTTCTCTTGCTTTTTGTCTTTGTTAGACCAACATTTGCGCATCGAAGTGGCTGTCACCGCTGGCACTCTTGCCCTTCTGATACCGGCTCATACATTTGCGGGGATCTAGGGTATACAAGCGGATGTGGTGGTGCTGTTGAATCTGCGCCTGATAATACTGGCCAATATATTGCTCCTCCTGAAGCTCAATATGTTCACCCAACAGTAATACCCACACGCATTCCGACGCGAATACCGACGCCAACGCCCACTAAATATATCGAAACTGAACTTGATAGACAAAAGATGTTCAAAGTTGTCTCAATCATTGACGGGGATACCATTGATGTTCGTATTCGCGGGGTTATTGAACGAGTTTCACAAGGGAACAGGGATAAGTATAAGCGGTTACTTCGATATGTGTATGATGGAAATGTATTTGTTAACCGTGAAATGGTAGCACAAGGATATGCATTCAGCTATAGACAATATCCAACGAAATATCTTGAAGCGTTTAATTTATTGGAAAAACGAGCAAGAGAAATGAGTTTGGGATTGTGGGGCGCATGTCCTGCAAAGACGCCGATGAACTCTCCAAAACCATCATACTATGAGCAAAATAAATAAATTTGTACTCGGTACTCTTGGCATTGGAGCTGCTGGTATTGTGGGACTTGGTCTGCTCTCAAATACTCAAAATGAAAACGCAACACCTACTCCTACATTCGTGCCTCTACAAACAGTACAGACAACATACCCAACACCAGACCCAAACAGTGTAGAGTATAAACAGGTATTGACCAAGGCTTGTGAAGCTATTATAAACAATGGTGATATGGATTGTGGCGACTTTGCCACCCATGATGACGCGCAACAAACATATGAACTGTTATATAAATGTTATGGTACAGATGTATTCAGATTAGACCGAGATAGCGATGGTAGCGCCTGTGAAACGCTGCCGTAACTGTCCCCCTGAATTCCCGTAATCAATTAACTCTTCTTTCCGATATGCCCCACACTACAGTATTTATATACTTTCTAACGGAAAATGACTATAATGCGAGTATCTATGGCTGAAAGATATTATGTGTATGTTGGCAACTGTCTTACCTGCGAGGCAGATTTTCAAATAGAAGCGAAACAGAATTACGGGAAAGAACATTATATGCTGTGCCCAATGTGTGACGACCCAGCAGTCCCGAGCGTCAGTTTAATGCGTGTTGCTATGGAGAAAAATGACGAAAATAAGGACTATACCATTTCAGTCAAAGGACTTGGCAAGAGAGCATCAATTCTCCCCGCAAAGAAGCACGGTTTTAACTAGAGGTAACAGCCCGACTTTCAGTCAAAATTATGTCCATAGATTAGCGAAACAAAAGGGTTACTTTTTCTTAAGAGTTAAAAAGTTTCTACCAAGAAAAATATAGAGGATTATTCTACGGACAATCTCCAGAAGCATATAATACACGACAACACCCAATAGAGTTGCTTTGATTTGGTCGTTTACAGTTCTGACAGCGTGAGAGTGTGCTTGATTTGTAACAAAATAATTCTTAGCAAGTTTACTCGACCAGCCAACATAATACGCTGTGCCATATTCACATTCTGATTTTAATTGTAAGTCATCGAAAGTATAGGGTTCAGTAAAATTTGTTTTATCAATCGGTTTTGATGTTGGGTCAAAACGCTTGCCATTGTCGCACTGTACGAGATAGTTATAAGTTTCATAGGAATACGGAGCATATGATATCCAGATATACCATACTACACCGATACCAAACAATAAAAACAGGACATAAACTACTTTCAACAGTCTACCAAGAATCTCCCAGGCTCTTTTCATTCTAACTGAAGTTTAGCATAAAATTAATTTGATGTATTCAAGTTTATGACAATCCTAACTCCCTTTGGTGCGCCCACGCAACTTGCATGATGCTGGATGCCTATATCAGGTCACCCTTCGGAGTAGGAGGAAGATGGACACGGAAAATAAGCCAAGCTGTGAGAAAACCGTTATTTTGTATCTAGCTTGTTCAAATAATCTAACGCTTGCTGTCGCATATCTCGATCATTGGTCAGATTAACAACCTCCTTAAAGTCAGCTACAGCTTTTACTGCTTCACCCTTTCCTGCATAGGCGATGCCACGCACCATAAAGTACTTAGCGGTATTTGGCTGAAGTAACAAGGCCTGATTCAAGTCGGCTATCGCTTTGTCGTATTGAGCCTCTCTGGAATAGAGTACTCCTCGGTTAAAGTAGACACTAGATGATAAAACACCAAGACGAATAGCCTCGGTATAATCAGCGATTGCTTCAACATGCTTCGATAAAGCAGCATAAGCTGCCCCTCGATTCACATAGGCCTCCACAAACTGCCCATCATACTTAATTGCTTGACTCAAATCAGAAATAGCTTTCTCAAAGGCCGATTTATTGTAATATGCCCAGCCACGCTCGTTATATGCGTCAGCAGAATCTGGTTGTTGACTAAGCACATAATTACAATCCGATATGGCGCTATCATAGTCGCCTTGTTCATTGCGCACCATTGCACGAAAAAGATATGCGTCGATAGTACTAGGTTCAAGCTCAATAGCGTGAGTGTAGTCAGCGACAGCATTTTCATAATTACCTGATGCGTCGTATACTAAACCACGACCAATGTATGCTGCCACCAATTCAGGATCAAGTCTAATGGCTTGGTTGAAATCATTAATTGCAATATCATAGTCACTTTTATTATAGTGGGCAGTTCCACGATTATTATATGCGAGTGCATCATTTGGGTTTATTGATAGTGCATAATCATAATCAGCAATCGCCCGGTCATAATCACCTTTAGCACGGAATGATGCACCACGATTAATGTATACGTCGATATTGTTAGGCTGAAGGCGAAGAGCTTGGTCGTAGTCAGCGATAGCACTATCGTAATCACCTTTCTCGTGATAACCTACGCCACGGACATTGTAGAAGTCACTGACATCTGGACTAAGTAAAATGGCTTGCGTGTACTCTATAATTGCACGGTCATACTCGCCTTTATCTTTATAAATAGTTCCTCTATTTATATATGCCTCGGGGAGGTTGGGGTGCAGTTGAATTGCCCGATCGAAATCCGATAAAGCTTGTGTTGTGTCTCCACTCGAACTGTAGGCATACCCGCGAAGGAAGTAGAGCTGGCTACGGTCTTCAGCAGGTAACTCTTCGCTCGTTTGATTCATAGCGTCATCGAAACGTGCTATTGCGCCCGCCCAGTCTGCTTGTGCATAACGCGACATTCCAGCCACAAAGAGACTCACATAGTTTATGTCTTTTGAGAGTTGTGTCTGTAACACAAAACTCTCCAACTGTTTTCTAGAGAGAATACGAAGCTGACCTTGATACACCGAACCCACTCCAACTTGGTAATCTCCCAGTGGTTGAAGCAGTTCAATGTGTACACTTAGAGGAGCAACTTCTGTGGTCGTCCCATACCACCCCCAAATTACAATTGTTGCCATTTCCTGTTGCCCTACTTCTCGGGCAGCGTCCGTTCCTTTCTTACCGGTAATTTGGTCAACCTCAGTTTCTTTAATGGAGCGCCCTAATGCTTCAATTCGCACATCGTGATACGGGCGTACCGCCATTCGCAAGCCTTCAAGTACTGTCTCTGTCACTCGGTATTTTTCCGACTCCGATCCATCAAAGTCAGCTACGAGAATGACGATTTTGTCGGGCGGTTGGGATTTATAATAATATGAGAGAGCGAGATTGAGGCCGAGAAGAGATGGAATAGCAATAGCTCCAGCGAGTGCGACCCTGCGCACCCATTTTGAATAGAATGGTCGTTTAGTAACACGTACCGATCTACCGGGTGTAATCAAACCTGACTGAACAGTGGTTTTTCGAAGAAAAATATAGAGGAGTGTAATGGAGATAGCGACAGCAAAAGTCATAAACAGAACTGTTATATGACCAACTATCGCTTGATATATTAGAGGTACAACAGCTCCAATAGTAGCTATCGCGGCAATCCTATTTAGCCACTCCCAAATATGATGTCGCAGACGCCCACGAGTTTTCTCATTATTGCTGCCATCCATTTATATTTTCCTATTGCCTTCGCGCCCCTATCATACTGATATTTGATACGGATGTGCGGCTAGTTTGTTACATCATTATACACATGATTCCCATACTCCCTCAGTCGGGTGTGCATCTTTTGTAATTCGCCTAGATTCCCATAACCCCTTACCAGAACCGTTCCTTGCTATCACAGTCACTAGGTGCAGGTTGTTCCGAGAAAACAGGCAACTCAGCTACTTGGACAACCTCAAAAACCCTCCTCAGAGTCATGATTTACTATATTATAGTACCTTTATTCGCATTTATGCTCTACATATGCCTTGATTCTCTCTGAATACATGGTATACTCAGCGCACGTAGCTCAACAATGACGTCGAAAATCCTGCTGCGTGAAGGAGGTGAGTTCCATGCCGCCACTTCAGAAACCAGGGCAGACACCAGCGAAGCCCGGCGAATATGTCGAGCGTGGTTCGCGTGGTGGGCGCATACCCAATCCGCGCGAGGTCACAATCGAGCCCGGTGATAAGCCACTGCCTCCCACACAAAAGCCAGGACATACCTGGGAGCGTGAGGGTCCACCAAAGCCGTAGAGGCTACGATGTCCGCAGCATGGGTGCAATGCTGCACCCATGTTCATTTCATCCTCACAGGTTTTCATAATCCCTCTTCCCGGCACCACCCTACCCGCTTTTGCGCATAGATACGCCAAATCCTGGTTCCAGATAAGAGGTAAATGACTGTGCTATCGGAACCAGTCCACTAATCACTTTGTGGGACACGGCAACGTAGAATGCGGAGTTTTTACATCGGAAGCTTGAGGCGACAATCGTTACCGGCCGAGCCGCGACCGTACGAGCCGCACCTCCACCCGTCGCTCACCGAGCCGGTGCCGCAACTCTACGTCAATGACTGCCCGCCGATTGACCTCCATCTGCAAAAGGCGGACTTCCCCCGCATCAAGATAGGCAGGAAGCGAGACGAGGAAACTACCTTCGTCAGTAGCAGCACTGGCTTCGCGGACTTGTTGCAGCACCGCATCAGCAAATGCCATAAGTGTATCACGACCCATGGTGTTCCTCCTGGCGTTGTGACAACTGGTGCTCGCAGGCCACGAGCCAAATGTCGAAAGCACAAAGAACCGGCTGGAACAGATGGGTGCTATTATAGCGCAGGTCTCTCTTTCTGTCCTTGACATTCATACCGCTATCGTGTAATCTGGAAATGTCGTATAAGTATCCTGCCACTTATTTGAATGAAAGCCCGTCAAAACGCGCCCGAGTGGCGCAGAAGTGATACATCTATGCCACTCTGGCTCCACCCATCCCTCGCTTACAAACTTCCTCCTACGGTTCTGAGAATCCCTCTTAACAGAATCAAATAATGCTGTAATGGTGGTTGCATGTCACTCCTGCTTTGTCTTCTGTGTGGTTTGCCCAAACCGTTGCTCTAATAACTCAACAAGGTCATCAATCCGTTCAAGTTGGAACTCTGGTTCTTTATGTTCAGTTGGCCAAGCATATGTTCCTTTGAGCCAGATTGATGTCATGCCGGCAGCCGAAGCACCAAGTACGTCGTTCACGGGATGGTCGCCGACATACAGCACTTCGGCAGGCGCAAGTTCCAGTTCGGTCAGACCTCGCTGGAAGATGCGCACATCGGGTTTGGAAACTCCAACAGATTCTGATACGACAATACTTTCCATATGCTTACGAATGCCGAGCGCATCTATCTTCAGCTGCTGGACAGCGCTACCGCCATTGGTGATAATGCCAAGCCGTAGCCCTGCGTGACGTAGCTGCATGAGGAGCTTATCAAGACCTTCTGTCGGTGTCGCACAACGCGGAAACATTTGCTGCCAATAGATGCGTAGGTGTGCAATGTCAGGATATGTATGCCAGGGCAGCACGTCTAGCAACTCTGCGAATACCTCATCCCTTGCTCGATACCCCCCACCATCGGCCGTAACCAATGCTTGATTGACACTCTCTGCATTTACATGGTCAACGTCGAGATGGGAAGAATAATCCTTCGTAAAGGCTTCTGCGAAGCGCAAGAGTGACGGTCGCCTGACAAGCAGCGTGTCGTCAAGGTCAAACAGCACTGCTGAGACATGCATAGGTTCACGTTCTGAATTTCTCAGCGTGGGCTGGTGGTCGATAGATATCGCAGTCGTTTCCTGTTCTCGCATAGACAATCTCCAAACACTGTTCAAATGTGTGCTTCATACGTATTCTAACACTCCGGCCATCTCGTCGTGTTTGGTTCCCATAACCCCCATTACGGAAACACCTGTCAGCGATTTCCCCCATAGACACGCCATCGTTGGTTGCATATAATGAGAGAAATCCCAGGTTATGGAAACCACTTTTTTGACGATTTTCGGTTTGCACCCTGGCAGCTGCCCTGCTAGT
>WNFV01009674.1_pt1 | contig 13226 bp, 8 predicted proteins | sample 5400101 | NCBI WGS metagenome assembly WNFV01 (sample SAMN13153361, study PRJNA577476) | soil metagenome | isolation source: 115 cm soil or saprolite under grassland replicate 1 | place: USA:California | collected 2016-06-15
CTCGCGGACGATGTTCAGCACCTCGGCCACCAGCTCGGGGTCCAGCGCGCTGGTGATCTCGTCCAGCAGCAGCAGCTTCGGCTGCATTGCCAGGGCGCGCACGATCGCGACGCGCTGCTGCTGGCCGCCGGAGAGGCTGTCGGGATAGTCCTTGCGCTTGGCGACCAGGCCGACGCGCTCCAGCAGCGCGTCGGCCCGCGCCTCGGCCTCCCCCTTGGACAGCCGCAGCACCTGGCGCGGCGCCAGGGTGATGTTCTGCAGCACCGTCATGTGCGGGAACAGGTTAAAGGCCTGGAAGACGATGCCGACGTCGCGGCGATGCTTGTCGACGTCCACCCCGGGGCCGGAGATCAAGGTGCCCTCGACGGTGATGGTGCCGGCGTCGACCGGCTCCAGCGCGTTGATGCAGCGCAGCAGCGTCGACTTGCCGGAGCCGGAGCCGCCGATGAGGCTCACCACCTGGTGCTCGCCCACGTCCATGTCGATCCCGCGCAGCACCAGGTTGTCGCCGAAGCGCTTCTGGACCCCGCGGAGCTCCAGGAAGTGGCCGTCGCCCTCAGCCATGCCCGCTCACCCCCTTGCCGCCATGCGTCGCTGGTCCCGTTTGAGCAGTCGGTCGGTGAGGCGGGTCATCGGGAAGGTGAGCACCACGTAGCAGAGGGCCAGGGCGGTGAACGACGTCAGGTTGAACTTCGACCCGGCGTAGATCTGCGCCCGGCGGAAGCCGTCGATCACCCCGATGATACCGATGAAGGCGGTGTCCTTCTGCAGGCCGATGAAGTCGTTGAGCAGCGGCGGGATCACCCGGCGGACCGCCTGGGGGAGCACCACGAAGCGCATGGTCTTGCCCTGGGACAGCCCCAGCGAGCGGGAGGCGGCCGTCTGGCTCCAGTGGATGCTCTCGATCCCCGCCCGGTACACCTCGGCGACGTAGGCGCCGTAGAGGAGCGTCAGCGCCAGCACGGCGAGCTGGTACAGCGACCAGTCGCCCACCCACGGGATCCCGGAGATGGGGATGCCGAAGCCCACCATGTAGATCAGCACCAGCCCGGGGATGGCGCGGAACAGGTCGATGTAGCCGATCGACAGCCAGCGCAGAGGGAGCAGCGCCCTGCTCCGGGTCAAGCGGAGCAGGGCGAGCACCAGCCCCCACACGAGGACGCACGCCTCGGCGACGAACATCAGCGACAGGTTGGTAGCGAACCCCCGCAGCACCGACGGGAGGCTCTCCTTGAAATGCTCCCAGCTCAGGAAGGTGGTGAAGAACTGCTCCACGGCCGGCGCCCCGGTCAGCCGATGACCGGCACGGACACCTGGTCCGAGAAGTACTTCTGCAGCAGGGTGTCGATGTAGCCCTCCGACTTCAGCGTCTTGATGACCTGGTTGAACGCGTTCAGGTTCGGGGAGCCCTTGTTGACCACCGCGCCGTACTGCTCACCGGTCTTGAACTGGCCGACGACCTCACCGTCGGGGACCTGCTGCAAACGCATCCACGGTTCGGTCATACAGCCGCGCCTCGGTGGTCGGCTGGATCTTGTCGGCGATGTAGGCGGCGCCGGTGGTCTGGACCTGGGCGCCCCACTTCAACGCCTTCGCCTGCTCCAGGCTCGCGACCGTGGTGCCCTTCTTGACCAGGACGCCCTGGTTGGCGTCGAAGTACGGCTCGGTGAACTGGGCCACCTTGGCCCGGTCGGGGGTGATGGTGACCTGGCTGAAGTCGATGTCGCACTCGCACTGCTGCCCGGCGACCAGCCCGGTGAACGGCATCTCCACGAACTTGGTGGTGCCAAGGTTGAGGCGCTTGGCGATCTCCTTGGCCAGGTCGACCTCGAACCCACCGGTGAGGGAGTCGTAGTCGTCACCGATCCAAAATGGCGGCGCCGGCAGCTCGGTCCCCACCGTCAGCGTGCCGGCGGTGACCAGCCCGCTGACCCCGGTGCCGCCGCTCTGCGCGCCGGTGTCTGTCGGCTCATCGCTGCCGCACCCGGCCCCCACCAGCGCGACCAGCACCGCCAGGACCAGCAGCGAGCCCTTTCGCCGTCCAACGGCCCCCATGCCCCACCTCCTAGGATGTGTCAGAACGGGTCAACCTTAACCGTTCCGGCGTCGTCAAACGAGCAGCGACAGGCAGGTCGCTCCGCCGTCGGCCTTGTACACCTCGTCGAGCTCGACCTCCCGGACCTCCAGGCCGAGCCGGCCGATCGCCGCTGCCGTCGCCGGGCAGCCGGCCGGGAGCACGGCCGTGGTCCCGACGGCGAGGACGTTGCAGCCCTGGGTCTCCTCGGGTGGCACGACCATCTGCCGCCGGACCGACCGGAAGACCGGCTGCGCGAGCATGAAGGCCGACCCGACCACCGTGTCGCCGGCCAGGGCCGTCACCCCCGTCTGCAGGTGCAGGACGCCGTCGGGCACGGTAGCGACCGCCAACTCCAGGCCGCACGAGCGCGCGAACCGGGCGAGTTGCTCCACGCCCGCCCCGTTGGTCCGCCGCGAGCCGCCGACGACCAGGGTCCGGTCCAGGCGCAGCACGTCGCCGCCGTCCAGCGTCGCCGGCGGCGTCATGCGCTGCACGTCGGCGACGAGGGCGGCCAGGGCCGGCAGCAGCCGCTCGGGCTCCTCGGCGCGCGAGGGGGCGCCGGGGCGGGTCAGCAGTGCCCGGTCGCCGAGCACGACGGCGCAGTCGTCGACGAAGCAGGAGTCCGGCAGGTCCTCCAGGACGGGGAGCGGCACCACCCGGAGCCCGTGCCGGGTGCCCGGAGAGCGCCCGGGCGAAGGAGCGGCCTGGCGGCCGCACCAGCGCGAACTCGGGGGTGTCTCCGACCCGCCGGGTCATCGCCAAGGCCTCCTCACGGCCACCATCGGCCGACGTCCCAGACGGCCTGGACGGTCTCGCGGACCGCGTCCTGGCCGCCGAGCGCGAGGATGACGGGTTGCAGGCTGCGGATGTCCGCGAGCAGGTCCCTGCGACGCCTCGTCGCCAGCACGGGGAGGATCGCTCGCCAAGCGCTCCAGGCGCTGGTGGCCGGGGGGGCGGCAAGAGGGATCACGAGCACCGCGAGGACGGCGGCCCGGTCGCTCTCGTCGGCGATGGTACCGGCGGCGGTGAGCGCGTCGGCGAGCAGGTCCCGCTGCAGACGGGGTGCCAAGGCGGTGAGGGCCTGAGCACGCCAGCGCTCCTGCGAGATGGTCCGGGCGGCGGTGAGCGCGTCGGCGAGCAGTGCCTGCGGTAGGTAGGGGGCGAGCGCCGCCAGCGCCTCGGCCCGCCAGCGCTCCTCGCCGAGATGACCGGCCCTGTCGAGGGCCATGGCGAGGTGGGGGCCTGGCAGGTAGGGAGCCAGCAGGCCCACGGTCCTGGCCAACCGCGAGTCGCTCCTGATCGTCCGTATCGCGCGTTCCGTCTCCGCCAGTGCCGCCACCCGCTCCGGGTCGGCAAGCGACGGTATCAGCGGTGCGAGCGCGCGGATGCGCCCGGACCCGTCCCCGACCGTCCGCGCCGCGGCGAGTGCCTCCGCCAGGAGGGCGCCGGGAATGTGGGGGGCGAGCGCCGCGAGCGCCTCGGCGCGGGAATCCTCGTCGGCGATCTTCCGTGCCGCGGCGAGTGCCTCCGCCAGGAGCGCGTCGGGAAGGTAGGGGGCGAGCGCCGCGAGTGTCTGGGCCCGCCAGGGACCGAATCCCATCATGGCGGCGGCCTTGAGGGCGTCGGCGAGGAGCGGGCCACGCAGGTGCGGCGCCAGGGTCGCCACCACCCGAGGCCGGCCGAGGCCATCCTGGCTGGCGGGCCGGGCGACGGCGAGCGCCTCGCCCAGCAGCGGGTCGGGCAGCATTGGGGCAAGGGCCGCGAGGGCCCCCACCACCCAGCGCTCGTCCGAGAGGGTCTGGGCGGCATCCAGCGCCTCGGCTAGCAGCGGCTCGGGGAGGTGCGGCGCCAGCGCCGCGACCGCCCGGGCACGCCAGCGCTCGTCGCCGATGGACCGCGCCGTGGCCAGTGCCTCGGCCCCCAGGGGCTCGGGAAGCTGCAGCGCGACGGCCGCGAGCGCCTCGGCCCGCGAGTCCTCTGGCATTGTCTGGGCGGCAGAGAGCGCCTCGGCGAGCGCCTCGGCCCCCAGGGGCTCGGGAAGCCGCGGTACGAGGGCGGTGAGCGCGGTGGTGCGGGCGTCTTCGTCGGTGATGGTGCGTGCGGCGGCGAGCGCCTCGACCAGCAGCGCCTCGGGGAGGTGCGGCGCCAGCGCCGCGACCGCCCGGGCCCGCCAGCGCTCGTCGCCGATGAGGCGTGCCTCCGCATGCGCCTCGGCCAGCAGTGGCATCGGCAGGTGGGGTGCGAGGGCGCCGAGCGCCTCGGTACGGGCGCCCTCGTCGGTGATGGTGCGCGCGGCGGTGAGCGCTTCGGCCAGCAGCGGCTCGGAGAGCTGGGGTGCCAGCGCGCCAAGCTCCTCGGCCCGCGAACGTTCGTCGGTGATGCTCATGGCCGTGATCAGCGCAATGCGGTGCACCGAGACCGGCAGGTGTCGTCCGAGGTCCGCCAGCGTGTCGGCCTGCGCTGCCTGGTCCCCGATCCGGCAGACGGCATCCAGCGCCTCGTCGAGGAGCGGTCTCGGCAGGTGCGGGCTGAGGGCACCAATCGCATGGATCCTCCACGGTCCCGCCTGGATCGCGCGGGCCTGGTTGAGCGCCTCGGCCAGCAGCGGTCCCGGCAGGTTGGGACCCAGCTCCGCGAGCGTCTCCGCCCGTACCCGTTCGCTGCCGATCATCCGGGCTTCGCCCAGCGCGGCCTCCAGCATCTTCGCTCGGGTGGGTCCTGAGAGCAGGCGCCTGAGCCTGGTGAGCGCGTGGATCCGCCAGTGTTCGTGCTCGATCGTGCCGGCGGCGGCGATCGCCTCGGCCAGCAGCAGCCCTGGCAGGTAGGGACCAAGGGCCAGGAGTGCCTCCGCGCGGCAGCGCTCGTCCTCCATCGCCTCGGCGGCGACCATCGCCTTGGCCAGCAACGGGCCAGGCAGGTGCGGAGCCAGGGAGGCCAGCATCCCGGTCCGCCTGGTCTCAGGCTCGGTTGCCCAGGCCGCGGCGAGCACGTCGCCGAGCAGCGGCGCCGGAAGGAAGGGAGCCAGGGTGGCCAGCGCTGCGCTGCGGGCGGACTCGTCGTCGAGCGCGCGGGCGGTCGCCAGCGCCGTGCCGATCGCCTCGGTGCGCGCGGGCTCGGCGAGGTGACCGGCGAGCGTCGCGAGCGCGCCGACCCGTGATGCCCCGTCGTCGATCGCTGCGGCGGCGACCACCGCCTCGCCGAGCAGCGGCGCCGGCAGGAAGGGGGCCAGGGTGGCCAGCGCCGCGCTGCGGGCGGACTCGTCGTCGAGCGCGCGGGCGGTCGCCAGCGCCGTGCCGAGGACCTCCGTCCGCGCCGGCTCGGCGGCAACCGCCGCCAGGGCGACGAGCACGCCCGCCCGCGCCTGCCGGTGCCCGATCGCCTCGGCGACGGCCAGCGCCTCGTCCCGGAGCGATGACGGCAGGTGCGGGGCGAGGGAGGCCAGCGCCTCGGCTCGCCCTGGCCCGTCCCCGATGGTCCGCACGGCGGCGAGCGCCTCACGCATCGCCCCGGACAGGGCGGGTTCGGTCAGGAACGAGGCGACGGCCGTCAAGGCCTCTGCCCGCCGGCGTGGTTCCGGTACCTGCCTGGCGGAGGCCAGGCCCTGCGGTGCCGTCCAGCGTCCCTTCTCGACGAGGGCCGTGATCAGTGGAGGAGGGACGTTGGCAGCGACGCTGTGGATCGAGACGGTGATTAGCGCGTAGCGAAGCTCGCGCCCGAGGCTGGTGGCCGCCATGCCCTGCTCGAGCTCGTGCGACGACGCCGCCTGGGCCGACCGCCAGGCGCGGGTGACGTCGTCGAGGTATCGCGCGCTGTCGCCGGCCCGCTCGGCGGCCTGGTGCCAGGCGTTCCTCGACCGCGGTCGCGGCGCGGCGCCTTCGTCGCTCCACTCAACAGCCAGGACCCGATGCAGGTCCTCGCCTCGGGCACCCGCGAGGTGCGCGGTCAGATGGCGCAGGCCGTAGCGGTCGTCGAGCGCCGCCGTGGCCGGATCGCGCAGGCCGGGCAGACCGTTCTCCAGGCCGCCCCATGCCCGCAGATAGCGGTCGGCGATGCGACCGTGGGCCTCGGCGGTCGCGTCTTCCAGTTCCGCGACGAACGCCTGCTCGGCGGTGGTGAGCTGCTCGAGATCCGCCTGCCCATGCAAGAACTCGCGAAGGCTTGCGTGGTACAGGCTGTAGCGCCGCTGCGTGCCGCTCCCGACGATCAGGAACGGGCGCCACTCCTCGTCCAGCAGCCGGCGGGGCGGCGGAGCCACGCCGGCCAGTGTCGATAGCAGCTCGAAGGGGAGCTCCTCGACGGCGGCGCCCAACGTGGCCAGCAGCGGCAGGTGTACCCGGTCCCAGGCGGCGGCGTGCTCGTCCCGCCAGCGCCTCCAGTGCTGCGCGTAGTACTGCCACAGCCCGATCGGCAGCTCGTCGAGGGTGACCAGGGTGCGCTGGCCCCGGTCGATCTCGCCGAGCACGCAGGCGAGGTAGATCCAGACTCCACGGCACCGCTCCAGCAGCGTGTCGACGAACGCGTCGACGTCGGGGGCGCCGTTGCGCCGGGCAGCGTGCTGCAGGAAGGCCCGCATGTCCTGGAGGTTGCGCCGGTCGTTCGCGGCGAGGCGAAGCACCCGCCTCGGCGTGTCCACTTGCAGTGTCACGTCGGAGGGTCGCTGCGATGCCAGCACGTAGACTCCCGCCGGGAGCTGCCGCGGCAGGCCGAGATTGTTCTGCCCAGGCGGGCGGTCCGCCCCGTCCAGCCCGTCGACAAGCAGCACGATGCGCTGGCCGGGCCGGCGCCTGTCCCTGGCCTCCGCCGCCTCGCGGAGGATGCTCGGCAGGAACTGCGGGCGCAGGACCTCGGCCGGCAGGGCCGCCTCGACCAGGTCGGGGTCCAGTTCCCAGGCCCGGACGAGCTGGGCGGCGAGGTTGCGTAACCCGACCGCCACGCCGGCCTGGCCGGAGGGGGCCAGCTCCACGAAGTGGTGGACGTAGCCGCGTTGCCTGGCCAGCCAGGCAAGGAACGCCGTCTTGCCGACGCCGGCGGCTGCCTCCAGCAGGAAGTAGCCGCTCTGGTGGGTGTCGATGAACTCCTCGAACTCGGCCGTCAGCCACTCGCGGCCGACGAAATCGTCGAGGTCGAGGTGATCGTAGAGCGGCCAGGGCTCGATGTAGCTGGCGGCGATGGGCTCGTACGGCCCGACGAAGATGCGGGCGTGATCCCCGGTCGCCAGGACGCTCCGGATGACGTCGCGGCCGATCGAGATCGACCGCCCCCCGTCCGCCATGGGCTCACTCGGGATTACGGTCGCCGGTGACGAGGCGGCTGTCGGTGACGTCACCGCCGACCGCGATGGACCGCTCGCCGCGCGCGGTGACCGTCATCGACGACCCCGCCCCCGGTCGCTCGTCCAGCAGACGGCGCAGGTCGCCGACAAGCGCCTCGTCACCCGCCAGCAGCTTCCGCAGCTGCAGGCGCAGCGCGGCCCTGGCGTCGTCGTCGTCGGGCGCCTCGGCGGCGTCCCGCACCGCCTCCAGCGCCGCCGGCCGCTCCTCCACCTTGCCCCGAAGTCGTGCCCAGAGCCCCCTGGCGTGCTCCCACGCTTCGGCGCCGAATTCCTGCCCCGCCGCCTCGGCGGTCTTTTTGCCGATCTGGAGCAGATACGGCAGGAACGGTACGAGCACGGCGACCAGTTCGTTGGAGAGCACGGTCACGTCCATGGCGGAACCCCCTGAACAGCGCCGACGCGACGATTCCCCATCATGGCAGCCGAGCCGAGTCTCCGAAAGCGGTTTGTCAGCCTTCGCCGGAGCTTTCGGAGCGGGTCTGCTGGACCGCCAGGTCGAGCTGTTCGAGGACCTGGGCGACGTCCAGCGGCGCTCGCCCCACGCCGGGCGGCGGAGGCGGCAGCGGCGGCCCGGGCGGCAAGGTGACGCCGGCGAGCCGCTCATACGCCTCCTGGTACTCGACGGTCGGCGCGCGCTCGTGGAGCATTCGGTAGAGCCCGGCCGCCTCCTGGCGCGCCTGCTCCTGGCTGGGGTCGAGCTGCCAGAGCGCGTCCAGAACCGCCGCCTGCTCGGGCGGGTCGACCCGGTCGTTCCGCAGCACCCGCAGCTCGCGGACGGCGTCGCCCCGGTCCCTGCGTCCCAGTTGGACCTGGAGGCGGAGCGACAGCAGGCGGGCGCGCAACTCGACGCCGGCCTGGCCGTGCTCGGCCGCGATCTCCAGCGCCTCCCGGTTCGCGCGTTCTGCCTCCCGCGGCCGGCCCGCCGCTGCGAGGAATCGGGCCTGCTGGTGCAGCCACTCGCAGAGCGCGTACTGGGCGGCGAGCTGTCGGGCCAGCCTGACCACGCGGGCGTAGAGCTGCTCGGCCTCCGGCTCGCGGCCCTGGGCGGCGACCGCCATGGCCAGGTTCCCGGCTTGGATCATCATGTTGGGCCGATCACCGATCTCGGCGGCGGCCCGGAACGCGTGCCCGAAGCAGCGGACGGCGCGACCGTATTCCCCTTGCCGCCGGTGCGCCTCCCCGAGGTTGCCGATCACCCGGGCCGCCATCCTTCGGTCGCCGATCTCCTCGGCGACCGACAGCGCTCGCCTGAAATGCCGGATCGCCCGGACGTGGTCGCCATCCTCGAAGCAGACGCCACCGAGGTCGTTGGCGGCCAGGATGACGCCTGGACGGTACCGTGCGCCGGTCGCCACCTCCAGGGCCTCCTCCAGCAGCGGGAGCGCGGCGGCGTGGTTGCCGGTGAGCCAGCGCACCACCCCCTTGTTCTCCAGGGCGGCGCTGACGCCGACCAGGTCCCCGGCGCGCGTGGCGATCGTGAGCTGCTGCTCGGAGGCGGCCAGCGCCCCATCGAAGTCGCCGAGCTCCCAGGAGGTCCAGGCGAGCCGCTCGAGTGTCGCGGCGAGCCCCGGCCAGTCCTCGAGCCGCTGGAACTCCATGACGGCCTCGCCGAGCCGGTCGACCGCCTGGCGCAGCGCCTGCCCCGCCGGCCGGGTGTAGGGCAGCACGCTCCCGAGGCCGCGGGTGGCCGCCGCGCGGACCCGGCGATCGCTGGCGCCGGCGACCGCCAGCGCCCGGGTGTAGGCGCGCTCGGCATCGGCCCACCTGGAGGCCAGGCGCAGCAGGTCGCCCAGCTCGACCAGCGGCTCGCCGGTCTGCTCCGCCGGCAGCAGCGCGAGCAGGGCCTCGTAGTAGCCGATGGCGCTGTCGGTGGCGAAGGCTCCCCTGGCCGCGTTGGCGGCGGCCTGGAGCCACTCGCGCCGCTTGGCGATGTTGGGCGTCTGCTGGTAGTGGTGGGCGAGCACGTGGACCAGCTGCGACAGCCGGTCCGCATGGGCCCGCTCCAGGTAGCTGGCCACGGCCTCGTGCAGCGCCGCCCGCTCGTGGGCGCTCAAGCTCTCGTAGACCGCCTCCCTGGTGATCGCGTGCTTGAACGCATACTCCGGTTCCGGCGAGTTGGTGAATTGGCGGGTGAGGTCGAGCTCGGCGAGGCGCTCCAGGTGCCGCCGCACCTGCTCGGGCGTGCCCGCCGCCGGGTGGCTGCCACGGATCCAAGCGGCGGCAAAGCGCTCACCGATCACGCTCGCGACCTCGATGGTGGCCTTCTCACCGGCATCGAGCCGCTCGGTTCGTGCCAGCACCAGCCGCCGAAGGTCCTCGGGCCGGTCGAGGCCGGCGAGGACGCCGGGCTCGAGCGGATCGGTGCCACCTGCGAGCAGGAAGGCGACCAGCTCCTCGAGATGGAACGGGTTGCCGCCAGCCCACGCGACGATCTGCCGGACCACCGCGGGAGGGACGTCGCCGTCCTCGCCCCGGAGCGAGCGGATCCGCTGGGCGACGAGCCGCTCGGCGTCCTCGGCCAGGAGGTCGCCGACCCGCAGCTCGGTGAAGTGCGGCAGGAACGCCAGGGCGGCGAGGCCGGCTGCGGCCTGCTCGGGAGGGCGGCTGGTGGCGACGAGCAGGACTGGCCGGTCGGCGAGGTTGCGGGCGAGGAAATCGAGCAGGGCCCGCGAGGCGGGGTCGATCCAGTGGCAGTCCTCCAGGACCAGCAGCAGCGGGGTCGCCGCGGCCAGCATGCGGACCTGGTCGAGCAGCAGCGAACGCAGCAGGTCGGTGCGGGCCTGCGGCTCGAGCGGGGCGGTCAGGTCGCTGTCGGGCATCGGGAGATCGACGACCGGTGCGAGCAACGGCGCCCGCTCGTCGGATCCGCGGTCTCGCCCGGCGATCGTGGCGCGGAGCCGGACCCGCTGCTCGGCGATCTCCAGGGACGGGTCGACTGCGAACAGCGCCCGCCAGATCGGCTGCCACACGAGGTAGGCGGTGGTGGTGGTGGTGGTGGTGCCGTCCGCGCGGCAGGCGCCGGCGTGCACCTCGAACCCCAGCCGTCGCGCCAGGAGGCCGATCTCGGCGGCGAGCCGCGACTTGCCGACCCCCGGCCCGCCGGTGACACCGAGCACCTGCCCTCGACCGCGGCGCGCAAGGTCCAGGACCGTCCATGCGGTGCCGATCTCCCGCGCGCGGCCCACCAGCGGTCCGGAGAGGGCCGACTCGCCGAGCGCGGGGTATGCCTGGCCGCTCATGCGTCGTCCCCCCTGATGGCGGATCGTTTGTAACAAGATGGTCGATGTGACGACTATCGCCTGATACAGTCCTACGTCACGACCCGCGTGTCCATATCGTCTGTCCCGACCCGCCGCATCGGAGGCCACGGCATGACGACCGACATGTTCGCCCCCGGCAGCGACCTGGTGATCAGGCTCCGGCAGGTTCGTCAGGACGGCATCGAGTTCGACCTCGCCAAGGTCCTCCTCCCGGGTGTCGAGCAGGCTGCCGGCGGGCACGAGCAGAAGGTGACGGTGAAGATGAAGGTCCGGGGCGGGCTGCAGGCGGAGGCCGCCGGGCTGCTGGCCGAGCCGGACGCCCCCGTCCACCTGGACCCGCAGGACGGCCATACGGTCATCGACTTCTGGCACGAGGCCAAGGTGGGGCTCGCCGCGAACGCCCTCCCAGGCCTGTTGGTCCCGCCGTACGACTGGGTGAGCAAGTGGCGGGATGGTTCCGCGGAGATCACGCACCTGGCCCGCAACCAGTTCATCCGCTGGGGGCAGACGCTCGCGCCCGGGACCGAGGTCGTGCTGGACTTCGGGACCCGCATCGTGGACGGCAGGGCGGACATGGCTTCGCCGGAATCCTCGCTGTGCGTCGCCTACGTCGAGGATGGCCTCCTGGCGGGGCTGCCTGCCAAGGTCTCGCCCGCCGCCGTGGCGAAGCCGAAGCCGCCGTCCCTGCGGGCCTCCAAGAAGATCCAGGGCAACATCCTGGCCGGCTTCAACAAGGACCACCAGGTGTTCCTCTTCCTGGCTTTCAGGAACGGCGAGCATGCCGGCAACGACGAGCGCGCGCGCGCCTGGCTGCGGGAGCTCCTCGACCCGCCGGACGGATGCGGGATCGCCACCACCGCGCAGGTGACGGCGTTCAACGACCAGTACAGCGCGGCCCGCCGGCGCGGGGACCCCGGCCTCGGGGACCTCCAGGCCGTCTGGGTGAACGTCGCCTTCACCCGCAAGGGAATCGGCCGGCTGCAGCCGCTCTTGGAAGAAGAGCGTCTGGAGGAGCGGTTCAAGGCGTTCTGGGAGGGACCGGCCGAGCGGGCGGGGATTCTCGGCGACGATGCCGACAGCGCGCCGCAGCACTGGGTCTTCGGCGGAAGTGGCCAGCCGGACATCCCGGACATCCACGTGCTGCTGACCCTCGGGGGCGACGACGTCAACCAGCTCAAGGACGAGGTCAACCGGCAACTGGCCCGCGCGGTCACGTACGAGCTTGAAGTGGTCTACCAGCAGCGTGGCGACACCCTCCCCGGCGAGGCACGTGGCCACGAGCACTTCGGCTTCAAGGACGGCGTGTCCCAGCCCGGCGTCGAGGGCTACACCAGGCCGGCCGCCGACCCGCACTGCGACCTCGACCACCCGGGAACGACGATCGTCCCCAAGGACCAGTTCCTGTGCGGCAGGCGTCCGCTGCGGTGGATGGAGAACGGGTCGTTCCAGGTGTTCCGGAGGCTCGCGCAGGACGTGGCGGGCTGGCGGGCGCAGATCGCCTACCTGAGCGAGGGCTTCCCGCTGGAGTTCCAGATGCGGCCGGCGCTGCTGGCCGCCAAGCTGGTGGGACGCTGGCCGAGCGGCACGCCGATCGCGCGGGCGCCGATGCGGGACTACCGTCCGGCGCCTAGCCGCGACGACAACGACTTCGACTACCGGGGCGACGACCTCGGGGAGAAGACGCCATTGTTCGCCCACATCCGCAGGCTGAACAATCGCCGGGACGAAGCCGACCAACCCCGCACCCCCCGCATCCTGCGCCGCGGCATCCCCTACGGTGCGGTGTTCGACCCGCAGGCGCCCGGCGCGGAGCACGAGGCCAGCGCGCCGCGCGGGCTGCTGTTCAACGCCTACATGGCGAGCATCGAGAACCAGTTCGAGCGCTTGCAGGTGGAGTTCGCCAACCAGCCGGCTCGCGAAGAGCCGGAGGCTCCCGAAGAGCCGGACCCCCTGGTGGGCGTGCCGCGGGGGGACGTGAGCTGGCGGCTACGCCGCGTGAGCGGCGACCCGAAGAAGCCGGTCGAGCAGCCGCTCCGCCTCCGCCGCTACGTGTGGACCACCGGCACGGTCTACGCCTTTGCGCCCTCGCTCGACGCCCTTCGCGCGCTGGCGATCAACGACCTCGACAAGCTCGGGGTCACGGCTTCCGCACCCTCCCAGCCCTGAGGAGAACCCGGGCCGCACGATCGCGGCCGTGGGCGGGTTGTGAGGAACGGGCGTCATGGCCGGGCCCGCCCCGGGTTGCCCATTGACAAGGGACGGCTCCGGCGATGGACACTACCAGCCATGACTCATCGGGCGAGGTAGCCTCGCACCCGCCCCAGCGGAGGTGGCTCTCGGGATGGAGCTCTCACGGAGGCAGTTCCTCGCGTTCGTCGGCGTGACGGGCGGGGCCGCCGCCGCCGACGCGCTGCTCGCGACCGCCGCGGTCGGTGCCGACGGGTCGGTGGGCGACTTCCTCGGGCGGGGCGCGACCCCTGTCCGCCTCCCGCACCAGCTCCCGATCTACCTGAGCCGCGACAGCTTCCTGCCCACCACCGGCCAGGTGGGCGACTTC
>WNFV01006963.1_pt1 | contig 13225 bp, 9 predicted proteins | sample 5400101 | NCBI WGS metagenome assembly WNFV01 (sample SAMN13153361, study PRJNA577476) | soil metagenome | isolation source: 115 cm soil or saprolite under grassland replicate 1 | place: USA:California | collected 2016-06-15
TGGGGTAGCCCGAGCGCGGTCTCGAGATGGGCGACGAGGTGCTCGTGCTCGCTGGCGCTTACTTGTCCGTCTGCCTGGCCCACCGCCACGGCCAGGTGCAGCAGGATCGTCGCAGCGTTGAATGTGGAACTCGCCGTCTGCGAGCCCTGCTGACCGGTGCGGAACAGGACGGCGGGACCCGGCGCGAGGACGGGGCCGCCGAAGCGAACGTCGGGTTCGATGCCGATGCCGAGGTGCCCGAGCAGTTGCGCGGCGGACACGGATTCGGGCTTGGCCATCTTTCCGGCGACGGTCGTGGGCCACCGACTGATCAGATCGTCCGCCCGGATGTCGGAGGTCTGGCCATCGGCGAGGCAGGCCTCGGCCCACGCGTGCAGTTCCCCGACGTTGCCGGTGCGGTTGTCCACGAGTTCGGCGGGCAGCAGCGCTGCTGCGCCTAGCGAGCCCCGTCCGTCCGGGTTGCGGCCCAGCCAGCGGCTGTAGGCGTCCAGCTCGTTGGTGACTGCGTCGACGAGGTCGGTCAGTTTCCGTGTCGTGGCCGCCTGTTCGACGACGTCGGGAAGGTTTGGTGCACCCATCTCTGCGGTGCCGATGCCGGCGCTCGCCGTCCGGTAATCCAGCCGGATGCGGGACTTGCCAGGACGGATGACCAGTCCGTGGTCGAATCGCTGGTGGTATTTCAGCGTGAACAGCCTGTCGAACTCCTCGCGGCAACGGGTCTGCGGGGTGCCGGGGATAGATCTGGGGGGTGGTACCAGGCCCATGCACGCGCCCACGATGCCGGTACCGGCTCACCGTCCGCAGCGAATTCCGCCAAGGCCAGCCTCAGACGCATTGGGACCGTCCACCGGTCGTCGTTCAGCGGCGGTGGCCCGGCCGCCGCGGCGGATACGGCGGAAGCCGCCACGAGGCAGCCGGCGGACTTCTGCGGCGATCGCCGGGACATCCTGACGCGCCGCCGGGTCGCGGGGGCGGCCACGAGGGTACGGCGTTCAAGCCCGTAGAAGAACAGGAACACATACCCGATCGGTGCGGCGGGGAAGCGTCGCCCGTCGGCTAGCCAGCCCAGGTAGGCGGCACGGCTGGCCGACGGGATGCTGGCGTAGGCGGGCCAGTAGCTCAGGCCTCGGCCTTCCCAGTCGGGGCGGCGCCGATCCACAGGGAGGTTTCGGGTCGATCAGCGCCGGTTCGATCATGTTGCGGTTCGCGCGGGTAGACCCTGTCCGACGTAGATGAGGCCGCCCGGGATGGCGAGGCCGGCCACGGTGGCCTCGTGGCCGGCGGGTACCCAATGCCACTGCTGCGCCAGGGGATACGGGCTCGGTCCGGCCGGGGGGCTGGGCGGGGTCGGCTGTGGACCGGGTACGACTTGTTGTGGTGTGGGGGCGGCCGGCGGTGCCGGAGCGATCCGGGCGGTGGGCTGTGTATGGCTCGGCACCTTCATGCCGCTGAGGGCTGCGGCGAATGCGCTGGCCGCGTCAGGTCGTGAGAAGTCCCAGACGGTGAGGAACCCGTCGGGGTTGCTGAGGGTGAGTCGGCCGTAGAGCATCACGGGTAGTTGCCGGTTGTTCTTGTATCGCCGATCGGGGCCGCCCCTGACGTTGGCGTACTGCCACGTGGTGTCCACCTGACGAGCGTCGCGGGGGACATGTCCGTCCTCGATGAACCGCTGGTCGGTGACCTCGACGCGGAGACCGGAGTACGGCAGGTCGGCGTAGTTCTTGCCCTCCCGAAGCAGGAGGCGGTCGGGCAAGAAGTACACGGACCGTTGCTTGCTGGTCAGGCCGGGCACAGCGATGTTGGTCGCGAGAACTGGCGGCCCCGACGTAGACGTTGCGGCATCGCCGCGTCGGTTGAGTGCGGTAGCGCCGGCGTGTACCTTGCGTTGGTGCGCCGTGGCGAGGTCGGCGCGCGCCTCGACTATCCATGACCGGTGGGCTTGACTCAACTGTTCGTGGGTGGCGACCAGTTGGCTGAACCGAGCGGCCGGTTCGTCACCTACCTCGTAGAAGACCACGACGGTGCGGCGGCTGCGGTCCCGGAGCCCTAGCCAGAGGATGCCGGCCACACCGGGCAGCAGGAGAATCAACCCGACCGGCCTGATGAGGACTACGAGACTCGCCAGAGCCACCGCCGCATACGGCCACAGCCGGCGCCGTCGAGAAGCCTGCTGAATCTGGACGACGACATCGCTGGGACTGGCCGCCACCAGCTGCCGGACCGGTACACCGTCCAGTTCCTGGAGGACGACGGGATCGTTCAAGGGCAGCGCCGGCCGTGCGGGTGGCGCGACCTCCATGCCCGATCCATGCTGGCGCGCGCGTGCGGACGTGGTGGCGAAGTAGCCGGATGACTTGCCGAGGCGAACGTAGTTCCCGCGTGGGCTGGTTCCGATCCGGAAGCCAGGGACACCCACTGAGATCCCGATGCCGGAGCGAGACAGGTTGAACCGGAACGGGCCAGCCCGCAAGCTGGTGCGTAAGTAAACCCCCATCTATCCCCCATTCCCCGATCGTTGCTCCGCAATGTTCGGCATGGCGGCGACGCGTAGCGCGCGGTAGAGCAGGCGGGCGTCGCCGAGTCGGTGGCGCAGGAGCTTTTCGAGGCCGCCGATGGGGATCAGGTTCTGGGGTGCGCGGGGGTCTTTGTAGTCGACGCCAGCCAGGGGTGGTAGCAGCAACGCGGTGACGTCGGCGAGGGTGGTGACCTGTTCTGGGGGGAGGTCGGGACTGGCTTCGCATCGGGCTACACCGGCCCAGGGGGCGGTGGATCGGCTGGGTAGGCGCAGGTACCAGGCGTGGCGGCTCCAGCTGGTGCCCATGAGGAAGATCGGGGTGCGTTGGCCGGGTCGCAGGGCGGTGACGACGGCGGCGTGGTGTCCGGACAGGTATGCGGTGTGGTGGGTTTTGACGTAGCCGACCGCGTGGGGCAGGTGGGTGCGCCCGCGCAGCGGCCCGTCGACGAGCAGCAGTTCGTCTCCGGAAACCGCGGCCCGGTACCGCGTGGCGACGGCCACCTCCAGGTCGGTGAGCTGCCGCTGGAGTGCCAGGGAGAGCATTTCAGGGGTGGAGTTGGCGGCCGGCTGTGCGGGGTAGTCACCGGCTGGGGTCGACACGTCGGGAGTGTGCGGCGATGCGCTGAACAGGGAACGCCGGACCGCGACGTCGGCGAGTTGGGCGAGGTTGCCGTTGGCGAGGTCGCACCGGACGAGTCCGACGGCGTATGAGGCGGCGATGCCGGGGGCAGGCATGGCTCCGTCCGGGTCGTCGACCCAGACGCGGGCGTCGATGCGGCGTACACCGTCGGCGACGAGCAACACGCCGGGCAGGGCGGTCGTTGGGTCGGGGGTCAAGGGCTGCCAGCGGCCTGCGGGTACCTCGACGTCGAGGTTGAGTTCTGCCGTGGTGGCGTCCAACTCGGTGAGGGCCTCGATCGCGAGCGCCGCAGCGTAGCCGGGGCCCCACGGGTCGATGGCGAACCCGATACGCCCCGCAACGGTTGGGGCCGCCGTCACGTCGTTACCTTCGCGATGTGTGAGCCAGCGCCGTCGCGGGTGACGTCGAAGCGCACGGGGACCCGGTCAGCGAGTGCGGGCACGTGGGTGACGATGCCCACCATGCGGTCGCCGCCGACCGCGAGGCGTTCGAGGGTGGTGGCCACGGTGTCGAGGGTGACGGGATCGAGGGTGCCGAATCCCTCGTCGAGGAAGATCGAGTCGAGGCTGCGGGCAGCAGCGGCGGCGAGGCCGGCGACCTGGTCGGACAGGGCGAGGGCGAGCGCGAGCGCCGCTTGGAATGTCTCGCCGCCGGATAGTGTGCGCACGCTGCGGCGCATCGCGGCTTCGGCGTAGTCGATGACCTCGATCTCGCTCTTGGCGCCGACGACGAGTTCGTACTGCCCGTCGGACAAGTCATGGAGCGTTTTCGAGGCGGCGGCGACGAGCAGCTCCAGCGCCTCGCCGCACAACCATTTCTCGAAGTTGTTGGCGCGCAAAAGCAGCGTCAGTTCGTGGGCGACGCGGGCTTGCTGCTCGCGCGCTCGGGCCTGCTCGTCAAGCTCGCGCGCCCGTTGGCGGTCGTTGCGTACCTGTGTGAGGTGGGCCTCGGCGTGGGCGGTCGCGGCGGCGACCGTTTCGTTGATCTTGTCGGGGGTCGCGTCGGCGTCGATGGCGACACCGTCGTGCTCCAGGCGGGTGATGAGGGCGGCGCGTTCGCTGTGGCGCACCCGCTCGGCCTCGGTCAGCCGCTGGGCCAGCGTGGTGATCGCCGTGCGTTGCCGGTCGGCGGCCTGCTCACGCCAGGCGAGCAGCATCGTCCAGGCACGGTGCAGGTTTTCCCGCGCGACGGGTGGGGCGGCCAGGGACACGACCGTGTCGCGTGCCGCGTCCAGGTCGTGCCATGCCTGCTCGGTCTTGTGGTGAAGCTCCTGGACTTGGCGGTCGGCTTGTTCACGGTTCTTGCGCGCGGCCCGGGCCGCGCGCCTGGCCTGCGTGACATGCTGTTCGGCGGTTTCGATGGCCGCGATCTGTTGCTCGAGTTCGCCACGGTGGGGGTGGGCCTCGATCTGTGTGGCGAGGTCGGCGAGCTGGTTTTTGATCTCTGTGCATTTCTGCTGGAGTTGGGCGGCCTTGATCTCCGCCTTGTGGCGCAGCGTGCGTGCCCGGTCGAGGTCGGTCTTTCTGCGGGTGACGTCGTGTTCGGCCTGGTCGAGGTCGGCCGCTGCGGGGTGGTGCGGCAGCTCGGCAACGGGTCGTAGGCAGACCGGGCACGGTGCGCCCAGGGTGAGATGGGTGGCGAGGTCGATCGCGGCGTGGGTGTCGCGAGCCTGGTCGCGGCGGGTCTCCGCCCGCATCAACTCGTCTTGCGCCTGGTTCACGTCCTTGGCGAGTTGCTCGATCTCCGCAGCGGCGGCGCCCGCTTTGGGCTCGGCCTTAGCGAGGTCCGCGGCGAGCTTGTCCCGGCTGTCATGGGCTGCCAGGGCCTGGGCCAGCGTGGTCTTGTCGCCGAGCTGCGTGAGCGCGTCGTCGGCCTTTCGCTCTTCCTGATCGCAGCGGTGTGACACGTCGGCGAGGCGGGTGGCCTTCTCGATGGCGGCGCGGGCGGCCTCGGCGAGAGTGGGGACTTCGTCGGGCATGGCCAGCGCGCCGAGCGTGGCGAGTTGCCGCTGGGCGCTGTCGCGCTCTGCACGTGTCTGCAGTACCGCATCGTCGTGCGTGCGGAGCGTCGCGATCGCGGTGCGGACGTGACCGACAAGGGCGCGGAGGGCGGCGAGTCGTTTCGACGCGGCCTGTTCGGCGGCTTCGTCGGCGTCGACAAGCTTGGCGAGCTGGTCGCGGGCGAACGCCGCGGCCTGCTTGGCCGTCTCCTCCTCGCGGACGGCGCGCTGCCGGATGCGTTCGTACACCCCGGCGTCCAGGAGCTGGACCAGCAGGTCTTGGCGCTCTCGCGGCTGGGAGTGCAGAAACTCGGCGAACTGTCCCTGCGGTAGCACCACGCATTGGGTGAAGTACTTGTACTCCAGCCCGGTGAGGCGCTGAACCTCAGTGGTGACCGCCTCGCCCTCGGCAAGCGGCCGCACCGTGGCAGCCAGCAGCTCGATCAGGTCGGCGTCGGGTGGCACCGCACGGTCGAGCTCGTCCAACCGTGCCTCCTTCGTGCCCACCACCCCTTTGGCGTTGCGGGCAAGGACACGAACCACCCCGTAGCGGCGCCCGGCGGCCTCGAACACCAGCGCCACCTTGCCTGAGGTGGCCGAGGGAGCAAGGGCCAAGGAGACCACGTTCTCCTTGCCCCACCGCGGCACAGTGCCGTACAGGGCGAAGCAGATCGCGTCGATGACCGTGCTCTTACCGGCCCCGGTGGGGCCCACCAGGGCGAAATACTCGACGTCGGCGAAGTCGACCGTTGCCGGCTCGCGGAAGCTGCCGAAGTTCTCCATGTACAGCCGCAGCGGAAGCATCAGCCCACACCCCCATCGCCGCCGACGTCGCGGGTCACCTCGTCGTGCAGCCGGTCGAACAGCGCGGCGATCTGCTCGTCGTTGCGGCCGGTCTCGGTCAGGTAGTCGCGGAACAGTTCCCGCGTGCTGCGCACCCGCCCGGCCTCGCCCCCACTGCGCCGTCGGGCCGAGGTGGGGCGGAACCGCTCGTCGATGTCGACATCCAGGGCACCGGGCAGGATCTCGCGCACGGCGTCGGCGAGCCCGGCCCGTGGCTTCTCTGCTACGACCACCCGCAGCCAGGCGTCGGCGAGTGCGTCGGCCATGGCCTCCAGCTGTTCAAGGCTGCCCCGTACGGTTCGCAGCCGCCGCGGACCCGGCACGGTGACCTCACGGGTGAGCGCGGGACGGCCCGGCTCGACGGTCACCAGCAGGGCGCCGGGTGTGTTGTCCTCCTCACCGAAGTCGACGGCGATCGGCGACCCGCAGTACCAGATCGGGCACGGCCCCGGCACCTGTTGGCGGCGGTGTAGGTGACCGAGGGCGGCGTACTGGGTGGACGGGGGGAACGCGGTCGGCTCGAAGTAGTAGGAGAAGATCGACTGTGCCTCCCGCTCGCCCCCGCCGAACTTGCCGCCGGGCAGGGTGCCGTGCGCGGCGACCAGGTTGACGGTGTCGGCGGCGAAGCCGACGGTCAGCGCCCGGAGTAACTCGGCGAACCGTTCGGCGTAGGTGCGGTTGTGTTCGTCGGGGGAGCCGGTGAGGGCCTCGGCGGCGCGGACCGCGTACCGGTGGGACAGGAACGGCACGGTGGCCAGGCGCACCGGCTCACCGGTGCGGGCGTTGAAGGTCAGCACGCCGCCGTCGTGCGGTCGACGGAACGTCCCGACAACATGCATGCCCAGCGCCCCCAGCACCGGCCGGTAGACGTCGAGGAGGTGCGGGTTGTCGTGGTTGCCGGCCACGACGATGACCTTCCGCTCGCCTTCCCGCAGTGCCAGCAGGGCGCGCATCACCAGCGCCTGGGACTCCGGGGTCGGGGCGGCCGTGTCGAACACGTCACCGGCCACGACGACCGCGTCGACGTCCTCGGTGCGGGCCAGGTCAACCAGCCCCTTCAACACGATGGCGTGTTCGTCGGCCCGTGAGCGGCCCTTGAGGACCTTGCCGACGTGCCAGTCGGCGGTGTGCAGGACCTTCATCGCTTCCCCCTTTGCAGGGTCGCGTGCCTGTCAGAACGGGGGCTCGTCGCCGTCGGCCCCGGGTAGGCCCGCGAACGGGTCGGCAGGAGCCGCCGCGGCCGGGGTGAGCGTCCACTCGCCCCGTTCCGACGTCCTGGTCGCCCAGGCGGGGAACGGGAACGCCACGGCAAGCGGCACCGGGATCTCCGGCTGCGCGATGAACATCGCGCCGGGTCGGGCCAGGATGGCCCGCGCCCGGGTGGTCGCCGGTAGCCAGCCGTACTCGGCGCGGCGGGCCTCAGCCGCGTCGAGGCGACCGGCCACCCGCATCGAACAGTTCGCCACGACGCGCCGTTCGACCTCGGAGGCGGTCTGCTGCGCCCCGATCAGGATGACGCCCAAGGAGCGGCCCCGCTCCGCCACGTCGAGCAGGATCTCCTTGATCGGTGAACCACCCTCCCGTGGGGCGTACTTGTTCAGCTCGTCGAGCACTACGAACAGCAACGGCCGGGCGGTGCCGGCGTTCTCCTTGCGGGCGAACTCGCCGCGCAGGGCGACACCGACGACGAACCGTTGGGCCCGCTCGGGCAGGTTGTGCAGGTCGATGACGGACACCTGCGCGTCCAGGGTCGTGATCGAATGCGGTCGGCCCGGCGGCAGGTCGCCGCGCACAATCGGCGACAGCGGCCGGACCGAGGAACGCAGCCGGCGAAGGAAGGCGTTGACGCTGCCCAGCGTGGTCTGCGCGCTCACCCACGCCGACCGTGACGTGTCGTCGGTCAGCCCGGCCTCGACGGCGTCGACCAGATCGGCGTACGTGCGGCACACGTCGCTGACGCTGCCGTCGGGCCGCCGTAGCCGAACCGCGCCGGCGTCGCTGGCCGCCTCGGCGTCGCGGCGCAGCCGGGCAGCGACCTGGGCGACCAGCAGCGTGTGCAGTGCCCGCTCGTCCTCGGTGTCGGCGAACACGAACCGCAGCAACTCCTCCGCGCAGAACTCGACGAGGGTCCAGTAGAACGGGCTCACGCCCCGGGTGCGGGCGGACACGTGCGGGACACCGTTGGGATCGCCCGGCCGGGGCGGGGCGAAGACGTGCACGCTGCCGAACGGTCTAGCCGGCAGGCCGAGCAGGGCATAGGCCGCCCGCGCGGTGTCGTCGAGCCGGTTGTTGGCATGATCGAGGAACAGCAGATCCTCTCCCTTGACCGAGAAGATCAACGCCCGGGTGTTGGCCAGCTCCGCACCGAGGACCCCCGAGTTGAAGATCGAATAGAGCAGGAACGTGGCGAACGACGTCTTCGTCGCCACGCCGGACACCCCGGAGATCGAGACGTGTGCGCCGCGGGTGCCGTCGAGGAACTCGAAGTTGACGTACATCGGCAGACCGTCGCGGCCAAGTCCGATCGGCACCCGCCGCTGCATCACGTCGAAGTACAGCGCCTGGTCGCGATCGCCCGCGTCCGCGCGGTAGGCGATCGTGCCGGGCAGCGGCGGCACGTAGAACTCCGGTTCAACGCGGGTGACCGTCACCTCCGCGGATTCGACCACGGCCGCCGGGAGCGAGCCCTCAACGATGAGGAAGACGTCCGAGTCGTACGCCGCGCCCTCATAGCGCGCCTCCACGTTGGTCACCACCCCGGCGACCAGCACCCGCCCCCGCCCGGGAACGTCGCGCCAGGTCACCACCACATCGTCAAGCTGCAGGACACTGCCTGGCTCCAGCCCGACCCAGAACGACAACGGCGAAGCGGCCTGCGTGCCCAGCACCCTGCCCACCGCATCGCCCCGTAGCGACGACGCATCCGCCGGCATGGCATCGGCCGGCACGTCGGCTCTCGCTTCGTCCTGGGCCACGGAACTCCTCCCGAGCCGTGGGTCACCACATACGTCCGCAGCGTAGCCGGGAACCGACTGCGAAGACCCAGGTAAACGTCCGACGATGGTGATCCGGACCGACATGGCATTCCAACTACTTGCGGATGATTGGGCCGCCAAGGCGGCTGTGCTGGCTGGAGCGCAAAGAGCAGAATGCCTCTCGTGGGAGTCTTCAGACGACTACTTGTGCGACGGCCAGTCCGGCCGTCGCACGCAGAATCGGCCACTGCGCAGAGCACCCTCGATGCGGGAACTGCCCCAGCGCTTGAGGTCGTTCTGTACGGCGGCAGTCACGACCTGGAGGTCGTCGGCGAGAGCCACTACCAAGACGAACTCTGGCGGATCGTCGGCGGCCGAACCACCGATCGGGTTCGCCAAGAAGTTCAGGCCGTCCTGGTCGCGGAGAGCAACAACCCTTACGACGCTAACGCCATTTCGGTCTGGATCAGCGGGATGACAGTCGGCTACCTGTCCCGCGAAGACGCCGCTGAGTACCGGCCCGGACTGCTTGCGCTTCACGCAAAGGAGGAACATTCGATCGCGCTGGCGGGCGTCATTGTCGGCGGTGGGATGCGCGCCGACGGGCCCGGCCGTCTCGGTGTGTGGCTGTCTCATGACCCCAGCGACTTCGGGGTCGCGACTGTAGCCCCACCCGCCCCAGCGGTACTGCAAGGCGCCCTTCGCACGGGATTGTCGGAAGCGCTGGCCACCGACGAGCAGGACGAGTCCTACGACCTGTCCTGGCTGGAGCAACTGCCCAGTGATCACGTCCTGGCCATCGGACGGCTCCGCGAACTGCTGGAGCACGACCCCGACCCGATCGACCGTCACTACATGTTCTGCGAGCTTGAGTGGCACCTGTACCGCTCCCGCGACGCCTTCACCTCAGCGCTGCACGAGTACGACGAAACCTGCCGCCGCCATGACGCCGAGATGGACGGCATCCGCGACGCACTCCTAGCGAAGTTCGCGAAGGTGCCGCTGTTGGAGACCTACACCCAGATGGCCATCCGCCAGCAGAAGGCGAAGGACTGGCGCGAGGCCATCCGATGGGCGCAGCGAGGCGTGGCGCTCTACGGAGAACACGCCGCACGCCCCGAAGCGGTCGAAGACCTGAACAAGCGAATCGCCGCCTACAACAGCAAGCTGCAAGGTCAGGGCCCGTCGGCCAGGGAAAGACCAGACACGCGAACAACAACCGGCCGAACCCAACCACCGGCAATGGAGACGCTCACCTGCGAAAGCTGCGGCAAAGGCTTCCAGCGACCATTGGCCCGAGGCCGCAAGCCCAAGCAATGCCCCGACTGTCGGGAACCCTCGGTGTGAAGGACCCGCACAACCACACCGGATGACTGGCCCCGGTCGGCGACAGTGCGGCCGGTAGCGACCCGGTCTCGTGCCGACCAGTCAGACGACCACGGTGTTCGATCAACTTGCCGACCGGACCGCTGCCGCTGGCGATGAGCCGAACGACGTCGGCGGGTGGGCTGGGGCGGGCGAAGAACCATCCTGCGCGGTGACGTAGCCCACGCCGTACCTGGCGGCAAGCCCGGTGTCCTCGTTCAGCGAGATTTCTGCGGAGCAGCGGTCGCAGGGCGAGAATGCAGTCATAGGGCGTGGGGGCGGCCACTGCCGTGAAGCCCTCGTCGAGGCGGTACGCGCCGAGCTGCAGGGGGCGCCGGCACGGGCATCAGGTTCACGGACGGTCCAGCCGCGCGGTCCGCATCAGACGCAGGGAGTTCCGCGCTCGATGGGATTCGCCAGCAAGACGCAGCCCAGCGCGCTACCAATCGTCGACCAGACGTCGGGTTCCCCTCGACGCCAGTCGTTCCGGCCCGGCATAAGCCTCGATCGGATGATTCCGCCGGCCGTGACCAGTCTCGATCTTGCTACTTGCTGCTTGGCGTATCGCTTTTAGTGGTGCTAGGCATCACGCTGCGGAGGGTCGACAACTGTCCTTTGTCGACCAGGGTCGGCGAGGGTCGCGGGGGGCGGCTCCACGCGACCCTCGCCGACCGGGGAAAGCAACCACACCGACGCATGGCCGGCGGTTGCCGGCACGAGATACACCGCGCCGGCACGCACATCAAGGGGTCAGCTGAACTCCCGTCGTGTGTAGCCCGGCGGCGGACCGACCATGGCGTCGTGCCGATGCCGACCGCCGGCGACCGTGGCGGTGCCCGACCCGCGGTGCTCCGGCGTCATTCGGCGCTGATCGGCCGGCACGCAGATCGTGAGGATCCTGCCGGGAACCCCTCGTGCGTCCAGCACGGGGCCGCGTACCCACACCAGACGCCGCCGCCTCGGATCCTCGCCACCCCTGCCGAGGAACTCGACGACGTGAAGGACGAACCCGTCAGGCAGATCGGGCACACTGCAAACACTCGGGTCGATCCACAACAGTTCACCCGGCTCGATGCTGTCGCCGCTCATCGCCGCCTCCCCGCATCATCCCGTGGCCGAACGACAAGTCCGCGCCCGTCCTCCAGCGCCTGAGTGCCACCACGGGTGAACGTGCGGGCGGGCAACTCAGGCCACCCGACATACGCCACATCTGTCGGACGAGGAACCAATCGTCCTCCCAGCAGGTGCCCGTCAACGCGGCGCCTGACCGCCCAGAGCTCGCGTCGACACCGCGCAGGTGCCAGCCCAACGCGGTGGCGGGCAGGAGGCTTCGAGAGTGGAACCGGCGCGATCAGGGTGGACACGGTTGGCACCTCATGCAATCCGTACCCGCTTGGCGAATCGCCCCATACGTCTGAGTTGCGAAATCCGACTCGGCCGACCATGAACGTCAGTGATCGGTCCGTGCACGTGCAACATCCTGCTCAGAATCCGTTGCGTGCGCAAGAGCCGATGCACGTGCAGGACCTACCTCGAAGTCGCCGTTGAACTGTCCGCCGACATGCCGATCTTCGTGATTCGGCGCCAACCGATGCCGCATCGGCCACCGCGAAGGCAGCTCCACCCCTCAGGCTGGTCAGCTCGGCGCGACCAGCGTGAGCATGGTTTGCAGGTCGAGCAGGTGTTTCTCCGTGTAGTTGATCACTGTTGGTTCTTCACAGAGCGTCAGGTGCAGGACCGGGGTTGCGCCGCCCTTGGTGCGGGTGCGCCATGAGCGGATCTGGTCGAGGACGTCGTCGGCGCGCACGTCGCCGTGGAGGAACTTGCTGGTGCAGGTGGGGCACAGGCACAGCACGTCGCCGGGTCGGTCGATCCATGCGGCGCTGGTGTGGGAGACCAGGTACAGGGGGCGTTGCCCCCTGATCTTGGACACTTGAGACTGGGATCGTGATGGTCCTGGTGGACGGGAGTCCTGGAACACGATGGTGAACAAGCACTACCCGGCTCAGTTCAAGGCTGACGCGGTGGCGTTGTACCGGTCTCGGCCGGGCGCGACGATCGCGCAGATCGCTGATGACCTCGGGGTCAACCGGGAGACGTTGGGTAGCTGGGTCCGCGTCGACGATCAGCGGCGCGGCGCTGGTGGTCCGCCGACCCTGGCCACGCGGCAGAGGCAGGCGCCGGCCTCGGTCGAGGAGGAGAACGCCGAGTTGCGCCGGCGGATCCGTGAGCTCGAAGAAGAACGCGACATCCTGCGCAAGGCCGCCCGGTATTTCGCCGGGGAGACGCGCTGGTGAACCGCTTGCAGTTCGTCGCCGACCACCACGAGCGCTACGGCGTGAAGCGGTTGTGCCAGGCCGTCGGGGTGGCCCGGTCGAGTTTCTACTACTGGCGCTCGACCGAGGCGGCGCGAGCGGCCCGCAACGCCGCGGACCTCATGCTGGCCGGGCAGATCAAGGCCGTGCACACCGCGTTCGACGGCACCTACGGGGCCCCGAGGATCACCGCCGAGCTGCGCGACGCTGGGCAGCAGGTCAACCACAAGCGGGTCGCCCGGGTGATGCGCCGCTTCGGTATGCAGGGACTGCGGCTGCGCCGCCGCTGCCGCACCACCGTCGCCGATCCGGCCGCAGCGAAGGCCCCCGACCTGATCGGCCGGGACTTCACCGCCGCGGCCGCGAACCGGCGTTACGTCGGCGACATCACGTATCTACCGGTCGGTGAGCGCGGGTTCCTCTACCTGGCCACCGAGCTACCGGACCTGGTACGGGTAGGGCTTGCCCGGCGGGTCCTCGCCGACTCGGCCGTCCACCGATTCCCGGATGAGGTCGGCATGGCCGGTGTGCCGCGCGTACTCCTCGATCATGTCGACGAGGAGGCGGCGCAGA
>WNFV01009348.1_pt1 | contig 13224 bp, 10 predicted proteins | sample 5400101 | NCBI WGS metagenome assembly WNFV01 (sample SAMN13153361, study PRJNA577476) | soil metagenome | isolation source: 115 cm soil or saprolite under grassland replicate 1 | place: USA:California | collected 2016-06-15
TGTTGTTATCGCGACAATCGCCATCAACGTTGTTGTAGTCTCACTGCTCACGTTCGCGCCGTGGTCGGATTGGCGCACCGGGGCGGCGCTCAATCTTGTCGATAATTGTCTGCTCCTCGGTTTTGTGCTCGCAAAGCGAGATGCATTGCTCGGGCGATTTATTCTATTCGGACTCGTAGTTGGCATCGCCGAGCTTCCCGCTGATGCGTGGCTCGTCGATTACACGCGCACCCTGGATTACTCGATCGGTGGCGGACCGATGATCTGGCGGTCGCCGCTCTGGATGCCGCTGGCGTGGGAAGTTGTGACGGTGCAATTCGGATACATAGGCCTGCGATTGTGGGAGCGTTTTGGCAAGCTCGGTTTGCTCATTATCGCGATACTCGGCGCGATTAACATTCCGTTCTACGAAGAGATGGCCCGAAGGATTCACTGGTGGCAATACACCGGCTGCCGAATGATCTCGTTCACGCCGTGGTACATCATCCTCGGCGAATTCGGCATCGCGCTCGCGTTCGCTTTGCTTGCCCGAACCTTGCGGCGGGGCTCGTGGCGCATGGCCATTATTGCTGGTTTCTTTGGTGCAATATCCATTTTCGGTTGCTACGCCGTCGCATTTTTGCTGACTGATCAGTTGGTTAAATTGTGAAGCGCATCGTTTCGCTCTTGCCCGCCGCCACGGAGATTGCAGCTACGCTTGGCCTGATGGACCAAGTGATCGGCGTTTCGCATGAGTGCGATTTTCCGGCGGAAGCAAATCGGCGTGCGCGCGTCACACGTTGTCCGGTGCATGATGTTGGACTTACGAGCCGCGAGATGGACGAATGGGTGCGCCGCGCGCTGCGCGAGAACAGCACCATCTACACGATTGACGAACAGCTTCTACGCGAGCTGCGGCCCGATGTGATTCTGACTCAGAAATTGTGCGATGTGTGCGCAGTTGGGTACGGCACTGTCGCACGGCTCGCGCAAACTTTGCCAGGTCCCCCACACGTGGTGAACCTCGAACCTTCCAGCGTCTCCGATATTTTCGACGATATTCGACGTGTTGCAGACGTATGCGGTGTGCCAGATCGCGCGAACAAAGTCATCACCCAATTATCCGATCGAATCAAAGCAGTGCGGAGCCGCGCAAATCGCATTGCCCATCGGCCGCGTTGTTTTTTGATGGAATGGGTCGATCCCCCGTTTTGCTCTGGTCATTGGGGACCGGAGCTCGTCGAAATCGCAGGCGGATACGACCCTTTAGGCCGCAAACAGCAGCCTTCAGTGCAAATCGCGTGGCAACAAGTGCTTGATGCGCGTCCTGAAGTTATCGTGCTGGCCCTTTGCGGCTATGGCATTAATCGCGCGCGCAGTGATTACGAAATTCTCCGGCGATTTCCCGATTTCGATTCACTTCCGGCGGCGCGCCAGGGTCAAATCTATTTAGTGGACGCGAGCGCGTACTTCGCGCGACCAGGTCCGCGTATTGTGGATAGCCTCGAGATTCTCGCTGGAATCCTCCATCCAGCAGAGTTTCCCGATTTCGCTTCACGCGGGCGTGACGGCCCGCGCGTTGTCCGCATCGGCTGAAACAAATCTCGCCCGGAGGTGATCGATCGAAAGCCTCTGGAGGCAGCCGTGTCGGCTGCAAAGTCTGTTGATCGGGGGCGACACGCCGACCACCAGAGGGCTACCTACTCGGCGCTTCTTTTCGCGGATTCGGCCTGATGCTCCGGCCAGACGGCGACGAGTGCCAGGGCGACGAGGATTCCCACCGAGACTTCGAAGAAGCGGTGAAGCGCAACGATCCATGCGGCGTTTGAACGCGGAATGAGCACGATGATTCCAAGCGTGATGCTCGCGTAACGATACGCAGTTTTCTCCATGCGAAATGCAGCGCACAAAAGTCCCAGCACAAATACCGCCGTTGCGAAGACAAAAAGATCTCCGGGAAACCAGGTCGCCAGGAACGCTCCAGCGAGGGCGCCCAGCGCGGTAGCGGCAATGCGTTCGACCGAAATTAGAAGTGTCGCACCGAGCGTTGATTGCATTACGACAAGGGTGGCGATTGCAGCCCAATAGGCTTCGGGTAATCCGAACAGACGCGCGACTGCGAGCGATATAGTCGCCGCAATGGCGGTTCGAATTGAATGTACAACTGACGGAAGGTTTTCCGGCTCCCATTTCCAAAGTTTCACAAGAACGATTTTTCACAGCCGTCCCAAGACGGCAACATCAATCCCCTGGTTGAACGTAAATCTGCGTGAAGCAATGAAATCTGTAGGGCACGTTGTGATATGCGGATCAGTGAAATGAATTGGATGATGGTGGAAGAGTATCTGAAGCGCGACGATCGCGCGGTGTTACCACTAGGCAGCACGGAACAACATGCTTACCTGAGCCTGAGCGTGGACAGCATTTTGGCTGAACGCCTCGCCATTGAAGCAGCGGAGCCGTTGGGCGTGCCGGTGTTTCCCGTGCTGGCGTACGGGATCACGCCGTACTTTCGCGCGTTTCCAGGAACGATCACGCTGCGTGTCGAAACGTATATGTCGATCCTGCGCGACATTCTCGACGCGATGACGGAGCAGGGGTTCAGACGAATCCTGATACTCAACGGTCATGGCGGCAACACGCCTGCACAAGGATTCATCGGCGAATGGATGGCCGATCATCCCGGCGTGCGGATCAAGTTTCATAATTGGTGGAACGCGCCGAAAGTTTGGGCAGAGATGCGGGCCATCGATCCCATCGCATCGCACGCTTCGTGGATGGAAAATTTTCCGTGGACGCGTTTGGCAAAGATCGAGTTGCCGCGTGAACAGAAGCCAATGAGCGATGTGGAAAAGTTGCGCCGACTCGATCCAAAATCGCTGCGCGAATATCTCAAGGACGGCAACTACGGCGGTTTATATCAACGTGACGACGAAGAGATGATGAAAATCTGGCGCACAGGGGTAGAAGAAACGCGTGCCTTACTTACCGAAGCGTGGGACTAACAGCATGCCCTTTTTAGCGCGGCGATTCCCTTCGAGATCTCGATAATAAGAGGCTCCCGACGAGAGCGATGACCCCTGCCAGAGTTAATTCGCTGACCCAACTTAGCGAAACACCACCGTAACGCTCAACGAGACTGAGCACGCCCAACAAGACCAGTGTCAAGACGACAAAGATAGCAGCCGCTTTGAGGAGCCTGAGAAACCTTCCTCCGCGTATGTAGCTCTCCATTCCGGACACAACCAGATGGATCACCACAACAATTCCGAGAACCTGCCAGCCGGCGAATTTCACGTTGTTGTTTACGAAAATGCCGACCGCGATAAGCGCGAAGGCAAAGAAATAAAGAAGACGAAGCCAATGACGAAAGAAGAGGCTCGGCAAGCTTTCCGGAACGGCGACCGCAACCAGGTTCCAGAGTACGGTGCCCAGCCACGCCATCCGTGCGCCAAAACGTCTTGCGGAATCAATCCGGTATTTATCAGCCAACCCGGAAATCATATTTCCCGTGATGTTCGTCGAGCGTGAGATGTAATCGAGGGAGCGCCGCGGCGGCTGATTTCGATCCAATTTTTGGGCGGCGTCCAGATTTTCCCTTTGCGTCGGGCTGAACCGGTCCCGGAGCGAATCGACAAACGCGATCAGTTCCTGGCCATTATCCTCCTGCGTGTGACGATGTGCGAGTGCGTTGCTGAGGAGGCGGCAAACAGCGTCCGTGTTTTTTTCATTGATCTCCTGAGTGATGATTCTCCTGTGTGCTTCTTTGATCAGCTCTTTTCGCAACATCTCCTCATCTTTATTCGGCAACAGGGCCGAGATGATTCGTTCGGCGCCATCGAGTCGTCCCCAAAGCATATCGTTTCTTCTCCAGGACTCATCCAAAAACGCGCCGAATGACATTAGCGTGCGCCCAGCGAGCTTTGCGCCTTCGCTTTTATCGGCTGGTTCTTTCATCAACATTCCCGCGTCTTCCGGACTAACTCGGAAGACGTCTATCACGCTGGCTTCGCCTGCGCCGGTCCCGTACTGCACCGGATAAGTCACTAGATCATAAAGAACAAAATTTCTGCGGTAATGATCGATACACGCGCGTGCCGCGAGTACGCCAGCGGCCGAACTGGTTGGGCGCTTCTCGTTAGGCGTCCTTTTTGCGCCGAATCCGGCGGCAATAATTTTGGCAAGCTCTGACAATGCGGAGTCGCGCCTGCAATCCTCGTCCATCAAAATTTCGCGTGCTTTGGTTTCTCGCGCCGCGCCCGCATCGCAATTAAGGATGTCTTCAAGATTGGGCCAGCCGATCCGCAAGTGTCCGATTGCTTGATAAAGCTTCTCTCCAATATCCGAATTTCGATTGAGAAGTTTTTCTTGGGCGGAGCGCGCGTTTTTGAGGGACGGCGCCACTTCATCCTTCTTAATACGGTTTAGTTCCTTCTGGAACTCCTCGCGCTCAGCATTGACAAAAACAACCTCAACGTTAACGGTCGTCGGCCATTTGTCGCTTTCGCTGGCAGCTTTCAGCAAACCCCGAGCAGCGTCATCCAGCCTGCTTAGTTGATTGATGCGGCGATTCAGGAAGGCCTGGCGGCGAAGATCGTATTGAATGTCGAACTCGAGGAGAAATTCATTTTCGGCTTTCTTATCCTCACCGTTGGGATCTTTCCGTTCGCCAGGTTTCCGTTCGGCTGGCATTAGCGGATGATAAAAATCGAGTCTCCACGCACTGACCAGTTCTCGAATCGCAACGGTCGCATCTGACGAAGGATCGTGACCGGCGGCGCGAGCAATCAGCTCCGACAGCAGTGTTGTGATCTCGGCGACCTTCAGCCGGTGATACGCTCCATAGGTCACGCCATACTGCTCGATCATCTCATTCAAGCCTTTTTCTGCGAATTCTTCGTGACTGAGTGGCTTGATCTTTTTGACCTGAATGTCGGCATCCACTTCTTTTGCCAGAATGCTGACGCGTTGGAGCAACGCGTTGCGCTCATATACGCGGTCAATGTCTTCCCGAATTGTTTCTTGTCGCGGCAGATCGAGGACCGCGGCGCGCACGTTCTCCGCAAAATCCGGTGGATCGACTTGTTGACGCGTCAATTCCGGGTGTTCCGGTGACGGCTCAACGTAAAGTAATTTGCGATCCACAGCGCAATCCGCGTGACGCCGCGTCAACATGGATGTGGCGTAACTGAATGGTTTATTGTCCAAGTATCCGCCGTCTCCAAACGAACGTTTGCGAAAAGATTCTCGCAGATCAGTTTTCGCTGACGCCAGCTTTCCTTGGGTCGTCTGTGGGCCGGGAAGTTCCCCCGTCGTTGGTTTTTGACGCGCGGCCAGATCAAGATCGAACAGTCCATTGCGCATGTAATCGCTAAAAAATCCGTCCCACTGTGGCGTCTTCGCGCTCTGGTCAGCATAAGGCGGATCGGCGTTGTAAGCCTCTGCAACGTCAGTGATGTCGCACAAGCGCATCGGCGAGAAGGCGAATGGGAATGACGAGGTGCAACGCGCCGCGAACGCAAGGAAGGGATCGTGCTGTTTCTTGAAATCGTCGCGATAGATTCCGGTCGCTGCCTCAGTGGCGTAGCGAAAATGAAAAACATTCTTGTATCGCCTTTCGTAGACGACTTTATCGAAAAGACCGATTGGCAGTGGGATTCCATCGAGGTCGGTGGTGGTAATAAAAAGATCCAGCTCGCGCACGAGGGGAGAATCTTCGCTTTCGGCGCGTCTCTTTTTGGGGTCGTCCATCCGATCGAGCGCCTCGAGCAGTTTGTAGTACATGCGCTGGCTGTTGAGCAAAGATTCCTGCGGTTGCTTCAGGTTGAAGCCGCGTACTCCTTTCATGGAGCGTCTGTCGTTCAGAAGTTTGCCGAGATCTCCTTCGCTCAACCAAAGCTGCTTCAAACCTGTCATGCCTTGATCGCGCGCCAGCGCTTTGGCCAGAAAAACTCCGTTGATCCCGCCGGCGGATGTCCCGGAAATGATATCCACGATCAGCCGCGTGCGAATCGCGTCTGTGTTTGAGATCGATTGCTGACGAAATCGCTCTGCGCGTTCCTGTTTGTCGGCGATCCCGAGATATTGACCGAGCTTGCGATAAACGCCCATTGCTCCCGGCAACGCATCTTTATCTAGCGCCTCCCATTTTTTGTCTTCTTTGTCCCTGGTATCTTCTGTCGGCACGGTTGCCGTCGCCCGGACCATGTCGAGCAATTCTTGCGCGACTCCGTTGATGTAAATCGCTAGCGAGACGCCGCCATACATTACGACCGCAAAACGCACTTCGCGTTCGACATCCGTTTCTCCGTCGGTTGTCTTCGCTGGAGATGCGGTCTGTTCCGGGTTGCTCACAGAAAGTTTGCCCGATTCTTTCAGCCCATTCAGCCAAAAATGGCGAATCACGTCAAACAAAATGCCGCTGCTGGATTCTCGAGTTGCGGTCGCCGAGACCAAGACTACCGGCAAAGTTGCGCGCGCGATTGATGTGGGGTTTGCAACGACCGTTATGTCAATCCATTCGGCTCGCGTTATTCCTGGCTATGATGCGGACGTTGTCGGGGCCGCTCGGAGTCTGATGTTGATTTCCGACGTAAGCGTTCGATGAACGGGGCATTTTGCTGCGATTTCCATCAGCTTCGCGCGCTGCGGATCACTCAATGATCCGGTCAGTTCGACTTCAACGTCGATTCTGTCCAGCATGCCCTCCCTGGTCTCGCACTCCTCGCAATCTCTGGCGTAAATCCGCGAGTGCCAGAGCGACACCGTTATGTTTTCGAGAGGGAATTGATGTCGGCGCGCATAGAAGCCGACCGTCATGGACGTGCAGACGGCAAGACTCGCTAGTAAATAATCGTACGGATCAGGTCCGGCATCGCCGCCGCCTGCGCTCACGGGTTCATCCGCAACAAGGCCATGTTCACCCACAGTGATTTCCTGTTTAAAACTGTCGGCGCCGCCGTGGACGACGACATCAGGTGCCTTGTTATCGGTTTGCGCAGCCATAAGCCGGATTAAGGACGCACGATACCCGCGAACGCGTCGCGGTATCGCCAGACGAGAAAGACCAACAAGATCGAAATGACGGTGGCCATCGGCAGACCGCTGGGGTCCATCAAGATGTGAACCAGGTCGATATTCACGATGACGGGAGCGAGCAGAAGCAAGCCGAGAGGGACGAAGCGTCCGATAAGCAGTAGCAAGCCGCCGACGATTTGAAACACAGCGACCACATGGAGGTAATGAGTCACGAAAAGGGCCTTGGTGAAGTCGCCAACCGGTCCCGGCGGCGGTGGCGGCATCGGAATAAAGTGCAGAAAGATATTCGAACCGAAGACAACAAAAATCAGTCCGAGAAGGACGCGGGCGATAATAGTAGCGATTTTCATTCGCGCATGGTGGCTTGATTGAATGGAAATTCCAACCCCGAAGTTGTTCAGGGGAGTAATCTTTTCGAATGCGCGCTTTCTTTCGGAAGCGTGCAGGCGGACCGTGGATCACGCATTCGGGCATTTTGTATTTTGTCATTCGAGCGGAGTCGCTTGCCACGCTGTAGCTTTACGCGCAGGCTGGGGGAATCCCTTGATTGAGCCCCATCAAACATCGAGAGATGCTTCGACTCCGCTCGACATGACAAAGACGCCAAGCGCGCGAATTCGACCTGCTGCGAAATTCTTTTTCGAGCAGGACAAAAAATTCTTTGTTAAGGGCGTCACTTACGGTCCGTTCAAGCCGGACGCCGATGGAAATTATCTTGGGCGGCCCGAGCAAGTCGAGATGGATCTCGCCCTCATGCGCCAGGTGGGTCTGAATCTTGTCCGAATTTATCACGCGCCGCCGCGTTGGTTTCTTGATCGTTGTGCTGCAGCTGGGATCCGCGTTTTGGTGACGCTTCCGTGGCAAAAACATGTCGAATTCCTGCGCGAAAGATCAACCCGGAAACAGATTGCCGAAGCGGTTCGCGCTGCCGTGAAGAAAAACGTTGGGCATCCAGCAATTTTTGGTTACCTGGTCGGTAACGAAATTTCCAGTACCATCGCGCGCTGGCTCGGCGCGCGTCGCGTGATTGAATTTGTGGAGGAATTGATCGGGATCGGACGCGGAATCGATCCTGATGCTCTCTTTTCCTATGCGACGTATCCCCCGACCGAATATCTGCTGCCGCAGAATGCTGATTTTTGTTGTTTTAACGTTTACCTCCATAACCAGCGCGATTTCGAGGGGTACCTGCTGCGGCTCCAGAATCTCACTGGTGAACATCCTCTTATCCTGGGGGAATTCGGGATGGACACGATCCGGCATTCGCAGGACGAGCAGGCCGAAATGCTCGGTTGGCACATCGACAGCGTGGTAAAATGCGGCCTGGCTGGAACAATTTTTTTTACCTGGACCGACGAATGGTTTACCGGCGGCGAGGAAATCACAGATTGGGCATTTGGTATCGTCACCCGCGATCGCAAACCGAAGAAAGCGTTTTATGCGATTGAGGAAAAACTCGGGCGAAGCGATTCTGCTTTGCCGCATGGCCCGTTGGCGCGCGCGCCGTTCGTGTCGGTAATAGTTTGTTCGTACAACGGCGCCCGCACGCTGGCAGCGTGTCTTGATTCGTTAGGTAAACTCAACTACCCGGAGCATGAAATCATTCTGGTCGATGACGGTTCAACGGATGACACAGCCTACGTTGCAGCGCAGTTCCCACGGGTGCGCTACATTCATCAGAGCAATCACGGACTGAGTCACGCTCGCAATACTGGGGCCGCTGCCGCCAAAGGGGAAGTGTTCGCCTACACCGATTCTGACTGCATGGCAGATGCGGATTGGCTCTATTATCTGATCAGCACACTTGTAAGCGGCGATTATGCCGGAGTGGGTGGACCGAACATCACGCCACCAGCGCAAAATTGGATTCAGGCATGCGTGGCAGCGGCGCCCGGTGGTCCTAGCCATGTCTTGCTCACTGATATAATCGCCGAGCACATCCCTGGCTGTAACATGGCATTTTATCGGTGGGCGTTTGAAGGCGTCGGCGGCTTCGATCCCGAATACCATAAAGCCGGAGATGATGTCGATTTCTGCTGGCGAATCCAGCAGGCTGGGTGGGTCGTTGGTTTCAGTCCCACCGCAATTGTGTGGCACTATCGACGCTTTACGCTTCGCGCTTTCTTGAAACAGCAAGATGGTTACGGCGAAGCAGAATCACTTCTCCGCTTTAAACATTTGATTTTTTTTGGCCCGACTGGCACTGCGAAATGGCGCGGCCAAATCTATGGAACACCGCGCTTCAGTTGGTTCGTCAACCGACCAGTGATTTATCACGGAATTTTCGGCGAGGGATTTTTTCAATCGATTTATCCTACGCCGCAATCAGACGTGGCTGCATACCTGAGCAGCATTGAATGGTTTGCCCTGACAATTTTCCTTTTTGGTTTGGGTATTTTTTTGCCTGTGCTGCGCATTGTCCCGTACCTCATGCTGGGCGGTACCTTGTGTGTCGCGCTTTCCTATATGGTGCGCGCTTCCATTGAACCCAAATTCGATACGGTGCGTGCGCGGCTGCTGGTGATGTTACTGGCATTTGCCCAGCCGCTCGTGCGGGGATTTTCTCGTTATTTCACCTGGCTGCGCTTCAAACGCACACCGGCCAACGTGATTCAGCGGCACGAGCATTTACCGGAACGCGCACGTTCTGCCGGCAGTCTGAGTAGGCGTCTTTTTTGGAGTGAGCAAGGCAGGGATCGCCACCATCTGTTAGGCGCCATGTTTCAGTTGCTGGAGGAAGAAGGCTGGCGCTACTCCACCGACAGTGGGTGGAATGAGTGGGACATTCAAATCTACGGAAACTTCTGGTGGAGCATAGCGCTTCAAACCGTCACCGAATATCATGGTGGTGCGAAATGTCTGACGCGCGTTCGGCTTCGCAACCGGCTGGTTACCACCACCGTCATTTTTAGTCTGATTGCAACCAGTCTGTTGATTTATCGCCAGCTCAACGTTTCCCACGTTGATCTTTGGTTCATTGGTTTCTATTTGCTCTTTCTGTTGTTCCTGGCGAACCGAGCGCGCGCATTGAAGTCACGAGTTGCGGAGCTTGTCGATCTCGCAGCGCACCGTGCCAATCTGCAGCGTATAACGCGCCGAGGTAAAATCACCAGCACAGACTCTACGCTGGAAATTGAGGTGCCTGTGAATGCCACGGATCCCGCCTCGCCGCAGATACCGTGAATCCCAATGCGTCCGCTGCGGCCGGCGCCCTACAGTTTCAAAACGGTTTTCCCTGATCCACGTTCGATTCGACCGATTCGCTTAGCTTGCAACATCGACATTGCCCGCCGAGCATTTTCCTCCGCGACGACCGCCACCATCCCGATGCCCATGTTGAAGACCTGATACATTTCTCGAAGATCAATATTTCCATTTCGCTGCAAAATTTGGAAGATGCGTGGAACCTTCCAGCTTTTCGCTTCAACCACTGCGTCACAATTCGGAAGCAGAATCCGCGGCAGGTTGTCAATGAGACCGCCACCTGTGATGTGGGCGAGACCTTTGATCACGTTGCTTGGAATTCTTGTCAGGAGTGGCTGATAATTTTTGTGCACTCGCAGTAATTCTTTGCCAACAATCATCGTCGAACCAGGCACGCGCGAACTTACTTTGAGATGCATTTTGCCGAACAAGATCTCTCGCGCGAGCGAGTAACCGTTGGTGTGCAACCCATTTGATTCTAGCCCGAGAATGACATCACCGGGCCGGATTTTTTTTCCGTCGATGATCTTATCGCGTTCGACGACGCCAACAATGCAACCGGCTAGATCATATTCGCCCGGGCGATACATTCCGGGCAATTGCGCTGTTTCACCACCGAGGAGCGCGCAGCCCGCGGATCGGAAAGAAAAGCGGGCGCGCGCCCAAGACTGCGATGTCATTTACACAGTGATTTACCAGATCGGCGCCGACGGTGTCGTGCTTGTCCAGTGTAAACGCGATCTTCAATTTGGTGCCAACGCTATCAATGCTTGCTACCAAGACCGGCTGGCGCATTCCAGGGAAGCGCGCTTGGAATAATCCGCCGAAACCGCCGACCTTGCCGAGCACCCGTGGGCCATGTGTTTCCTTCATGAGCGACTGAATTTGTCGCTTTAGCCGGTTGCCAAGATCCACATCCACGCCAGCGCGCGTGTATGCCTTTTTCTTTCTCGTCATTTTCTGTAGGGGAAGCTGTCAGCTTCCCCCGGGAAGGCAACGCGTTCCCTACAAAAAAAAGAGGCAAGCTGCTACTTCAAATCCGCGAACAAGGTTGGGTGCGCTTCCTGATCCGCGAGCGCTTTGGCACGCTGCTCGCGCCGCTCCATGATGAACTTGTCCAATGCCGGATCGACGGGCAGGGGATAATCGCCGGTAAAACAAGCCAGGCAAAAGCTGTTCAATGGCTTTCCCGTCGCTCGCACCATTCCTTCGACATCGAGGTAACCCAGACTGTCAACGCCAAGATATTTACAGATGTCGTCCATCGACATCTGGTTCGCGATTAATTTTTCAGGGTCAGGAAAATCGATGCCGTAGTGACAAGCAAAGCGATGTGGCGGACAGCTCACGCGCATGTGCACTTCCCTGGCTCCGGCCTCGCGAAGGTTCACCACACGCGCGCGCGCGGTGGTGCCGCGCACGATGGAGTCGTCCAGAACTACGACGCGTTTTCCGGCAACCATTTCCTTGATCAGATTCAGCTTCACTCGCACGTCGAAATCGCGAATCAGCTGACTCGGCTGCAAAAATGTGCGCCCAATGTAATGGTTGCGGACGAAGGCGTGGCCGTACGGAATATTTAGTTCCTGAGCAAAACCGAGAGCGGCATAATTTCCTGAATCCGGCACCGGCACGACGATGTCGGCTTCAACGGGGAACTTTCGCGCGAGTTCGCGTCCCATCTCCATGCGCACCTTTCCGACATTCACGCCTCCGATCATGCTATCGGGACGCGCGAAATACACATATTCAAACATGCAGAATGCTGGACGCTCGTCCGGGAATGGCCGTTCCGACCGCAATCCGTTCTCATCGATGATCAGCACTTCGCCAGGTTCAATTTCGCGAATGAACTCAGCATGAATTAAATCGAAAGCGCATGTTTCCGATGCCAGAATGTAAGCGCCGTCTAGCTTGCCGAGCGCTAGTGGGCGCCACCCAAAAGGATCGCGCACTGCGATCAGCTCCCGTTCGCTCATGATGATTAGCGAGAACGCGCCTTGAATCCGGCGCAACGCTGCCAGGACGTTTCCACCATTCTCCGACGGTTGCGCCAGGAGATGTAAAATAATTTCGCTATCGGCCGTGGTTTGGAAGATCGAGCCTCGTCGTTCCAGCTCATCACGCAGAACGTCGGCATTGATTAGATTGCCGTTATGCGCAATTGCCATTTGGCCGCGCACACAATCGACCACGAACGGTTGTGCGTTTTTAACCGTGCTCGTGCCGGTAGTGGAGTAACGCGTATGCCCGATCGCGCGTGTCCCCTTGAGTTTCGCCAGTTCTTCCTGACCAAAGACCTGTGACACCAGACCCATGTCCTTGTGCATCAAAAAGCTCGTCCCCGGACCGTTGCTCGTGACGATGCCAGCGCTCTCCTGTCCGCGATGCTGCAGGGCAAACAGACCGTAATACGTCAGCGCCGCCGCGTTCGGGTGACCGAACACGCCAAACAGTCCGCACTCGTGCTGCGGCAGCACGACAGCGTCGGGCGCGTTGTCTGGATCAGTTTTGCCTGAGGGGCAGATCACACGAAATAATCCACCAGATCGTTAAGCATTCAATCGCCTTTTCGTGCGCACTTCACAAACTTGGAATCCGCTCCGCATCTTCTTCAACCACGTGGCGGATTGCATTGAACCAACCGTCGTAAAGATCAGCAATCGGCCAGCGAAACGTTTCCCCGTTTATCGCGATGCGCAGCTCGTCACGACAGACCTTGCCAAGCTGCTCAAACGGGACGCTACTGGCACGTAAGATCGTGATCGTCTTCTTCAAATCAGCAGGCGCAACAGAAATGACGATGCGCGACTGCGATTCATTAAACAATACTGCAGCGGCAGCCGTGTCGCCTGCTTTCAGACTAATCTCCGCTCCAAAAATTTCTTGAGGATTAAAACAGCTTTCCGCCAGCGCGACGCCGAGTCCCCCTTCAGAGCAATCATGTGCGCTTTTTACGAGACCTTTGCGAATTAAATCGCGCACAGCATCTTGAACTTTGAT